>Ga0307373_10001401_pt1 | contig 45278 bp, 50 predicted proteins | sample OX2MG_FD_202534 | JGI IMG/M metagenome (GOLD analysis project Ga0307373, IMG submission 202534) | Soil microbial communities from Risofladan, Vaasa, Finland - OX-2 | ecosystem: Environmental > Terrestrial > Soil > Coastal area > Acid sulfate soil | place: Finland: Risofladan, Vaasa | collected...
AAGGCCCGGGTCACCAGAGTGCTCACCTGCCGTTGGCTCCGTGGATCAGCTTATTCGGAGCTGATCCACAGCCATTAGGTCCTCACCCACACTCAAACGCGAAGGGCCCGATTACCGTGGCGTCTGATTCCGGCGCCGTCGGCCACCGGTCCCGACCACCGCGACCGAGAATTTCGGCCATGGCTGTTGCAAGAAAACGGCGCTGGGACTCGTCGAAGAAGGAACAGGTCAGCCAGGAGAATCGCGACCGCCCTCCCTCGTCGAGTGCCACAGTACTCACCTGCGTCGCGGGTCTTCTGACTGCACGGGACCTCAGTTTGGCCATGCCCTCCATGCCCCGATCCAGAGGGGGCTCCCCACGCGATTTCAGGCAGAGCCGGCTGCTCCGCCGGTGAGGAAGGAAGAGGGGCGCCGTCCGGCCAGCGAAACGAACGCGTCTAGGGCCCGCGGATTCGCGAGGGCTCCCTCGCTCGCGACCGAGGCGGGTGCCTCTCCGGTCAGAATCCTCTTGACGGGCACCTCTAGCTTCTTGCCCGACAGGGTGCGGGGCACCGCCGCGACGGCCCGGATGTCGTCAGGCACGTGACGCGGCGACAGCGCTGCTCTCAGCTCCATGGCGATGCGGGCGCGCAGCCCAGCATCAAGCTCTGCACCACGCCGAAGGACCACGAACAGCAGCAACTCGCCAGGTCCACCACTGGGGTCGTCCAGATGGATGACGAGGCTGTCTGCCACCTCGGGGAACCCCTCGACCACCGCGTAGAACTCGCTGGTCCCCAGGCGCACGCCGCCCCGGTTGAGGGTCGCGTCCGAGCGGCCAGTGATCTGGCAGCTCCCGTCCGGGGCGATCCGGATCCAGTCCCCGTGGCGCCAGACGCCGGGATAGGCGGTGAAGTACGCGTCGCGCAGGCGGTGACCATCGGGGTCGTTCCAAAATGCGACCGGCATCGAAGGCATCGGTCGAGTGATGACCAGCTCGCCCAGCTCGTCACACACCGGGCGCCCGGCGGCATCGAACGCCTCCACTTTCGCGCCCAGGCACCGACAGGCGATCCAGCCCGCGCGCACCGGATGGAGCGCGGAGGCCCCCACAAACGCCGTGCAGAGATCCGTTCCGCCGCTAATTGAGGCGAGCTGGAGATTCGAGCTCACCGCCGCGTAGACCCAGCGAAAGCCGTCGGCGGAAAGGGGCGCGCCGGTGGACCCAACGGCGCGCAAGGAGCCAAGATCGAGTTCACGTCCGGGCCGGAGCCCGGCCTTGCGAGCGGCAAGGATGAACGACGCGCTCGTCCCAAAGTAGGTGATCCGCGCCCGTTCGACGAGCCTCCAGAGGGTCAGGGGATCCGGGTAGGTCGGGTGGCCATCGAAGAGGACCGTCTCCGCACCCACCAAGAGACCGGAGACGAGGTAGTTCCACATCATCCAGCCGGTCGTCGTGTACCAGAAAAAGCGATCCTCGGGCCCCAGGTCGTGGTGAAGGGCGAGCGCCTTGAGGTGCTCGATCAGAATCCCCCCGTGCCCGTGCACGATTGCCTTTGGAAGGCCAGTGGTGCCCGACGAGAACAGGATGTAGAGCGGGTGGGCAAAGGGCAGCGCCGCGAAGGTGAGGGGGGCCGGATAGGCCACGAGTTCCCTCCAGGGCACGGTGTCCTCGACCTTGGCGGCCTCGTCCAGGTAGGGGATGAGCACCACCGCGCGGAGCGAACGCAGCTCCCGACGGATTGCGACGAGTTCGTTTTGCCGGCTAAAGGCTTGGGCGCCGTAGCAGTAGCCGTCGACGGCGAGCAACACGGTGGGGTCGACCTGGCTGAGGCGATCGATCACGGCGCGCGGGCCAAAGTCCGGTGGGCACGAGGTCCAGATCGCGCCGAGGCTGGCCGCCGCCAGGAACGCCACGACGGCTTCGGGGATGTTGGGGACGTACCCGGCCACGCGGTCCCCCGGTTTGATGCCGAGCCGGCGGAGTCCTTCGGCCGCGCGCGCCACAAGATCGCGCAGCGGCGGTCCCGTGAGCGCCGACGGCCCCCTCGTCTGCGACTCGGCCCGCAGGACCACGCCCTCCACGTCGGAGCGGAGCGCGTGCTCCGCGTAGTTCAGCCGCGCCTCGGGGAACCACTCCGCACCGGGCATCTTCTCCTGGGCCAGGACAGCGCCCGGTCGGCCGTGGTCGATGACCCCAAAATGATCCCGGATCGAGGTCCAGAACCCCTCGAGGTCGTCGACCGACCAGCGCCAGAGCTCGTCATAGTCGGCGAAGCGGAGCCCGCGGTTCTCGTCTAGCCACCGGAGATACCGTCCAATGCGCGTGCGCTCTCGTGCGTCAGGCGCGGGCGACCACAGGATCTCAGCCATTGGCATGGGGCGCCACCACCGAGTTGTCAGCGGCTCGTGGTCGTGTGCCGAGCAATGGCTGGCCACCTCTCAGCGGTCATCTTAAACGCCGGCCGTGCGGACCACCCGATGACTGGTCCATGATTGCTCCAGACCGTTGGCCGAACGCTACTCGGTGTGCCCGAACGCTCGGAGCTCCTCGGCCTCCTCTGCTGTCAGCGCGCGCGGCTCCTCACCCCGCTCGATTTTCTCACTCTGGACGAGATGACGTATCTCGTCGACGATGTCCGGATTGGCAAGGGTGGTGATGTCCCCGACGTCGGTGAAGTTCGAGATGGATGCGATGACTCGGCGCATGATCTTTCCCGACCGGGTTTTCGGCATATCCGGGACGATCCAGACACTCCTCGGTCGTGCGATCTTGCCGATCTCGCGCTCGATGGCTTTGATCACCTTGCCCTCCATCTCGTCGCTGGGGGTGACGCCCGGTTTCAGCGAGACGTACATCTCCACGGCCTTCCCACGCAACTCGTCCAGAACCGGAACCGCGGCCGCTTCGGAGATCTCCTCCACGGTGAGGGCCGCAGATTCCAGCTCCTTGGTGCCGAGTCGGTGCCCGGCGACGTTGATCACGTCGTCGATCCGACCCAGTATGCGGAAGTACCCGTCGGCCGCCTGGAGCGCTCCGTCGCCGGCCAAGTAGGGCCAGTCACGCCAATCGGTACTGTCCTTGTCCGCACAGTACTTCTCGTAGTAGGTCTGCACGAACCGCTCGGGCTGCCCCCAGATGGTCTGAAAGATCCCGGGCCACGGGTTGCGGATGCAGATGTTGCCGGCCCTGCCGCTCCCGGCCGGCACTTCCTGTCGGTCTTCGTCATAGATCACGGGGTAGATACCGAGAACCGCAGGTCCGCAGCTACCCGGCTTCATCGGATGCAGTGCGGGCAGGGTGCTGCCGAGGAAGCCGCCATTCTCGGTCTGCCACCACGTGTCGACGATAACGGCTTCGCTTTTGCCGACGACGTCGTGGTACCAGCGCCAGACCTCCGGCTCGATCGGCTCGCCCACGGTCGTCATGTGCTTGAAGTGGTAGTCGTACTTCGCGGGCTCGTCGGGGCCGAGCTTGCGCAGCATCCGAATCGTGGTCGGCGCGGTGTGGAAGATGTTCACCCCAAGCCGTTCGGCGATCCGCCAGAGGCGGCCGGGGTCCGGGTATGTCGGCACCCCCTCGTACATGACGCTCGTCGTCCCGAGCGACAGGGGGCCGTAGACGATGTAGGAGTGCCCGGTGATCCACCCGATGTCCGCGGCGCACCAGTACGTGTCGTCGGGGTGGATGTCCTGGTAGTACTTGGACGTGCCCGTGACATAGGCCAGGTAGCCGCCCGTCGAGTGCTGGCACCCCTTCGGTCGCCCGGTCGTTCCGCTCGTATACATGAGAAACAGGGGCGCTTCGGCGGGCATTGACACGGGCTCGACCACATTGCCCGAGTACTCGCCGATGACCTCGTCGACGAAGAAGTCCCGGCCGTCGACCATTGGGCTCTTCGACAGGTATTGCCCAGGGTGGCGCCGCCAGACGAGCACCTTGTCGACCTCCTGGCCGAGCGTGCGAGCCGCGTCGATCGCCTCGTCCGCCTTGGCCTTGTGGTCGCCCAGCTCGCCGTTTCGGTAGTAGGCGTCCACGGTCACGAGGACGCGGCTCCCGGAGTCGGCGATGCGGTCCCCGCAGGCGACGCCGGAGAAACCGCCGAACACCTCGGAGTGGACAATGCCGAGCCGCGCGCAGGCGAGCATTGCGATCGGCAGCTCGGGGATCATCGGCAGGTGGAAGGTGACCCGGTCGCCGGTCTGGAGCCCGCAGAAGCCTCGCAGCATTGCGGCGAACTCGTTCACACGCCGGTACAGCTCCTGGTAGGTGATCGTCGTGATCTCTTCGGCCTCGGGCTCAGGGACCCAGATGATCGCCGCCTTGTTGCGCGATGTCCGAAGGTGGCGATCGACGCAGTTGTAGCTGGCGTTGAGACGACCGCCCACGAACCAATTCCAGAAGGGTGGATTGCTCGTATCAAGCGTCGTATGCCAATAGGCATCCCAACTCAGCAGGTCGGCGTACTCCTTAAAGCAATCGGGGAAGCGCTCTTCCTCAAACCTCTCGAAGATCTCGGGATCGGCCGCGTTAGCCTGACCGATGAATGCTGGGCGAGGAAAGTAGAACCCCTCCTCGCGCCAGTGGACCGCAATCTGGGCCTCGGACACCTGGTCGGTCTCGGTGGCGCCCGATGGGCGCTCTGTCGCCATCGTCTCCCTCCTGTCTCAACCACACTGATGCGTGGGTCAGTGGTCTTGTCGATCGCGTCTCGCTCCCAAAGGAAGGCGGGGGCAGAGACGGACCCGGACGCGCTGTCGATGGTAGGCATGCGCGGCCGCCCGTCTCCCGCCCTTTGTGCCATGGGGTCGGACGCAACCCTGGTTGCCCATTCGCTCAAACACGTCAGCGCGGCGCTAACGGGATCGTTGGCAGTATCGACTTCTTGTATGTCGCGTTCAGCACACCCGCGAACGAGGCATACCACGCCGCGGCAGCGGTCGCGATCCCGATATATCCACCCCACTCGGTGACATTCATGTCTGATTGAAACGCACCGATCGTGAGTAGCACGTATGTGACGGTCAGCAGCACGAACACAAGCAGTACTGCGCCGCTCACCCGAAGGCAGGCCACGGTCATGTATGCGGTGAAGATCGTCCAGCCCAGCAGGAACACGCCGACTGCCACGGGAACACTCGCGGGAGCTACCCCTGGCAGCACGAACTTGACGAAAACGTAGTAGGAGATCCAGAAGGCGCCGTACGAGGAGAACGCCAGCGCGCCAAAGGTGTTCTTCCGGACGAACTCCCACATTCCGGCCAAGAATTGGGCCCCGCCTCCATAGACCAAGGCCAGCGCCAGTGCAGCGCTGGCGCCTGGGCCCCAGATATTGGCATTCCCGACGCTGAGTGCGAACGTCGTCATGGCGAATGCAGCCAATCCGAGTGGCGCCGGATCCGCAACATGGTGGACTGCCGCCGCTATCGTACTGCCGCCCTGTGGTGCTTTCTGCGCGTCTCCGGGATGCGTTGCCATTTTGTCGCCCCCTTGTAGTCGCGGATTAGTGTCATTTGTATCGTAGTACCCGACCAGCCCGGCTGCTAGCCCCCAGAATCTGCATGCACGTCGCGTCGACCACCGACGCAAACGATGGCAACGCCTTGGACGATAGGCCACGCCCAAGAGCCGAGCGATCTCCTGGGGGGTCCGCCCGCAGGACATGGGACGCCTCCGGGCCGATGACCGCATCATCGGCGTTCAGATGTTCGGTTGGCCGGGACGACGAAGCGCTACCGAGGTACTGTCGTCGTCCATGGCGTCCATCCGACCGTCATCGTCTCCTCTGATGGGCAGCACTGGCACGAGCGGCCTGCGCAGCCTCTGCCAATAGGCGCGATCTGACGAGTGTTGCGGTAATGGTGAGCGTCTGCCGGCGCCGTCGTGTTCGACTCCGCCTGGCGGGGCTTTCCCCGCTCCCGCCTCGACGACCCGTTCCCCTTCGACTGGTGCCGAGCGGGCGGCATGGTGATGTTCGTCGCCTACGAGGGGTTCGACCTCATCTCCAACGCCGCTGAGAACGTACGCGATCCCTAAGTCTGGATCGCGTGCTGTGGGGCTTCCTGTACGCCGCCGGTCTGCGCCCCCGTGAGGCTCTCGCCATGACCTGGGGAAGTGTCATGGAGCGCGTGCTCGTGGTGGACGCGGCTGTCAGTGCCGGCGAGCTGCGCCAGACCAAGACCAACCGGCGGCGAACCGTGGAGATCATCCCGGCGTTGGCCGAGGATCTTGACCGCATTCGCCCACGCATCTCCGAATGCGATGAACTACTGGCGCCCGGCGAACGCGGCCAGTCGCTCGATATCCGCAACTGGAACCGCCGTGTGTTTCGGCCCGCATGCAAGCGCGCAGGCGTCCGCGCGACGCCCTACGACGGGCGGCACAGCTTCGCGAGCATGCTGATCCACGCCGGGCAGCGTCTGCCCTACGTAACGGCCGCGCTCGGCCATGTCAGCGCCACCACGACGCTCAACCACTACATGCACCTCATGGCTGCAGCCAGGAACGCCCCCGGCGTCCCGATGGCCCAGGCGGTGGCGCAGGCACGGGGGCAGCTCGCCCGCGCTGGTGTGCGCCCAGTGTGCGCCGAGGACAACGTGACGGTGCTCCGCGCGAGCCGGTAGCACGACGAGAACCCGCCTGTGACGCGGGCTCTCGGGTGATGGGCGCTACTGGGCTCGAACCAGTGACCCCCAGCTTGTCGAGCTGGTGCTCTCCCAACTGAGCTAAGCGCCCTGGGGGGGACGTGAGTGTACCAGCGCGTCCCCACGACATGGCCGCGGACGCGAGCCGGCCGACGTGTTGCACCGGCGATTTCGCTCACCAACCCCCGCGCGCTTGGTAGCGTCCGCTCTGTGTCGACGCCACCCGCCGAGCCACGCCGCTTCGACGTCGGAATTGCCGGTGCTGGTCAGCTGGCGCGGATGACGTGCTTGGCCGCTTGGCCGCTTGGCATACGTGTTGCGGTCCTCGGTGCACCGGACGAGCCCGCCGGGCTAGTCGCCGCCGGCGTGGTCCCAGGGGACTGGAAGGATCCGGACGCCGTGCGTCAACTCGGCAGGGTCAGCGGTGTCGTCACGCTCGAGAACGAGTTCGTCGACGCGGCAGTGCTCGCTGACGTGGCCGCGGCGGGCACGCCGGTCTATCCGCTCCCTGAGAGCCTTGCCGTGATCCAGGACAAGGCGCTGCAAAAGACCCTGCTCGACAGTTACGGGCTTCCCGTGCCGCCCCACGTCGTCGTAGACCACCCATCGGAGTTCCCCGCGGTGGGACGGGACTTCGGATGGCCGCTCGTGCTCAAGGCCCGCAAGCTCGGCTACGACGGCTATGGCAACGCGACCTGCAAGACGCCGGAAGAGGCCGAGGGCGCGTTCGAGCGTCTCGATGACGGCGAGGGCGTGCTCGCCGAGGCGTTCGTGCCATTCATCTGCGAGCTTGCGACGATGGTGGCCCGGAGCACGCGAGGTGAGGAGGCCGTCTACCCCGTCTGCGAAACGATCCAGCGCGATCACGTCTGCCATGAAGTTGTGGTCCCCGCCAGGATCGACGAGGGGCTCCGCGACGAGGCCAAGCGCATCGCACGGGCTGCCGCCGCTGCCGCCGCGGGGCTCGGCGTCACTGGGGTCGAGATGTTCCTGCTCGAGGACGGCCAGGTGTTGATCAACGAGTTGGCACCGCGACCACACAACTCCGGGCACTACAGCATCGAGGCATGCGAAACGTCTCAGTTTGAGAACCATCTGCGCGGCATTCTCGGCCTTCCACTTGGTCCGCCGCTCCTGCGCGCACCATCCGCGGCGATGGTCAACATCTTGGGCACGGTCACCGGACCGAGTCAGCCGGGCCTGGCAGCCGCGCTCAGCGTGCGCGGGGCCCACCTACATCTCTATGACAAGGCGGAGGTGCGCGTGCGACGAAAGATGGGACACGTCACCGCACTGGCGGGAACCCCGGAGGAAGGGCTCGAGATCGCCCGCACTGCCGTACAGAAGGCGGGACTGTGAGCGCGCGCGTCGGCGTCGTGATGGGGAGCGACTCCGACCTTCCCGTCATGCAAGGCGCCGTCGACGTGTTGACCGAACTTGGCATCGCACACGAGGTCCATGTCGTCTCGGCCCACCGGACGCCGCACGAGATGATCGCCTACGGCACCGACGCGGCCCAGCGTGGCCTCTCGGTCATCATCGCCGGCGCTGGCGGCGCGGCCCATTTGCCCGGCATGCTCGCCGCGGTGACCACGCTGCCGGTCATCGGGGTGCCGGTGAAGACCACGGCGCTACAGGGCCTCGACTCACTGCTGTCGATCGTCCAGATGCCCAAGGGCGTTCCGGTTGCGACCGTCGCCATCGATGGTGGCCGCAATGCGGGCCTGCTCGCCGCGCAGATTCTGGCGCTCGCAGACGGGGACCTGGCCGGTCGTCTTCGCGACGCCCGTGCCGCCCAGCGGCAAGCCATCAAGGACGCCGACGACCGCGTCCACGGAAGCGGGCCGGTCGCATAGGACGACCCTGGCGCGGATGTGCCACGTGGACGTTCAGCAGGTGTCCACGGCCACCAGCCGCGCGCACCTGCTGAACGGTCGGTCTTAGACGGTCGGCTTGCCGATCGCCGCACCCTTCCGGGCGCTAAAGGAAGCGAGCAGCGTGGCGGCGTCAGTGTCCGGGGTGCGCTCGACCAACGCGGCGTACTTCTCGTTGAGCGTCGGACGCAGCTCCCGATACAGGATACCGAGCTTGAACCCGCCACGCAGGGCAAGGTCAAAGGCGGCCACACGATCGGCGGGATTGTGGTCGGGATCCACCTCGGTGACGGTTTCCTTCCACGACTCCTGCGTGTTGTTGAACACCACGCAGGGGGACATGGCGTCGATGAAGCTGAACCCCTTGTGCTCGACGGCCTGGACAATCAGTTCGGTGAGGGCCTTCGTGTTGAACGACGCACCACGCGCGACGAACGACGCGTTCGATGCGATGGCGAAACCCAACGTGTTGAGGGGGGTCTCGAGGTTCCCCCACGGGGTCGACGGCGCCTTCTGGTCGGTCTGCGACGTTGGCGAAACCTGGCCCTTGGTCAGACCGTAGATCTCGTTGTCCATCACGAGGTAGGTGATATCGATGTTGCGGCGTGCGGCGTGCGGGAAGTGACCCGCGCCGATCGCAAACCCATCGCCGTCACCACCGACCGCGACGACTGTCAGATCGGGGTTGGCCAGCTTGACGCCCATTGCCACCGGCAGCGGACGGCCGTGCAGCGTGTGCACCCCGTAGGTCGTCACGAACCCTGGCAGACGGCTTGAGCAGCCGATGCCGGACACGACGACGGTGTTGATTGGGTCGAGATCGAGCTCCGCGAATGCGCGATAGAGCGAGGCCAGCACGCCGTAGTCGCCGCAACCCGGACACCAGATTGGCTTCAGATCGGACTTGTAGTCGGTGGGCTTGCGCTGTGCGGGAGTTGTGCTCATCGTGCGGCCTCCGTGATCATCTCGTAGATATCTTCGGCGGTGAACGGCAGACCGTCGCACTTGGCGCGGCTGTCGACAGTGATCCCGACTTCACCTCGCAGCAAGCGGGCCAGCTGGCCGGTGAAATTGATCTCAGGCACGACGACTCGCGATGCCTTGGCGGTGAACTCACGGACCCTGTGGACCGGGAACGGACCGAGCACCCGGGGGTAAAACGCCCCGGCCGAAAGGCCCTCGGCACGCGCCATGTCGATGCCTTCGCGCACCGCACCGAAGGTCGATCCGAACCCGATCACCGCAATGTCCGGCTCGGCGTCGCCGTAGGACTCGTGGCGTGCGGCGCCGTTGCTCAACGGGTCGAGCTTCTTCCAGCGCTTCTTCTGCATGGCGATGTGGATCTCAGGCGTATACGCAGGGTGCCCCCACTCGTCGTGCTCGATGCCCGTGGCCACGTACTGGCCATTGGGCTCGCCCGGCAGCCCCATTGGCGAGATGCCGTCCTCGGTCAGCTCGTAGCGCTTGGCGCGACCCTCGACGTCATTCGCGGTCGTGCGCGACCACTGCTCAACCTGCGAGAGATCCGGGGCGGTGATCACCGCCATGCGGGTCGCCAGTCCCTGGTCGGTCAGCACGATAACCGGCACCTGGAACCGCTCGGCGTAGTTGAACGCGTCGACGGTTGCCCAGAAGCAGTCCTCGACGCTCGTGGGCGCAATGACCACGCGGGGCGCCTCGCCGTGACCGCCATACAGGGCGTGCTGCAGGTCCGACTGCTCGGTCTTGGTCGGCAGGCCGGTCGACGGACCGCCCCGCTGTGCGTCGATGATCACGCACGGAATCTCCGCCGTGCCGGCGTAGCCCAGGAGTTCGGTCATTAGCGATAGGCCCGGACCCGAGGTGGCGGTCGCGGCCTTGGCGCCCGCGTAGGAGGCCCCGATGACCGAGGCCAGCGAGGCAATCTCATCCTCGCACTGGATCGTGATGCCGCCGGTGGCCGGCAGCTTGGCCGAGAGCCATTCGAGGATGTCTGAGGCCGGGGTGATCGGGTAGCCCGCAAAGTAGTTGAGCCCTGCCGCGACGGCACCGAGGGCAATCGCCTGGTTGCCTGACATCAGCACGCGGTCTTCCTCGATCTCGGTCGGATGGATGATCTCCATCACCCCCGCCAGATCTGCCGCCTCGTCCTTGCCGGCCTGAAGGGCGGCCAAGTTGGCGTCGGCGACGCCGGCCTTGTGGGCGTAGCGCGCGGTCACGAGTTCCTCAATCGGGGTGGTATCGAACGCGATGACGCCGCAGACCGCGCCGACCGCCACCATGTTCTTGGCACGCGATGAGCCGCCGATTTCCTTGGCGAGCTTCTCCATGCGGACGGGACGGGCCCGCACGTTGTACTCCTCGGGGATCTCGACAGATGTCACGTCGTAGAGGATGACCCCGTCAGGCCCGAGGGCATCGTGGTGCAGGTCCCAGGCCTCTTGGTTGAAGCAGACCAGTAGGTCGACTTCCTTCCCGTGGCTGTAAATGCGGTCCTGACCCATCCGGACCTGGTACATGCACGGCCCGCCGCGGATCTCGGCGGGATATGTCCGGAAGGTCTGCGTCCAATAGCCACCCCGGGCGGCGGCTTGGGTCAAGATGTCCCCGGAGGAGATGACCCCCTCGCCGGACTCGCCCGCGAGTCGGATCACCACGCTCTTTCGTGCCAATTCCCCCCCTTACACATCGCGGCTGACCCGCGCGCGCGGGGCCGCCCAACGGCGACTGAGCCGTCAGTCCATTGGTCTGGTGCAGGCGCGTGAGATCAGGCACCGATCACCATGCCGGCTCGTACCGGTTGCGGCGATGGTAGCGAGCATGTTCCCCACCCCGCAACCTAAAAAGCACTGGTCCATGCCGCCGACGGCCCGCACATTGCAGACGAATCCCCCGAGCGGGGGTCCCAACTGGCAGGAAACCCAGCAAATTGACGTAATCGTGTACCCGGGCAACCCACGCTCATCCGGTCGCCAGACGCGGTCGGGAGCGGGGCGCACCGCGGATGAGCGACACGGCGCGATTTCTCAAGAACGCCCGGATGCATGCCGTTGCGAGGATGGACCCGATCGGACTCGACGTACACAAGGTGGCAGCATGAGCGGCCCGACAGCCCCCCGGATCATAATCGACGGCGAGTTGTGCGTACCCGGAACGCCCGCGCGGCCACGTCTGGACGACGGCCTGGTGCGGGGCGACGGGGTCTTCGAAGGCCTGCGTGCCTATGGGCGGCGGCCACGCACGCCCGAGGCCCACCTCGACCGCCTCGCCGCGTCTGCGGCCGCGATCGACCTCCCGATCGATCGGGACCTCATCGCCCGCGAGCTCGACGATCTCTGCGCCGCCGCGAGCGATCCCGACTGCGCGGTGCGGATCATGCTCACCCGCGGCGGACAGCGCATCATTCGTGAGGAGCCGCTGCCGCAGCTGCCCGCAAGCTGGCTGCTCAGCGCACAGGCGCACCGGATCACGCCGCTGTTGATCGGGTCGAAGACCCTCTCGTATGCGGCCAACATGCAGGCCAACCGCCGCGCAAAGGCGGCCGGTGCCGATGAGGCGCTGCTGTATGACCCGGATACCGCAGGAATCCTGGAGGCCCCGACCTCCGCGTTTCTGTGGCTGGAGGGTGACAAGGTCTGCGCACCGCCCCTGTCGACGGGCATTCTGGACTCGATCACACGGCGGCTCATTGCGGAAGTCACCGATCTGCACGTCCACGCGCGCCGCCTGGATGACCTCCAGGACGCCGAGGGTGGCATGCTCGTGAGCACGGTGATGGAACTCCAGCCGATCCACGGCGTGCAGGGCATCGTCGAGTGGGGCGGTGTCCACGCCCGTGTCGCCGAACTCGCGCAGGCACTGGCCGAGGTGTCGGCCGCGCGTGCGGTCCCCGCGAGCGCCTAAGGACGCGTGGTCAGGTCCGGCGGGCAGGATCCGACCACGAAGTTCTCCGCGTTGCCGGTCCCCAGCAGGACGCTCTCCAGCGCATCGACACACAGCATGCCCATCCCGCATCGGGTCTCGTGCGTCGCGCTGCCGAGGTGCGGGACCAGCACCACATTCTCGAGCCCCAGCAGCTGCGGATCGACCGACGGCTCGCGCTCGAATACGTCGAGGGCCGCCCCGCCGATCACCCCGTCGCGCAACGCGCATGCCAGCGCGGCCTCGTCGATGACCGGACCGCGGCTGGTATTGACGACGACCGCATCAGGCTTCATGCGCGCCAGCACACGGGCGTCGATCAGGTGGTGGGTCTCCGCAGTCAGGGGCGTGTGGATGCTGATCACGTCGCTGGTCGCGATCAGCTCGTCGAAGCTCACCTCCTGCGGGTCGCCGCGCATGATGCGCCCGGCGTAGACGGTCTGCATGCCGAGGAGTCCGGCCAAGCGTGAGGCCTCGCGGCCGATTCGTCCGTGGCCGAGGCATCCGAACCGCAGACCCGCCGGTGAGCGCCCCAACATGAACCCCGGCGACAGGGTCCACCCGGTCCCGGCGCGGATCAACCGGTCGCCTTCGACGACGCGGCGCAGCAGCGCCAGCATCATGGTGACCGCCAGCTCGGCAGTGGCACGGGTGAGGACATCGGGGGTGTAGGCGACCCGCACGCCACGGGCCCGTGCCGCATCGACGTCGATGTGGTCGAGGCCGACCGACAGCGTGGCGACCACTTCGAGCCGCCCCCCCGCCGCGTCCAGGAACTCGGTGTCGACGCGGTCCCCGGGGGTGACCATGGCGCCGCGCATGCCGCGGACCTCGTGGAGCAGCCGGGCGCGCGGCATGACCTCGTCCGCGTCGTGGAGCGTCAGCGCAAAGCTGCGCCTCAGGCGGTCGATCACCTCGGGGGCGAAGCGTCGACTCGCAAGGACGGCAGGCGCCCGATCGGCTCGTGCCGGACCCGTTATTGCGAGACTCATTCTAGTAGCGCCGCCGTCGCATGGCGATCGGCGCACGGTGCCGCGACGCCCTCCGCAGCACCGTGCGCGACGCCGCGGCTAGGCCGACTGCTCGGCCAAGAAGTCGCGGACGCCGGTCATCGAGAACTCCGAATTCGGCAGCACGAATTCCGACGGCTTGATCACGTCGAGGGCGAGCTCGACGCCGTTGGTCCGCACGAACTCGAGCAGTCCCGCGAGCTCGGCGCTGTATGCGACCTGGTCGTCGGCGTCGAGCGCCTCGAGCAGGCGCGCGTCGCGGGCCTCGAGGTCCGTCCGTGTGGTGTCGGACAGCTCGAACTGGCCTTCGTCCATCACCCGGACCACGATCATGCCGCGCCGTCCTTCGGGGTCTCAGCCGGCGGGGCCGGCGTGTCGGATGCGGCGGTCGGCGTCTCCTCGCCCGTCCCCAGTTCGTTCTTGAGGGCGGCCAACTCAGCGTCGACGGACGACTTCGCGCTGATCTGCGCAAGCTCACGATCGATGGAATCGGTGCCGGGCGCGGAGAGGTCCTGGAGCGCCCCGGAGTCGATCAGCTCGTCGACCGCGCCGGCGCGGGCCTGCATCGTCGCGACCTTGTCCTGCGCGCGCTGCATCGCCATGCCGATATCACCCATCTCCTCGGAGATGCCGGAGACCGCTTCGCCGACCTTGGCCTGGGCTTCGGCGGCGGTGTACTGCGCCTTGATCGTCTCTTTCTGGGTCCGGAACGCCTCGACCTTCGCGGTCAGGCGCTGCTCGGCGAGGATCAGCTTGTCCTGCTCACCCTGGAGCTGGGTCTGCTGCTCGTCGAGACTCTGCAACTGCAGCTGCGCGGCCTTCTTGCGCTCGAGCGCGGTCCGGGCGAGGTCCTCGCGACCGGCGGCCATCGCGTCGCGCGCCTGACCTTCGAGCTTCTGGATGCTCTGCTCGAGTTGCTTCTGCTGCAGCTCGACGCGCTTCTTGCTTGTCGCCACGTCGGCGACACCGCGCCGCACCTGCTGGAGCATCTCCATCTGGCGCTCGTAGGAATAGTCGAGCGTCTCGCGCGGGTCTTCCGCCTTATCGAGGGCCTTCGAGGCCTTCGCCTTGAACACCAATGATGCGCGTTGCATCAATCCCACAATGTCACCGTCCTTCACCGACGCCGAGCGTGTCGCAGTCCGCCATGCACACCGCGTATGGGCGCAGCGTAGCGGGATCCGGCCACGAGCGAGACCACGTTTGGCACCGCAGGGTGGCGAGGTGGCACCTGTTGCACAACGCGCGCCGGCGCGCCGCTAGCTAGTGACCGCGCGCCGCGCGCGCGACGGGGCTGAGCTCCCCGCGGCGGTCCGGGCGATGACCTGCACCGAATATGCCTGGTGCCGCGACAGGCCGGTCACCGTGCACGCGGTGCGGCGGGTCGTACACGTAAACCGCCGCCCGTGGCCGGTCACGTGCACCAGGTACGACCCGATCGGCCGGCCGCCATCGTCGGCGAATCGCCGCCAGGCGACGGCGATTCGACCGGCGACGGCGACCACGCGGGTGATGGCCGGCGCGCCCGGCGAGCTGACGCATCGCGGACCGCAAAACGACCAGACGATCGACGGCCGGCCGGACTGGCGGATCGTTGCGGTGTAGCGGGTGTTGGTGAGAGGGTGCGCCGGGATCACCAGCAGCGCATGATCGACCGTCAAGATGTCGTGACCCGTCGGCCCGTAGATCGCGTCGGTGGTCCGATACGTGTACTGGTCGACCAGGCACGTCGGGACCCGGATGCCGCCGCGCGCGACAAGGGTCGCGCTGGTCGTCGCGGCGGGCGTGCTCGGCAGCAGCGCGATCAGCGGCAGGCCGGCAGCGCGCCAGTGGCAGGGCTCCAGGGGATTGGGCGCCTCATTGCCGGCGTAGGAGGTCAGCGATGATGCCGCACCTGGGCCCGGATAGAGGACAGGATCCGGCGAGACGGATCCTGTCAGCCCGCGGATGACGTCGAGCCCGGCGCTCGAATAGGACGCACTGAACGCGAACCCGACATGGCGCAATTGGGCACGCAGGATTCCGATCGCATGAAACGGTGCCGCCATCCAGCCGTCGATCGTCGCGCGCGCTGATCTCACGCGCTCATACAGATCGCTCGACTGCGCCGGCGGCGGTGTAGTACGGGCTCGCGGGGTTCTCGGTATGCAGGCTCGCGTAGGCGCCGGTGAAGTCACTCGCCGGCGTCCGCGCCAGGTACGTGAGATGCACGCCGATCCCGGAGCTCCAGACGGCGTTCTCGGTCACCGGGGCACGACCCGACGCGGTCCACCAGGCGTTGACCGCCGCAAGCCACGAGGGGACGGTGGCGCTTGCGGCCCCCGGCACGCAGATGACGGCCACGCACGCCGCGCCGAAGCCGGCGGCGACCGCGGCGCGGCGTCGCCAGGCCACCTGCTCGCGCGCCGGCGTGTGTGTCATTGCATCGCGCACGCGCCTCCCGTCGGTCCGCCAACCGGCCAGCGGGCCGAGTCCGAGCGCCCGCAGCGTGCATCGGCAGCCAGGCCAATCACCCACAGTGCGGCGGATGATCAGAGGCCCGTGTGCGCCTCGATGCGCCCGTCGCGCACGGCCGTCGCGAACGCGGCGTAGTCGCGCTCGTTGACGTCGGCGTAGGAGGCAGCGAAGTCGACCATGGCCTGATCGAAGACGGTGCCGGCCCCCAGATACGCCCCGATCGCGACGCGGTCGCCCGAGCGCGCATGCACGCGTGCCAGCGTCCAGCCACAGATTGCCCCGTACTCCTCCAGCCCGAGGTCCGACAGCGCTTCGATGACCGCCGAGCCTTTCCCATCGTGGAACTGGCGCACGTAGTAGTCCCGCCGGACGCCGTCGTGCCCCATCACGCGCTGCCAGCCCAAGAAGATGTCGCTTGCGGCCTGCATCAGGCGTTGGCCTACGACGACGCGCTCTCCGTGGTTGCGGTACGGGCTCGTACCCGCGAAGTCCTCAAGGACCGACCGCTCGGCCTGCTTGATCTGCAGCACCAGCGGATCCTCCGAATCCCGGCCGAGCAACAGGACGATCCAGCAGCGCGTTCCGACGCTTCCGACACCGACGACCTTGCGTGCGAGGTGAACGAAGCGAAAGCCCTCGAGCAGCATGCGCCGCTCGGATTGCAGGCTGCGGCGGTACTGGCGCAGACCCGCGCGCATGTTGGCCGAGAACTCGGCCGGGTCGGCGGTGAGCTCAAGTTCCTCGAAGGGCACGATCAGTGGAGGATTGCTGACGATCCGCCGTTCGCCGCCGGCCGGACGCGTCAGCTTGAGGGCGGCGCGCAACGAGTCGCGGGTCCGGGCCTTGGCGATGTCGCGCTCGGTGCGCTTGAGTCGCACCGGGTCGATCCGTTGGCGCAAGGTGCGCATCATCAGCTCGACATCGAGGCTCGCGTACCACACGGCAAGGTTGGTACAGCGCGCGAACTCACGCATCGCCTGGCGATACGCCTGTGCGGTGCGCAGCACGATCCGCCGCCGCGCCTCGGCGTCGACGCCGTTCTCCCGCGCGGCAATCTCGACACTCGCCACCAGACGCTTCAGATCCCATTCCCAGGGACCGTGCAACGTCTCATCGAAGTCATTGAGGCGGAATACCATCCGCCGCTCCGGCGTCGCGAACACCCCGAAGTTCGCCAGGTGCGCGTCCCCGCACAGCTGGGCCCACAGCCCTGAGGTGGGCGTGCGGGCGAGGTCGTTGGCCATCACGATCGCGGCACCGCGAAAGAACGCAAACGGCGAGTTCAGCATCCGGCCATGGCGCACCGGCACGAGCTCCGGCACGCGGGTCTGCCCCTGTTCGGCCAGCAGCTCGACCGGGTCGGGTCGGGTCGGCGACACCGCAAATTCCGCATGGCTCGACCGCGGCACGACCCGGCGCGCCGATCGACCGCGCCAGGCGCGCTGCTCGGGTGTCGGATGGCGCAGCTCGCCAGCGCCGTGCGCGCGACTGCGCCCCTGCCCGGCGCCGGGTCCTGATCGTGGTTCTGACACGTCGCCCCCTACGTGGTCCGCGTGGCCATCACTCGGTCGCCGGCACGATATCGGCGGTGGCGTCCGGCGCGATGTCGACCGCGCGATGGGGAATCAACCGCGCGGTCATCGGCAGAATGATCACGGTCAAGAGGCCGGCGCCGACCAGCGCGGCGGCGTTGTCCGGTCGCATGACGCCCGTCTGAAGACCGATTGCGGTGATCGCCACGATGAGCGGCAGGCCGGTCGCCGAGTACAGCGCCATCCGCAGTGCCTCGGTGCCCGGGAACCAGCGCCGGAAGATCACCAGCACAGGAAGGCCGCGCATGGCGACCATCAACACGAAGAACACCAGCATCCTGCCGGGATCTTTCAGAATCGAATCGATGTCGAGCTGCATCCCCGACACGACAAAGAACGCGGGAATGAAAAAGCCGAACGCCCGACCGTTGAGCTTGTGCTCGAGGGCGCGGTCCCCGTCGGGGCGCGCGACCCGCAAGACGATGCCCGCCGCGAAGGCACCGAGTATGGCATCGAGGCCGAGTCGTCCCGAGACGAGCAGTAGTGCCACCAACAGCAGAACGGCAAACCGCACCGTCGTCTGGGACGACGTCTCGGAACCACGCTGGATCAGCTCGCTGATCGAGCGCCCCCGCAGCCCTGTGGCGATGCGGGAGACCGCGTATGCAAGGGCACCGAACACGAGCAGCAACGCGAGCGCCGCCCATGTCCCCCGCCTGCTCAGAAACACCGAGATGGCAATGATCGGGAACAGTTCGCCGACGGCGCCGTTGGCGAGCATGGCCCGCCCGAACGGTCCGCGGTGTTCGCCCGCGTCGCGGAGCATCGGCAGCAGTATGCCCAGCGCGGTCGTCGTGAGGGCGATCGCGATCGGCAAGCAGGCCCGGACGAAGCCGTCTGCGTCGAGCAACCCCACCGCGCCGAGCGACAGCGCCATCGAGACCAGCCACGCGCCGGCGGCCGCGCGCCCGTACTGCCCCACCATGATGGCGCGGTCGAGCTCGAATCCGGCGAGGAAGAACAGCATCCCGAGGCCGAAGTTTGCGACCAACGAAATGGACGAGTCGAAGTTGGCGATATCGAGCGCCTGGGGGGTCCACGATGATCCCGAAGATGATCAGCAGCACGACTTCGGGGATCTTGACCCCGGGCAGCCGGGCCACGATAAGCGGCGTCACGGCTGCGATCAGCATGATCACAAACAGCGAATGCAGGCCGACGGGAATTGGCATCCCGGGCTACCGAGCGCTCACGGACCGACGGCACCGGTTCTCGGATCGACAGGGCCAGACGCCCACGTACGACCGGTGCGCGGCGGACATGCGGGCGGGCGGATCGAGCTGCGGCATGGCGCGGAGACCTTGGGGGCGGTACTCGGAGGTTGGCCGGTTTCCACCTTACCAGCGTCCCCATCGTCGCCCGTCTGTGGCACTAGGTCTCCTCGGACTCGGCTTCCGCGCGCTTGAGTCCGGTTTGGGCGGCATTGAACAACACCCTGACGACGCCACCGATGAGGATCAGGTCCAGGATCATCTGGATGCTCACGACGATGCGACCGAGATCGGTCGTCGGCGTGATATCGCCGTAGCCGACCGTCGCAAACGTCGTGATCGTGAAGTACATGGCGCGGGTGTGGTCGAGGTCCTGGGTGAAGCTCGTCGCCGACGCGTGGGACATAGACAGGTAGATCGTCGCGAACATCACGAAAAACAGCGGGATGATGGCACCGAGCGCCGTGGCCGCGCGCAGTTCAGGTACGTCCGACCGGGCGATCCGGCGCGACTGCCACGCCAGCACGATTGCCAACAGCACCACGCAAATCACGATTCGGACGGCGATCGAGGCGTCGGTGCCCGCCCCGACGGGGACGGCGTAGAAGACTCCGACCAAAATGATCCACGCGCCGATGATCTCGACGAACGTGCGGATCACCGCACGGCGGCGTTCGCGCTTGTTCAGGTCCGTCAGCCGTCGCGCCGTCATCTTGCGGCCGCGGCGGCCCGGCCTGCGTCAGGGCACCCGTGCGAGGGGCGGATGGGTCGCATCGTGGCGATGTGTCGTCGGACGGTCATCTCAGCCTGACGCTGCCTCGGCAGGAAACGGCTCCGCTGGCGCGGTCATGGTCCACAATAGTCGCGCCCCACGCTGTCTCGGTGTGGCGACGCGTGCCAATTGTCGGCGCCCGGCGGCGCCGGCAACGCCCTCGATCGCCCCTCAGCGTGACCGGCTACGCGTCCGTGACACCCTGGCCGGCGGCAAGGCGCTCGGCACGTGTCTTGATCCCGAGGAGCATCTTGCGCTCCATCAGCAGGCTGCCCGGCTCCATCACGAGTGAGTACCCGAGTCGAAACGCGGGCGACATGCCCGCCAGGTGGATGCGGTTGCGGCTCACCAACCGCGTGGACCCACCGGATTGACGCAAGGAGAACGCCCACACCCAGCGCTCGTCCTCGGACTGGACGACAAGGGCCCGCTCCGACTCAAGCACCACAACGCGCAACCGCGGGCCGTTCGCGCCCACCGGCATGGCGTCCCCGATGTCCAGGCGCTGGAACTCGGGAAGGATGTGGTCGGCGCTGTGCATGTCGAGGCCAAACAGGTTCTCGATCCAGTCGTAGGTGTACGCGCCCCCGCGCCCACTGCCCATCTGCACCAGCCAGGGCCAGACCACCGCTGCGGGGGCATCGATCTCGATCGCCCGCGTCGAGATCAGATCCGCGTCCGGAAGGTACTCATCGCCCGCGATCTCACCATGTGCTTCGTCCGGCGTCGCACCCCAGGTCAGGCACCGCTCGCGCCATACCAGCGGATATGCGGCCGCCGCCCCGACGACGAGCGCTCCGATGATCGGCCAACGCGTTACGTGACGCTGCGACATGGCGACTCCGTCGAGACAGGGGGATGGGACTGTGAGCTATCTACCCGAAGACCCTGGCCACCGTGAGCTCCGGTGCAGGCGCGACGACGAGTAATCGGCGATCGACGCCACCTCGACGGCGAGATTGCCTCGCGCAGGGTCGATGATCGTCCGTGTCCGACTGCGCCGATGGATTTCGGCAGCCGCTGCACCGCATGCGGGCGACGCTACGCCTGGTGGATGACGCGAATACCGCCGACCAGCGAACAGGCCAGGACGGTGGTCTCCGGGCCGTCGCCGACCGACGCGTCCATCTCGCGCCGACCAAGGAGGTTTCCGCCGACCAGCCGGACGCGCGCACCGGCAGACACGCGGACGATCGTGTCGCCCACCAGGGAGTACGTGTGAATCGTGGCACCCTCGCCCGGGGCGGCCGTGGCGTCGATCGTAGTACGACCCAGGACGGAGAAGCTCGACTGAGAGGCCCATCCCTCAGGCAGAACGATGTCCTGCCGCCCGATCAACGAGAAGTACATGCCAACGAGCCTAGTCCGCGAGTCGCGTACGGCGCAAGCATCACGGGGGACTTCCTCCGCGCACAGACACGCGATCGCGTCGAGGCCGATCGCAGCCCAGATGCAGACGATCGGGGCCGTCCAGAGCGGTCCGGAGTGCCGGTCGTCCCCTGCGCCGAACAGATGGCCGCCACCTTCTTCGACTTGCGTGAACGCCGATGCTGCGTGTGCGCGGCATGGCTCCACGGGACATCCGCTGCCCCCGCGACGCACCGATTGCGCGACAATCCGCGCGGCCGACGGATCGAGGGGGGATTCACCTGGCGAAGATGAGCAATCGGGGGGCCACCTGGCCGCATGTCCGCGTCGGCGCGTCGGCGCTGACCACGCGCCGCGACCAGCACGCGAGTGCCCCGGTTGTCGTGACGGGCCTCCTCGCGCTGATGTTCGCGGCCCTCGTCCTCTACGGAACCCGCAACGGCCCGGTCCTGGGTCTCGATTCCGCGACGTACTTGTCCGGCGCGCGCAACCTCGCCGACGGTCGGGGATACCTTGGCTTCGACCTCCGGCCGACGACACTGTTCCCGCCGGGGTTCTCGGCGACACTGGCCGTCGGGCGATGGCTCGGCATCGATCCGGTCGACGGGGCGCGCTGGCTGAACGCCACCGCGCTCGGCGGGCTCTGCGTCCTGACGTTCGTGCTGGCCCGTCGCCACGCACGGCATCGATGGTCGCCGGTCATCACGGCCGCCGCCGTGGGATCGATGCCGGCGGTCTTCGGCGTGTTCACGTCGGTGTGGTCGGAGCCGGTCTTCTGCGTGCTCGTCGTGGGTCTGCTGTTACTGCTTGAGCCGATTTTTCTGCGACACGCGCGTCGCCCCGGACTGCTCGTTGCCGCGGGTGCACTCGCATCGATCGGGGTCGTGTACCGGTACGCCGGGTTCACGCTGGTCGCCGCGAGCTTGGTGGTCGTGTGCATCGCGTCATGGCCCGACGGTCAGCGGGCTATGGCCCGGCGCGCAGGGTTGTTCCTTCTCGCCGGAGTCACGGCGCCGCTGATCCTGGTCGCGTGGAACGCAACCCGGGGCGGGGCGCTCGGCCCCCGCCACGCATCGGCCCAGACGCTGTCGGGATTACTGCGCGATTTCACCGCGACCCTGCGCGGATGGGTCGTCGACCCCGGGCGTGTGTCGGCAGACGTCGGCTACGGCCTGCTGATCCTCGCCCTCGCGGTCGTTGCCGCCGGCGCGACGATGCTCGCGCGAACGCGCGCTCGGGAACCCGGGGCCCTGCGCCGTCTCGTGCCGATCGTGGCGTTTCTGGCCGTCTACGTCGGGTACATCATCGCCAGCGAATTTCAGACCGCACTTGACCCCGTCGGCAATCGCCTCCTGGCCCCGATCATCGCGCCGGTCGCCGTGCTCGTGACCCTGAGCATGGAGTCGTTCGTCACGGCACCACGACCGGGACCGAATATGGTGAGGGCTGGGCTGGTCACAGTGTTGGTCGCCGCCTGGTTTGGGCCGTCGCTCATCACATCGGTCGATCGCGCCCGAACGAGCGCGGCGGCGCGGAACGGATATGCGGCCAGCTGGTGGACGGGCTCGGACCTGGTGGCTGCCGTCCGAGGGCTCCCTCGGGGCGCGACGATCTTCAGTAATAATGCATCGGGCCTCTATCTCGCGACGAACATCCAGCCGGTCTACGGGAGCCCGACATGGGCGATCTATCGATCCGGCGATGCAGCCCCGCCGCTCTCGACCTTTCGATCGCGCCTTCAGACGACCCGTGGCCCGATCTACCTCGCCTGGGAGCGCATCGTCGGGGATACCTGGGATGTGACACCACAACAGTTGCAGCGTGCCGGGGTCCGATTGACGCCCATTGTGCAGGCGCACATCGGCACCATCTACGCGATGGCTCCGTGAGAGCCGCAGCACCGTCGATCGCTCATCGGAACGCCCGCATCGCACTGCGGGCGTCCAGCTGCCGGTTCGCCGCAACGGCACCGACCGGGTCGGGTCGGCCCACCGGACGCACTTCAGTCCCGCGCGGTCCGACGCACGCCGACGCACCCTCTGTGGCATCCGTCAGACCAGGACTCACGCGGGGGCCGCGGCGCGCGTTCCGCGAGGCCGTCGCTGCGGAGTCCGGCCTCATGTCGCGGGGCTTGACGCCGGGCGTTGTCGGCAGCAGGGTAGCCGGTACGCGGCGGCGCGGTACGCACGCTGGGACGCGGCGTTGCACGACCCGCTCCCGCATGGCGTTACTGCGGCTGGTTCAACAGAAAGGGGCTCGCGATGGCGACGATGTTCCACCAGGCTGTGTCCTCCGGAGCGTCCTACTGGGGACCCGGCGACGTCTATACGTTTCTCGTCACCGGGGAGCAATCCGACGGTGCGTACTTCTCAATGCTCGCGATCGTTCCGCCAGGTGGTGGCCCGCCGCCGCACACCCACGCGTTCGAGGACGAGACGTTCTACGTGCTTGACGGCACGCCGTCGTTCTTTCTCACAGACCAGTGGATCCAAGCCGGGCCCGGCGACTTCGTGAATATTCCGCGCGGCAGCCTGCACTGCTTTCACAACCACTCGGATGAGCTGATGACCATGATCCTGACGTTCACGCCCGCCGGGATCGAGAAGTTCTTCGAGGAAACGCTCGAGCGCGCCTACGACCTGACGGCGCCGGTGCCCGACAATGTCGCCGAGGTCAGTGCCCGATACGCCGAGGCCGCGCCACGTTACGGGATGGAATTCTTCGTCGGCGACTAGCGGGCGGGCGGCACCCGGGGGCGGCGGGGCCATGATGTGCCACTAGGGCCCACGCCGGTGCGTGCCGGCCTCACGCAGCTGCACGGAATGCGGGACCGCCTCGGGCCCCGGCCGGAGCGTCCGGAATCCACACGTCGTCGGTCATCCCGCACCCCCCCGTTGGCGCGAGCACGTCCCAGAGCGTCACGCGGCGGCGCGCCTCGACCGGCTCAAGTGATGGCGTCAGACGAGGGACGCGTGAGGAGCCGTGCAGGACCGACCCGGCTGTGCGATTCGTGCACGGCGCTCACCGCGCATCGTCGGCAGCGAACAGCATTCCGAATGCGGCGAAGGCGTGGAGCTCGATGAGCTCGAAGTCGATGATCCCCTCAGCAACCAACCGAAGGCCCGACGGCGTGTCTGCAGCCGCCCCGAGCGAGTCGGCCTCGAGTAAGCGGACCGCACCAGGACGACCCGGCGAGTACATCTCGCGGACCGCGCCGGACGTGTAGCGGCGCCACAGTTCCGTCAACTCGTCCTGGACGTGTGGTGCGATCGACGCACGCGCATGGGTCCGCTCCCGCGGCCTGCCGATCGCCGGAACGTTCAAAGCGGATCCGGCTCAGCGATCGCAATCACCGTGAACGGTCGCCGTGGCGTGCCACCCATCTTGTCCAGTTGGGCGTTGACCACGAGCAGACGCTCTTCGGCCAGGGCGACGGCCGTCGGAAACGCGAAGTCACCGCAGCTCAGCAGCGCGGTCACCCGTCCCGACCGACCGTCGGCCTCGAGCGTGATCACGGCAAGTCGCTCCCGCGCATTGACCACCACGTAGAGCGTCGATCCCCGGATCGCGAGTCCATCGCAGTGCTCAAGCGTCCCCGTGTCGAGAATGACTTCGGACACATTGCGCGTGTCCAGATCGACCCGCCAGAACCGCCCCAGGTTGGTCTGTGAACACACGAGGTGGCGGCCGTCGGGACCGAGCACGATGCCGTTGAAATTGATGCCGGCAGGCCATGGGACACCGGACCCAACGAGATCGACCCAGGCCTCCATCGCATCGAGCCCGGGTCCCACACGCAGCAGCGTCGGAACGAATGAGTCGGTGATGAACGCGGTGCCGTCGGGGCCAAACGCGAGGTCATTGACGCAGGACGGGGTTTGTCCGACCTCAAAGCGCGCCACGCGCCGGCGGGAATCGAGATCGTAGACATCGAGTGTGCCGTCGAAGCCCCCTGCGGTCCAGAGCCGCCCGAGGCGATCGACCTTTACTCCCGCCACCGACGTGCGCCCGCCCTCACCGCCGTGCGACCACACCTCCGCGTCACCCCGACGTCCGGGGACTCGGAAGATCGTGCCATCAGACAAGCTGCCGACAAACGCGTCACCCGTTCGCGCATCGACGCCGATGCTCTCCGGGAAGACCGCGTCGCCCGGAAGTGCGTAGGTCTCCAGAGCACGAACCGATTGTTCGATGGTCACATCGTCTCCCGCTGTTGGCCAGACGAACCCGAAGCGCCTCGCGATTGAACACCATCGCACGATGCGAGGCCCCGACAACCGCAGCGGCACGCGACGACCCGCACCGATGCAGCCGTGATGTCGGTCATGGCGCGATGGGTCGCGCGACTGCCGACGAATGACCCGATGCGGCTCGGCGTCGGTCTGCCGGTCACGAGCTCGCGGTGCGGCGCGCCCCAGTCGAACCATCGCGCCAGCGGTCACCCGTCGCCGTTCCGGCACCGCCGCATGCCGCGCGCGTAAGCGCGCACAATGGAACCATGCTCCCCATCGCGCTGCTCGCGGTCATCTGGCCTGCCCTCGCCCCGGTGCTTGCCGGCCTCACGGCGATCGGGCTCATCGTCATCGTGCTGGTCATCTGGCGCGTCCTGCTCCCGCGCGCCAGGGCCGGCGGACTCGCCGATCGACGGGACCGCCGGGAATAAGCCCGGCGCCCGACTGCCTCGATCAGCGGCAGGAAGGCTCGCCTGTGGCAATCGGCGGCCCGCGCGTCCTCGTGTCGCCCTCCGACCCGTGCACGTCGCCCACCGTTACGGGCTGCCGGCGTTGTCCAGACCCGGACCTCAACGAAGGCGACGGCCGGAATCGAACCGGCTCATGGCGGTTTTGCAGACCGCAGCGTTCCCACTTCGCCACGTCGCCATGACGCCATTGAATTCCCCGAGGGGGCTTCAATGTCCTACAGGAGCGGGTGAAGGGACTCGAACCCTCGACCTTCTGCATGGCAAGCAGACGCTCTAGCCAACTGAGCTACACCCGCTCGGGGACCAGCAGACTACCGAACGCTTGCAGCCCTCACAATGTCGCCCGCCAAGCTGGCTGCCAGGGGTCGGTATCGGTCGCTGCCGTTGTGACCTCGACGCCTTCGCCCGCGACTTCCCCGGCCAGCTTCGCGCACCAGCGCCCGATCATCATCGCTTCGATTTGTCCGTGCGGGACGGCGATCAGCGCCAGGCGCTGCGCCCTGTCGGCGTCGTGGTACTTCAGGTCACTGGTGACATAGGCGTCGGCACCGGCATCCCGGGCATCGTCGACGAACGATGCGCCCGATCCTGTGCAGCACGCAATCCTTGTGATCTGGGTGTCGCGATCACCCGTCCATGTCACCGGGCCGGGGACCGCGGCGGCGATGTGGTGCACAAGGTCGCCGAGCCGTTGCGCCGCGCATGTCCCGACCCGCCCCAGACCAGCCGAAAGATCGGTCGCCGCTGGCACGAGCGGCACGGCCTCCCGCAGGCCGAGCAGATCGGCCATGTGGTCGTTCAGGCCGCCGCGGGCGCTGTCGAGATTGGTGTGCGCGGCAACGACGGCGATCGCGTGCTCGGCGGCGGTGAGGACCAGCACGCCTGCCATCGATGCATCCGACACGTCCGTCAGCGAAGGGAAGATCGGCGGATGGTGCACGAGCACCGTGTCCGCGGCGGCATGGAGCGCCTCCTCAAGCAGGGCGCCGCGCAGATCGAGCGCAACGAGCACGCGTCGCACGACGTGCGTGTGACGTCCCACGATCAGACCGACGTTGTCCCACTCCTCGGCCAGGGCCGACGGGGCGAGCCGCTCGATGGCGTCCAGGAAGTCCGCGATGTCCACGCCGGCATCCTGACAGCTCGGCGGTGGCTCTTGGCGTGAGCGGACCATCCCCGACGGTGTGCCTCCGTGCCGACGAGGTGCATCCCCCCTGTCGGCACCTGCCACCGCTACCGCTAGTGGCTGATCGCGTCCCGCTGGCCGGAGACCTCGATCGCCAGCTCGCCGACCACCTGTTTCGCGTCGCCGAATATCATGAGGGTCTTCGGGTTGAAAAACAGCTCGTTCTCGATACCGGCGAACCCGGCGCGCATGCTCCGCTTGACGACCATGACGGTCTGGGCCTGGTCGACGTTGAGGATCGGCATCCCGTAGATCGGGCTGCCCTTCGAGTGGCGAGCCGCGGGGTTGACGACATCGTTGGCACCGAGCACCAGCACGACGTCGACCTGCGGGAACTCCGGGTTGATCTCGTCCATGTCGAGCAGCTTGTCGTAGGGCACGTTGGCCTCTGCGAGCAGCACGTTCATATGGCCCGGCATTCGACCGGCCACCGGATGAATCGCGTAGCGGACGTCCACGCCTTCCTTCTCGAGGGCGTCGGCGAGCTCGCGAACCTTGTGCTGGGCTTGGGCGACCGCCATGCCGTACCCCGGCACGATGACGACGCTACGGGCCATCTTCATGATCTCGGCCGCCTCGTCGGGCGACGCCGAGCGGACATTGCCGTGCTCGCCGCCGGATTCGGCGACGCTCTCCTCGATCTGGCCAAACGCCCCGAACAGCACGTTGCGGAACGACCGGTTCATGGCACGGCACATGATGATCGCCAGGATCAGCCCTGAGGCGCCATCGAGCGCACCGGCGACGATCAGCAACTTGTTATCGAGGACGAACCCCAGCGCGGCCGCCGACAGGCCCGCGTAGCTATTGAGCAGTGCGATGACCGTCGGCATGTCGGCGCCGCCGATCGGGATGATCAGCAGCACGCCGAACACCAAGCCGAGCGCGATCAGGATCGGCACAAGCCAGGTCGTCGAGGGCGAGAACACCAGCACAATGATGATCGCCAACGCGACCCCCAGCACCGCGAAGTTGAAGTAGTTCTGACCCGGGAACACGATCGGACGCTGGGGCAGCATCTCGTGGAGCTTGCCGGAGGCCATCAGACTGCCCGTGAACACCAGGCAACCAAGCACGATCTCGAAGCCGAGGACGGCGGTGTCGAACTTGGTGGTCGAATGGTAGGTCAGGTAGTAGTGCGCGATACCCACAAGGCCGGCCGCAAGTGCACCGAAGGCGTGGCTAAGCGCGATCCGCTCCGGCATCGCGGTCATCGGCACGCGCAGGCCCAACGGGATGCCGATCAGGGTCCCCACCGCGAGTGCGATGACGATCAGGAACCAGCCGGTCCCGGTGATCGCGGGGTTCACGAGGGTCGCGATGATGGCGATCGCGAAGGCAATCTCGCCGGCGAGGACGCTACGCCGCGCGGTCGTGACGGCGGTCATCCACTTCAGCGAGAGTGCAAAGCCGATGACCGAGACCAGATAGGCCAGTTCGACGAAATGCTGTCTCACGGCTTGGCCTCCTCAGACGGCGCGGGGGTCGGCCGCGCAGGAGCCCGGCGGAACATCCGCAGCATCTTGTCCGTAATCAGGAAGCCGCCCACGACGTTGATCGTCGAGGCGACGACCGCGACAAAACCGAGGATCGTCGAGTAGGTCGTTTGGTTCTCGCCGAGGATCACGAGCGATCCGACCAGTGAAATCGCCGAGAGCGCGTTGGTGAGGGCCATCAGCGGCGTATGCAGGAGTTTCGGGACCTTGCGGATCAGCTCCAATCCGAGAAACCCGGCCAGTACGAAGACGAACAGGAGTGTGATCGTCTCGTTCGCGCTCATGCAGGCACCTCCTCAGTTCCGGATTCCGGCGCGGGCGGCGCGGGCGCGGGCGCAGCCGCGACGGGCAAGCCGTAGACCTCGCGAACCCGAGCGTGGACGATCTCGCCGTCGCGCGCCACCAGCGTGCCACGGACGATGTCGTCATCGACATCGAGATCGATCAGCCCGTCGTGCAACATCAGCTGCAGCAGGTTGACCACGTTCTTGGCGTACACGAGGCTCGCATGGGTCGGGATCGACGACGGGACATTCGTCGGTCCAATGACCTTGACCCCGCCGTGGTCGATGGTCTGGCCTTCGACGGTCACCTCGCAGTTGCCGCCTTGCTCGGCGGCGAGGTCGACGATGACCGAACCCGGCGTCATCTGGTCGACCATGGCGGTAGACACAATGACCGGCGCCTTCGCGCCCTGCACCTGAGCGGTGGTGATGACCACATCGCTGCCGGCGACGGTCTTGGAGAGTAGTTCCTGCTGCTTGCGCAGCGTCTCCTCGGACATCTGCTGGGCGTAGGCGCCCGAGCCGCCGCCCTCCTGGCCGGTGTCGAGCGGCAACTCGACAAAGCGCGCGCCGAGGCTCTCAACCTCTTCCTTGACCGCGGGCCGAACGTCATAGGCTTCGACGAGCGCGCCGAGCCGGCGCGCGGTGGCGATCGCCGACAGGCCGGCGACGCCGGCGCCGACCACCAGCACCCTCGCCGGCGGAAGCGTCCCCGCGGCGGTGGTCAGGAGCGGGAACATCTTTGGCAGCTCACCGGCCGCCAGCAAGACCGCCTTGTATCCCGCGATGTTGGCCTGTGAGGACAGGGCGTCCATCGCCTGGGCGCGCGTCGTGCGCGGCACGAGCTCCATCGCGAACAGTGTCGCCCCGCGCTCAGCGATGTCCTTGACGGTCGGTACGCCCGCCAACGGCGTCGCAAGCCCGATCACGATCTGGCCCGGATGCGTCCCGGCCACGGCATCCTGGTCGACTTGGACGCGCAGCAGCACCCGCGCGGCGATCGCGTCGGAGCGGCCGACGATCTCCGCGCCCTTCTCGGCGAATGCCTGGTCGCTAAAGCCGGCCGGCTCGCCCGCGCCCTGCTCGATGACGACCCGTGCGCCTGCCTTCAGCAGCGGCGCCAGGGCGGCCGGGGTCATGGCGACGCGCCGCTCACCGTCCCGGTGCTCGCGCACGACCCCGATCGTCAGTCCCGTGACTTCGGAGCTCATCGGCCTCGGCCCTCGGGTTGGGTTCGTGCGCCCAGTGCACCGGGCGGGCGAAAGCACATCGGCAGCATCAGCGTCCTCGTGGTCGAGCGTCGGTCAGTCGCGCTTCGCGATCCGGATTGGCTCTGGATGGGTGAACCCATCCAGAGACCTACGGACCCCGGAGGGCCGCTACCTTACCGGTTGGCGCGGCCTTTTGGGGGCACGTCGCAACGAACTTGAGAAACTACCCGCGCCGTCGGCGCCAGCGGCCCCCGCGGGCGCCCGGTACCGGACGCTTAGTCCGGAACCGATTCGTCCTGCAGGCGTCCTTTCAGACGCAGGATCGCCTTGGTGTGCAGCTGGCTTACGCGGCTCTCGGTGACGCCCAGCACCTCGCCGATCTCTCGGAGTGTGAGGTGGTCGTAGTAGTAGAGCGAGACGACGATCTTCTCGCGATCGGGCAAGCGGGCGATCGCGTCCGCGAGGGTCTCGCGCAGTTGGGCGTTCTCGAGCAGTTCCTCGGGATCGTTCATGCGCTGGTCACCGATGGTGTCGATCAATGCGACCGAATCGGTGCCGGCGTTGACGTTCCACATCTCGTCGAGGGCGACGATACTCGAGTTCGAGATCTGGTTGATCACCGTCTGGAACTCGTCGATATCCATGTCGAGCGCATGGGCCAACTCATGATCGGTCGGCGCGCGATGCAGCTTGTGTTCGAGTTCCGTGGACTTCTGCTCAATGGCCCGCGCGCGGGCGCGCACCGAGCGCGGCACCCAGTCCAGCGACCGCAGCTCATCGATGATCGAGCCTTTGATGCGGGTGACCGCATAGGTTTCGAACTTAACCTGCCGGTCAGGGTCGAACCGCTCCACCGCCGCGATCAATCCCATCAGCCCATAGGAGATCAGATCGGTCTCCTCGACGTGCGACGGCAGGGCGGCGCTCATGCGGCCGGCGACATACTTGACCAGCGGCGCGTAGGTCAGGATCAGCCGCTCCTTGGCACCCGGGTCATCGTGATCGCGCACCCGGCGCCAGAGCATGCGCAGCTCTTCCTCGCCTTGGGCGGCGCCACCTGCTCCCGAGGAAATACTCCAGCTCACCTGCCACCTCTCGCCAATCTGCGCCCGGGAGTCTACCGGGAACCCGCAAAAACCCCTGGTGCGCCCGCAGCCCGCGCACGTCTAGGCCGTGACTCGCTCGCCGCCGACCGCCGCACACACCGGCAGGCCCGCCGCCGCACGCGCCGCGGCGACCGCCGCATCGAGGTCCCATTCGGGAAAACAGTGAGTCAGCACCAGCTGCCCGACGCCCGCCCGTCGGGCGATGGCCCCGGCCGCGGGCGCGTTGAGGTGCATCGCGCCGGCGGGAATCTGTCCCGTGCCGAACGAGCACTCGGTGACAAGGATGTCGACGCCATCGGCAAATGCGGCGAGGGCGTCGTTGGGGGCGCAGTCGGCGCCAAAGCACATGGATGTCCCACGGACGTCGATCCGGGTCGCAAACGTCGGGGGCAGGTGCGGGACCTGGCGGTGCCGGATGCGAAGGTCGTCACGAAACGCAGTCTCCAGCTGATTGCCGGTGAGTTCCTCAAACGCGAACGCCGAATCCATGCCGTCATCGCCCAGGGCGGCCAGCGCCGACCGCAGTCCGGGAGGTCCGACGACGCGCAGTCGCTTGCCGGCGCCCGGGCCCCAGACCATGTAGACACGCAGCGCCAGCAGGTCGACGAAGTGGTCCGGGTGCAGATGGCTGATCACCACGAGATCGAGGTCCTCGGGGCGTACGTGTGCCTGCAGGAGCCCGAGCGCCCCGGCGCCGAGATCCAGGCAGATCGCTGCGCCCGCAGCACGGACCAGGTGGCATGCCTGTGCCTCGCCGACGCGCCCATAGGCCGCGCCGACGCCGACCGAGGTCACCTCGATGGCATGTGTGTCGGACATGGCGTTCAGTGTGCCCGATTCATGCCCGCCAGGCCGGCTCAGCTACGTCAAGCCGGGTGCGTCAACAACGTTCCGGGATACAGCAACTACTCGGCGGTGCGCGGCTCCAACGCGCTGACACGCTCCACGTTGCGTAGATCGAAGTCCTCGGTCCCGTAGGGCGCGGCGGCGAACGCCTGGACGATCTCGGCCGCCACGGCGCTCGAGGTCACGCGCATCGAGAGTGCGAGCACGTTGGCATGGTTGTAGCGGCGAGCCAGCCGTGCGGTCTCGGCATCGCCACACAGCGCAGCGCGTACGCCAGGAACCTTGTTGGCAGCGATCGCCACGCCGGTGCCAGACCAGCACATCACGATCCCCCAGTCCGCCGCCGCGCAGGCCACCCGCTGGCCAACCTCGCCGGCGACCTCCGCCCACTCGATCTCGTCGCCCGCCAACGGCCCCACAAGGATGGTCTCGCTACCGAGCTCGCGCACGCTGGCGACGACGTCGGCGGCGATCGGCAGCACTTCGTCGGCTCCGATCACGACGCGCATCTATCCTCCGGGTCTCGTGCGGTGGATGTCGGCTAGTGTGATGGCCATGATCATTAAGGGTGGCACGTTCGGACCGGTGGCGACGAACACCTACGTCGTGTTTGAGGCTCCAGGCGGCCCGGCGCTCATCGTCGACCCCGCCGCCGGCAGCAGGGCCTGGGTGGCCAATACCTTGGCAACCCACGAGCTCGTCCCCGAGGCGGTGTGGACAACCCACGGCCATTGGGACCATGTTGTTGAGGCCCACGTCTGGGCCGATCAGGGAATCCCGATCTGGGCCGGCACCGGCGACGAGGACTGGCTGCGCGCGCCCGCGCCGTTCAACCCGGCCCTGTTTGGCAATCCGCCCCCGACGCCAGGTGTTGAGCCCGCGCGGATTTTCGCCGACGGCGACACCTTCGGCGTCGGCGGACTTCAGTTCACGGTGATGCACGCGCCGGGTCACTCGCCCGGGTGTTACGTGGCGTGGGATCGCGACCGGGGCGAGGCACTGGTCGGCGACCTCATCTTCGCCCAGGGCATCGGCCGGACCGATTTCCCGCGCAGCAGCCCCGTCGACATGATGACGAGCCTGGAGCGGGTTCTCGATACGCTACCGGCAGATACCCGCATCTACCCCGGCCACGGACCCTGGGGGGTGAGCGTGGCCGACGCGGAACCCTGGGCCCGGATGTTCATGTGACGGTGCCCCCGGTGACCCGCGAGGCGGTCATGCGCGCCCTCGACGACGTTCACGATCCGGAGTTGCATCGCAGTATCGTCGCGCTCGGCATGGTGGGCGAAGTCGCCGTCGAGGACCGCCGCGTGCGCGTGGCGATCAAACTGACCGTCGCCGGCTGCCCGCTCAAGGCCGAGATCCAGCGACGGGTGGCCGACGCGCTCGCGGTGTTTGACGGCGTCGATGCGGTCCAGGTCACCCTCGACACCATGACCGACGACGAACGTCGCCGGCTGCGCGCCGGGATCGCCGGGGGCCCGGAGCGGCCGTCGCCGTTTACCGCCGATTCTCGAACCCGCGTCATCGCGATCGCTTCCGGCAAGGGTGGGGTCGGGAAGTCGAGCATCACCGCGAATCTCGCAATCGCCCTCACCCGCCGGGGCCATTCCGTGGGCCTCCTGGACGCCGACGTCTATGGGTATTCCATCCCGCGGATGATGGGCGTGCACCGTCCGGCGGTGATGGTCGATGACCTGATGATCCCGGTCGAGGCCCACGGGGTGCGTCTGATGTCGATCGGATTCCTGACCGAAGAGGACTCGCCGGTAATCTGGCGGGGGCCCATGCTCCACAAGGCGCTGACCTCGTTCGTCACCGACGTGTACTGGGACGAGCCGGATTACCTGCTGGTCGATCTGCCACCCGGTACGGGCGACGTGTCGTTGACGATCGCCCAGCTGTTGCCCGCCGCGGCGATGGTCATCGTCACCACGCCCCAGATCACTGCCCAGCGGGTCGCGCGTCGCGCCGCGTCAATGGCCACCCGCGTGAACCTGCCGATCGTTGGCGTCATCGAGAACATGAGCTGGTTCGTGGCCCCGGACACCGGGACCCGTTACGAGGTGTTTGCCGGAGGCGGTGGCGCCGCCCTGGCGGCAGAAATCGGCGTTCCGCTGCTCGGCCAGATTCCGCTGGAATCCGCCGTCGCCCAGGCCGGCGACCGGGGTCTGCCCGTCGTAGCCGCCCAACCGGAAAGCCCCGCCGCCAAGGCGCTCGAGCAGTCGGCGTGGGCGATTACCAACGCACTCATGCCAGCCCGCGCTCGCCCATAGACCTCCGTCGCGGCACAGACGGGACAATTGGCAGGACCCCGCCATTCTGCATCCGCCCGCGCGCTGATATCGTTCCCGAGCCCGTTGGCAGATCGCCGCGGCGCCGAACCACCCCTCGTGAGGAGCCAGGAGAGATATGGCCTATATCATCAGCGAGCCGTGCATCGGCACCAAGGACACATCATGTGCCGACGTGTGCCCGGTGGACTGCATCCACCCCGCCCCGGGCGAAGAGCACTTCCAGCAGGCCACGATGCTCTACATCGACCCGGCCGAGTGCATCGACTGCGACGCCTGCGTTGAGGCGTGCCCGGTGGATGCCACCATGGCCGAGGACGACGTCCCGGCACAGTTTGAGATCTTCCGGGAGATCAACCGTGTCTACTTCGAGGACGGCGTCGAGGCCGGCGAAAAGATGGTCGCCGAGTTCCTGGCGGCCAAGGGCTAGATGACACGCCCGCGTCAGGGGCCGCGACGCCGCGCTTAGGACGGCTCGTCGCTGATCAGCCGCACGATCGGCGAGGCATGGTGCACCAACATCCGCCACCCGTCGACGCCCAGCTCGAACACGTTCGTCGCGGCCACCGATGCCTCGACTCGCTCGCCGTCGCGGGCGGTCGTGACGTGCTCGACGCAGCTGACGATCGCCACCGGGTCAGCCACGACGATCGCCACGATCTCGACACCGACCTCGATATAGCCGGTATTTGCCAGGATGAACTCCCACGCCTCGCGGACGTCCTCCCAACCGCTAACCCACGGACCGCCCGGATGGACGCAGGCGATATCGTCGCTTGCCGCCCAGCAGGCGGCGAGCGCGTCGGCGTCCTTAGTCTCGAAGGCGTCGTAAAACCGCCGGTTCGCGGCCTCGACCTGCGCACGCACGACGTTGCTGGTCACGGTGTCCTCCTCGTCGTGAGATCGCCGGCCGCCACCCTCACTCCGTCCCGGTAAGCAGCGCGGCCTGTGCGGCCTGTGCTGACGCACGACACAGTGCCTGTACGGCCGTACGGCGCGCCATCTCATGGGGCGCGTCGCCGAAGCATCCGGGCGCCCGCATCAGTCGTGCGGCCTCGGCGACCCACGCGTCGACGGGTGTCGCGGCGGCCGCGCGGGCGGCTTGCGCCAGCAAGGGTCCCGCCACATCGTCCCGCCGAACCAGCGCCATCTCGATCGCCCCCAGGGCGGCTACCAGCCGCAGCGCATCCGTACGGCGCATCTTAGGCCCCCACGAGCGTGGCGAAGTTGCCGTACATCACGGCCTCGATCTGCGATGGGCTCCACCCGGCGATGCGCGCTGCACAGCCGACCAGCTGCAGCCCGGTCGCGTAGTCGCCGTAGGGCCGATCCGATCCGAACACCAGTCGCTCCGGCGGAAGTTCGACCAGGTCGGCCAGCACCGCAAGTGACGTGTCGAACCACACCCCAGGATGCCCGCCCAGCGCATCGCGCACCGCGCGCGCATCGCCGCGGGCCCCGTGCGCCAAGATCAGGCACGCGCCAGGGACGGCGTCCGCCAGGTGCGCCAGCGGCGCGGCAAGTGCCCGCGCACCGAACCCCGCGTGGATCAGCACCGGCCACCCGATCGCGGTCGCCCGCCCGACGCAGTCGATGACCGCATCCGCATCCGGCGCGAAGCGCTGGGCGACCGGGTGCAGTTTCAGCCCGCGGGCGCCGCCGGACTCGGCCCGGTCGATCGCGGACTCCCAGCCGGCGTTGGGATCGACGCGGCAAAACGGCACCAGACGCGGTGCGCACCGCGCAGCGCTTGCGCGAACCAGTGCATTGGCCTCGGCGAAATCGCCGCGAGCGCCGGCATCGTTGAGCGCGAAGACCGCCGCCAGACCGAACCCCCACCGATCCATGTCGCCGACGAGATCCTCGGCTGCAAGTGCATGCCCGTCGCGGTCCTGCCCGAGGTGGGCGTGGACATCCGCGCGCGGACCGTCCGGCAGGCCACCCGACCGCGCGACCGCGTCCTCGATCTCCGCCAACGCCGCCGGGTCGATCCCGGCCTCGGCCAGCCGCGATGCCGACTCTCCAAAGATCCTCATCGCCGGGCGAGCTCCGGGCCCTCGAACCCGATGATCCGCGCTGCGAGGTCCTCCGGAACGCGAGTTGGGCGCCCGCCGTCGTAGTTGGAGACGCCGACGATCGTCTGCTCGGCGGTCGCAAGCACCGTGCCCGTCGCGGCATCTTCGAGGCGATAGACCATCCCGTGACTGGAGCGGCCGAGTGCCGCAGTGCGGACGCGGATGGTGAGCCTGTCGTCGAAGCGCGCCGAGCGCAGGTAGTCCACCGTCAGACGCCGTACGACAAACAGGTGTCCGGCGGGTCCGAGCACGGGGATCCCGAGGTGGCGGCGATAGGCCAGCAGTCCGCGATCGAACAGGCGCGGGTACGTCCCGAAGTAGACCACGCCGCCGAGATCGGTGTCCGCGATCTCCACACTCGTGTCGATCGCGAAGCGAAATGCGGGATCCGCGGTCACCGGCGTGTCCCGATCAGCAGGTGATGGCGTTCGGGCTCCGCCGCGACGACAGTCTCCAGCGGGCACCCGGCGGCCTCCATCCACCGCGCGTAGGTCTCCTGGTCGTACACCTCCCCGGCACGGGTACCGACGAGCATCGTCACCCCGAACAGAGCCGCCGGGACGGCCAGACCCCGCACGACGTCCTGGATGGCAAGCCGGCCCCCAGGCGCGAGGATCGCCCCGGCGCGCGCCACGAGCGCGGCGGCGAGCTCCGGACCGAACAGGTGCGTGACGTTGCCCAGATACACGCAGTCCCATGGCCCATTCGGCAGACCCTCGGTGACATCCCCGGCAATCTGTGCCACGCCCCAGCCGGCAAGGTCCTCGCCGGCAAGCTCGAGCGACTCGGGCAGGTCGATAACCGTGACCTGCCACCCGTGTTCGCGGAACGCATGCGCATAGGTCCCCGGGCCGCCGCCGACGTCGAGCAGCCGTCCGCCCCGGGGCGGCGCCGGCAGCGCGCGCATCGTCGCGGCAGACCGGCGGGCCGCGATTGCCCGCATCGCCTCCAGGAAGCGCCGGCGCGTCGCGGTGTCGCCAGCCGAGACGTCATGGCTGGGGGTGCCGGTGCGCAAGGTCTCCTCGAGACGCTGATACGCCGCGATCTCGCGGGCCGTCAAGAGCACCTCAGCCAGGTCGGGGTCCGATGGTTCTGGGCCGCTCGCCGCCCGCGCCCGCGCGCTCAGCCCGACGTGGCGGCCGTCCTCGATGCACCAGCCGCGATCGATCAGCGCCGCGATCGTGATGCGTGTGGCACGTGGGTCAAGCCCGAGTTCGCTGGCGACCTGCTCAGGCGAGGCAGGATCGGCCAGGCGCGCGTACATCCCCGTCTGGACCGCAGCAGCCAACACGAGAATCTCGCGCCAGTCATCGATGTGAGTCATGCGCGTGAGGCTATCCAAATCGCGGCGCGTCCGATCGCCCCTGGGCGTCGCGGCTCGGGCGACACTGCTAGCCTTTGGGCCGTGAGTGCAGGCAAAGCGAAAAAGCGCAGCAGCGGACGTCGGCGCAATTACGGACCCCGTCCGGACCAGATGGGCTTTCGCCGGTTCATCCCGAACTACTGGGCCAACTGGCTCGGATCCGCGCTGTTCGGGGTGGTCGGACTCTCCTTCGTGTGCTGGGGCCTGTACTACGTGTTCGACCGGCAGGTGGCCAACGGGATCGTCGCGCTCGCGCTGGCGGGCGCGCTTGCCTACATGGTCTACCTGTTCGGGTCGACCCGCCTGCGCGACTGAGTCGCATCGCACCCGGCCGCCGCCGCGGCTACAGCGTACCCAGCACCTCGGCGACGCAGGCTTCGTCGCCACGGGCGCGGGTCGCCTCGACGCTCAAGGTGGCGTCATGGTCGAAGGCCGCCAGCATGCCCTTCCAGATCGCGCGGTCAAGCCCGCAGATCCGCTCGGGGTCGTCGAATGCCAACTCCTCGAACGGGCACGCACAGGCCCGGATCATGCCGTCGCCGGATGTTTGGGCGGCGAACCCGTAGCGCGAGAGCAGTCGAACGACCTGCTCGACGGCGTTGACACCGTCGTCGCCCGGTCGCGTGCGTCCCGCCGCGACCTCGCTCAGGCCGACCTCAAAGCCGAACTCGTACCCGATGCGATCGAGGATGTCCTGGCGCGCCGCGCCGGACTCGTCAGCGGTCGCCTTGAGCAGCAGCGACGCCAGCAGGTCGTAGTGGCGCTCGGGCAGCGAGACCGTCAGCTCCTCCGCCGCCAACCGGTAGTGCTTGGCCGGCCGGCCTGCGCCGGGCCCCGACCGGCCCGTGCGGCGCTTGAACTCGGCGGTGACGAACCCCTGGGTGACCAGCTTATCGAGATGGAACCCGGCCAGCCGCCGGTCGATACCGACGACCGTGGCGACCTGGTCCTTGCTGACGGCGTCGTCGGATTCCCGCACCATGAAAAACACGCGGCGGCGTGTCGGGTCGCCCAAGGCCGCGGCCAAGCGCTCGATCTGATCGTCGGCGGGCCAGCTGGCGGTGTGTTCAGTGTGGTCAGTCACGACGGTCGTCGTACGACGTTACAGGGTGGTTCGAGGGTAGCACCACACGGGTCCGCGGACCTGCCCGGTGTTGGTACCGACCGACGCGGGCTTCCGATTTTCGGTCATGTAGGTATCTTATAGAAGAACGCACGGCACCCGAACAGGCTCGTTCCGCACGAGCACCCGGGTTTCCCACTCACATTCCGCTTCAGGAGACCGCTGTGTCGACGATCACACCGCCCGAGCTCGACGGCTTTGGGCAGTACAAGTTTGGCTGGCACGACCCGGCGCACTACGTGTTCACCCCTAAGAAGGGCCTGAACGCCGACGTCGTGCGCGAGATCTCGTTCCTCAAGAACGAGCCCGAGTGGATGACCAAGTTCCGCCTGCGGTCTCTCGAGATCTTCGAGCGCAAACCGATGCCGAGTTGGGGCGCGGACCTGAGCGACATCGACTTCCAGGACATCTTCTATTTCATCCGCGCGTCCGAGCGCCAGGAGACCAACTGGAACGAGGTCCCCGAGGACATCAAGAACACGTTCGACCGGCTCGGCATTCCCGAGGCCGAGCAGAAGTACCTGTCGGGCGTCTCCGCGCAATACGAGAGCGAGGTCGTCTACCACTCGATTCGCGAGGACCTCGAGAAGAAGGGCGTGATCTTCTGCGACACCGACACGGCGCTGCGCGAGCATGAGGAGCTGTTCCGGACCTACTGGGCGACGGTGATCCCGCCGGGTGATAACAAGCTTGCCGCGCTCAACAGCGCGGTCTGGTCCGGCGGCTCGTTTATCTGGGTGCCCGAGGGCGTCGAGATCGAGATCCCGCTGCAGGCCTACTTCCGGATCAACGCGGAAAACATGGGCCAGTTCGAGCGGACGCTCATCATCTGCGAGCCCGGGTCCTACGTGCACTACGTCGAGGGGTGCACTGCCCCCATTTACTCGACCGATAGCCTGCATTCGGCGGTGGTTGAGATCATCGTCAAAGAGGGTGCGCGCTGCCGCTACTCGACGATTCAGAACTGGTCGACCAACGTCTACAACCTGGTCACCAAGCGCGCGGTCGCCCGCGAGAACGCGACCATGGAATGGGTCGACGGCAACCTTGGCAGCAAGGTGACCATGAAGTACCCGGCCGTGTGGCTGACCGGCCGCGGCGCACGCGGCGAGGTGCTCTCGGTCGCGTTCGCCAGCGAGGGGATGCACCAAGACGCCGGCGCCAAGATGGTGCACGTCGCCCCCGACACGTCCTCGACGATCATCTCCAAGTCGATCTCACGCGGCGGCGGCCGCACCTCGTACCGTGGCCTGGTCAAGATCGAGCCGGGTGCCGCGCGTTCCCGGGCCTCGGTGGTGTGCGATGCGCTGTTGCTCGACGAAGACAGCCGCTCGGACACGTACCCCTACATGGATATCCAGGAGGAAAACTCCTCCGTCGGGCACGAGGCAACCGTCTCGAAGGTGGCCGACGACCAGATCTTCTACCTCATGAGCCGTGGGCTCTCTGAGGAGGAAGCGATGGCCATGATCGTCCGAGGCTTCATCGAGCCGATCGCCAAGGAACTGCCGATGGAATACGCCGTCGAACTCAATCGACTGATCGAACTGCAGATGGAGGGCAGCATTGGCTAACGCGCCGGCCTGGGCCGCGGAACTGCGGCAGACCGCCACCGCCAACCTTGACCGGTTGCCGGTCCTGACCGGCGAAGAGGAGGACTGGCGGTTCACACCGCCATCGGACCTCGGCCTCGCCGGCGTCGCACCGGCTGACGGCACGGCCGTCGCGGTGGACGTCGCCGCGACCGCTGGGCCGCGGGCGGCGACGCTCGCCTTCACCGACGGCACCCCGTCGGCGCCGCACGGGGCCGATCTTCCCGCGGGGGTCATCGTTGCCGAGCTCGGCCAGGCGCTCATCGACCACGAGGACCTCGTCCGCTCACGCCTCTACAGCCTGATCGGCTTCGACGACCGACCCGGCGCCCTCAACGCCGCCACGTGGGAGGCCGGCACCTTCATCTACATCCCGCGCGGCGTCACGCTGGCGCTGCCCACCGAGACCCTCCTGAGCGCGACGGGCGCCCGCGGCCGCGTGAGCGCGCGCACCCTGATCATCGTCGAAGCCGGCGCGAAGGCCACGATCATCGACCGATACCGCTCCGGGAATCTGGCAGACCCCGTCGCGGTCTCGACGGCAACCGAGATCATCGTCGCCGAAGGCGGCGAGCTCGAACACCTGTCGCTGATCGAGTGGGGTGCCGGGGTCCGACATCACGCCCGCATCACCGCTTCGGCGGGCAAGGACGCACGCGTGCGCTCGGTCGTGGTCACCCTCGGTGGCGACGTCGTCCGGGTCGAGGCGACGCATATCGCGGCCGGCAGCGGCTCGGATTCGCGTGCCCTCGGGCTCTTTTTCGCCGACGACCACCAGCACTTCGAGCACCGGGTGGTCGCGCGCCACGAGGCGCCGCAGTCGTACTCGAATCTGCTCTACAAGGGTGCGCTCAAGGACCAGTCCCACACGGTCTTCTTCGGTAACCTCGTCGTCCCGCCGGGTGCCCCGGGCACCGACGCGTACCAGACTAACCGCAACCTGGTCCTCAACGAGGGCGCCCGCGCGGACACGATCCCGTTCCTCGAGATCGAGACTGCGGAGGTCAAGTGCTCGCACGCCGGTGCGGTCGGCCGGGTCGACGACGAGCACCTGTTCTATCTGCGCTCGCGCGGCATTCCCGAGGAGACCGCCAAGCGGCTAATCGTGATCGGCTTCCTGCAGGAGGTGCTCGCACACGTCGAGCTCGAGGAAGTGCGCCGCGACCTTGAACATGCGGTCGCCCGGAAGCTGGCGTGACCAGTCCCACATTCGTCGAGGTCGCCGAGCTGGCCGACGTTCCGCCGGAGACGCCCGTGCGCGTCGAGGTCGACGGCACCCCGATCTGCCTGGTCAACGTGGACGGAACGATCCACGCGGTCCACGACGTGTGCACGCACGCGATGCAGTCGCTCGCGGACGGCTGGGTGGACCACGACCGCCTGGAATGCCCCCGCCACGGCGCAGTCTTTTCGGTGATTACCGGTGAGGTACTGACGCCACCCGCGAGTGCACCCCTGCCCACGTTCGGCGTCACGGTCAAGGACGGACGGATCCTGGTGGATCCCACGCCCAACCGCCCCCATCCCCTGTACGACAACTAGTGATCAGGAGAACCCTTCCGTTGGCCGATCCCATCCTGCAAATCAAGAGCCTCGAAGTTGCCGTCGATGGCCGTACCATCCTCAAAGGCGTCGATCTTGAGGTGCCCCAGGGCGAGATCCACGCGCTAATGGGCCCCAATGGCTCGGGCAAGAGCACCCTCGCCTACGCCCTTGCCGGCCACCCCCGCTACGAGATCACCGGCGGCTCGGTGATCTTTGACGGCCAGGATCTGCTCGACATGGCGATCGACGAGCGAGCAAAGGCGGGGTTCTTCCTGGCCATGCAGTATCCGGTCGAGGTCCCCGGCGTATCGGTCCTCAACTTCCTGCGAACCTCGCTGATTGCCCTCAACGGGGAAGAGCTGAGCCCGCGGGAGTTCATGAAGCTGTTTCAGGAGAAGAGCAAGCTCTTGGAGTTCGACGCGAGCTTCACCGACCGCTACCTCAACGAAGGATTCTCTGGCGGTGAGAAAAAGCGCCACGAGATCCTGCAGATGGCGATGATCGAGCCGCGCTTCGCGGTCCTCGATGAGACCGACTCCGGCCTGGACGTCGACGCGCTCAAGGTCGTCTCGAACGGTGTCAACAGCCTGCGCGGGCCGAACTTCGGCGCGCTGATCATCACCCACTACACGCGGATCCTGCAGCACATCACGCCCGACGTCGTTCACGTGATGTTCGAGGGCAAGGTCGTCCGCACCGGCGGCCCCGAGCTTGCCGACGAACTTGAGGCGGGCGGATACGCCCAGTACGGCTCCCCGGAGCCGGCCGTGGCACCGAGCGCATAGCCGACGCGATGCCGTTGGCCGCAGATATCGACCCGCGGGCACTGCGTGCGGACTTCCCGATCTTTGCCCCGGTCGGGGACCGCCAGCCCCTCGTCTACCTCGATTCTGCGGCCACTTCCCAGAAGCCCACCGCCGTACTCGACGCCATGGACCGGTACTACGTCGAGACCAACGCGAATGTCCACCGCGGGGTGTACGCGCTGGCCGAAGAGGCCACCGCACGCTTCGAGGCCGGCCGCGATGCGATCGCACGGCTGGTCGAGGCGCCACGGGAGGGCACCATTTTCACCAAGAACGCCACCGAGGCGATCAACCTGGTTGCCTGGGCGTGGGGGGTCCGCAACCTCCGTCCACGCGACGTGGTCATGGTGACCGAGATGGAGCACCACAGCGGGATCGTGCCCTGGCAGATCGTCGCCGAGATCACTGGCGCACGAGTCGTGTTCGCCCCGATCACCGGTGACGGCGAACTCGATCTCGACTGGATCGCCCGGACGCTGCGCGATGCTCCGGTTCAGATGGTAAACGTCGTCCATGTCTCAAACGCGCTGGGCACCATCAATCCCGTTGCCGAGATCGCGCGGATGGCGCACGAGCACGGGGCGCTCGTGCTTGCCGACGGATCCCAGAGTGTCCCGCACATGCCGGTGCGCTTCGCTGACCTTGAGGCCGATTTCCTCGCATTCACCGGCCACAAGATGCTGGGACCGACCGGCATCGGTGTCCTTATCGGGCGGCCCGACATCCTTGCCGACATGGAACCGTTCCTGGGCGGCGGCGAGATGATCTCCGACGTACGGACCGACGGATGCGACTGGGCGGATCTGCCGTGGAAGTTCGAGGCGGGCACACCGCCGATCGCCGAAGCCATCGGCATCGGTGCCGCCGCCGACTACCTGCGCCACATCGGGCTTGAGGCGGTCCGGGCGCACGAGCGCGCGCTGGTCGCGTATGCGCTGGACGCCCTCGAGGACGTCGATGGGCTGCGTGTCTATGGACCCCCGGACCCCGATCGCCGCGGCGCGCCGATCAGCTTCAGCATGCCCGACCTTCACCCGCATGACATCGCGCAGCTGGTCGATCGTCAGCGGGTCTGCATTCGTGCCGGCCACCATTGCGCAAAACCGCTCATGCGCACGCTCGGCGTCAACGCCACCGCACGTGCCAGCGGATACATCTACAACGACACCGCCGACATCGACGCCCTGGTGCGCGCGCTGCACGCCGCGCGGGCGTACCTGGGAGGCTGAGACGATGGCCGGCCTGGACGACCTCTACCAGGAACTGATCCTGGACCACTACCGCCGACCGCGTCACCGTGGCACGCTGGCGCACCCGGCGATCATCGTCGACCAGCACAACCCGCTCTGCGGCGACGAGCTCCACGTGACCGTGTGCCTAGACGGCGACCGGATTACCGAGATCGCCCATACCGGCGAGGGTTGTTCGATCTCGCAGGCGTCGGCGTCGATGATGAGCGACGCCATCGTCGGACACACGACCGGCGAGGCGCTCGAGCTGATCGAGCACTTCCGCCAGGTGATGCACCGCGAGGTCCCGGCCGACGAAGATCAGCTTGGCGACGCGGTCGCTTTGGAGGGTGTAAACAAGTACCCGGTGCGGATCAAGTGTGCATTACTGTCTTGGATGGCACTCAAGGATGGACTGCTGACCCGTATGGTGGACCAACAGGAGAGCCGATGACGACCGACGATGACGTCCGCAGCGCGATGAAGCAGGTCGAGGATCCCGAACTCGGGATCAACGTTGTCGACCTGGGTCTGGTCTATGGGGTCGATATCTCCGAGGAGGGGTACGTCCGCCTCGAGATGACGCTCACCTCGATGGGTTGCCCGCTGACCGAACAGATCCTCGGCGACAGCCGCGCCGCGATCTTGCCCCTTGAGGGTGTCACCGGCGTCGACATCAGCTGGGTCTGGGAACCCGCGTGGAGCCCGGAGATGATGACCGAAGAAGGCCGATTCATGATGAAGGTGATGGGGTATGGCTGAGAGCGCCGCAGCACAAGCAGCAGCACCGCTCACCCTCGAGGAGAAGAAGGCCGCCGCCAGAGCGCGCTCCCGGGCCGCGCGTGCCGCCCAAGAGGCCGGCGGCGACGCCGGGCTACTGCGGGTCACCCCGGCAGCCGCGGCGTACATCCGTGCCGCCGCCACACGGGCCGGCACGCCCGCCGGCGTGCGTCTGCGGATCCTTGCCGGCGGCTGCTCGGGGCTCGAGTACAAACTCGACCTGTTGGGCGCCGACGAAACCGTCGGGCCGCTCGACCGCGAAGTGGCGACGAATGACGTGCGCGTGCTGATGGATCTCAAGAGCGCGATTCATGTCACCGGGTCGGTGATCGACTACGAATCCACCTTGCTGCGCCGCGGATTCCGGATCACCAACCCCAACGCGACGGGGACGTGCTCATGCGGGGATTCGTTTACCGCGTAGCCGCCGCGGCCCTCGGCCGGCACGGAGACCGATCAGGACCTGCAGGACTGTCCGAGTGGAGTGCGAAGATTGTTGCAATCGTCACCTCCATGCCTGGGAGAGTTCCATGTCCGAATCCGCGTCGGCAGCAGCATTCGCCTACGACCGCTCGACGACCGGCCACCAGCCGGTCCTGAAGGCGATCGCCTCATCGTGGGACGACGTCCCCTCGGGGCCCGTGCCCGCCTCGGTAATCCAGTACTTCGAAGAGGCGATCGCCCGCGAAGAGGCACGCCGCAACGCCAGAAGCGCGCGCTACACCGACTAGCCTCACGTGACGGGCGCGACGCGCACCCGTCACGTGGTTAGACCGCCGATGGACACGTTCGTGGGCCGATTTGGCCGACGACCAGGCAAGCGTGTCCG
>Ga0307373_10001404_pt1 | contig 45207 bp, 30 predicted proteins | sample OX2MG_FD_202534 | JGI IMG/M metagenome (GOLD analysis project Ga0307373, IMG submission 202534) | Soil microbial communities from Risofladan, Vaasa, Finland - OX-2 | ecosystem: Environmental > Terrestrial > Soil > Coastal area > Acid sulfate soil | place: Finland: Risofladan, Vaasa | collected...
ATTCCAAGCGGCCATTGATGGTTGCTTGGCAAAGATTCCCACCGAGCACCGAGAGCAACTGCAATCCCTGATGACCCATAATTTCCAGACCTTCAACCCGGCCTCATTCTTGGCCGCGTGACGTATATATGCCGAGCGCTCCAACACGATGCGATACAGTTTCCTCGACCCGTGCCGCGACCGGTTCCAATAGCGAACGATCGCGACTCGTCGAAAGTCGCTGAGCGGATACGTCTTGTTTTCTTGCCATCCTGGCCACTTCGACGTGATGGACAAACTGGCGGCGCGTTTGTCGACGACAATGATCGTTTTTTCGGACGAAACCAGTCCCGCCACAGTAAAACCGAGGCCGAGGGCTGCCACGGCCACGAGCGAAATCGCTCCTGCGCGACCGAGCATCAAAACAAACAGCGACAGCGCGAGGAGCAGAACGCCGGCCAACATCAAGCAGAAGCCGAAGACGCGCAGCACCGTCAACGACGCGTTGATGCACAACCTATCGGAATCTCCTACGGGTTGTGACGGATGGTTCATGCTGCTCGTTATTCGCTGCGCGCCGCCGCGTCTTGCACCCGCTTTTTCTTTTTCTTCTTCTTGCGGCGCTTCTTTTCGGCTTCCAACTCGCCGATCCGCCAGGCCAGCCGGCCGTAGAGCCGGGCGACGATAAAGATCGCCGCGGCCATGAGCGGCGGGGCGGCGAACAGCGCTAACGCGGGCGTCGCCAGAGCGGCCAACAGCGTCAGCCCAACGGCGGCAATGGTCACGCCGATCGACTCGAAGGCCACGATGCCCCAGGCCCACCACAGCTTCGGCAGGCTGCCGAGGATCACGGGCGAGTAGGGCGTCATGGGGCTGTCGGCTTCCAAGGCGGAAAGCAAGATCAAGGGAAACGTAAGACTAAACAACACGAATACAGCCAGCCCCATCCAAACGGGGCCGAAAAACATCCCGACCGGCCACGCCAACAACGAAGCCGCCGCGGCGCCGAGGACGAACTCAAAGCCGACGTACACGAGCGGCCCGATCCGCTCGCGCCAGGAGCCTTCGGGCCAGCGGGTCACGTCGTCCTCGCCGCTGGCCGTGCCTTCGATGATGCCCAGCGAGCAATCGGCGGCGTACGACATCGACCAGAGGAAGGTCCAGGCGATCGGAACGACCAGCATTGCCACGACCGTCGAACCCTGGTGCAAGCCTCCGATCAGGTATACGACCGCGCCCAGCAAGACTCCGAGCGGAAGCAAAAACATCGCCAATGTCAGCCAACAGGCCGCCGCCGACTTCCGCCAGGGAAACGTACACACGCCGCTGGCAAACCAGAAACGCGGCGGATCGGGCGGCGGAGGCTCGGCCGCCAGCGTGCCTTGCACCAGCAGCAACTCTTGCTTCACCTCGACGCGCGCCGGCTCAGTGCCAACGCGATATTGTCCCGGCGATTTCAGCTCTTTCGGTTTTTTCGGCTCGGGCGGCGGCGGCGGAACGACGATCACCGCCTCGCAGTCGGGGCAGCGCACCTTCTTGCCAACATGCGCCTGTCGCGGGTGAAGCCGGGCCTGACACGTCGGGCAGAGCAGCAAGAAGTAATCGGGCTTCCCAGTCGGCTGGACGGCCCCGCCCAGCTTGTACTGGCCCGGATCGCGGGCCGGCTTCGGCGGCGGCTTAGGCTCTTCGGGCTGCGGTACCAAGACGGCCGCGTAACAATCGGGGCAGCGCACGCGGCGGCCGGCCTTTTCGACCCGCGGGTGCAGCACGGCGCGGCACTTCGGGCAGGTCACGCGAACGTAACGCCGTTCGTCCTCGCTCGGATAATTGCTCATCGACGGGCCGATTCACGGGCGCTTTGACAACAGGCCGCCTATCAGCGAATTGGACCCCGGATTAGGCGTCCCCGCAAGTCATTGCTCGAAAACATGCGTAGGGCTTCTCTGCCAGTAGGGCGGACATTCTTATTCTTGTCTGCCGGCGACGGACACCTTTCACAAACGGGGCAGGCAGGAATCACAAGGCTGTCGCAGCGTTTCCAAACCCTGGGAATTCGGCCCGCCGATGCGCGTTGCGAAACGGTGTTGCGAGCCTCAATCGGGCATGTCGGGTTCGATTTCGGGCGCCGAGGCAGGCGGGTAGGGTGGGCATTGCCCACCGGCGCCGTCACAACACTTTTTGGGCAGCGGAAGCGCGAACCGTTAAGACGTTTTCCAGGTCGCATTTGCGGCGCCTTATCGATGGCGCCCAACGCCAGCGAAGCGACAGATGAAAGCGAGACGTTGCGGCGGTTCCGGTGTGCGGTGCCCACCCTACAGGATCGGATTTCGGGCGCCGAGGCAGTTCGGCGGGCAGTGCCCACTGTGCAGGATTTACCCGTCCGGGCGGTCGGCCCCCAGAAGCCCGATCTTGTAGCCGTTTTGCCGCAAGGTTGCGGTTGCGCGGGCGCTGATGGCTAAGAACGCGATGAGACCGAGGCCAGGCACGAATCCCAGGATGCCGAGCACGATTGCCGGAGCCCGGTCGTAAACCATCATCGCCAGTGCAAACGCGAATCCGGCGGCTGCGTAATAGGCCAAAACGCCCACCGCGGATAGGCCGGCAAAGATTCCTCCAACAACGTGCCCGACGACTTGGAGAAGGCGCTCAAGATTTGTTTCTTTGGAGTGGTGGCGAAAGATTCCTTCGTCAACGTGCCCGACGACTTGGAGAAGGCGCTCAAGATTTGTTTCTTTGGAGTGGTGGCGAAAGATTCCTTCGTCAACGTGCCCGACGACTTGGAGGGCTAGCCAAATCCCGAGACACTTGATAAGTCGGCGCTGCCGAGTAGCTATGCCGCCCACGTCCAGGCCCTTGCGAGACGCTGAATTGGCCGCTAGGTAGACGGCAAAGTAACAGACAAGCGCCGTTGCCAATATTCCGAGCAAGATCAACCACTCAAGGCGCGGAATCCCAAAGCGGCCGGAAAAGCCGGAAAACCCCAAGACGAAGGCCGAAGCCGTAACGAGCAAGAGCGCTAGGCAAGCGATAATCACCACTTGCCCGCTGAACACGGTCCGCAACTCCGAGCGGTTACGATCAGGGGTCACTTCAGCCGCGACCACGCTGTCCAAGGCGTCCCGCCCCACGCGCGAACCGTGACCGGCCGCCATTGCTCTCAATTCCCGGTCCAAAAACTCGCCGCAATGCTTGCACTTCTTGGCAGTTGCCTTGATCAGCTCGGCACAGAACGGGCACTCAATTTCAGCGGCACTCGCGGCCGCGGCGGTACGAGATGCCGGCGGCGGTTGCGGTGCGCTGGCTTGAACGGTGCTCGCGTCGGGGACAAGAGCGGCCACCGCTGCGCCGCGGCTGACCGCCGTCTTCGGCGCTGGCGGCCCACGCGACGGCTGCGTGCGCGAAGGATCGGCGCGCGATGCCCCTGCCGCCGAAACGCCGGTCCGATCGTGTTGCGCTTCGATCGGCTCGGCGGCGACTGCGTTAAGAAGGGAACCAAGCGACGCGAGCCGCAGGCCCTTGACCTTCGATATGGGCGCCCATTCGCCGGAGGGCAACCGCCGTATCTCCATGTCGGCGTGTATTCGCCCGTCGGCCGCCATCTGCCGGATTTGGTCGCCCGAAAACGAACCAGCCGAGGCCGCGCCGTCGCGAATCTCGAATAGCGCGGGCATTGGTAACCTCCGGGTTGCTTGCCGCTCCGTGGATGAACCAAGCGCCGATGACCGAGGTCACGGCGGACAGAAGCGCATAGAGGCATGAAACGCGCTGAGAGGGCTCTGCCACGATCGCACAGTTGCCTACCTCAGTGTGCCAGCCGCAATTGCCATCGACCACGATAGTCGAGACGCTCGCCGATTGCAAGAAAAGTCAGCGCGTAGTGGGCACTGCCCACCGAACCTGGCGCAGTGGGCTTCCGTATCTTGGCAAGTTGGCCTCGCCGATGCGCGTTTCGAGAAGTCTTGCGAACCTCAATCGTTCACACCGGGTTCGATTTTTGGCGCCGAGGCAATTCCGGTGGGCTACGGGACTAAAGCTACTACCGTGCCCAAGATCTGGGTATGCTGAGCGAAAGGTTGTTCAGCGGGGTCAACGGCCGGGTTCTATGAAAGGTACATCCGGCTCCAAAGGCCGGCGCCATCCTGTGAGGGTCGCGAAATGTTCGAATCGCTGATAGGCGCCATCGTCGGCATTGGGCTGGCGGCTTCGTGCGGTTTTCGCGTCTTTGTGCCGATGCTCGTGATGAGCATCGCGGCAAAAGCAGGCCAACTAGAATTGACTGATGGATGGGGTTGGATCGGGAGTTGGCCGGCGATCGTATGCTTTGGGGTCGCAACGTTGGTCGAATTTGGCGGCTACTGTATTCCTTGGCTCGACAATTTGCTCGATGCCGCTGCGTCTCCGGCAGCCGTGATTGCCGGGACGATTGCAACGGCGGCCTGCGTTTCGGAAATGAGCCCCTGGCTACAGTGGTCGACCGCGATTATCGCTGGTGGCGGCGCTGCCGGGCTCGTTCAGTCGTTGACTGTCGCCGTCCGCGGAACTTCGACCGCGACGACGGGCGGGCTTGGCAACCCAATTGTGGCCGCAGTTGAGTTCGTGTCATCGGCCGTTTTGTCCGTGCTGGCTATTATCGCTCCGATCCTCGCCGTGTTACTCTTGTGCGTTGTTGCGTATCTTTTGATTCGCCGCTTTACGAGGCGAAAGCGAAGATTGGCGTCGACAAGTAGCCGCGTCGGTATCCCGGCCGGCCGCGCAGATTCGGGCGGCGGTGGTTGAAGGTATCGACTCAAATCTTTTCGCCTTCCGAAGAACAGGTATGTGAGATCACACGATGAGCGTTTCTCTTGACTCTGCTCTATGCGGTTGGAGTTCGGATGATCTCGGCAACCTCTGCTCCATCCTGGAAGTCAGTCAATCCGACGACATCGAAGCCATCAAAGATCGGTTCAAGTGGTTGTACCACTCAAAAACCAACGCACACGTGGAGTCGGCAGCCCGAAAGACCGCCGGCAAAGTGCTGTCCATGATTTCCAAGGTGCAGCAACGCGAGGTGACGCGCGACGACCTTCGCGCCGTACCAGACTACAGTGACCTCGTAATTGACGCCTGCAAGCAACTCAATGCGTGCGAAGATGGCGCATCGCTTTCGGAGCACGAAACGTTTCTTTCCGAAGCCATCATTGTTGCAGCACTTCAACGGATGAAACCTCGCGAGCGTATGAAATTCTTCGAGCAGCAAGTGAACGCGCACGAATTGATGCCGGCTGCCGGAGTCAACGGGCCGACCCTTGCAGGGCCTGCGACAACCGCAGCGATGCTCGGCGCTGCGCAGATGTCGGGCTTTGGTGTATACGTGGCATCGACGACGGCCCTCGGGTTTGTTACGCACGCAGTGGGGGTGACGTTGCCCTTTGCGGTCTACACCGGGTTGACGAGCACGATTGCGTTTGTCATCGGCCCGGCGGGGTGGCTGACCGCCGGGATATGGGGCTGGTGGAAACTTACCGGGCCCGAGTGGAAGAAGCTCATTCCGGCTCTAATCTACATAATTGCAGTGAATAGCAGAGGCGGCGGTCCGCCCGACACAGCAGCGGCAAAGAAACCTCCCGACGCTCCGCCGGGTGTCGGGCCGGCGCGCGCCGAACGTGAGCTATAGCGAACCAGCAATCGGATACCTCATCGACTCGACCAGAAGTTTGTAGGGTGGGCATTGCCCACCAGACCTGCCGCAGCGTTTCCAAACCCTAGCAATTCGGCTCGCCGATGGGCGTTTCGAGATGGTGTTGCGAGCCTCAATTGTTGAAATCCGGTTCGATTTCGGGCGCCGAGCCAGTTCCGGTGGGCAGTGCCCACCCTACAAGGAATGCCTGCTCTACTCCGGGGCTTGGCAGCATCAGTAACATTGCTTGCCAAGCCGCTTTGAAAATCAATGCGGCGCGTAACTTTACCGCCTGGCTCGTGCGTGGCGCAGCGGCAGCCAGGCCCCGTTCTCGGCGCTGCTGGCGACGCATTGCTGGATGAAGTACATCCCTTCGACGCCATCGTTCACGTTCGGATACAGGGTGTTGACCTTCTCGAAATCCTTGCCAGTCGCCCGTTCGATCATGTTGTCGTAGGCGCCGCGGTAGAGATTGGCGAAGGCTTCGAAGAACGCCTCGGGATGACCGCCGGGCAAGCGGCACGAGGCCGCCGCGGTCGCCGACATGTACGGCGCGTTGGGATTTCGCGTGTAAACGTGCAGCGGCTCGCCGTTGCGGCGCACGATCAGCTTGTTCGGCTCCTCCTGGCGCCATTCGATGGCGCCCTTCGTGCCGTCGACCTCGATGAACAGATCGTTCTCGCGGCCGTGGCTGATCTGCGACGCCGTCACCGTGCCCAAGGCGCCGTTCTCCAAACGGATCACCGCATGCCCGTAGTCGTCCAGCTTGCGGCCGGCGGCGAAAATCTTCAGGTGCGAACTGACCGTTTCGGGCAGCAAGCCGGTGATGTAGCGGGCCAGGTTGTAGGCGTGCGTGCCGATATCGCCGAAGCAGCCCGCTGCGCCGCTCTTCGAGGGATCGGTCCGCCAGGCGGCCTGCTTTTGGTCGCCGCTTTCCAGCCGCGTGCGGAGCCAGCCTTGGATATAGTTCGCGCGGAAGGCGTTGATCTCGCCCAGCTCGCCGCCCAGCACCATGTCGCGGGCCTGCCGCACCAGCGGATAGCCGGTGTAGTTGTGCGAGACGGCGAAGACCACGCCCGACTTGTCGACCGCGGCGGCCAACTGTTCGGCCTGGGCCAGGTCGAAGGTCATCGGCTTGTCGCAGATCACGTTGAAGCCGGCCTCGACTGCCGCTTTGGCGATTTCGAAGTGCGTGTGATTGGGCGTGGCGACCGAGAGGAAATCGACGCGCCGGTCGGCCGGCAGCTTCGACTCGGTTTGAATCAGTTCCTGGTACGAGCCGTAAGCCCGCTCGGGCGGAATATCGTAATCGGCGGCCGAAGCCTTGGCCTTCTCCGGATTGCTCGACAGCGCCCCGGCAACCAGGGCGGCGCGGTTATCGAGCACGGCGGCGGTGGCATGGACGCGGCCGATGAAGGCGCCTTGCCCGCCGCCGACGAGCGCCTGGCGAAGTTTGCGATTGAGGGCTCCGTTGGTGGCCATGGGCTGCTGTGCTCCTTGAACTGCGGGCGAGGGAACTGCTTGGAAACGCCTACACTTTTATCAGATGTATCTCTCGCCACAAGCCGGGCAGGCTGGGCAAAGCGGAGACCGGAAGATAGGAATTCGGCCGCCGCTAGCCGATCCCCGTTTCCGGCTCCTCTCCCTCTGGGAGAGGGAGTTTTGTACCCAATCCCCAATCCAAAATCGAAAATCCAAAATCGAAAATCGAAAATCCCCCCGTCCCCCTGCCTTCTCTGGCATCGTTTGGCCGAACCGGCTACCATGCCCCCTCTTTTTCTCTTCCGTCAAGGCAATTCCGCATCTCTCAAAGGAACCGTATAATGATGGCCGCGTTAAGGAATCGTCGTTTAGTGTGGCTGGCGATGGGGGGGCTGATTGGCGCCTTGCTCGGCGTGATGTGGCCGCAAAGGCAAATTCACGCCGTGGCGACCGATCGCCTCGACAATTTCGCCATCGCCACGGGCCACCTGGACGACGAGACGGAAGCCATTTACTTTCTGGACTTTGTCACCGGCGAACTGAGAGCCACGGCCCTCAGCCCGGTGGTGCGGAAGTTTTTCGCCGCGTTTCACGCCAACGTAATCGCCGATTTGCAGATCGACGTGGCGAGGAACCCGAAGTTCATGATGGTGACGGGCGAATCGATCTTTCGCGTGAACGGCGGCCAGATTCAGCCGGGCAATGCGGTCGTGTACGTGGCCGAAATGACCAGCGGCCGGGTGGCGGCCTACGCCGTCCCTTGGGCGCGCGCCTACGCGATTGGGAACCGCTCGATCAAGGCCCCGATGGTTTTGTTGGATACGATGTCATTTCGAGCCCCTGCGGTCGATGGTCCTTAAATGATAGAGTTCACGGTCAACGGCGAGCCGCGCCAAGCGCCCACAGGTACGACGATCGCCGCCCTGCTGGCGGAACTGGGCGTAGACCCGCGGCAAGTCGCCGTCGAGGTGAATCTCGAATTGGCGCCTCGCGGCCGGCATGCCGAACGCACGTTGGCCGCGGGCGATCGCCTGGAAGTCGTCACGCTGGTCGGAGGAGGATAAGAGCCCATGAGTACGCAAGACATCGCCCCCCCGGCGCAAGACGGCCTCAAACTCGGCAGCCACTTGCTGTCCAGCCGCCTGATCGTCGGCACGGGCAAATACGCGAACTATGCGTTGATGGCCGAATCGCTCGAGGCCTCGGGCACGGATTGCATCACGGTGGCCATCCGCCGCGAGCGGTTGATCGATTCGCAGGGCCGCAACCTGCTGGACCACGTCGACACGAGCCGCTACGTGCTGTTGCCGAACACGGCCGGTTGCTTCTCGGCCGACGACGCCGTGCGCGTGGCGCGGCTGGGGCGCGAGATTCTGCTGGGTCTGGATAATCCCGGCGCCGATTGGGTCAAGCTCGAAGTGCTCGGCGATACGAAAACGCTGCTGCCCGATCCAGTGGCCACGCTCGAAGCGACCGAAAAGCTGGTGGCCGACGGCTTCCAGGTGCTGTGCTACACGACCGACGATCCGATCACCGCCCGGCGATTGAAAGAGGCGGGCGCCACCAGCGTGATGCCGGCCGGCAGCCCGATCGGCTCGGGCCAGGGCATTTTGAATCCGAACAACATCCGGATTTGTCTTGAATACCTCAAGGACGGCGACCCCGACTACCCGGTGATCGTCGACGCGGGCGTCGGCACGGCCAGCGACGTAACGATCGCCATGGAGTTGGGCGTCGACGGCGTGCTCTTGAACACTGGCATTGCCCACGCGGCCGACCCGCTTAATATGGCCCGGGCGATGAAAGCCGCCATCGAAGCCGGCCGGCTGGCCTATCTTTCCGGCCGCATACCGAAGAAGCTCTACGCCACGGCCAGCAGCCCCGAGACCGGGCTGATCGCGCCGGCGAAGCCGCGGTAACACGGAGTTCCGAAGCTTACGCTTCAGCTTTGCGAGGCGAAGCCGAAACCAAAACCTTGTCGCCGCAAAAAGAATTGCGACGTTACGTTCGGCGCTCGAAATGCAAGCCTGCGCTTCGCCCGTCTCTTTAGCGCCTGCGAATCGCCAGGCCCAACGTCTTCAATCCGGTATGCTGCCGCGGTGCAACGCTCCGACCTTGTTCTTCCCAATGCGCCAACGGCGGAGCGTCCTGCCATCGCGGCCGCCCCAGATGCTGCTTGAGCCATACCTGGCCGGCTTTCGCCAGCACAACAATGACAGCAAGCGCGTCGCCACCGGCGGGCGGCTCCGCCGCGCGCCCGCGCCCGCCGCTTACGTCTGAATTACATCTGCTGTGGGCAGCCCGTTCCGAATTTGCCAACCCAATCCAAACAGACCTAGGAATTCAGGGTGTCCAATACGCTAAGCGCTTCCCTTGTGGCATCCAGATTCGACTGTGCGGCAGCTCCATCGAGATCCGGCGAAAGCGGCGTTGCCAGATTGATGTTCATCAATTCCAGGTCTCGCAAGGCACGTACCGCTGTTTCGCCAGCGATCACGAATTTGATGAGATGGTTCGCTAGAGATTTCGACTGTAAGTAGGCCTCAAGGTCTAAGAATTCCGGAGTCTTGATCTTCGTAAAAACGCCTTGCTGTGCCTTTTGCCGATACGCCGCGACATGCCGCTTCAAAGTCAATTCAAACTCAGGAAACCCGGGCTTAGCCAGTTCTTCGGGAACGGCAAATTCCCAAACGACAAACGGCTCATCGCTCAGATAGAGCGATTTAGACACGTATCCTTGGGTTCGTAGGTCAATGTCCTTCGAGATTGCATCGAAGACGGCAAAAAAGGCAGCCACAAATGGGCTGAGCGTCCAGTCAAGCAGCCTTGTTATGAGGCCGTGATGACGACCGAGTTCTTGCCAGTGAGGAAGCCACTTTATTTCGAGGCGGTTGCCTGGGAGCCCGGTGGCATGGTGCTCCATTTTTTCCCGCGCGCCCTCATCAAGGATCGAGAGCAGCCGGGAAACCGAATTGGGACTAAGGTCGGCGACTTCGTATTCCTGAAAGGAGCGGCGAAGCCACCGCTCCAATTTGGACTCAAGCTTCCACTCCGCTGACCTGTGGCCGCGAAAGATGCGAATGCCACTTGCGCGTGGCAAGCGGATTTCGGTTATGAAGTCGTCCCATGATTTGCAGGCCACGACCTGAATTTCATTGGGCGGCGATGTGGTCATCAGCTCACAGAGCGTAGCGTTTTGGGTGGTACTTCACCTCTCGCCGCAACTCCTTACTACCAAAGAGGCGCTGGTGGGAGTCGAACCCACGGTGGCGGATTTGCAATCCGCTGCCTTAGCCACTTGGCTACAGCGCCTTGATTCCGATCCTCTAGGGTTCCGTTGGCCACGGGGAAGCGCCGCGTTCTACGGCTGATCTCCCGTCTACGACCCCCGGCGCCCTTGGCCTCAAGGTCAATAATGCACGATCGTAACACGAAAACCAGCGCCATCAAGCCCAAGCAGCCGCACCCCGACTTCCCCCCTATTTTCGCACATCACGCGGCGTCGCGACGCCATCTTGACCGCCCGCTCGGCCGATCGCGGCAGATGTCAGCAGCCGCAAGCTCAGCCGAATAGGTCCACGTTTTGGCCGACGTCGCCGCTGGGACTGGGTCCGGGCGAAGCTCCAGCGAGATTATCGACCAAGCCCTGCAACAGATCTTGGGCCTGCTGACGAAGCTGGTCGTCGGATGCCTGGACGTTGAACAGTTGGCTGAGTTGGCTCATGGTCGAACTGCGATCCGACTCGCTCACGCCGAACTTGGCTAGCGCATCGGAGACCTTCTTTTGCAGCAGTTTGTTGATTTCGACCGGCGACTTGCCCTGAGCGAAGGCCTGGTCGACGGCTTGCTGCAATTTGAGCCGCAGTTGGGCGATCTGGTCGGGCGAGAGGGGCGATCCCGGTTGGACTTGCGAGGCATCGCTCGCAGCCGACGTCGAAGAAAACGGAGAGGTCAGCGAAGTCGAGTAACTCGCCAGGGCCGCCCCCACGCCGTTGATCGCCGACATCGATACTCCTCCAACGAGAATTCGGACGCCAGACGCAGAGCGCGACGGGCAGGTCGTCCCTTATTTATCGGCGCACCAGGCCAAAAACTCCCCTCATTCCGCCCAATCCCTACCACCCGGAACGTCGGCTACGGCGTTCGGCCCCTGTCGCCCTGGGCGAGCGGTTCCTACAATGGTCCCCCTGGCGATCGATTCCGCCGCATCGGCGCCGTAACCCGCCTTGCTGTTCAACCCCTTTTGGCTCGATGCCTCGCGTAATTCTCAAACCTCGCAAAGCCCGGCCGTTTCATGGGCGGCACCCCTGGGTGCTCGATTCGGCCATCGATCGCGTCGAGGGCGCGCCGGCCGACGGCGACGTAGTCGAGCTGATCTCGGATCGCGATCAATGGGTGGCGCGAGGCGTGATCAACGGGCAGAGCCGAATTCGCGTGCGGCTTTACACCTGGCGGGAAGCAGAGGCGCTCGACGACGCGTTTTGGCGGCGACGGTTGGAGGCGGCCCTTCGCTGGCGCGGATGGTTATTTCCCGAAGAGCAAGAAACCGCGGTGCGACTCGTCTCGAGCGAGGCCGACGGCTTGAGCGGCCTGATCGTCGATCGCTACGCAGATTACCTGGTCGTGCAGGTCACGGCGCTGGCCATTGCCAGGCGGCTCGATCGGCTGGCGCCGCTGTTAGCCGAACTGGCCCGGCCCAAAGGCATCCTGGTCCGCGGCGATCGGGAGATGTCGCGGCTCGAAAAACTTTCGCTGCCCGACGAGTTGGCCTGGGGCCAGACGCCCGAGGGACCCGTGTTCGTCAGCGAGCACGGCGTGAGGTACGGCGTTGATCTCGAAGGGGGGCAAAAGACGGGCTTTTTCATCGATCAGCGCGACAATCGCAAGGCGGCCGCGGGTTATTTCCGCGGGCGCCGCGTGCTCGATTTGTTTTGCTACACGGGCGGCTTCGCCTTGTGTGCGGCGGCGGGCGGGGCCGGCGAAACGCTGGGCATCGATTCCAGCGCCAAGGCCATCGCCTTGGCCAAGGCGAACGCGGAGCTAAACGGTCTGGCCAACGTCCGCTTCGAGGCGGCCGATTGTTTCAAATCGCTCGAAGCGCTGGCGGGCGAAGGGCGCCGCTTCGGCGGCATCGTGCTCGATCCGCCGAAATTCGCCCGCAATCGGCAAGGCGTCGAGGAAGCGATGAGGGCCTATCACCACTTGAATCGCCAGGCGGTCGAGCTGCTGGAGCCGGACGGCATATTGACGACTTGCAGTTGTTCGGGGCACGTCTCGCGAGAAGATTTCCTGCACATGCTGGCCGAAGCGGCACAGCGCAGCGGCCGCGACATTCAGGTGTTGGAACAGCGCGGCGCCGCGGCCGACCATCCGACCAGCGTAACCTGCCTGGAGAGCGAGTACCTGAAGTGCTTCGTTTGCCGGGTGCTTTGAAAATGGCCGAAGCACGATTTCCGTGGCGTGACTGGGCCTAGCTTCTCGGAGTGGGAGAAGAAAACGCAAAAGGCCCGGCCGGGAAGTTTCCCGGCCGGGCCTTGGTTTGACCCCGTTTCATTTACAGAAGACTAGTTGCGTTGCACCAGTTTGCGGCTGGCATGGACGATGCTGCGACGGCCCTGGATGGAAGCCGAAGGATCGGCGACCGGGGCGGGCGGCATCGGGGCAGCTTCGCCAGCAGCCGGGGCGGGAGCGGCTTCTTCACCGTTGGCGCCACAGCTATCGCAGCCGCCGTTGCCGCAGCAGCTATTGCAGCACGATTTGCACTTGTGGCACTTGAACAGGTTGGCCAAAAAGCCACAGCGCTTCCGCTTGCAGCAGCTATTGCAGGCCGACTCGCAGCACGAGGGTTCGCAAGCGGGCTCGCAGCAGGCCGGTTCGCAGGCTTCCTGCTCGCAGCAGGCCGGTTCGCAGGCCTCTTCGCAGCAACTCGACTTGCAGCACTTGTTGCAATCGAACAGGCCCTTCAGCCGGCCGAACAGGTGCAGCCTGGGGCGGCAGCACGAATTGCAGCACGACTGCTCGCAGCAAGCCGGTTCGCAGCAGGCGGGCTCGCAGCAGGCGGGCTCGCAGCAGGCGGGCTCGCAGCACGTGGGTTCACAGCAACTGGTTTCGCAGCACTGAGTCTGACAGCAGCCATGCCCCCGGCCCAACATGCGGCTCAGGAGGTCGAACCCGAAGCTCTGGCTACACAGACCCATGCTGACAACGACTGCTCCAACTAACATGTTCCATTTCATCGAGCAACGTCTCCTTTGCATGGGAACCGGGGCGGCGCGCACTACCAAACCCAAGGCATTGCCTTTAACGACGCGATTCGCTCAAACTTGGCGGGAGGGATCTCTCCGTCCGTGGTAGGTTCTACCGTCGTGCGGAGAACCGGCTTTCGGGGCGTCGTTTCAGCAGTCTCTCGTTTGGCATGCGTGGGTCATGGCCCACAGTTCACAAGTTATGGCGCCAGGTCCGTCGAGCCATTCCATGGCTCGATAAATCCGAGTCGGTTTCCTGGTGCTTACGCGCCGCGGTCGGCTGCGTATTCCTCGTTGAGGGACACCTACCGTATCGGCTGCCTTGTCAAGACGCCTTGAGCGTCCGGAAGTAATTTTCTGCAAATGGCTTAGGACTCCTTGTGGCTAAAGATTGACGCATCCGCAAGGTGGCCAATCTTTGCCGGCTAGGGCTGCCTTGTGCGGGGGGTGCGGAGCGCGAATTCAGGGGGCGATGCCCAAAGATCCGGGCTCTCGAAGCCGCTGCCCCGGCCCGTGGCCGGGCGCCAGGCGATCTGGTAGGGTAAAGGCAGGGCGATGGTTGCGGCTCTACTGCAGGCAGCGGGCGATAATGAGCGATTCGGCATCTGCGACGCGGCGTTATGAATTGGTCGATTTCGCCCAACTGCCGGGCGTGCCCTGTCCTTGCGGCACGGCGCGACGCGCGCTGGCCGACGTCGCTGATTTTCCCGGCACGATCCACCGCACGGAAATCGCCGCCACGGCAAAGACCCATTACCACCGGCGGCTTACCGAAACCTATTATTTCCTGGAGTGCGAACCCGGGAGCCGGATGGAATTGGACGGCGAGCTCGTCCCGGTCAAGCCCGGCATGTGCGTGATGATCCGCCCCGGCGTGCGGCATCGGGCCGTGGGGCGGATGACCGTCTTGATTGTCGTCTATCCGAAGTTCGATCCGGCCGACGAATGGTTCGACTGACAGGTCGTTCGACTGACAGGTCGTTCGACTGACAGGTCGTTCGATTGACAGGTCGTTCGATTGACAGGTAGTTCGATTGACAGGTAGTTCGATTGACAGGTAGTTCGATTGACAGGGCCTGACGGCTTGCTCCGGGAGGTTTCCTGCCGTATCCTAACACGCACAATCTGCCCGCCTATCCCGGACATCCGGACCCTCAGAGATCCTGCCATGAGATTGAATCGTGTCCTTGCGATGTTGAGTTCCCGCGGCCTGAGGTTCGTTCTGGCCGCCTTGCTGCTTTCGGGTGCATCCGCTGCGGCGCGAGCCGCCGAGGTCGATCCGCTCGACTGGCCTTCGTGGCGCGGACCGGAACAAAACGGCATCTCGCGCGAGACCGGGTTGATCGATTCCTGGAGCCCCGACGGCAAGAACGTCCTCTGGCAGAACGACCAGCTTGGCAGCCGTTCGACGCCGATCGTGCTTCGCGGCAAGATTTACACCATTTGCTCCGATCAGCCCGGCACGCCCCAAGAGCGCGAAAAGGTGGCCTGCGCCGACGCCAACACGGGTGAAATCCTCTGGGAGAACAAGTTCAACGTCTATCTTTCCGACGTGCCGAAGGAACGTCTGGGCTGGTCGTGCTGCGCCGGCGATCCGGCTACCGGCCGCATCTATGCGATGGGCGTTTGCGACAACTTCATGTGCCTCGACGGCGACACGGGCGAAACGCTCTGGTTGCACTCCTTGAATGAAGAATACGGCTTCTTGAACACCTATGGCGGCCGCACCAATACGCCGGTGATCTTCGAAGACCTGGTGATTATCAGCGCCGTCGTCATCGGCTGGGGCGAAATGGCCATGCCGGCCCATCGCTACGTGGCGTTCAATAAGGAAACGGGCGAAGCGGTGTGGTTCAACGGCACCCGGCTGCGGCCCGACGACACGACCTATAGCGTTCCCGTCACGACCGTACTGGGCGGACAGGCGGCCTTGGTGTTCGGTTCGGGCGACGGAGGCGTGTACGCTTTTCAGCCGCGCACCGGCAAGCAGATTTGGAACTTTCAGCTTTCGCAGCGCGGCATCAATATTTCGCCCGTCGTTGTCGGCGACACGGTTTACATGAGCCACAGCGAAGAGAACCCCGGCAGCACCAAGATGGGCGCGATGGTTGCGCTCAACGGCGCCCTGTCCGGCGATCTTTCGAAGAGCGGCGTCGAGTGGCTGCGCGAAGAAGTGATGGACGGCAAAAGTTCGCCGCTGGTCATCGAGGGCCGCGTTTACGCCATGGACGACGGCAACGCACTGTACGTCTTCGACGCCGCCACCGGCAAACCGATCGGCAAGAAGGCACGCCTGGTCGGCACGATCGCCCGCGCCAGCCTGCTTTACGCCGACGGCAAGATTTACGCCTGCACGACCAGCGCCTGGCACGTGCTCGAGCCCACGAAGGACGGCTTGAAAGTCGTGCATAGACTCCGCTTCGGGCAGGGCGAAGAGGTCCACGGCTCGCCGATCGTGTCGCACGGTCGCGTGTACCTGCCCACGACCGAGAAGCTTTATTGCCTGGCCGACCCCGACGGCAAAACCGGGGTCGAAAAACGGCCCGCAGCGCCGCAAGAAGACGACCTCGACGGCCTTACGAAACCGACCCAGGTGCAGGTCGTGCCGGTTGAGTCGCTCATTCGACCTGGCGACGCAGTGAATTTCAAAGTCCGCTTGTACAACGAACGCGGCCAATTTCTCAAAGAGGTCGACGACGCCGAGTTCGAAGTCTCCGCGGGCGGCGAGATCGACGGCAAAGGCGCCTTCACCGCCGCCGACAACGCCGGCCACGTCGGCGCGATCGTCACGGTCAAGGTCGGCGAGTTGACCGGCACGGCGCGCGTGCGGATCGTTCCGCCCTTGCCCTGGCAATTCAGCTTCGACGACGGCCAGATCCCCGTGACCTGGGTCGGCATGCGATACCGGCACATCGCCCTGGACGACGAATTGTATCTGGCGCTGAAGGACAAGAATCCTAGGGCCGCCGAGTTGTACATTTACCTGATGACCTCGTTCACCAATAGCCCGGCGCCCAAGGCCAGCTTCAACGATCGCACGCCGCGCCGCACTTGGACCGAGTTGCTGCGGTACTTGGGGCTGATCGAAAACGAGCGCGTCAAAACGCTCGACGGCGCCAAGGGCGAACTTGCCGAGGCCCTCGATCTACTCAAAGAAGAGCGAGTCGTCGCCGACTGGGCATTGTCGTCGAAAGGTCCGGGCGATATCGCGCTCGACGCGACGCGCGGCGATCGCAAGCTGACTGAAGGCAACCCGGTGATGGTCAAGATCAGCACCATTCCCAAGGGCACTCGCAGCCAGGGCTGGATGGGGCAGACCGGCTTCCACGATTACACGGTCCAAGCCGACGTGCGGGGCAATGTAAAAGAAGGCCAACTGCCCGATATCGGCCTGATCGCCCAGCGTTACACGATCGACATGATGGGCGGATTGCAGCAATTGCAAATCCGCTCGTGGACCTCGGAACTGGGGAGGTTCTCCAAGACCATTCCCTTCTCGTGGAAGCCCGACGTTTGGTACACGATCAAATTCCAAGCTTCGACCGAAGATGGCGCCGCCGTGCTGAAGGCCAAGGTTTGGCCGCGCGGCGAAACGGAACCGGAAGCATGGACGGTCGAGGCGGTCGACAAAGCGCCGAATTTGCAAGGCAGTCCGGGGTTGTTCGGCAACGCCAGCGACGCCGAGATCTTCTTGGATAACATCACGGTCACCGCCAACTAACCCTGCCAACGCGAACGCTCGATCTTCCGCCGGGCCTGTGGCTCGGCTGGGACGAATCGGCGCCGCTGGCGACAGGCTTGGCTTTTACGGAGAAACGAACGCATGTGGTATCAATTGCGAACTGTCTCAATGCTCGTGCTCATGCTTGTCGCCTGTGTGCTCGTCGCGGCGCCGCTGGGTTGCTCCTCGGGCGATAACGCGGCCGCGCCGCCCAAGGGCGCCCCCGAAGGCGATGTGAACGAGCCAGCCGTTGAAACGCCCGAGGCCAGTGAGGCCGAAAAGCCGAGCGAGCCCGCCGAAGAAATGCCCGCTGACGCCGAACAGGCCAACGAAAAGGAAATGCCGGCCGACGAGAACGCCGAAAAGGCGGAGGATGCCGAGAAGCCGGCGCCCGCCAAGTCGGAAACTCCGGAAGAGAAGTCAGCCGCCAAGCCTGAAAAAGAGCCCGCCGAGGCAGCCGCCGAGAAGAAGAGCGGCGACTGGAACCAGTGGGCCGGCTCGTCCATTCGCAATAACACGCCCGAAGGGCACGGCATCCTCACCGAGTGGACGCCGGGCGAGTTCGACGACGAAACCGGCGAGTGGAAGAAGGAGACGGCCCAAAACATCAAGTGGGTCGCCCGGCTCGGTTCGCAAAGCTACGGCAACCCGGTCGTGGCCAGCGGCAAGGTGTTCGTCGGCACGAACAACGGCGCCGGCTGGCTGAAGCGTTACCCGGCCTCGGTCGACCTGGGCTGCTTGCTCTGTTTCAACGAGGCCGACGGCAAATTCCTCTGGCAAGCCTCCAGCGAAAAGCTGCCCACCGGCCGCGTCCACGACTGGCCGCTGCAAGGCATCTGCTGCGCCCCGCTGGTCGAGGGCGACCGGCTGTGGTACGTGACCAGCCGTGGCGAAGTCCTGTGCCTCGACGTCGAGGGCTTTCACGACGGCGAGAACGACGGCCCCAACAAAGCCGAGCCGAACGAAAACAAGGACGAAGCCGACGTCGTGTGGATGCTCGACATGATGGGCCAGTTGAAAGTGTCGCAGCACAACATGTGCAGTTGCTCGATCACTTCGGCCGGCGACATGATCTTCGTCAACACCTCCAACGGCGTCGACGAAGGGCACACCACCATTCCCTCGCCCCAGGCGCCCAGTTTCTTGGCGCTCGACAAGCACACGGGCAAGATTCTCTGGCAAGACAATTCGCCCGGCAACAACATCTTGCACGGCCAATGGTCGTCGCCGGCCTACGCCGTGCTGGGCGGGGTCCCGCAGGTGCTGTTCGGCGGCGGCGACGGCTGGCTGCGCAGCTTCCGGGGCGAAGCCACCGAGGACGGCAAGCCCGAACTGCTCTGGGAGTTCGACTGCAACCCCAAGGAGGCCAAGTACAGCGTCAGCGGCCGCAGCACGCGGAACCACCTGATCGCCACCCCGGTGATCTACGAAGGGTTGGTCTACATCGCCGTGGGCGAAGACCCCGAGCACGGCGAGGGTAACGGCCACCTGTGGTGCATCGACCCGACGAAGCGCGGCGACGTGAGCAGCGAGTTGGCCTTCAAGGTGGACGATCGCGAGCATCCGCTGCCGCACCGCCGCTTGCAGGCCGTGGTGGCCGAAAACGGCGAGATCGCCGTGCCCAATCCGAACTCCGCCGCCATCTGGCACTACGTCGGCAAGGATTTCAACGGCGACGGCGAGCTGAAAGAGTTCGAAGAGCAGATGCACCGCACCTGCGGCACCGCGGCGATCAAGAACGGCTTGCTGTTCTTGCCCGACTTCAGCGGGTTGATGCACTGCATCGACGCCAAGACGGGCGAGGCCCACTGGACGCACGACCTGTTCGCGGCGACGTGGGGTTCGGCCATGATCGTGGAGGACAGGGTGTACGTCGGCGACGAAGAAGGCAAGGTCACGATCTTCAAGCTCTCGCCCGAGAAGGAGATCATCGCCGAGGTTGAGATGGGCAATTCGGTCTACAGCACGCCGATCGTGGCCCACAACATCCTGTACATCGCCAACAAGACGCACCTGTTCGCCATCACGCCCGAGGCCGGCGAGAAGGCGGCGGCGAACGAGAAGCCGGCCGAGGAAGCGGCCGTGGCCGACGCGAAGTAAGATGCCCAAGCGAGTCTTGGACGTCGGGCAATGCGCGCCCGACCATGCGGCGATCCGCCGCCTGGTCGCAGGAACCTTCGACGCCGAGGTCGTCCAGGCCGATCGCTTGGACGATGCCTTGGCGGCGCTGCGTCAAGAAACGTTCGACCTGGTGCTCATCAACCGTAAGCTCGACATCGACTACAGCGACGGCATCGAAATTTTGCGGGCAATCAAGACCGACCCTGCGATCTCTTCCATGCCCGTGATGCTCGTCACCAACTATCCCGAATACCAGCAGGCCGCCATTGCGGCCGGCGGCGAGCCCGGCTTCGGCAAGGCCGAACTCGAGCGGGCCGAAACGCGCGAGAAGCTCGGCAGGTTTCTGGGGGCGTCGTCCGTCGAAGGCTGAACGGCGGGCAGCCCTCGTTGAATTAGGCGTCGCGTGGTCCCCCGTTACATTTCCCCGCAATTCTTCTCTTGGAAAAATCCGCAAATTCGGTTAAACCCCGCGATCCATTTCTGCCGATAAGGCGCGCTGAGACAGGGCGGTCGACCTCCAAAGTGACAGGGATGCGTCATGCTTCGGACTGTAATCGTCGCGGTTTGCCTAATCGCCGTAGGTTCCGCGGTTTTTTGCGGAGTGGCCTGGGCCCAAGAGCGCTCGCGTAGTGCGCCGCGGCCGTTGACGTTCGGCGAGCGCCTGGATCGTTTGCGGCGCAACCTGATCGGCGACGACTCGGAGTCGGAACCGGCGCCTCCCGTCCACAGCCATAACCACAACCATCACCACGCTCATCCGAAAGCGAGCTCTTCCCCGGCGCCGAAAGTGGCGCCGCAGCGCACGACGAACAGCCCGGCGCCGCGAATGACCCGGCAGTCGGCCGTTAAGGTGCAAGCCTCGCACGACGCGCGCCCGTCGGCAGCCAAACACTCTTCCGGCGCGACGAGCGGCGGTCGCAACGCAGCCGCGCTTGCCCGCCCCTCTGCTTCGAGCCGCAAGTCCTTCATCCGCGACGACCTTTCGGAGGACGACGACTCGGCGCCCGAGGAAGAATTCGAAGGCCGGATGGAAAGCTCGGCCGGCGAAGCGCCCGGCGAACCCGCTGAGATGGATGTCGAAGAAGAATTCGAGGCGCCCGGCAAAATCGAGGCGCCCAGCGAGATCGAGCCTGACGACGCCGTTGAATCTCGACTCGGTCCCGAATTGGGGCCGCGTCACTTTGCCCCGAAACCCCGCTCTCGCCAGTCGTCCTCATTCGACCGGGGCGCCTTGTTTTCTCGCACCAGCCCTGCTTTGGCGGTCGAGACGCGCGGCCCGCGGCGCGTGAAAGTGGGTCAACCGGCGGAATACAAAGTGCTGCTGAAGAACGAAGGCGATTCGGCCGCGGCCGGCGTCGTGGCTCTCATCGCTTTGCCGTCATCGGTGGAGTTGCAGGAATCGCGGCTTTCGGCCGGCTCGGCCGCCCCGGCGGCCGGAGCGCTTGAATGGACGATCGACAGCCTTCCGGCCGGCGCCCAGGAGGAACTGACGCTCGAACTCATCCCGCGTGAGAACCGCCCCTTCGATCTGGCCGTCCGCTGGACGTCGGCCGCGGCCGAATCGAGCGCGGCGGTCGAAGTACAGCAAGCCCTGCTGGAATTGAAAATCAGCGGCGCTCGCCAGGTGTTGTGCGGCGCCAAGGAAGTCTATCGGCTGAGCGTCTCGAATCCCGGCAACGGCGACGCCGAAAACGTCGCCGTGCGTCTGCTGCCGCTCGTGCCGGGAGAAGGAGAGGCCTCGAGCCACAAGATCGGCACGGTTCCGGCGGGCGACGTGAAAGCGGTCGAAATCGAGTTGGTCGCCCGGCAGGGCGGGCAATTGGTGATTCGCGCCGAAGCGACGGGCGACGGCGACTTGAAAGCCGTGGCGGCCGAGGAAGTCGCCGTGTTGCAGCCGGCGCTCGACGTGAAGATCGCGGCGCCTGGCCGGCAGTACGCCGGCGCCGTGGCGAATTATGAAATCCGGTTGCAAAACCCGGGCGACGCTGAAGCGCGCCACGTCAAGCTGGCGGCGGCCCTGCCGGCGCAGGCCGAGTACGTCGACTCGGACCTAGGCGGCAAGTTCGACGCCAAACGCAACCGGGTCGTCTGGTCGCTCGACGACCTGGCGCCGGGCGCCGAGCAGACCGTCACCGTCCGCTGCACGGTGCAAGCGGCCGGCGAGAACCGCCTGGAGGCCATCGCCATCGCCGATGGCGACCTCAAGCAATCGCAAGTCGCCGTGACCGAAGTCATCGCCGTGGCCGACCTGGTGTTGAAAGTCTCCGATCCGGCGGGCCCCGTCGCGGTCGGCGGCGACGCCGTTTACGAACTGCGCGTGAAGAATCGCGGCAGCAAAGCCGCCGAAGGGGTCGAAATCGCCGCCTTCTACTCCAAGGGCATCGAACCGGTGAGCGCCGAGGGGGGCGGCCACGAAATCACGCCGGGCACGGTGACCTTCGAACCGATTTCCAAGCTGGCGGCCGGCGAAGAGACGGTCTTCAAGATTCACGCCCGCGCCGAGGCGAGCGGCACGCACCGCTTCCGCGTCGAGTTGCAGTGCAAGCCCCTGGGCGCCAAGCTGAGCCAGGAAGAAACCACGCTGTTCTACGACGACGAACCAACTGAAATGCAAGCCAAGAAACCCGCCGGCAAGCGAACCAACTCGACCAACCTGCCGCGAACGGCCGAACGACGCGGCGCCAAGAGCCAACTTCGCTAACTCACCGCCCGTGAAATCGGCGTCCTGGGCGCCATGCCTTCGCCCGCGTCAGCCGGCGTAGGCATGCTTGCATCCACCCATCGCATGCTTACCCACTTGCTGCGCAAGCGTGAAAGCATGCCACCCTCGATGTTTGCGTTTCGCGCTGTCGCAAAATCGTGGCGGTGATTGAGCGCCTTACTCGTTCGACCGGCGAAAGGCCAAATGTTTTTGCCAATGCGCGTTGTCGAGCTGCGGAAAATCGACGCGCAAGTGGACGCCGCGGCTCTCTTCGCGAGCCAGCGCCGCCGAGATCATCAGCCGGGCCACGCAGAGCATGTTTTGCAACTGCCAGCCGGCCGGGTCGGCGAACTGCCGCCCGAGCACGTAGTGGCGCCAGTGGTTGACCGAATCGAGGGCCGCCGTTAAATCGCCCGCCTCGCGCCGCACGCCCGCGCTGCGCCACATCAGGCTCTTGAGCGAATTGCGAATGTCGTCCAGGTCGAGCGCGTCGGCCGAATCGCTGGCCGCCGGGTTCTCCAGCGGCAAGGCGCGGAAGTCGTCGGGCATGGCCAAGGCCTGACGCGAGGCGCCGTCGCCGGCGTGTGCGCCGAACACCAGCCCTTCCAACAGACTGTTCGAGGCCAGGCGGTTGGCGCCGTGCAAGCCGCTCGAGCTGACCTCGCCCGCCGCCCACAGCCCAGGCAGCGTGGTGCGGCCTTCGGCGTCGATCGTGACTCCGCCAATCATGTAATGCGCCCCCGGCCGCACCGGAATCCAATCGGTCGCGATATCGAGTCCGAACTCGGCGCAGACGGCGGCGATGCCCGGAAAGCGGGCGCGGACGCGCTCGGGGTCGAGGTGCGACAGATCGAGATAGACGTTCGGGCGCCGCGTTTTTTCCATCTGCGTGACGATCGCCTGGCTGACGACGTCTCGCGGGGCCAATTCGCCTCGTTCGTCGTAGTCGGGCATGAAGCGATGGCCGGTATGGTCCACCAGCCAGGCCCCGGCGCCGCGCATGGCCTCGGTAATCAGGCTGCGGCTGCTGCCCGCGATGTAGAGCACCGTGGGATGAAACTGCATGAACTCCATGTCGCGCAGCTCGGCGCCGGCGCGAAAAGCCACGGCGTGGCCGTCGCCGGTGGCCACGGGCGGATTGGTCGTCTCGCGGTAGAGCTGCCCCACGCCGCCGGTGCAGAGAATCGTCTGCTTGGCCCAGACCAGCGTCTTGCCGTGCTGCGGGTTCCAAACCAAGGCGCCGCGGCAGGCGCCCTCGTAGGTCAGCAGGTCGAGCGTGAAGGTGTTTTGCCAGGTCTCGACGTTGAGCAGCGATTGCGTGCGCGCGATCACGGCCCGCATCACCTCCTTGCCCGTCGAGTCGCCCAGGGCATGGACGATCCGGTCGTGGCTATGGCCCCCTTCGCGGCCCAGCGCCAGTTCGCCCTGTTCTTCGTCGAAGCGGGCGCCCCAGGCGATCAGTTCGCGAATCCGCAGCGGCGCCTCGCGCACCACCAAGTCGACGATCTCGCGGTCGCACAAGTCGCCGCCGGCCTTGAGCGTGTCGGCCACGTGATTCTCGAAGCGGTCCTCGGGATCGAGCACGCCGGCGATGCCGCCCTGAGCGTAGTTGCTGTTCGACTGCAGCAAACTATCTTTGGTCACCACCAGCACGCGCAACCGAGAATCGACGGCCAGCGCCGCCCGCAAACCGGCCAGCCCGCCGCCGATCACCAGCACGTCGGTAAAGTGGTGCGGCATCCGTTTCGGGTGAAACGGCGCCAGGTATCTGCGGTCGTTGCCGTCGCTGTCGATGGTGAGCGTAGGGTGGGCGGGCATGCGGGGTGGTTGGGGATTGGCGGTTGAGAGTTAGCAAGCGGAACCAGGCGAGCGGCCGGCATCAGCCGGCTGGTGCGATGGCGACGGTTCCAGGATTCAACGCGAACTGCCGGCCCGAATTATTGCCGATGAGTTGCTTCAGTTCGAGTGGACGATTGGCGGCGATGGACTGTCGTCGAGGGGCGTCGCGCCACCAGGGGCTAACGCCCCCCGCTCGCCAATCACCAATCCCCAACCGCCCAGCCCCGTCACTTCTTCGCCCGCGAAATCCCCTTGGAGAATTCGCGGTACTGCTCGGCGTACTCGGCGGGCGGAGCGGTGCGGCGCGATTCGATCAGGTTGCGGCGTTGATCGCCCCGCTTCTGACCGCCGGAAAGCGACGACCCGCGCGGACGCAAGCCGAGGCTGCGCAGCGTCTCGTCAAGCTCTTCTCGGGCGGCGTCGCCCTGGCGGCCAGGCTGCTGAGCCGAACTTCTGAGTTGGTCCCAGCGGTTGATGAATTGCTCGACGTCCTTGCGGCTCCATTTCAGCTTGTCGAGCAGTTCCTGATCGGGGTCGCCCTTTTGCAATTGGTCCTTGAGCCGTTCGAGGGCCAAGTCGGTGGCTTTGCGCGTGTATTCCAGGTTCGGATCGTCGCCGCCCGGTTCGCTGTTGTCGGTCGGGTCGGCCGGGGCATCGTCGCTTTCGGTCGGCGGAAGGCCGCCGCCGGTCTGGCTGTTGGGGCCGTTGCCGCGGTTCTTGCTCTGCTCGAGATTTTGTCCTCCGTCGGCGCCGGGCGACGGCTTGCCGCCGGCTTGCTGCTCTTGTTTCGCGTCGCCCGGCTGCTTCGAGGCGTCGTCGTCCGCCTGGGCGTCCTGATTCCGCTGATCCTCGGCGCCGCCCGACTTCGAGCCGCCGGCTTGCTTGTTCGTGCCGGGGCCTTTTTCGCCCGACGGCTTGCCGCCCGAAGGCTGCTCGCCTTTGACCTGATCGCCGGCTTTGTCGCTCTTGGGTCCCTTGCCGGATTGCTCCGATTGGCCGCCGCCTTCGTCGGCGTCGGTATTTTGCCCGGCCGAGCCTTTGCCCGGACTTTGCGAACGCTGGCCGCCGCCTTTGCCGCCGCCGCCCGAATGCTCGCCCGACTTGTTGCCCTTCGAGTCCGATTGATGCTCGCTGATGCTGCTGGAGTTGTACTCCTCATCGTTCTGGGCCTTGGAGTTCTCGTCGGGCGAAAGCTTTTTGTCGCGCTGCTTATTGCTTTCCATCGGCGAGGGTGCAGGGCCTTTATTATCGCCGCCCTTCTGACCGGCGCCTCCCTCGCCGCGGTCCTGACCTTCGGCATCGCCGCCGCCGGCGTTCTTTTCAGGATTCTTTTCGTCTGCGTTCTGTTTGTCGTTGGGCTTGCCTTCGCCTTTGCTCTGGCCGGCGTTCTTGCCCGCTTGCGATTTGCGGTCGCCTTGGGCTGCTTTGGGCATTTCGTCGCCGGTTTTCGACTCGTCGCCGGCGCCCTGCTCGCCGGCCTGCTTCGATTTATCCTGGCCGCTATTGCCCGCCTCGCCCGGCTCTTGCGAATTCCGATCGTCGGCCTGCGATTTGCCCGATTTGCCGCCTTTCTCACCCGGCTTCTTTTCTTGCGACTCCCGCTTCGCTTCGCCATCGCCTCCGCCTTTCCCAGGGCCGGGCTGCTGGTCGTCTTCGTTGGGCTTCTTCTCGCCGGCAGGTTTTTCGCCGGGGCCCTTTTCACCCAGTTGCGGTTGTTTTCGTTCGGCGCCTTTTTCTTCGCCTTGCGCGCCGGCCGATTCTTGCTTTCCGGCGTCGTCCTTCGGCTGCGCATCGTCTTTCATGCCCGACTTGCCCGGCGACTTTTCGTCTGATGGCTGGCCTTCGCCTCGCTCGCCGGCGCCCGACTGGTCGTTTTCCGGCGACTGCTTACGGCCCGACTTTTCCTGGCCTGGAGATTTCGACCCTGGCGACTTCTCGTCCCCCGGATCCTTGCCTTGCGACTTGTCCTTGCCTGGCGTATCGCCTTCGGGCATCGGGCGTTCTTCTCGCTCGCGCTGGCCTTCGCCCGCCGAATTCTTCTCGCCCTTTTCGCCCGCAGGCTGCTTGGCCTGATCTTGCGAGCCCGTTTCGTCCTTCCCAGCAGGCTCGCCCAGCGACTTTTCGCCCTTGCGGCCTTCGTCTGGCTTGGGCGACTTTTGCCCTTTTTTCGAGCCCCGCTGTTCTTTTTTCTTGTCGTTGAAGAACTTGTTGATCTGGTCGATCGCCTTACCCGCGTCTTGTTCGGGATCGAGGCGTTCGTCGTTTTGTCGATCGGAACCGTCGCCGGACGATTCTCGCGAGCCTTTGCCGCTCTTGCCGTTTTGCCGGCTTTCGCCTGGTTGGCCCTCGCCCGACTCCGAATCGCCTTCGCCCGAATCCTGGCCCTCCGAATTCTGTCCGTCGTTATTCTGCTTGTCGCGTTTCGATTGCTTGCCCGCCGATGACTTGTTTCCCTCGGCGCCTTCGTCGCCTTGCTCTTGCCCTTCTTTCTGCTTGTCCGACGGCTGATCGTCGCGCGGCTTTTGCTTTTCGCTCTTGTCCTGCGATCCCTTTTCGCCCGGCTGTTGTTGGTCGCCCGGCTGGCCGTCGCCGTCCGACGGGCGGTCGGCCGGGTTCGGTTTGTCGTTCGCTTGGTCGTTTTGCGGCTTGTCGCTTGTTTTTTTGTTAGCGTCGTTGCTGGCCAGTTGGTCCTGGTCCTGCTTGCCGTCGGGCGAGACGATGCGCAGCGTGTAGCGCGGCGTCTCGACGTGGTTGGCGTCCGGCTGCTTGTTGTCGTCGGCCGAAGCCCAGAATCGCACGCGGTCGCCCGCCTTTAGGCCGAGCGAGCGGGTCGAAAAATTGTACCGCCCCTCGAATGGCCCGCCGCGCGGTTCGGCCAACAGCGCCTTGTCCAACAGCGGCTCGACGCTGCGCGTGGCGTGCAGCCGCAAGTCGGCCAACTTGAAGTCGGGATCGGCGGCTGCCAGCTTCAGCGGCAGCGCGGCGCCTTCGGCAAGCTGGATCTCTTCGGTCGGCTTGGCCGACGGCTCGACGAAGGCGATCTCCGGCGACAGATCGGGAACGACTTCGATCGCGTAACGAATCGGCTTCGGGTTCTCGTGACCGGCCAGATTCTTGAAGCGAATCTGGTAGCTGGCGTGTTCCGGCTGTTCGCTGTTCTTCTTCAGCGCCAGCGTGAATGTTACGTACGCCTTGCGACCGTCGGTCTTCATCGCCAGATCGCGCCGGCCGTCGCAATCGAAATCGATGTCGGCCGACTTGATTTCGTGCGTGGCCGTCGCCCGCACGGTGACCTGCGTCCCTTCCAAGGCCAGAATATCGCCGCGCCGCGGCACGCTGCGCGCCGTCAACTCGCTGTACGCCGGATAGTCGTACTCGACCGCATCGACCACGATCGCCGGAGCAATCTTCACCCCGACTTTGTAACGCGGCGAAATCGCGTCGCCCGCCGTGATCCAATATTCCAAATCCTGTTGCAAGCCGGCGGCGTCGGCCGGCAGTTCGGCCGTATGCCGATAGCCGGTTTCCGGCAGCGTCATCCGCACCGGCTGGTCGACGAGCTGGCCGTCGGCGGTCGAATAGTGCAATGTCGGCTGCTCGCCGCCCGAGAGCCCCGAAACCAGGGCCGAGACGTTCAAGTGCTGGTCGTGATAGCCTTCGGCTTCGCCCGGCTGAATGTCGGCGATTGCCACGCGGGTCGGCGCCGAGATATCGGCCCAGGGCGCAATGACGCGGCGGAACGAAGTGAAGGGGTTTTTGGGCGACGCGATCCGATAAACGGCGACCATGCCGACCAGGACCATCAGCAGCGTCAGCAGCTTGACGAGCGGCGTCCGATCGACGGCCGTTTCGATTTGCGCGGCCGACAGCCCGTTGGCGGCCTGCTCTTCGATCGCTTCATAAACGCGCTGCGGCAGCGCGTCGTTGGAACGCAGCAGCAGGAAATTGACCAGGCTGTTCTTCAGCCCCGGACGGCTCTGTTCGATCGTCTGGGCGGCATAGATCGGATTGATCCGCCGCAGCACGAGCGGCGCCAACCGCAAGACCAGATAGGCCGCCACGCCCGTTAAAAACAGCGCCAGGCAAAAAAATCGACCCGCAAAACCCATCCCGCCAGGGACCAGCCAATGGTCGGCCAGGGCCGCCAGCAGCAAATAGGCCATCGAGCCGGCGGCCAGCAGCATCAGCGAAGCCATCAGGTCGACCGACTTGACCTGCCGCCGCGTGCGGTGAAGCTGGCTCTCGATATAGCGGTCGTACTCGACGAATTTCCCGCTGCTCGGCGGGCGCGAGCCGTTCGGCCCGGGCGACGGGGAAGAAGGGACGCTCGTTCCGGCAGCCATGCAAAACACCTCGGGGGGGCGGCGAAACTCCTGGTAGTGTACCATTATAGACGTCCAGGACGCAGATTTGATCCTTTTTCTTCCCCCTCTTTGCGAGGGTGCGGACATGATCGCTCGCAATCTCGCCGTTGCCGCGCCCGCTTCGCCCGGCTGGCCTCGCTTCGGGCTGACGGCTCTAATCGCCGCCCATGTCGCGGCCGACGTACTGATCGCCCACGCGACAAGATCCTCGCTGGGTTTCCAGGGATTCTGGGTTTATCCGTTCCTGGCTGGCGGAGTGACCTGCGGCCAGGCGGTGTTGCTGGCGCAATTCGTCTTTCTCGCCCGCGGGCGGGCAAGCTTGCGAATGTTGCTCGTGGCAGGGTGGTTCGCACTGCTGTATTACCTGGCGAGCCCGATTTTCAGGAGCGTCGCGGGACCGGGCGCCGCTAACTACCAAAACATGGCCTTTGTCGGCGTGCCATTTGTCCTTTCCGCATTATTACCTCTGGCGCATTGTGTTCTGGGACGCCGGATCGAACCGCGAGACGCGAGTCCAAGTCTTGTCGAGCGCGAAGCGTTCCAATTCTCGCTTGGGCAAATCTTCTCGCTGACGTTGGCGGCGGCCATCGTGCTCGCCGTCGTACGGTTCGCGCGCGAGACGATTTCAGTGCCGTCCGAGGTCATTTGGTACTTCGGAATCTTTCCATTGCTGCACGCATTCGTGCTGCTGCCCTTGCTCAGTCCTTGGGCCGCACTGGGAGCAAAGCATCCCGGCTGGCGATGTCTGGCCCTCGTGCTGATGGCGATCGTCTGCGGCGTCGGTCCCGCGTTCATCGGCAAAGCGACCGCGCCGGTGTATGGCATGGTCGCCGGCCCGCTCGTTTTGCAATCGCTGGTCGTGACCGGCACGTTGCTGGTTGCGCGGTGGATCGGGTATCGCTTCGTGAGCGGCGAACCGATCGAGTCCAGCACGCGGATTCACCGCCCCCCGCCGCGGCTTTGAGTGCAGCTTGCCGCGTTTGTATGAGGCGCGGTTGGAGCGAAGAAGACGTGCGACATACGAGTCCAAGGCTCGGCTTCTGTCCTGGCGATGGCCCGTTCGGTAGAATCAACGGTGATAACGCGACTCCGGTTTGCGTTTTGCGTCATCGGAGGAAGCGCACCCCGGTCGCCGCGCCCTAAAGCTTTTCTACAAGACCAAATCAGGAGGCGCCGCATGTCGATGTTGCGAATGCCAGGCTGCTGGGCGCTGGCCGGTCTACTGGTGCTGGCCCCTCATCTATCGGCCGGCGAACGCGAGTGCGAGCAGTGGATCGAAGAACTGCTTGAGGTCGACGAGCCCGGTTACGGGTATAGCGTCTACTTTTCGGGCAGCGAATTCCTGCCCTACGAAGATACAGGCCACGTCACGACGCTGGTGCTCGGGGCCGGGCGGGCGGCGAGGTCCGATACGCTCCGCAAACTGGTGGAACAAGGCATCGAGGCGATCCCCACGCTGCTCAAGCATATCGGCGACGATCGCCCGCTCAACATGAAGCCGGTCAGCGGCATGATGTGGATGAGTTTCTCCGAGGAGTATGATTTCAACCGCCGGACGCGAAAGCCTGCGCCGCAGGGGGTGAATCGCGACGATCTTGCATTCGGCCCTAACGAGCCCCAGGAGCATGCCGTTACGATCGGCGACCTTTGTTTTGTCGCCTTGGGGCAGATCGTCAATCGCAGCTTTTCTGCGACTCGCTATCAACCGACGGGCGGCATGGTCGTCAGTTCTCCAACCCATTCCGCCGCGCTGAAGAAAGTCATCCTCGACGACTGGACGGGCGTCACGAAAGAGCGGCACAAAGCGCTGCTGATCGAAGATTTTCTCAAGCCCGACTTCGAAGACCGCCGCATCGGCGCCTATCTGCGCCTGGCGTATTACTATCCGGAAGCAGTCGAAAAGCGGGTGCTCGACGAGTTGAGCCGGCCGAGCGTCGACTCTTCCGCCATTTGGACGTTTCGTAGCGAGACGCTGTTCCAAACGCGCGACAAAGCGGATCGCCGCCGCAAGTACGACCAGTTCATTCGCCAACACGGCGAGCGCCAATCCGCCGGCGTGATGCACCAGCTTTTCGACGATCTGGAAACGCTGGAGGCCCACGAACGCGGCGAACCGACGACGCCGTTCGTCGGCTCGAGTCCTCGGGAATTGCTGATCGAACTCTTCAATAAGCCAGCCGACGTGAGAAGCGCCGATCGGCCCGACGACCGCCCGGCATCCGACAGCGAGCGAGCGCGTCTCATTCGCATGTTGATCCACGACGACAGCCAGAAAATCGGCGACGCCGTCAAAAAACTGTTTTTCGAAAAGGCGGACGACGATTATTTCTCCCCTGCTTGCTTGCGCTGCCTGGCCAGCAGAGGTTACGCGGAGTTCTTGACGGAACAACTAGATAAGGTCGATCTCACCGCTCCTGAACTCAGCTACTTGCACGCCCAGTGGATCGAGGCCGCATCTTCTTCGCGCGAGCCCGCCGTGCGCGACAAACTACTGCAAATCGTCAACAACACGTCCCATGAGGCGTATTTTATGGCCGCTCTTCCGGCCATTGATCGATCGGACGATCCGCTGGTATTCGTGCGTGCGCGGAGGCTTTTGGCGAACCTTCCGAAGAATACGAAAGACGGCGAAACCCTCTTGCAAATGCTGGGCGACCGATTTCCCAGCGAAGCGAAAGCGGTTTATCAATCGTTCATCGCCAACGGCAGCGCCCAACGTGCTGCGACCATGTGCAACGTGCTCTGGTATGGCCATCCGCTGGCCTGCGAGATTCTGGCGCCGATGCTCGACGACAAACGCGAGCTTGCGGGCTTTAGCATTCCCATCCGAGTTTGCGATCGCGCCGCCCAGGCCATCAGCCACTCGATAGAGCAAATCCGATTTGACGAAGAATGGGACGAAGCCCGACGCGACCGCCAAATCGAGAAGATCAAACAGTTCTGCAAAGAGAACCCAAAACAAAAGTAACGTCGTATCGTCGGTCGCCCACACTCACGTCTCGTCCGCGAATCGTCGACATCGGAGACCGTTGAGCAACCAGATTGGCTGCTCCGACTAATTTTGCGAGGCACAAGATACTCACCGCGCCTGCCGCAAAAACGCCAGCAAATCGCGGAATTCCTGGGGCGTCATCTGCTCGGGCAGCTTGTCGGGCATGATCGAGTTGGTCTGCGGCTCGCGCTGGTCGATTGTCTGCTGCGGCACGACGGCCAGCCGGGCCTGGGCGTCGGCCAGCGTGACGCGGCCGGAAAAATCTTCGTCGACGATCATCCCGGTGAATTGATGGCCGTCGGAGGTGACGATCGTCCAGGTCGTGAACCGCGGGGCGATTTCCTGGCTCGGCTTGAGGATCGAGGTGATCAGATGCTCGGCCGGACGCGAGCGGCCGATCGTCGAGAGTTCCGGCCCGATCGCCCCGCCGCGGCCTTCGATCGTGTGGCAGGCATAGCAGCGCGGGCCTTGCGCGTGAAAAAACACGCGGCGGCCGGCTGCGGCGTCTCCTTCGCCGGCCAGCCACGATCGCCAGGCCGCTTCGTCCGTTGGGCGGGCATCGGCCGCTTCGCGCACGGCGCCGACGATCTCGGAATCGGCGCCCGGCGCTCCGCTGAGAATCAACAGCAACTGCGCCGCCAACTCGCCGTCGCGCCGGTCTTTCGCCGGCAGTTCGCGCCACCAACCTTCGATGCGTCCGATCGTTTCGCCGTCGCTTTTCGCCGCTCGCAGGGCTCGCAAGGCGTCGCCGCGCAAGGCCGGCTTATCGAGCGCGGCGAGCAAAACCTCGCGATCGGCCGCGGTCAACTCGCCCGCGGCCAGCCCGAGCATGGCTTCGGCGCGAAGCGGGTTGGGCAATTGAGCGGCGGAGAGATGTAGCAGCTTGTGGCTGGCCTCGTCGCTGCGCAAGGCGAATGTGCGGAGCGCTTCGAGTTGCAAGTCGGAGTCGTCGCCGCGGAGCAACGATTGGAGCAACTCGGTCGTCAGCTTTGGATGATCGGCCCGCAGCAGTTGCAATGCCAATCGCCGGAACATGGCTGGCTGCTGCTCATCGGCGACGACGGCCAGCAGCCGGGTTTCGTCATACGGCTCGGCCCCCGGGTTACCACCGGAAAGCAAGTGCTGGGCGGCCAGCAAGGCGCGAAACAAATCGGGCGACGTAGGCGACTGCAAAGCCGAGGCCGGCAGCGCGCCGGCATATTGCTGCAAACCTTCCTCGGCGACCCATTGAATCGCCGCCCGGCGAACGGCCGGGCTCTCGTCGGCCAAGAAATGCGGCAGCAGTTCGCGGGCTTGCGGCTCGCCGCTGTGGCGCAGGGCCAACAGCGCGCCCAGCCGCCACTCGGGATCGGCCGCGGAAAGTCGCGACGATAAAAACTTCGCGGCGCCCGGCCGGCCGAAAAAATCGATCGCGGCCGAACGCACGAACGGATCGGCGTCGGCTAGGTGTTTTTCGATCGCGGCGTGCTCGGCGCCCAATGGCGCAGCCTTGAGCGATTGAATTGCGGCCAAGGCCGGCGAGCCAATCGCGTCGGGCGGAGTCTCGATCGTTTTGGCCGCCGAGTCGGGATGTTTCGCCCGCAGCCGCCAGATGCGCCCCTTGCCGTGGACCGGATACGAACGATCGACCCAATCGGTGATGTACAGCGCGCCGTCCGGGCCGGCCGCGATGCCGACCGGGCGAAAGTCTTCGCCGCCGCGAACGAGCGTCTGAGCCACGGCCTGGAACGACGCTCCGCGTGGCACGAGTTGGAACCGTTCGATGACGTGGTCGCCCCAGGAGGTCGTCAACAAGCTGCCTTGGTACTTGGCCGGCAAGCCGCCGTCGTAGTAGGCGATGATGCCGCTGGGCGCCTCGCCCGTGCCGGCGACCATCGGCAGCGTGCCAGGCAAATCGCCGTTCCAGGAGTCGAACGGATGCAGCCCTTTGCGGCCATAGCGAAAACGATAGCCATAATCGCCGCCTTCGACGACGTGCAACAACCGGCAAGGGCCGCGGGCGTCGGGGTCGTTGTCGACGGCGAACAGTCGGCCGGCGGCGTCGCACGCCAAATGAAACGGGTTCCAAAACCCCGTGGCCACGCGCCGCAGGCCGCTGCCATCGGCGCGGCAGGCGAACACGTTGCCCCCTTCGCCCTGGCCCGAGAGGGTCGTTCCATCGGAACCGATCAGCTTGTAGGCGAGGCCCAAGTTCTCGCCCATGCCGACGTACATTTCGCCCGAGGGAGCGAAAGCCAGCCCGCCGAGGCCGTTGTGCGGATAGTCGCCTTTGGTGTCGAGCCTCAGCACCACGGGGCCGTCGACCGGCTTGCCGTGCGGATCGGCGATGATGCGAACCTCGGAGCGCGTGGCCAGGTACAGCGAGCCGTCGGGGCCGAACGCCAGGTTCATCGCATTGCGAAAGCCCTCGGCGAAGGTCGAGATCTTGCGGGCGCGGCCGTGCTGGTCGAGATCTTCGAACACGCGGATGCGATCGCTTTTGGGCCCTTCGTACTCGGGCTTGGTCTGATGCGTATGGTTCTCGATCGCCCAGATGCGGTTCTGGCCGTCGACGACCAACCCCACCGGCGTGACGATCTCGGGCTCGCTGGCCACGAGTTCCATCACCAGATCGGCGTCGAGCGGCTTCGGCGGTTCGGCGTTTGCGGCGGCCGTTGTCAGAAGCCCAAACGCGAGGGTTATCGGAGCGAGAGTCGATCGCATGCAGCTACCCGTTGTTCAACGTTGCTAACTACGGAAGCCCCGGCGCCTTTGCCCGGTGCAGCCTGCGCAAGTGCAACCATAACATACGCCGGGCGAGGGCGCCCGGCCCTCCACGCGGCAAGTGCAACCATAACATACGCCGGGCGAGGGCGCCCGCCCCTCCACGCTGTCCGAGGAGCGATGGCCGCGCGAGCGATGATTGCGGAATCCGCTAGGAGTGGTTGGCTTATCGTGGATGCTTCTCAAAAAACTCCCACATCAAATCGTTCGCCACGATCTGCCGTGTCGAGGGGCCCAGCGTCTGAAAGATCGACGAGCGGCCGGGCCAGGTGTGGCCGCCGCCTTCGATCGTGAAGAGCACGACCTCGGCGCCTTCGCGCCCGGGGCCGTAAACTCGCTGGATGACGCTCGTACCGTCAACGGCACGGGTCGGAAGGCGCATGGTCGCCGGCTCGGCGGGGCAGCCGTTCGCGGCGACCCAGGCCTCGATCGTGTAGTCGACCGAATGGAAAGCGGTTTGCGATTGGCTGCGCGGCCCCTTGCCGCCCTGGTAGGGCGTGTACTCGTCGGCCGTGCCGTGGAAGTGAATCACCGAAACCGGCCGGCTCGGCTGGCAGCGGTCGATGGCCATGGGCCCGGCGACCGGCGCTATGGCCGCGAAACGATCGGCCAACTCGTTCGCCAGTCGGTACGACATCATCGCGCCGTTCGACATGCCGGTCGCGTACACGCGGCGTGGGTCGATTGCAGCCGTCTGATCCAACTCGTCGAGCAAGGCCCGCACGAAAGCGACGTCATCCACGCCATGATGGAAGGCGTGCCCGCAGCAATGGCCGGCGTTCCAGGTTCGCGCCCGCGGCACGCGGCCCGTTCCTTCGGGATACGCGACGACGAAGCCGGCCTCGTCCGCCTTTTCGCTCAAGCCCGAGAAGTAGATCATCGTTTCGGCGTTCACGCCGCCGCCGTGAAAGGCCAGCACCAGCGGTCGAAGCTGGCGGCCGTCGTAGTCGGGCGGAAAGTGGATGTGATACGAGCGCGATGACGCGCCGACGACGAGCTTGCGTAGTTCGTGGTCGGGGACGGTGCGAACGTGATTCATGAGCCAAGAACGAAAGCGAGCGAGTCGATGCAGCCGAGCCAGCGAGCGAGTCGATGCAGCCGAGCCGCCGTTGAGAGACGGCAGTCGCCGCCGGCAGGCGCCCAATTCGATAGCGTACCGGCTGCCGTCGCGAAGCGTCAGCCCCCCGGCTTGCTCACGTCTCCGTGAAGCCGGGCAGCGTTTGTTGCCGCAACGGACGCTGGAATTCGTCGAGCCGTCGGCGATAACCTTCCGCCAGATGGACGATCACCTCCAGCACGAGCAGATCGGCCCGGCTCATCACGTGCCGGGCGCTGCGGCTGCCTAGCCCGCGAACCAGCTCTTCCAGCACGTACACGTGCATTTGGATCGCCTCGGGCGCGGAAACGCCGGCCGAAGCCAGCGACTCGGCCAGTGCGTTGATCTCGTGGGCCAAATTGCCCGAGCCCATGATGACATAGGCCCGCAGCAGCTCGCGATAGTTGGCCGCCAGCGAGACCGGCAGATTGGGCGGCGCCGCAGACGAACAATTTTCGCAGGCTTGCTCTGTTATCGGCAACGCTTCCGAGGCAAGCCCATCCTCGGCCGTCTCGTCCGCCAGCCCAGAGGAGCGCAGACTTTCCAGGTCGCGGATCAGGGCCCGCTGCTGGTCGAGCAGCCGCTCGGCTTCGCTGTGCTCGGTGCGCAGGCGCTTCCGCTCGGCCTCGTGCAGCCGCCGATTCTCGCGCACCAACCGACGCCATTCGATCGATCGCGCCACGACCCACAGCAAGGCGCGGGTGGTCGTAGTCTCGACGCGCAGATACGCATCGGCGCCCGCCTCGTAGCACAGCGCCGCCAACTCCGCCTCGTCGTCGGCGCCGAGCACGACGAACGGCTCTTCGGCGCCGCCGGTCCGCAAACCCTCGACCAATTCGAGCGCATCGAGCACGCCCGGCTGATGCCCGACGAGCACGGCGTCGTAGCGGTCTTCTCTCAAGCGGGCGATTCCCGCGGCGGCGCCGACGGCTTCGTCCAGCGCGACATCGCTGGCTCGATCGGCCGCAAAGGCCTCGCTCAGCCAAGCGGCGCCGGGCGCCGCAGCGATATGGAGCACGCGCATTCGCAACGGCAACCCGCCGGCGGCCGGCGACTTCACGGCGACTTCGTTCAGGACCGCGCCCATCAAAAGACTCTCGGAGTCGGGACTCAAGAGGGCGGTAATGTACGGAGCGAAGGGATTGGGGTCAACCTTTGTAGACGCGGCGCCCTTCTCGAATGCCGAAGCGGCAGCCCGGCGATTGTAGAAGCGGCATCCCTGCCGCTTTCGAATCTCGTGTTTCACCAAGCCCTGCGCTTACTGGCTGGGTGGCTGGCGGCTGAGCCCAGGCGAAGCCCCAGTTCACTGGGGCATCGCTCCGCTCTGCCACCAGCCACCCGGCGACATAGACTGCTCAAAAGAGCGGCATCCCTGCCGCTTTGGCGCGTAGATAACGCGGCAAGCTGCCGCGTCTACGTTGCGGCGGGCGGGACTGTTGCGGAAAGCCCGGCCGTGCAACAATGGGCGGGCTGGACGAAACAGGAAAGCAGAGCGAACTGGCCTTGCGGCGGCGCCCGGCAAGTCTAGAATTTGGCACGCCTTAACGTCGCCTAAAAGTAGGTCAGGCTTTCCAGCCCGACGCCCTGTCTGGCGCCGTCAGGCTGGAAAGCCTGACCTACGCCAGCACGAACTGAGAAACAACGTGAGAATTGCTTACTTGGACTGTCTGAGCGGCATCAGCGGCGATATGACGCTGGGCGCCTTGGTCGATGCGGGCGTCGATCTGGCGGCGATCAGCGCGGGCATCGATTCGCTGGGTTTGGCCGGCGTGCGGCTCGTGGCTAACGAAGTCAAACGCAAGGGCTTTCGGGCGACGCACGTGGTCGTCGAACACCAGCCCGAGCATGCCCACCGGCATCTGCACCAGATCACCGACATGATCGACGCCAGCCAGTTGACGCCGCGGCAGAAGGACCTGGCCAAACGCATCTTCACGCGGCTCGGCGAGGCGGAAGCCAAGGTCCACGGCACGACAATCCGCAAGGTCCACTTCCACGAGGTCGGCGCTATCGATTCGATCGCCGATATCGTGGGCGCCGCCATCGGCTGGGACCTGTTGAGCGTCGACCGCATCGTCTGCTCGCCCATTCCCACCGGCCGCGGCACGGTGCAGATCGCCCACGGCCTGTGCAGCATTCCGGCGCCGGCCACGGCCGAACTTTTGCAGGGCATTCCGCTGGCCGAATCGAATGTGACCGCCGAACTGACCACGCCGACCGGCGCCGCGATCGTTTCGACCGTGGTCGACCACTTTGGGCCCCTGCCGGCGATGAAGGTCGAACGCATCGGCTACGGCGCCGGCACGCGCGAGCTAGCCGAGCAGGCCAACCTACTGCGGCTGTTCGTCGGCGAGTCGGTCGACGCTCTGGCGGCCGACCAAGCGTGGGTCGTCGAAACGAATCTCGACGACGTCTCGGGCGAGGTCATCGGCTACGCCACCACCAAGCTTTGGGAAGCCGGGGCGCTCGACGTCTATACGACCGCCATTCAAATGAAAAAGAACCGTCCCGGCGTGACGGTCACCGTGCTCTGCCAGGCGGCGCAGATCGAGAAGGTCGAAAAGATCCTGTTTCGCGAGACCGGCACGCTCGGCGTGCGTCGCTGGCCCGTCAGCCGGCACAAACTGGAGCGCAAGGCCTGCCAGGTCGAAACCGAATTCGGGCCGATCGACGGCAAGCTCGGCTGGATCGCCGGCGGGGAGCCGAGTTTTTCGCCCGAGTTCGAATCGTGCAGCCGCACGGCCACCGAGCGCGGCGTGCCGCTGAAGGACGTCTACGAAGCGGCGCAAAAAGCGTTCGCGGCGAAACAGGCGTAGAGAGGTTGTTATCGAGCGGTAAGCAAGGGGAGTAAACCACGGAGACACGGAGAACACCGAGGGAGATTTTGGATTTCTGATTTTGGATTTCTGATTTTTTAGGAAATCGAGAATCCAAAATCCAAAATCGAAAATGGCTCCGTACTACAAACGTTCTATTTCTCCGCGTCTCGCGAAGATTTATGCGGCGCTTTTGGCGGAGGCGAGCCACGGATGAAACACGGATCGGATAGGGTGTTTTCCAATTCGGCTCCTCACCGGCGTGGCACTTACCAACGCCACGTTTATTTGCCCGGCAATGCCTTGGTAAACGCAACCCCAACCATGCTAAGGGGCGATAAAACCGCTCATGGATCCTGCGGAAGAGCCTCATTCTGCATTTCATCCGTGTTTTATCCCTGTTCCATCCGTGGCTCAATTGGTTGCGGCCGAAGGGCCGCGCTGGGTTCTCCGTGGTTCATTTCCGACCAGTAGTTAGCGGTCGCGCAAGGAGGCGCCCATGTGGTTGTTGGCGGAGGTTCAAGCGGCAAACGTGGTCTTGCTGGCCGGCGTGGTGCTGGCCTGCGCGGTGCTGTTGTTTCGTTCACAGCGGCGACTTCGTCAAACCGCCGACCATCGACCTTTGCCCCCGTCGGCCTGGCGTCCGCAGCCGCCGGCTCAGTCTTCAACGCCGAATCCCGCGAGCTTGCCGGCGGAAGCCCAAAGCTGGCAGGTGGAGTTCCACGAGATGACGCGCGAGGCGACGGCCAAGCTCGACAATAAGATCCGCATTCTGGAACATCTGATCCGCGACGCCGACGCGCGGATCGCCCAGTTGCAATCGGTCGGCGAGTGGCTCGACCGCAGCGCCCAACTCGATGCGGAACCGGGCGCCAGCCCCGGAGTCGTGCTGTCGAAGCTTTCGTCGGACGCCCCCAAACGCGAAGCCTCAGCCGGCGAAGAACTCGCCGAGCCCGCGGCCCTTGGTCCTGTCGGGGCCGCGCTCGCCTCGCGGCCTTACGAAGAGATCTACGCCCTGGCCGACGCCGGCCACTCGAGCGTCGAGATCGCCAATCGGCTCAATAGCCCGGTCGGCGAGATCGAGCTGATTCTCGGGCTGCGCCGGCAGCGGTAGACGCGGGCAGCTTGCATCCGCCGCCCAGGACGCCTAACTTGGAACATATATGTCTCAAGTTGGATGGGATGCCCCGATGCGCAAATTGAGTTGTTTCCTGACGCGAGTTTTCGCAGCGACGGTCTGGCCCGCCTCCTTGGCATGTTTGCTGATGGCGGTCTGTCCAGCAGGGAGGGCCGCCGAGTCGGAGTCCGCGAAAACGCTGCCGGCTAGCTCGACGGTCGACTTCGTCAAACAGATTCGGCCGATCTTCGAGCAGCATTGCTATGCATGCCACGGCCCGAAGAAGCAAGAGTCGGAACTGCGGCTCGACGCCCGCGACGCGGCGCTCAAAGGGGGCTTCAACGGCCCGGCGATTGTCAAAGGGCAAAGCGCGGCGAGCGAACTGATCAAGCGCGTCGCCAGCGATGATCCCAATGCGATGATGCCGCCCAAGGGCGAGCGGCTATTGCCTGAGCAGATCGCTTCGCTGCGGGCGTGGATCGACCAAGGGGCGGTCTGGCCCGACGACGGCTCGGGCGCCGCGGCCGCCGAGAAGCGCAAACACTGGGCGTTCCAGCCGCCCAAGCGGCCCGCCGAACCGGCCGTGAGCGATATGGCCTGGGTCCGCAATGCGATCGATCGCTTCGTGCTGGCGCGGCTCGAACGCGAACAGCCTCCCATGCGTCCATCGCCCGAGGCCGACAAGACGACGCTCCTCAGGCGATTGAGCCTCGACCTGATCGGCCTGCCGCCGACGATCGCTGAAGTCGACGCCTTTCTGGCCGACGACAGCCCGGACGCCTATGAAAAGCAAGTCGAGTGGCTGCTCAAGTCGCCGCACTACGGCGAACGCTGGGGGCGGCACTGGCTCGACGCCGCGCGGTACGCCGATTCCGACGGCTATGAAAAGGACAAGTCGCGGCAGGTCTGGGCCTACCGCGATTGGGTCGTCGAGGCGCTCAACCGCGACCTGCCTTACGACCAGTTCATCGTCGAGCAGTTGGCCGGCGACCTGTTGCCCGGCGCCTCGCAAGACCAGCGGGTCGCCACCGGTTTCTTGCGGAACTCGATGATCAACGAGGAAGGGGGCGTCGACCCCGAGCAGTTCCGCATGGAAGCCATGTTCGACCGCATGGACGCTATCGGCAAGAGCGTGCTGGGGCTGACGATCCAGTGCGGCCAGTGCCACAACCACAAGTACGACCCGCTGACGCAGGAAGAATATTATCGCATGTTCGCGTTTCTCAATAACGCGTACGAGGCGAACATCGCGATCTACACGCCCCAGGAGCAGATGGTCCGCGGCGAAATCTTCCGCCGCATTCGCGAGATCGAAGCCGACCTGCAGCACCGGCGCCCCGGCTGGGCCGAGCGGATGGCCGAGTGGGAAGAGCGCGTCCGCGGCGACCAGCCCGAGTGGACCGTGTTGCGGTTCAACGCGGAGGGCATTCCCGACGGCGGCGAAAAATACTTTCCGCTCGAAGACGGCTCGATCCTGGCCCAGGGTTACGCGCCGACCAAGCACCGCGTCAAGTTCTCGATCAAAGTCGATGCGGCGAACATCACGGCCTTCCGGCTGGAGTTGTTGAACCATGCCGATCTGCCGCTGGGCGGTCCAGGCCGTTCGATCCAAGGAACCGGCGCCCTGACCGAGTTCGAGATCGAGGCCGCGCCGGCCGATCATCCGGAGCAAACGGCTAAGGTCAAGTTCGTGCAAGCGACATCCGACGTCGAACTGCCCGAAACACCGCTGGCCGCGATCTACGACGACCGCAGCGACAAACGCCGCGTGACGGGCCCGGCTAGCTTTGCCATCGACGGCAAGGACGAAACGGCCTGGGGCATCGACGCCGGGCCCGGCCGCCGCAATCAGCCACGCAAGGCGGTGTTCGTCGCCGAGAAGCCGATCTCGCACCCGGCCGGCACGGTGTTGAACGTGTATCTCAAGCAGTTTCACGGCGGCTGGAACAGCGACGACAACCAAAACCACAATCTCGGCCGCTTCCGCGTTTCAGTTACTTCGGCTGCGGACGCCAAGGCCGATCCGCTGCCGCTTGGCGTGCGCCAAGTGCTGGCCGTCCCGCGCGAAGAGCGCACGCCGGAGCAGACCGTCGCGGTGTTTTTTTATTGGCGAACGACCGTGCCCGAATGGCAAGCGGCCAACGCCGAGATCGAAACGCTCTGGAAGCAGCATCCGGAGGGCGACTCGCAGTTGGTGCTGCAAAATCGCGAGCAGCCGCGCGAAACGCACCTCTTGCAGCGCGGCGATTTCCTCAAGCCGGCGCGTTCGGTCGAGCCGGGCGTGCCGTCGTTCTTGCACCCCTTGCCGGCCGACGCCGAGCCGTCGCGGCTGAGCTTCGCCCGCTGGCTGGCCGATCGCAACTCGCCGACCACGGCCCGCTCGATCGTCAACCGCGTCTGGCAGACGGATTTCGGCATCGGCTTGGTCGCCACCAGCGAAGACCTGGGCGTGCAGAGCGAGCCGCCGTCGCACCCTGAGCTGCTCGATTGGCTGGCCGTGGAATTGATGGACCGCGGTTGGAGTTTGAAGGCGCTGCACCGCACGATCGTCACTTCGGCGACGTATCGGCAATCGTCGCGAGTGTCGCCCGAACTGCACGCTCGCGATCCGTACAACCGGCTGCTGGCTCGCGGGCCGCGGTTCCGGCTAGAGGCCGAAGCGGTCCGAGACGCGGCGCTAGCGGCCAGCGGCTTGTTGAACCCGAAGCTGGGCGGGCCGAGCGTTTATCCGCCGGCGCCCGATTTCCTGTTCCTGCCGCCGGCCAGTTACGGCCCGAAGGTCTGGCGCGAAGCCCAGGGCGAAGACCGTTATCGACGGGCAATCTATACCTTCCGTTTTCGTTCGGTCCCCTATCCGGTGCTGCAAACTTTCGACGCGCCCAACGGCGATTTTTCGTGCGTCCGCCGCGCGCGCTCCAACACGCCGCTGCAAGCGCTGGTGACGCTCAACGAGCCGCTGTTCGTGGAGTGCGCCCAAGCGCTCGCCTTGCGCACGCTGCGCGATGGGGGCGCCAACGACGAATCGCGTTTGAACTACGCTTTCCGCCGCTGCCTCTCGCGAGCGCCCGACGACGTCGAGCGGCAAGAGCTGCTCGGCCTTTTGGCGCGCGAAACCAAGCACTTCGCCGAAGGCTGGACCAACGTGCAAACCGTCGCCTACCTGAACCCGAGCGAACCGCCGCAGCTTCCTCCCGGCGCCACGCCCACGCAGCTTGCCTCCTGGACGATGGTCGCCCGGGTGGTGTTGAATTTGGATGAAGCGATCAGCAAGGAATAGTTTCGCCATGAATTGCCAACATCAACTCCACCGCGCCTTGTATCGTCACGCCGAGCGGAAAACCGCCGCCCGCCGCTGGTTCTTCCAGGAATGCGGAGTGGGGCTGGCGGGCATGGCGCTGGCGCAATTGGCCGGCGAGCGGGCCGCGGCGGGGGAGGCGTCCGCGAACCCGCTGGCGCCGAAGTCGCCGCACTTTGCGGCCAAGGCGAAAAGGGTGATCTACCTGTTCATGGCGGGCGCCCCGAGCCACTTGGAGCTGTTCGACAATAAGCCGCAACTGGCCAAGTTCGACGGCACGCTGCCGCCGCCGGAGTTGCTCAAGGGCTACCGCGCGGCGTTCATCAATCCGAACTCGAAGCTGCTGGGGCCGAAGTTCAAGTTCGCCCGGCACGGCCAGTGCGGCGCCGAACTGTCGGAACTGCTGCCGCACCTAGCCGAGGTGGTCGACGAAATCGCCATCGTCCGTTCGCTCGCGACCGACGCCTTCAACCACGCGCCGGGGCAGATCATGATGAACACCGGCTCGCAGCAATTCGGCCGGCCGAGCATGGGCGCCTGGGTCACGTACGGGCTGGGGAGCGAATCGCAGGATCTGCCCGGCTTCGTCGTGTTCAGCTCGGGCAAAAAGGGCCCCAGTGGCGGCAACTCGAACTGGGGCAGCGGCTTTCTGCCGACCTTGTATCAAGGCGTGCAGTTCCGCGGCAGCGGCGACCCGGTGCTGTATCTCTCCAATCCGCCGGGCGTCGATCGGCAGTTGCAAGCGGACTCGCTCGAATCGATCCGGCGGCTGAACCAGCGGCGGCTCGACGCGGTCGGCGACCCGGAAATCGCCACGCGGATCAATTCGTTCGAAATGGCGTTTCGCATGCAGGCCAGCGCCCCCGAACTGATGGACCTCTCGCAAGAGCCCCAGCACGTGCTGGAGATGTACGGCGCCGAGCCGGGCAAGCCATCGTTCGCCAACAATTGCCTGCTCGCCCGGCGGCTCGTGGAGCGCGGCGTGCGCTACGTGCAACTGTTCCACGAGGCCTGGGACCAGCACGGCAACCTGGTGGCCGATCTGAAGAAAAACTGCAAGGACACCGACCAGGCCTGTGCGGCGCTGGTCAAAGACCTGCGTCAGCGGGGCATGCTCGACGACACGCTGGTGATCTGGGGAGGCGAATTCGGCCGCACGCCGATGGTGCAAGGCGGCAGCGACGGCCGCGACCACCACCCGAACGCCTTCAGCATGTGGCTGGCCGGCGGCGGCATCAAGCCCGGCCTCACGCTCGGCGCCAGCGACGAACTCGGCTTCAACGCCGCCGAAGACCGCATCCACGTCCACGATCTGCACGCCACGCTGTTGCACCTATTGGGCTTCGACCATCTGAGGCTCACCTACCGCTTCCAAGGCCGCGATTTCCGCCTGACCGACGTCCACGGCGAGTTGGTGCGGAAGCTGTTGGCGTAGGGCCGGCAGAAGAGTTTGGTCGGAATGTGATTCGGGTTGGCCCGTTGACGATCGCAGAGCAATTCGGCGAGCCGGCCGCCGATCATGTTGCGATCAGGCCGCTTCGACCGCGGCGTAAACTTTCCCCTTTTGCGTCAACCATTCGATGTCTCCTTGCTCGGCACGCTCCTTGACTTCCTGAAGGAATTCAACGGTCTCCGATTCGTAGCACGGCTCGCTCGAGTCGTCGACAGGAATCACCATCTCGACTTCGACGGCGACGACGTATCGGTCGGTTTGCACGAGCCGCATCCGCTTGACTCGTTTGCCGGGAATCCGCATAAACAACCTCAATCGAAAAAATGGACCGTCACCAGTTTCGCAACTCCGCTCTGCCGGAGATGCGACCACACCGCGACTCTCCTGCGGACTTCATCATTTCCAATTCCTGTTCTCTTGATTCTCCGCGGCGCGCCTCCCATAAGCAAGACCCTCCGCCTGCCAAACTACGGCTTGGCGATTTACCGGTAGATTCTCGTCCGGATCGGCAGCGAAACCAACAGGACGGCGAAGATCGAGCCGAGAGCGAGGCCGGCGTATGCAAACCCCGCCGCGTACTCGTGGGAAATGAAAAACGGCTTCTCGATTTCCATGAATTCAAAGGCCGGGTCACGGGCGATTTCCAAGAACAAGGCCATGCAAAGAAGTGCAAAAGGCAGCCGAAAGGCCAGCGGCGCGACCAGCAACAGCCTGAGATAATATTCATCAATCCTCTTGACTCTCCACACCAACAACAGCGGGGAGACGGCGAGCAGGCAATACGGAATGCAAAACAGGGTAATCGCCGCCGCGGAGATTGCGATGTCGAGCAAACAATCGGTCCAGCCGCGAAACGGCTCGACCGCGCAGCCAAGAATGATCCCGAACGCGGCGCCGCAGTAAAGGCTCAATGTCGCCATCGACGCGATGAGTGCGGACTTCGTCGAGGTGCGCCGCGCCGCGGTCGATATCGAAAACGGCGACCAGACGCCGATCATCAGCCGCAGTATCCCCCAGCGGCGTTCGCCGCGCGGCGCCGCGCGATCATCGCCGGCTGATCCTTCTTCAGGCGACTGATAGGGATTGACGCCAACCATGCCCAATGGTCCACCGCTCCTTGCTTCGGCCCCGCGTCACTCAATCGGCCGGATCTTGATGTTCCGAAAGCACACCGGATTGCCGTGGTCTTGCAGGCAGATGTAGCCTTTGGCCGCCTTGCCGAAGCCGGGCATCTTGGCGAACTTGCTCTTGGCGACCCGCTCGTCCCAGTCCTGGCTGCCCTTGACGTACTCGTAGTACTTCACGCCGTTCATGTAGGTCGCGCATTTCTCGGGCGTGATCACGATCCGCAACTGGTTCCACTCGCCGGCCGGCTTGGTGGCGTCGACCTCGGGTTTGTAGAGTTGATAGAGCCAGCCGGCAAGCTGCGGGTCGTGCCCGTCCTTGTTGTCTTGAATCTGAATCTCGGGTCCAGTGTGCCAGGGGGCGCCGCCTTCCTCGGTGACGTGAAACATCAGCCCGCTGTTGCCGCCTTTGGAAATCTTGTATTCCAGCGACAGTTCGA
>Ga0307373_10001406_pt1 | contig 45170 bp, 47 predicted proteins | sample OX2MG_FD_202534 | JGI IMG/M metagenome (GOLD analysis project Ga0307373, IMG submission 202534) | Soil microbial communities from Risofladan, Vaasa, Finland - OX-2 | ecosystem: Environmental > Terrestrial > Soil > Coastal area > Acid sulfate soil | place: Finland: Risofladan, Vaasa | collected...
TCCCGCCGTCGATCGCCAGCGCGGTGCCGGTGGTGGACCTGGCCGCCGGGTCCGCCGCCTGGCCGAGCAGCCGACGGACCCACGGGGTGTCCACCGTGCCGGGGTTGACGCAGTCCACCCGCACCCCCACCAGCTCCCCAGCGGCGAGACCGCCGGACGCCGGACCCCCGGACGCGGATGGATCAGCGGCCGGCGGATCCGTGGCAGGCGGATCGGGGAGGTCCATGACCGCAACCTGCGCCCCCAGCGGCCTGGCAGGCAAGGGCGGTAGCCAGGCCAATCCCCGGCGCGCCGCCAGTCGCCAGCACCCGCAGCCCGTCCAGCGCCCCGCTCATGCCCGCTCCGCGGCGTCAGCCAGGCTCGCCGCCGCGATCTCGATCACCCGGTCGCTCGCCGCGCCACCACCACCGTCACCCGCGGCGGCCGCATCGCTGGCGTCCTGCGCGGAGCAGGTGAGTACCGCACGGAAGATGGCGGCACTGGTCGCTGTCGCCAAGGTAGTCGAGCATCATCGCGATCGCGCTGATGGCAGGCAGCGGGTTATGGCTGCCGGAGATGGCGGTGTCGTAGACGGTGGGACTGTGCATCGGCTCGAACAGGGACGGGCCGGTCTGCGGGACATTCAGCTCGGCCGAGGCCGAGTGGTGCCCCGCGACGGCGACCGCACACGCCGCGTCGGACAGGATGTCGCCGAACATGTTGTCCGCCACGACCACGTCGTAGCGGCGCGGGTCCTCGATCATGCGCGCACAGCAGATGTCTACGTTCTCGTAGGAGGTGTGCACGTCCGGGTACTCGCTGCCGACGTCGCTGAGCGTGCGCTGCCACAGCGAGCCCGCGAAGGTGAGCACCCGGACCTTGTGCGCGAGGGTCAGCCGCCCCTGCCGGGCGCGGGCGGTCTCGAACGCAAACCGCACGCACCGTTCCACCCCCACCCAGGTGTTGACCGACCCCTGGGTGGCTATCTCCAGTTCGGTGCCCTCCCGCAGCACCCCGCCCTCCCCGAGATAACCGGCGTTGGCCGTCCCTCGCCGGACGACGCCGTGTCGTCGCGATAGGGCATTGATCCGCCATCTGTGCCCAGGCCCGCGTGTGCCGCCCTGGTGCCGGTTTCCGCCGCCGTTGACAGCCCGCCGGTTTCTTGCAGGCTGAGTGCTTGCAGGTCAGTAGGCAAGTATGCCGCGATGCACCTCCGACGGACCTCGGCTGCCGCTTCCAGCGATGCGCTGCCGGGCAGGTCTGACATTCTCGGGGCCTGTCCCCGTGCCTCCGGGACACGGTCGGGGACAACGACGAGCCAGAGCTTCAGGCGGTCCGAGCCGTGCTGGCCTGCAGTTCACGCCCGCTAGGCCACTTTGAAGTATTCGCTGATCAGGCTGCCGACCCGCGAAACGGCGTGCTGAATCCGTGTTGATACCCGGCCATCCAACAGGCCATCTACCTGCGGACACTGCCCCTAGGTCCACGATCTTCACGATCCTCGAGTGCACGTCGGAAATCGGGGTTCACGTCACCGGGCTGGACGTCCGGTAGCCGGACCTGCGGTCTTACCGGTTGCTGCGTGCATGGCCTGCGACGGGACGGCCGCGGCGGATCCGCGCTTGCCGGGCTTGCATGCGCGTAACCCCGCTGTGCCTGCGGACGCCTTTTCGCGTGCCTGGGAGGCGTCGAAAGCCATGAGATTGCTCAGCAGCATCTGCGTGGTGAACGCGATGTGGTCGCGCAGCAGTTCCCCACCGCGTTCGGCGTCTCTGCTGATGGCGGCGTCAGTGAGGGCCTGGTGCTCGGCGGCTGGGTCGCGTTCGTGCTCGGCGATGAGTGGCGCCGCCCAGCGCCGGTAGAGCTCGGCCTCTGCGCGCATGCCCTGCGCCATCTGCACAAGGCGCCGGTTGCCGCACCCGGCGAGCAGCGCGGCGTGGAATGCCTCGTGCGCGAGATACCAGGAGTCTCCGCGGGGACCGTCGGCGGCCTGGCGTTCACGGACGCTAAGGAGGTGGTGGGCGGCTACAACCTCTGATTCCCAGCGGTCGTCCCCGGACAGAATCGACCGGCGGAAGGCCAGCACTTCAAGCTCTACCCGCGCGGTCGTCAAGTCGGTCAGATCATCGGCGGAAAGCGATGTGACGGCGTAGCCCTGATGCGCCTGTAGCGTGACCAGCCGCTCGGCCGTGAGCCTCGTGAGCGCCTCACGGGCCGGACCCACGCTCGTTCCGTACTCTGCACACAGGTCAGGGAACTTGAGTCGCTGCCCCGGCTTGAGGCGCGCCATGAAGATGTCCGCCCGAAGCCGCTCGTACAGTTCATCCGCCCGGGTACCGGACCCACTCGACTTGGCCATAGTAGTAACTATAGCAAGACAAGAAATCTCGACACAACTTTTTAAAATCTTCTTGACAGGAGAAGGTTGCGGACGCAGTCTGGTCGCGGGAAGACAACCTCGCCTTGAGCTGCATCGTCGTCGGCGGGTGAAACCCCAAACGAGGAGGCAGACACATGCAGGCCCCGATCGGCGAACCGGCTGCGGACTGGGAATCTCCGCCACCGGTGGGCACTCCCGAGCATGCGCTATGGCTGGTCCAGTGGCACTTCGCGTTCGAGAACCCAGACCAGCTGCACGTGCTGGCGCAGCTGTACCACGACGACATCATCTGGGAGGTGCCGACGCGCCGGGTTATCTACCGAGGCAAGCGTGACGTCCTCGAGAACTATGCGCGGATCTTCGAGAGCCTCACGGACGCCAAGATAGATCCGGTCGAACGGTACGCCACCTCCGATCGCGTCTTCGACGACCTGGAACTGACGTTCAAGCTCGCTGATAGCAAAGGATTCCCCAACCACCCGCTTCCGGTGGGAACGCGCGTCGCCATGCGAATGGTTCATAATTTCCATATTCAGGACGGCCTCATCGTTCGCGAGAACGGTTATGAGATCTGGCGTCCCGATATCAGCTGGTAGGCCACTGTCCTTGGATGTCGGCCGGGCGGCTGTGAGCACAATGGAGTAGCAACGTGATTATCGCTAATGTCACACAGCGGCTGACTACCTTCGTGGGCGGACAGGCTGTTGATGTCGAGGAACGGAGCGGCGGTCTTTTCAAGGCCGACCCAGCCGCAATCTACGAGCGCTGGAGCGAGTTCCGGGAATGGGCCGATGGAATCGGCGCTAAGGGGCCGGGCGAAGTAGCCATGGACCTGTTGGACGCGCCTTCTCCCCGGCCGTCGCAGGTGTTCGCGATCAGCCTGAACTACCGTGACCACGCGGCCGAAGCTGATCTCGCCATACCCGAGTTCCCCGCCGCGTTCACGAAGTTTCAGTCCTGTATCGTGGGCGCACGGACACCGGTCGAGCTCGCCGGGCCCACGTCGGACTGGGAAGTAGAGCTCGTCGTCGTGATGGGGCAGCCGACCAGCAAGGTCGCCGCTGACGGCGCCTGGAATCATGTCGCCGGCGTGACCATCGGGCAGGACCTCTCGGAGCGCGCCAGGCAACTGGCGGGTCCGATGCCGCAATTCAGCCTCGGTAAGTCATTTGCCGGTTATGGCCCCACTGGGCCCTGGCTCGTCACACCAGACGAGTTGCCCGACGCTGACGACCTTGCGCTGCGCTGCCTGCTCGACGGCGAAACCGTCCAGGAATCGCGCACGTCGCAACTCATCTTCTCGGTGCCGGACCTCATCGCTGCGCTGTCCTCGGTCCTCACCCTTATGCCGGGCGATCTGATCTTTACCGGCACCCCCGCCGGGGTGGGATTCGCCCGCTCACCACAACGGTTCCTGAAACCGGGGCAGCAGCTGCTCAGCGAGATTGAGGGCATCGGGCAGCTGCATACCCGCATCGCCGGACCGCGCGGGCAGTCCGCGAACCCCCAGGTGTCACACGGATGAACCGGGGCCACGACGTGATGTGGGGGGAGGCACTGCGCTACCACGACGGGACGCTGTGGAGTTCCGACACCCAGGCAGGACAGCTCGTCAGCATCGACGCGTCAGGTGCGCACCGCCGGCCGCTTGATAGCCCCACCAACGGGATCTGGTTCCTGCCCGACGGGCGGCTCGCGGCCGCACGCTGGCGTGACAAGCGCGTCGACGTTCTGGTGGACGGCGAATTCCAGCCTTACTCGGATCTGAGCCATCTCGTCAGGGACACGCTCGGCGACATGACGGGCACCGCGGACGGCCGCCTGTACGTGGACGACCTGGGCGCCGACCCGCACAGCGGCAAAGATGTCGGCCGGATCCTGACGATCGATCCTGATGGGTCCGCACGAGTCGCGGCCGAAGGGCTTCGCTTTCCCAACGGGCTCGCCGTCCTCGGTCACACGCTGATCGTTGCCGAGACCCATGCCACCCGGCTGACAGCATTCGACATCGCCGGCGATGGCCGGCTTGAGAACCGCCGGACGTGGGCGGAGCTCGGCGAGATGTTCGACGAGACATACCGTCCCGACGGCATCTGGCCGGCTGCTGATGGCTCGATCTGGGTCGCGGCAACCACCGGAGAAGCCTTTGTCCGGGTGCGGGAGTCCGAAGTGATCGATCGTGTGCCTACCCCGGGTGAGTTCGCGATCGCGTGCTGCCTCAACGGAACGTCGCTGTATATATCTGCTTCGCATAGCACTGACCCGCGGCTGTCGCTACTTACCGAGGCACTGCCGCAGAAGAAGATCAAGGGGCGGATCGCCTGCGTCGACGTTTCCGCGTAGCCCGCCCCCGTCCAGAAAGGCAGACAATGATGTCCGACACATCTGACGTTATCGTTCTCGGGGCTGGCCCTTCAGGTCTGGCCACCGCAAAGTTGCTCGTCGATAAAGGCGTGCGAGTAGCGCTAGTCGATCCCTTCCGCATTCCTGTCCAGTATCCCCGGGCGACGCATATCGATGACGAAACCATGCGCATCATGCAGACCCTTGGTGCCGCCCAGCTGGAACGGGACTTCTTGCGCCACGGTTCAGGTGGCTACAAGATCTTTGACGCGCACAGCCAGCTTGTGATGTACATGCCGTGGCGCCCGGAGCCCACCGACCAGGGCTGGCACGGCGACTACCAGTTCTTCCAGCCCGACTTCGAGAACCTCCTGCGCGGGCGGCTGCACACCTCGCCGAACGCCGACCTATGGCTGGGCTGGCGCGCCCAGTCGATCACGCAGACCGCGACCGAGGTCACGGTCGTGGTGCGGAACTCCAGGACCGGGGAAGATCGAACCCTGACGTCGCGCTACCTGGTCGGCTGCGACGGCGCGCGGTCAATGGTGCGTGCGCTCATCAGCCCCGAGGTGGAGGACTTTCACGGCACGCACCGTTCCCTCATCCTCGACATCGCCCCTCTCGTGACGAGCGCTGCCGTGCCCGAGCATGACGCCTTCACCAAGGCGATCCCGCCAAATCCCGTCACCTGCCTGCCCACATCGCACGGAATGGTCCGGTTCGAATGGCTCCTGAATCCGCGGGACGCCACGGAGGATTTCGAGCGGCCGGCACGGTGGTATGAGCTGCTCAAGCCCTATTACGCACCCGGCGACTACCGCATTTCCCGCGCCGACGTCTACCGCTGGGAGTCGCTGCTGGCCACCCGGTGGCGCGACCGCAATATCTTCATCGCCGGCGACGCGGCCCACCAGATGACGCCCCACCTGGGGCAGGGAATGGGCTCGGGGTTGCGCGATGCCATGAACCTGGCCTGGAAGCTGGCTGCCTGCCTGCAGGGTGGTGCGGCCGAGCCGCTGCTTGATACCTACCAGTCCGAGCGAGAGCCACATGTGCGGGTTTACATCGAGGCGGCTGCGGGCGCCGCGAACGGCATTGAGTGGATGTCCGAGAACCCTGGCGAGCTGGGCGACCCGCCGCCCCTCGCGGAGGCTGGTATGCCGGTCCCCGCGCTTGGTCCCGGCCTGCATGACGCCACCGCCGGCCCGGTCGGCGCGCTGAGCATCCAGCCTCGCCTGCTCAGCGGAATCCGGCTCGATGACATGGTTAGCTACAACTTCGCCGTCATCGGCGATCCGACGCTGCTGGCCGCGGTCGGCCCCGCTACCGAGGCGAGCTGGCGGCAGCTTGGCGCGACCGTCATCGACGAACTGCCACTGCCGTTGCGGACCTGGCTTAACGAGCGCCGATCGCATGCGCTGATCGTGCGGCCCGACCGCTACGTCTTCGGAGTGGCCGCGAACGCCGCCGAGCTGGAGAACCTGACCGCTCGGCTCCTCCGCGCGCTTGATCAGTGCGCAGGCGCTTCGTCGCTGCCGGCCGATTCTCGCGTGCCAGAAGGAGTGTGAGCACCAGATGCGGTTCGTCACGTACGAGTCGCCAAGCGGGGGTGACCGTGTCGGCGTGGTCCACGAAGCCGAGGTGCACGGGTTCGAGCCGGCGCTGAGCTTGCTCGATCTCCTGGACCGCGGTGACCTCCAGCGCGAGGGCCAGCGGATCATCAAGTCGCCGAGCGAAAGGATCCCGCTGGAGGGGGTGAGACTGCGCGCCCCTCTCCAGCCTCGCTCGCTACGGGACTGCGCGGGTTTCCTGCAGCACCTGCGCAACGTGTCCGCGACCGCCGACATGCCGGTCGACGGTCGGCACCTCCAGTTCCCGCCTTTCTACTTCTCGAATCCGGCTGCGGTCATCGGCCCTTACGACGACGTGCCGATCGCGCCGGACAGCATGATGTTCGACTACGAACTCGAGATCGCCGCCGTGATCGGCAGGCCAGGTGCCACGATCCCGCTCGCCCAGGCCGAGGACCATATCGCCGGCTACATGCTGCTGTGCGACTGGAGCGCACGGGACCTCCAGATGAACGAGATGCCGCTCCGCCTGGGACCGGCCAAAGGCAAGGACACCGGCAACACGCTCGGGCCGATGCTCGTTACCCCCGACGAGCTCGAGCCTTTCCGTTCAGGGCGTGCCTTCGACCTCGAGATGACCGGCTATGTCAACGGCGAGCTCGTCAGCCGCGGACGCTGGAATACGATCGACTGGGGCTTCGCCGACATGATCACCTACGCCTCCCGCGGTACGGTTGTGCGGATCGGAGACGTCATCGGGTCAGGCACGGTCGAGACCGGGTGCCTGTTCGAGCACTATTGCGCCGATCCAGATCACTTCCGCGGCTGGCTGCAGCCAGTCGAGCAGCGCCACGAGATCACCGGCGTGAGGCCCCCGTTCGTTTCCTTCCGCAACACCTATACCTTCCTGGCCGACGGCGCGGTCATCACCTCCGACTCGACCCTGCGGTTCCGCAGCCGGCAGGAGGTGGGATCAAGCCTCACCGCCCACGGCTACCGTGTCCAGGACGTGCGGGAAGCCCCCGACCCCCGGGCCACGAGTTCGTGTTCATCACCGAACGCACAACCTGAAGAACCTGACCCTCCAGGCCGCCAATTCTTACCAGCCATGCAGATCGGTGGGGACGCGTGCGGTTAGCGCCGGGCTCTCAGTCACCGTCTGTGATTCTCAGGGGCTGAGTGGTACGCGGGTGCAGCGCACTGTAAGCGCAGTGAAGTCCTTGACCACAGTGTCCCGATACCAGCGTGAGCGCCGGCCGCGGGCTTTCCCTGGTCTTCCCGGCCGCCTGTCAGGGCTGGATGCACTCCAGGTCCTCCAGGAGGCTCGGGTGCGTCGGCTCCCAGCTGAGCGCCTCCCGGGTATGGGTGCTGGATGAGGGCTGGTCGATCGCGAAGATCGGGCCGAGGGGGCCGTAGGTCTCCTGCGGCACCGACTCGGCCGGCAGGCCCAGCCGCCGGCCGATGACCGCGGCGATTTCACGCACCGCGTCGCCCTCGTCGGCCACGGCGTGCCAGGAGGTCCCGGCCGGCGCCAGCTCCAGGGCCAGCCGGAAGAGGACTGCCGCGTCGAGCGCGTGCACGGCCGGTTAGCGCTGGGCGCCGTCGCCTGGGTAGCCGGACACTCTGGTCCGGCGCGCGATCTCGGTCAGCAAGCCAGCGAACCCGCCCTTGCCCTCGTTGTGAACCGTGCGCGGCATGCGTACGGCCGTGCTCCGGACCCCTCGCGAGGCCAGGCCCAGGACGGCCATGACCGCGCGACCGCGACCGCCGACCGGCCCGTCGGCCGGCAGCGGGTCGGCCTCGGTGGAGACGCGGCCAGGTACGTACGGCGTACCCGATATCGGACTGGGGTTTGTGACTCGAGCTACTCCGCCCTGGAGAACGGCACCGGCTCGTTGTTTCTATGCCCTCGATATCGGGCTGGGGTTTGTGACGGATGCCTCTCGATGATACCTGTGACCTGGGCGTTTGCGGTCCGTTGCGCCATCCTCGCTGCGCGGGGGCGATATCGCGGGCCGTCGGGAGGCCGCGCGCGGCCGGCGGGTCTGCGACCTGCGGCTATGCGATGCGCCAACTGAGATCATTAAGGGCCTTCCGGCCGAACGTGGTGCAGCCTCATGTGACGATCCAGAAGTCCTGGCGCTCCTCGATGGTCCGGGCACCTAGGACGACCGTGCCGCGGCACGCCTTGTCGTCGAGTGGGTACAGGCGGACCTGGCCCTCAACGGGGTCGATAAGCTCGCGTAGCTTGGCCCGGAGACTGGCGGCGTCTCGGACGGACGCGAGGTCACATTCGAAGACGCTGAGCTGGACCCGAGGGCCGTAGCCTGAAAGCAGGGTGGCGACATCTTCCCGCCGCCGGTCATCGGCGATGTCATAGGCGGCCACGTAGCGCATGCTGGCCGGCCGTTACTTCCAGCGGACCGGACGATAGGGCACGTCCGGCTTGAGGATCGAGCGGGCCAGAGCCCTTGCCTGGAGGCCGAGACCTACCCGGTATGAGACGCGCCTGCCGCTCGGCTCGTGGGCGAAAAGGGTGAGCATCCGGTGCTCGTAGGCGGCAAGGAACGCATGCCTGGCCCTCGGATTCATGCGGCAGCCCTGGTCGGGTACTGTTTCGAACTCCTCAGGGCGGACGATCCCGGTCGTAGCGCAGCGCATCACGACGGCGTCTACCACGAGCGGCCGGAACTCTTCCATGATGTCCAGGGTCAGGTCCGGGCGACCCCAGCGAGCCTGATGCAGGAAACCGACCGCCGGGTCGAGCCCCGCCGCTGCCAGTGCCGCTACCGCCTCCGCGGTGAGCAGGGTGTAGCCGAACGACAGCATCGCGTTCGCCGGATCGGGTGGCGGCCGGCGCTGCCGGCTGGTGAATCCCCAGTCACCGCCCAGGAGCTCGCGCCAGGCGCGGAAGTACTCGCGGCTCGCCATTCCCTCGTGCCCCATGATCTCCTCGATCGACTCCGCGTCGGGAAGCAAGAGCCGGGTCAGCGCGAGAGTCTCGGCGATGTCCTTGCGGGCAGGGTCGGGTGCGCGGCGGCTCGCCCGCAGGAGCGCGACTCTCATATTCACGATCTTGCCGTCAACGAACGCCCTCGCCAGTTCCCTGGATGCGGGGACGTCGTCAGCCATCCGGTACTGGGCACGGCGTGCCGTGGGGTCGGTCTGCGCCAGCGCGCGATGGAGGAACGGCGTGGTCATGCCGACCCGGCCGATGCAGACAACCTGCCTGACCCGGCGCAGGTTCAGCCGGAGCAGCACCTGGTCCTGGTACTCGACGACGATCCGGTCGCCCCGGCTGCGGATCAGGCTGCCTGGCCGGTCGACATAGACCACGGCCTCCAGCGGATGCGACAGCGCCTCGGCGCCGGGACTGGTCGTGGACGTGACCGTGGCGCCGAGGAACGGCACGCCGGCATCGAACGAGACGACCATGCTCTTGGCCGGGCCGAGATCCAGGCGCAGGTCGGACAGCGTCTCAGCGGCGTCAGCCAGCGCCCGCTCAGCGGCAGCACGATCAGCTACCGGGATGGCGAAATCGTCCGAGTACCTGATGACCCGGTAGCCGGCGGCCAGCATCGACCGGTCGAACGCATCGAGGTACAGGTTGCTCAGCAATGGCGCGAGCACAGTGCCCTGATGCAGGCCCAGGCCGTGTTCGGGCCCGGTGACGCTCGACGATCCGGTCCGTCAGCGACGGTATCTCCAGGCGCCGCTGTCCCCCGGATGGCTTGGCGATCTCAACCCGCGCTAGCGGGCCTGGGGCGAAAGTGCCGTCCGCCAGGCTCTCCGCGAGTTCGCTGATCCGCCGGGCGGCGGCGGCCTCGAAATGTTCCACCTCCGCTCCGGCCTCGCCGTCGGCCAGGGCGGCATCCCGGGTCTGCGCCCAGGCGTCCAGCAGCGCCTGCTCAGTGAACGCACACGCGAGCAGGTCACCCACCGCTACTCCCCGGAAGGCGATCTGACCCGGGTAGCGCCGAACCCGTGCGTCGTCTGCGCTCCCGTACCGCAGAACTCCGCGAACCGCACCAGGGTCCCCAGCACCTGCCGGGCCGCCGCATGCGCGTCGCGGTCCAGCCGGAGCGTCGCGGTACCGGTGAAACCGGCCCGCTCGTGGCCCCGCCCGGAGTCCATCCGCCGCGTCCGAAGGTCAAATGACGTCAGCCGAATCGCACGGTGGAGGCCATGCCACGCATCGTCGTCGATCCGCATGACGTCATCGTCGGGGAGCGACGCGTTCCACCGCCGCCGCCACGATCCGGCGATCAGCCGCGGGTCCGGCAGGACCACATCCGAGCCATTCTGCGAGAAGTACGTCGGAGAGCAGAACTCCAGGCACGCGACGGCGAGCGGCGGCCCGGCGGCCAGCGCGGCGTGGGTCACCGACCGGTGCGTGATCTCCGGCACCAGGCAGCTAGCGGAGCCCAGCCGGATCTGATCCGGGGCTACCACGCCAGCCGGGGGCGGCCCGGCGGCCAGCCACGTCGCGCAGAAGGCCCACTCCTGGTCCGGCGGGCCGGGCATGGGACGCAGTGGCCATACCGCGAACAGCTTTTCCTGGCCGTCATGGTCAGTGGCCTCAGCGCCCTCGAACAACGCGCATGCGAGGCCGTGCAGCTGCCGCGTGTCCGGCCGTAGCGGCTGCTGAGCCCGCAAGCGGGCCTCGATCAGCGTCGGCATGACGCCGCCCCGCCACCGGCAAGGCGCCGGAAATCCGGATTCGCAGGTGCGGGCGTATTCACCACAGTTCCCGGCCCCGGGCGAAGCTGGTCCCTTCGCGCATCTCCTTGATCCAGATTCCCGTGCGGTCGTCGAGATCGTCGCTGGTCACGTCCATCTCCTGGCCCTGCCTCGTCCCGCGAGGCCAGAGGTGGACCCTGGCCGAGGCGGGGAGGAATTCCGCCTGGAACGCGTAGGAGAACAGCCTCCATCTCTTGCGTTCGTCGCTTACCGCGCGGAGCCAGAGCGGTGAGGCGCGGCGGAGCGGGACCGGCTTCCCCCTTTCCATATGATCGGCGTGGACTGTCGGTCCTTCTTTCTTGAAGACGATCGGCAGGCCCAGCGCGCCGAGAGCGAAACGGTTATCGCCGCGGCCGGTGACGTTCCGCCATTCCGGGGTCTTGATCTGCGGGCGGTACGGGACGCCGGGTGCGTCCTCCTGCGCCCGGAACCATCGGTACTGCTCGCCGGCGTACCCCAGCACCCTGGTCCAGTCAGGCTCCGGGTTACCGCCCTGGCGGAGCGCGGCGGGCGCCCACCGCCGGCTCAGCACCGGGTAAGACGGCCGGGTGGTCCATGCCTCCTCGCCTCCGGGCTCAGGAACTTCCACGCCGGGCAGGTCCGTTAGGTACAACTGCCAGAGTGTCATCTGGCTTTGTGGCCACAAGCACGTGAGCCCCTGGAAATGATCAAGGCCAGGTGAAAGTACCGACTCCGGGGTCCACTCCCCGGGCAGCGGGCCAGTGGCGCCGATGATCGCGAGACCCCCGAAACCGCGCCGCGTGCGCGCGCCCAGCCCGCCGTAGGCGCACAGCAGCCAAAGCGACGCTATGGCGAGACTGTCCACGGCCTCGTTGCCGCTCAGCCGGAAATCGACGGCGATGCCCTTGCCCGGCTCGACGAAGCTCCGCCGCAATTCCCGGGCGGCCGCGTCGGCCAGCCCCTGGCCCAGCAGGTAGATCAGCCATTTCCCGTCGTCGCGGCCCTGGCTCAGCCCTCGCCCGGCACCGGGCGCCGAGCGGCCGGAACCCGCGTGCCTGCCCGCCCCGCCCGGTCGGCCTGGAACCTGGATGAATTTCGGAGTGATGTTGCGCGATGCCGGGGACTGGCTGCTGATGCGCATCTTCACCGGCGAGGCCGCCTGCGGGCCGCCGAAGACCGCTTCTTCCATGCGGGCCAGGAGCGCCAGGTCCGGCCCGGCCACGGTCCCGGCGAGGGCACGGAACCAGAACCGCATCGCGCCGCGCAGCGAGGCGACCCGCACGCCCGGCTCTGTCACGGGACGGAACCCGGCCTCACCGTCGGGATCGGCGCCGCCGTTGAACAGCGGCGTCGTGACCTCCAGGGTCAGCGTGGTCCAGCCTGACAACGCCACCGGTTACCTCCCTGACCGCCATTGAAGGTGGGCGAGCGGCGCGGTGATCGGCCGGTCGTCCCACAAGATCTGCGAGAACACGCCCACTGCCAGGCACCAGGCGGCCGACAGCAGCAGGAGCATCCCGGCGTGCCCGTATCCGGGATGCCGCCACAGCGCGGCGATCTGGCGTCCGTGGGAGCTGAACGCCGGAGCGACCGCGACCAGCCCGATCACGCTGACCAGCAGCGCATGCACCGCGCCGGTCAGGGTCACCAAGGCCGACCGCAGGAGCGCGGCGCCGGGACCAACCCCGTGATTGCGGGCCTCGACGAGCAGGTAGCCGTATGCCGCCCCGGCGAGCACGGCGCATGCCGCCCAGCCCGCGAGCGGCGTCTGAAGCGCGACTTCCGGCAGCAAGCTGATCAGGGCCACCAGCCCGACAGTGCTGGCGGCGGGGAGCCGCAGCAGCCACAGCGACGCCCAGCGGGAGCCGAAAATGACTACCCCGGCGGCGAGCAGCCCGTAGCAGATGACGGCCGCGACGAGAGCGTCGTGGATTCTGAGCCGCGCCGCCAGTGCCACCACGGCCAGGGCAGCGGCGGCGACTACCAGGCCGACGACCTTGCGGGCTGCCCGCAGCCAGCGGTTCGGGTCATACAGCGCGAGTCCCAGGACAGCGCGCAGGTCAAACCGGGGCAGCAGGTGTCCTTCGGATACCTCGCCAGCGACCGCCAGATCCTCGGCGGTGAGAGCCGCTGATCTGGCCAGGGGCTCGCGGGAAACCCCGAGCGGCGTGAAGCCGTGCGGATGCGTGAACATCAGGGCGCTGATTTCAGCTTCCAGTTCCTTTGGTTTTGCCTGGGCGAGGAAAGGGTGCGACTGGTAGCTGTCCAGGCTCTCAAGCCAGATCCGGCGTGACTCCCGGAACTTGCCGTTCAGCAGATTCCATGACCCGTCTCCGAAGACCCGGTCAACGATCCCGCTGTCGCCGAAGTCCAGGTCAAGTCCCCCGGCCCACCAGGCCCCGGGCTGCTGGGCACGCCAGCGCATCGGCTCGCTGAGCGCGAGGAACCGCAGCCGGGCCGCGAGCGGGCGCAGCAACTCGTCATCACCGACCGCGAACGCGCTGTCGGTCCTCAAGCCGGCGGAGTCCGCCGCCTGCCACGCGGCCTCGGCGATCCAGCACATCGCCATCCACCTATCCACCGCCGGCGATCCCTGCCCGCTCGGGGCCGGCAGCCCGCCGAGCACATCGGCGGGCGCGAACAAGACTGCCACCAGCAGATCCCGGCCGCCGCCCAGGCATGCGGCGATCTCATCGATGACCTGAGCCGTGCGCGGCCCGTCATCCCATGGATCCCGGCGGATGGTCCGGAGCACCTCGCCAAGCGACGGCGGCCAGTCCGCGCCGAGAGCCGCGGCATCCCGGAACCGCCAGTCCGCGGGACGGCCGCGGTCCAGCGCTAGGGTGATCCCCCCGCGCAGCCGCGCTTCGAACTCCGCGAGCCCGTCAGCGGCGGCGCCGGGCGTCCTGGTCACTGCAGGCCCTCCGGGAGGAGGCCGAACATGGCGCGCAGTCCCTCGCCGAACGCGGTGAGCTGCCACATCCCGCCCTCACGCTCGTAGCCATAGCCCTCCAGCAGCGCGGGGACGTCACGCTCGATGTCTTTACGGCCCGCCTTACCGAAGTCGCTGAGTTCCTGCCTGACGCGACTGGAGAGGAGGTGGCGCAGCGGCAGCCGGATCGCCTCCGACTTGGTCGCCTCGTGCAGGACGTAGGCGGTAACGGAACGCTTCGGATCGATCGACCGCAGGCCCTCCGCCACCCCGATCAGGTACGGGATCGCGGCCTTGAAGCCACCGGACAGGTAGAACTTGAATGGTTCCGCCGGGTCGGCGCCATCCGCCTGCAGCAGATTGTGCCCGAGCTGGCCGAGTCCGCGCATCGCCTGCCGGAAGCCGCGCTCGTCGCCGGCGTTCAGGCCGCGCACCCGGGCCAGGATGGCCTGGCCGCGAGGTTGCCCGAGGGCACGCTCCGGAACCGGCAGGTAATTGAGCCGGCCGAGGTCGCCGCCGGCCAGGGCCACGGAATTCCACAATCCGGAAACGAGCCCGTCCGAGGTATCGGAGCAGACCAGGACCGCGATGTCCGCGCGGCTCAGCAGGCCCGTCCCCTGGACCCTGGCGAAAGTGCCGAGTTCAGCGCTCATGGAGTCCGGCCAGACGCCGGGCCGAGTCCGGACGGAAAGGTCCGCGACCTCGCCGGCGGCCGCGTCATCGCGTTCCGGGCTGCCGGGCGTGGCCAGTGCGCTGGACAGCCACGCGCTGGCGCCGTCACCATCGATGATCCCCTTGTCCGCGAGCAGGCGCTGCGGGGCCAGGTCCTCGATAACTTGCACAAGCTCGGGCCTGTCTCGCAGCGATTTCCCGGGGTCCGCGAGGGAGTCCCGCAGGCTCACCCCGACCGAGATCACGTGGACCGTCACGCCCGGCTCTCCTCATCCCGCAGCGGGGTCAGCTTCAGGTAGCCGTACCCGGCGGCGGTCTTGGCGCCGGCGCCCAGTTCGTCACCCGCGTCGGTCAGCCACTTCGCGGCCTGGTCCACGTCGTCGGCATCGGGGCCGTGAAGGTCGACCGCGAAGGTTCCGCTCACGGTCAGGAAGTTCACCGGCACGGGATTGTGGTACTCGGCCGGGGGGACCCGCCGGGCGCCGGTCGCGGCGGCGTCGTAGTAGGGCTTGACGTGCGGCGTCAGCACGTCAACCGCGACGGGGACCGGACGTCCCGCCGGGATCGCGTCCAGGAAGCGCACCGTGCCCTGCCGCGCGTCGCCGCGCTCGTGCCCGCGCCGAGCTGGCCGGGGGCCGCCCAGTACCCGCCTGATGTCGGTCTCGTCGGCCCCGGAGGCGGCCACCCAGGCCGCGGCGAGTCCTTTCAGCGAGGAGCCGGGGATGACCGGCCATCCGTAGCTGCCATGCAGTGACAAGCCGATCTCGTGGGCGTTCGCCCGGTTACCGTGGCCGACGGCCAGCCGCCACCCGGGGACGGCCTCCATCCGGGCCACCGCCTGGCCCCGGGCGCGGAGCGCCTCAAGCGCCCTGCCGCGGCGGGCGGCGACATCCCGGACGAGCCCGGCCTGCTGGCCCAGGCGGCTCTCCGCCGCCCAGATCAGCAGCGGGTGAGCCTTGTCCGCCAGCGTCCCGTTGTCGAGGAGGGCGACGCGGTTCAGCATGATGAGCGCGTTCGCGTCTGGTCCGAGCCGGTATCCGGGGCGCGGCCGGACCTTGCTGCCGTCGAACTCGATTACCTTGCTGAACGGCCCCGCGGCGCTGATGGTCACGACCGCTCCGCTTCCCCGCCGGCTTGCTGGTCGCCTGCCAGATAGCAGGCATCGGCGAGCCGACTCAGCCAGCCGACGAGCGACGCGGCCTCGGCGCTCGCCCGCGCGTACGCCACGCCGTCCATGTCGCCGAGCTGGCTGAGTACCTGCCGGTCACCCAGCTCCGCCGGGCCGGCCTTCAGCAGCTCCAGGGAAACCAGCCGCTTGCGGATGCCGCCCGCCGCCTCGCTGTAGGCGCGGTCCAGCGGCTGGCTGCTGCCTGCCTTCGAGGCCGCGAAAGCGTACGTGGCGGCCAGACCCGCCGTGTGCAGCATGACCCGCATCTGCCGGTAGCGGGTGCGCAGCGCCTTCTGCTCGGCGGCCGTCAGCTCCTCTGCGCGGCGCAGTATCCCGGCCGCCGTTTTCGCCAGATCCTGGTCGACCCTGCGGGCGGTCATGCCGTCTCGGTTTCGTGCAGGCGTCCCCAGACCAGTCCCTTGCCCAGGGTCTCGTCCCCGCCGACCTGGAGCAACTGGCCGTCGAGCAGTTTGCGCAGCGCCTGGCGCTGTTTCTCGTGTTCCTCCGGCGCGGCGCCGCGCCCCGCCGGAAGGCGGAGCGTCAGCGACGCCGCGAGGATGGTCTCGGCGGGCAGGTACTCGCTGTAGAACGGGCCGTTTTCTACCGTCTTGGTCTCGCCGAGCTGCACCCGGACCGCCTGCTCGGTGCATTCGCGCAGCAGGTGCGGCATGATGCCCGATCCGGTGAGCAGCAGATCGGTGCGGAGCTTGGCGGCGAAGGGGGCGAACGGATCGCTGGCGCCGACAGCATCGTCCGCGAGCAGCGCCGCCCAGCCGCGCAGGCGCTGGTCCGGGGCTTCGCCCAGCGGGACCACGAATGGCCCGAGCACCTCCGCCGGCGACGACGTCCAATCCTCGTCCGGTGCCAGCCCCCGGTCCGTCGCGACGTCCGGGACCTGGGGTACCTGGCGGCCGCCGAGCGCCGCGTACTTCCGGGCGAGTCGGCCGAGCGCGATCTCTGACGTCACCCAGGCGAACGTGCGCCGCAGGGTCGGCACGGGCATGGCGACCAGTTGCGCGTCACCGACCGCGAGCAGTCCCGCCGTGGTGCCGCCGTCAGCGGCGCCGTCACCTGGTTCCGATCCGAAGATCTGGGTGACCAGCCCGTTCCAGCCGGGTGTTTCCCTGGCCGCCTGCCGCAGCGCGCCCTTGAGGCTCTGCCCCCAGATCACCGGGTAGGTGGTCGATGCCTCCCGCTGCACCGGCAGATCAAGCACGTCAACGCTGTCCGCCGCGCCGGCGTGCACCGGGGACTCGGCGTAGAGGTACAGCAGGAACTCCGTCATTTCCAAACTCCTGTCAGCACTACACCGAACCCAGCCGTGCGCAGTTGGTCGCTTGGCTCCAGGCCGTAGGCCACGCCATGCCATGTCGCCGCCCACCGGAGCGCGAGCGCCGCGTCATCGAATCTCAGCAGGTACACCGAACCCGCCGGCACGGCCCAGCGCAGTGCCCGGGTGGCCCGCCAGTTCGGGCCCGGTGTCATCGTGGCTACCGGTTCCGGCTCGCCGGTCGCCGCCGCGACCAGCCGGGCGGACTCGGGCACCGGGATCCGCCAGCCACCACGCCATATCGCGGGAGTGGCCAGGTAGACCAGCAACTGGCCGTCGGGGAACTCCTCGGGCCTGGCCGGCCAGCTCACGTCGCCGGCCGCTTCGACATCGGCCAGCCGCCCCCGGCCGCCGAGCCGCACCGGCCCGGCAGCGGAGCGGTCCCAGCCGTCGCGGAGCACGCAGCCGGCCAGGAAGCCCCAGTTGTCCTCCAGCCGCCAGTGCGTCGCCTGATACAGGAACCCGGGCTTGGCCTGCCGGTCCAGCTCCCGGGCCAGGCCGACCCGAAGCTCCGCCTTGAACGGATCGGCCAGCCTGAGATCCGATACCGGACCACCGCGGCCGGCCGCCGGGACTTGGCCAGCCAGGTACTCGCCGAGCTTCGCGCCCGGCATCCACCCTGCCATCGGCCGGGTCTTCCCGGCGGCGCACGGCGGCATCAGCCAGCGCAGCTCGTCTTCTTCCAGGTCGGTCCGCGCCTCGCCGGGGTCCGGCTGCAGCCTGTGCGCGTACGGCTTGTCGTCGCGCACATCGCGGACCAGGTCAGCGGGTACCGGGAAGTACGGCACCCACGCGGCGCCGACGCGCTGGCTGAGCACCGGGCCGCGGACTTCTTCCGGGACCGTGCCCGGTTTCGTGACCGGCGTCGCTCCCGGCGGCGCGCCGAACGCCGCCGCCACGGCGCCCGCGGCCGTGCTGGGCCACGGCCGCACGGTCTGAGCCGTGGTATCCGAAGCCGCGTCGAAGGAGCGGCCATCCCGGATCAGCACCGTGTCCCGGGGCCGCAGCGCCAGCCACATCAATCCGCCCTGGCTATCCGGTGCGGTCACCGCGCCTCCTGCCGCAGGAAGACCCCGATCCGGGCAGCGAGGGCCGGCCTGGGGCCGTCAGGGTAACTGGGGCCGCGGGGCGCGTACTCCTGCTGGCCCAGCCGCAACAGCGCGTCCGCTGCCTCGCGTGCCGCAGCCGACCTTGCCGCAGCCGACCCGGCCGCACGGACCTGGCCGCCGCCGACCGGCGTGCCATCCGGCTCCTGATCAGCGGCCTTGCCGATGTGGCGGCCTACTAGCCTGGCAATTTCGGCCCGGTAGATGGCGGGCTCGCGTCCGGACAGGCTCGCCAGTTCGCTGGCGTCTCGCTCCAGGTCCGCGACCAGCCGCGGGGACAGCGGATGCGCGCGGTCAGCCGCGAACAGCCTCAGCGACTCGGCAGTGCTGCCAGCGCCTGTGCTTCCGCCCGGCCCGGGCAGGGCGGTCGCATCCCACCGCTGGATCGAGAACTCGCTCGCCCCCGACCGGCGGACGTAGCCGACCGTGAGCGCATGCTTTCGCGGAACGGCTTCCTTAGCCTGGTCGAGCAGCAACCGCGCCAGTGACATCGCCGTCTGAAGACCCGCGTGATAATGGAAGAACAGCACCGCGGTGCTGGCCCTCGGCAGGTCACCGGGGATGAGGTCATGGCAGGCCTGCGCGGCTGCCAGGGCGCTCGCGGCCGGAACGAAGGCGAGCAGGTCATCCCCGCCGGCGTAGACCGGCACGCCGAGCAGGTCAGAGTCTTTCAGCCGCTGCCGCTGCAGGGCGGCTAGCCCGCGCAGAGACTCAGAGACGCCCGCATGCGCCTGCGGACTGACACCCAGTCGCCCGCCAGTGGCGCTCGCGGCCAGACCGGACAGGTACAGGCCCATCCCGTCTAGGTCCTGGACCATCACCGCGAGATAGCTGGCCGGCGGAGGCACCCCGTAGGCCGTTTTCATGATCTCGGCCAGCCGCTTGGCAGCCGCCGCGCCCCGGAAGACCACGGGCCGCAGCACGCCGGGATCCTTCCTGGTCTCGCGGGCCAGCGGCGTGGCCTGCCACCGGTCCTCATACACCCAGGGACCAGCCGAGCGGACCAGCCACAGGCCCGGATCGGACCGGAAGACCGGCAGGCCGGGCACCGGCGTCTCCCGGTCATCCCGGACCTCCCGCGCGGCAGCCATGAGCCCGCCGACCGCTTCGGCCACGTCCGGATCATCCAGGTGGGCCGCCACGTCACGGCGGTAGCCGGCTGAGGCGATGGAACTGGTCGACGCGAAGCCGTCCAGCTTGTGGATCCACCGCCACCGCCGCTTCACCCAGTTCGCCGCGCTGAGCGTGTCTTCCTCGTGTTTCTTCACGCCTTTCGGCGGGGTCTCGGCGGGCCAGCGGGGACTCAGCGAGCACAACGCCCGCTGCGACGAGCTGACCCCGCTGAAATCCCGGACCCGCCGCCGCGCGTCAAGCAGGTCATGAGCCCGCGCCCACTGCGCGGGGTAGCCGCCCGGCAGGGCCGGAACGCATACCCACTGCACAGCCGGGAACCCCGGCGTGGCGGGCGTCGGCGGCCCGCCTTTATCCGGCCCGGCTAGCTCCATCGCCTGCCGTACCCAGGACTCCCACGCCGCCTCAACCGCGCTCTTGGCCCGGCCCGCGACATCCCCGCCCAGCCCTGTCGGAGCGAGCACGACGACCCGGTTCGGCATGCCGTCACGGCTTGCCTCCGAACTCGCTGCTGGCTCACCGCCCGGAACGGCGTCGCCGCTGTCTGCCCCAGCCGCTAGTGAGGACGGGAAGATCAGCTCGCCCCCGGCGGCCTGGCACGCGACGGCGGCGACGCTGGCCAGCGTCGCGACGATCTCGCTGGCCGCCCGTACGTCCCCGGTCGACCGCGCCTCGCCGATGAACCGCTGCACACCGGGCAGCGCGATGACGACAAGGTCACGGGCCGCTTCCGCGGGCTCCGCCGGCTCGTCAGCCATCGCAACCCTCCCCGCGTGACAGCCCGGATAATTCACCGACTTTAGGGCAGACCAAACGCTACGCGCACGAACAATTCCGAAGTGGCGAAGCTCTATGCCGAAAATGCCGGTTTAGATCGATTCGGCAAGCTCAGCGACCCGGCTCTCAAGCCGAATCAGGTAGCTATTCATCCCTGAAGGAGCGGGGCCGTGTCAAGGGTAGTTATGCGGGGTTTTGGCGACTTGGCTGGGCGTGCGTGACTGGCGTCTCCTGTTCCCATCCCCGAGCTCGCACCAGGTGTTCGGTGAGGGAAGAGCGGGAAGGAAATGAGGGGGGTGTCATGCCTGGTTATCTGGTGTCCGCGCAGTTCCCCGGCGGGATGGACATGCTCGCCGGGGACGGCGCTGGGCCCGGCGACCCGCAGGCGAACCTGGCCCTTGAGGAAGCCCTGGTCAGGGCGGCGCCGGTGCGCCCGGTGCTGCGGATCTGGCGCAGCAGTGCCTGCGTCGTGATCGGCCGTGCGCAGCGGGTCGCCCGTGAGGTGAACCTGGCGGCCTGCGCCGCCGACGGCGTGTCGGTGCTGCGCCGGGCGAGCGGCGGCGGCACCGTATATCAGGACCCGGGCAACCTGAACATCAGCGTGGCCGTGCCGGGCCGGGCGGCTGACCTGGCTGGTGAGCTGGCGGCGCTGCTGGCCGGTGTGCTCACCCGGCTGGGCCTGACGCCCTCGATCGGCAGCCGCGGCGTGTTCGTTGGCCCGGCCAAGGTGTCCGGCCTGGCCAGCCAGGTGACCAGGGACGGCTCACTGGCCCACGCGACGCTGCTGGTGGCCACGCCGGCCGGGCGGATCCTGACCTACCTGGCCCCGGCGCCGCCCGACCGCCACCCCACTGACTCGCGGCGCTGCGCCACCACCGCGCTGCAGGCCGTGGACCCCGCGCTCGGCATGGCGGCCTGCCAGCACGCGGTGCTGGCCGAGGCGGCCGCCCGCTACGGGCCGCTCGGCTCCCGGCCGCTGCGCGCCGCCGAGCGGAGCTGGCAGGAGCGGCTGCTCGCCGAGCGCTACCGGCAGGACTCATGGCATCGAACCGGCAGATGCGAGGAGGCATCGTGGACGAGAAGACCCGTCTTGATCTCTACCGGGTGATGGTTCTCAGCCGTACCTACGAGGAGGCCATCCTCCGCGAGTACCACGCGGACAAGAAACCAGCGTTCGACATCGGAGCAGGGCTGGTCCCCGGGGAGATGCACCTGTCCGCCGGGCAGGAGCCGGTCGCCGCGGGCGTCTGCGCGCACCTGCGCGACGACGACGCGGTCACCGCGACCCACCGCCCGCACCACATCGCGATCGCGCACGGTGTGGACCTGGACAAGATGACCGCCGAGATCTTCGGCCGCCAGACCGGGCTGGGCCGGGGCCGCGGCGGGCACATGCACCTGTTCGACCCGGCGACCCACTTCTCCTGCTCGGGCATTGTCGCCGAGGGGCTGCCCCCCGCGACCGGGCATGCCTTCGCGTTCCAGCGGCAGGGCAGCGACCGGGTGGCGGTCGCCTTCACTGGGGAGGGCGCCGCGAACCAGGGCGCGTTCCACGAGTCACTGAACCTCGCGGCGCTCTGGAAGCTGCCCGTGGTCTTCGTGATCGAGGACAACGAGTGGGCGATCTCAGTGTCCCGGAAGGCGTCCACGGCCATCAGCTCCAACGCGGACCGGGCCGCCGCCTACGGCATCCCCGGCCAGCGGATCGAGGACAACGATGTGGAGGCGGTGTACACGGCGGCGGGTAACGCGGTGGCCCGGGCCCGGGCCGGCGAGGGGCCGACCCTGCTCGAGGTGCACACCCTCCGGCTGTGGGGCCACTTCGAGGGCGACGCCCAGGGCTACCGCCCCGACCTGGCCGAGGTGCCGGGCCGCGACCCCATCCCGGCGTATGAGGCCCGGCTGACCGACGCCGGAATCCTCACCCCGGACCTGGTCGCCAGCATTAAGGAGGAAGCGGTGGCCCGGGTGGAGAAGGCCATCGGCTTCGCCAAGTCCAGCCCGGTTCCCGCGCCCGAGACGGCGCTCGAATACGTGTTCGCCTGAAGGGAGCACTCAGATGAGCGTGACTGACTCAGCCGCCACGACCGCCAGCGCCCCCGCCGCGCGCAAGCTGACCACGGCCCGGGCCATCGCCGAGGGCATCGCCCAGGAGATGGAACGGGACACCAGTGTCTTCGTCCTCGGCGAGGACATCGGCAAGTACGGCGGGATCTTCAGCGCCACCACCGGCCTGCTGGACAAGTTCGGCCCGGAGCGGGTGATCGACACGCCGATCTCGGAGACCGCGTTCATCGGCCTCGGCACCGGCGCCGCGGTCGAGGGCATGCGGCCCATCGTCGAGCTGATGTTCGCGGACTTCTTCGGCGTGGCCATGGACCAGATCTACAACCACATGGCCAAAATCTGCTTCGAGTCCGGCGGGAACGTCCGGGTGCCCATGGTGCTGATGATGGCGGCGGGCGGCGGCTACTCCGACGCCGCGCAGCACTCGCAGTGCCTGTGGGGAACGTTCGCCCACCTGCCCGGCATGAAGGTGGTCGTGCCGAGCAACCCGGCCGACGCCAAGGGGCTGATGATCTCGGCCATCCGGGACGACAACCCGGTCGTGTACATGTTCCACAAGGGCGTCATGGGCCTGCCGTGGATGGCCAAGAACCCCCGGTCGATCGCCCCGGTCGCCGAGGAGCCGTACGAGACGCCGATCGGCCAGGCCGCGGTGGCCCGCGAGGGCGGCGACGCGACCGTGGTGACGGTGTCCCTGTCGGTGCACCACGCCCTGGACGTCGCCGAGCAGCTGTCCGCCGAGCATGGCATCGAGCTCGAGGTCATCGACCTGCGCAGCCTGGTGCCGCTGGACCGCGAGGCCGTGCTCACCTCGGTCGCCAAGACCGGGCACCTGCTGGTCGTCGACGAGGACTACCAGTCATTCGGCCTGTCCGGCGAGATCGCGGCCACCGTAGCCGAGACCGACCCGGGCCTGCTGCGCGCCCCGGTACGCCGGGTCGCAGTGCCGGACGTGCCGATCCCGTACGCCCGCTCGCTGGAAAGCGCGGTGCTGCCCACCCGCGAGCGGATCAAGGCGGCCGCGCGGGAGCTGGTCGGAGCCTGAGCGTGAGCGAGGTCAGGTTTCCCGAGCTGTCCAAGGAGCAGCCCGACGCGGAGGGGGTGCTCGCCACCTGGTTCGTCAATGACGGTGACCAGGTGGCGAGCGGCCAGCTGCTGGGCGAGGTGATGGTGGACAAGGCCTCCGGTGACGTGCTCGCCCCGGCGGCCGGGCGAGTGCGCCTCCTGGTCGCCGAAGAGCAGGCGGCCCGGCAGGGCACCGTGATCGCCACGGTGGAATGATCCAGGCATCATGGCCCATGAGCGGGTCACCTTTAGCCTCCCGGCCGAACATCCTGCGGGCGTGGTGAGCGTGTGCCGCTCGAATACTCGATTGAGTGGCTGACCTGCGCAATCGCCAGCAGGCTTGGCGCGGTGATGGTTGGCTGGCCGGGTGCTGCGCCAGGTACTCGGCTTGGCTGTCCTGATGTTCCGCGGGGAGGGGGCCGCGGTACGAGCCGGCTGACCGGGTGTGGTTCACCGCGCTGGCCCGGCTTCTCCCCCGCAGGCACTGGACCGGTATCTTCCCCGTTACGCCAGCAACGCTCTTGGCCTGGCACCGCGTCGGCGGCATCGGCTGATTCGCCGGGGGTAAACAGCGACAGGTAACAGCCGCTGGGCAGCCAGCCGCGGGAGAGCCAGGACGAGGCCGTCAGGTAGTCGCACCAAGCCGCAGGGAGGGACTGGCCGAGGGCATGGGCTGCGCGACTGATTTCCTGGCCGCTGACCGGGCCGAGGTAGCGGGCTTCCTCCCTGATCGGCCCGACGATGTTCGCGTTGAGCTCCGCCAGATCTTCGGCCGGGATCCAATACTCCAGGACATCGAACCGGGTGACGTACCCCACGCCCTCATGCGCGACATTCCATTCCCGCGTGATCTTCGTGGCGTACCAACGGTTAAGAACCGGGTAGAAGATCGGCTGCCCGGGCAGCCGAGGCGGCCATGCCCGCCACCCCGAGTCTGCGACAAGGTTGAGCTCTGCCTGCCCAGTAGGCCGCCACAACGTCACAGTCTCCCCGGCCATCCCCGCTGAGCGCATGCTGGCCAGGGTAGAACTTCAGCGCGGCTGGGCAGACCGGAAAACCACCCGGCAACCGGACGTGAGATCCCACCCGAGGCGCACACCAGGAGCGGCATCAGCGGATGTTCGCGCCGATCGCCGCTAGATTCGTGCTTGTGGACACCGAGGGGTGGTTCTGGATCAGGACCGTTGGCGCGCCGCGGGACGGCGAGGCGCGTCGAGGCTGTCCGCTCCGACGCCGGGTACAGCCTGTTCGTCTTCACGGGGCTGACCCCGCGAAGAGAGCATGATCTGAACTTCGTAGGTGGAAAGCCGCCGGTCGCCGTCGCTGACGCGGATGAAGCTGCCCTTGGTGATCCCGGCACCCTTGTAGAAGCACGGCTTCTGAGCTGGATCGAGTTCGGGAATCTCGGCCACGAGGACTAGGTCTCCCTCAAAGCGGTGGATCCCTATCAGCGGCCGCACGGTGCTCCATCTCCGACGAGCACATCGACCCGAAGTCGGCTGCCAGTTTCGCGGGATCCTGGGCGCTGGTAACCGAGAAGCCTTGTTCCTCATCGAGTCCGAGGATGATCACCCCGCCGCGAGTGTTGGAGAAGGCCGACAGCGTCTCGCGCAGGGACCTGGGCAGATCGCCCTGGGCCTTCTTCGCCTCAGCGTCCGCGATGTCGGCTCCGATGTCGCGGAGGTTGCGGACAATCTCCGCGAGTTCCGCGTCAAGCACCGCATCTCCCGTGTGCTCCTGACATGCCAACTAGCATGTTAGCTAGCATGTGGTCTTCGCGTGGTGTTGCAGCCCAGCGCCTGCGCTCCTGTATCCAGCGCATCGGCGAACGGCTGGCTATAGCGAACCAGCCCGTGCCGCACATCCCGCCCGCGCGGCGAAATTCGGTGGAATCGGCGGCATGACGGTGGAATCATCGGCACCTGACATGAGATCACATCTCCTGGGTCATTCGGGCGGTGCCGAGCCGTAGGGCGGCCACGCCGGAAAGACCGGCGGCCCGCCCTGAGGCCGGCATGTCCCGCACGGTTCACTCTCTCCGATGGCAACGCCAGCGCGCCCTGGCAGCCGGCCTTGACGGCTGGCGTGGCTGGTGGCGGCCCTGGACCTTCAACGTTGTCGCCGACCTGCGCTACTCCCGCGCAGACCTGGCCGCCGCCGACCGCGAGGGCCGGCGCCCGCGACCGCACCGAATCCGCCATGTTCTCGCCGCCTATCACTACCCGCGCGCTTATGGCGGCCGGTTCATCGGCGAGGCCGCCAGCGCCGCTGAACACGGTCACCGCGCCGAGTTGCGCGCAACCGCCAGGGAGATCGTCAAGACCGCGAACGCCGGCGTCGACCTGGACGACTTCGAACCGAAGGCCCCGCGCACTCGCCACCAGGCCCTCTACGACGCCTGGTGATCCTAGCCGTATAGCTATAGCAGTCGGCCGCGCTCGCGGGTACTCCGGCGGCACCAGCGAGCGGGAAGGAAGACAACGAAAAGCAGAGCGCCCGCTCTGGCTGGAAGCCACACTCGGGTGCCGTCTAGGCGCACCCGAAACCAGCCGATTATGGGGATTTACTGTGTCCGAGAGCGGGCGCTCCGAAAAGCCAATTGTAGTAACCGGTGAGCTGGCGCTTGGGGCCCGGCGATGACCGGGCGCGGGGACCGCTGGATCAGATGGACGACGACCGGCTGCATGGCACCGCTAGCGCTGATCGCCGGGACCGTGTCCTACCTCCACATGCACGCACTTGTGGCGTTGCATGGCCAGCCCGGAGGGTAGCTGCGCTGACGCCGCTGTCCGTGGACGGCATGATGTCAACGGCGGCTGAAAATTGGCTCTGGCCCACTTTCCGTGAAGGGGCCGGTGGCGGCTAGCGCGATAGGAGGATGCGGCGTCGGAGCAGGTCGGGGCCGGCGCGGCCGTACATCTGTCTTTTGATCATCTTGATGCGGTTGACATGGCTTTCTACTACGCCGGAGTTCCAGCGGAGGGTCAGCCCGGCGGTGACGACGCCCTGGTCGCGGCGCAGGCCGGTGATGAAGGACCGCAGTTCGGGCTGCCCGCTGGTGGCCAGGACGGCGGTGATCCATTTCTCCAGGTCCTTTCCGCGCAGTTCGGTCATGATGCGGGCGAACGTCCGGACGTGGGCGGTGAGCGCGGTCAGTTCCGGGCAGCCGGTGAGGATCGCGTCGAGGCTGGACTGGTCGCCAGCGGTGAGGTTGCCGGGGCGGGTCATGATCCAGGCCGCGACCTTCCGGGGCTTCGGCGGCGGCGGGGCGGGTGCCGGGATAGCGGTGGCGCCGCGGAACGGGGCCAGGTATTCGCGGACCAGGGAGTAGCCGCCGGGGTAGCCGCGCGCCCGGATCTCGTGCCACAGGCGGGTGGCGTCGGTGCATCCGGCGTTCCACCGTTCGCGCAGGTAGGCGTCGTGACCGCGTGACGCTGGCGGGTCCGCTCGGGCACGCGGCCTCCGCGAGGTGCCGAGACCGGCCCGGCTGCTGGGGCCGTCCCGGTTTCGGCCGCCTCCCCGGCGGCCGCGCGCAGGCAGCGGCGGTGCCGGGCGACGGCGCGCTCCACGGCGTCACCAAGGTTGTGCCACAGGTGCCAGCGGTCGGCGACCTGGATGGCCAGCGGCGCCCCGGTGCGGGCTCCGCCATCTAATGGCACAGTTGGTTATTGGAACTGTCTGAATACCTGGTCCGTGTGCGCGGTCCGGGCGGTCGGGGCGGTCGGGGCGGTCGGGGCGTGTCTATCCTGTCCCAGTTGAGCTGGCGCAGTCTCAGTTGACCTGGCCCGTCCGCTCGTTGTCTCGGTAGATCCGGCATGAAGTGGAGGTTACTGAGGGTTGGTTGCGGCTGCCAGGACGCGGCGGAGCAGGGCGGTCCACTGCAGGGACTTCAGTCCTTCAGCGTGCAGGGACCGCAGCGCAGGGTCGTTGCCAGGGTCGAGCGTCACGGTTTCTTCCCGCAGCGCGTGCTCATGTGCCAGCCAGGACGGGCGGTCCCGGACCTCAACGTCCGTGAAGCCCGCCTGGCGCAGGCCGGTGCCGAGGTTTGCCCTGCGTATCCGGGGACTGAGCCGCTCATCGTTGCGGTCCAGCGGTTCCCGGCAGGTCAGCGCCGCCCGGCCGCCGGGCTTGAGGACCCTCCGGATCTCGTCATAGGCGCTGGCGGGCTCGCCGGGGAACTGGATGGCGTCGGTGCAGAGCACCGCGTCGACGCTGGCACCGGGCAGTCCCGTCGCCGTGAGCCCGCCGATGCGGAAGCTCGCGTTGCTCACGCCCATTCGCACGGCCTGCTCCCGTGCCTCGGTCAGGGCCTGTGCGGAGAAGTCCACCCCGATGAGGGATGTCCCGGCTTGCCGGGTGATCAGCAGGCCGTAGGCACCCCGGCCGCAGGCGAGGTCAAGCAGCATGCTCCCGGGCCTTAGCCGGAGCGCTTCCCGCTTCTGCGGCTGACGTCGGCGGCGTAGGCGGCCCAGTCCCCGGCGGAGATCTTCTGCCACTGGATCGCGGCCACCGCCGCGCTGAACCTGCGCAACCTGACCGGGAGAGGGCTGGCCCGCCGCGACGCGCCTGGGCGCTGGCCACCTGACCAGGCGGCCAGGCCCACCCGGCATGCCCTCAGCGGATCCGGTTCGATGGTGGCCGTGTCCCAGACCGCAGAGGCTACCGGGAGGGGCTCGATCTCAGCGCAGACGGGCTGGACCACAGGCCCCGGAGCAGGCACTCGGCAGCTACGCAGAGCCCCGAACTGGCCTTTTTCGGCAGGCTCCTAGAGGTTAAACCGGAAGATCGTTGGCTTTACGGTTGAGGAGCCGCTAGCCTCCACCCCGGCGTTCAGCAGGAAGGACGTGGTGCCCGGTATCCGGGTCACACCGCCGAAGCTGCCGGTGAAACCGGGGACCTCCTCGGTAGTCCACCTACTTCCGCTCAAGATGGCCTGCGCGCCGAACCAGTAGCCGCCCTTTCCGTCCGGGACGATGCCAAGCGGGTCGGCATAGTAGACGGCGGTCACGGTGTGCCACTTGTGCCCGTCCCAGTGCAGCACGTGCGACCTAGTGGTGTCATACCAGCCGATCCAGACGTTGGAGGGCGACACCGCCGTGACGTTCGGGCCGGCGTTGTCGAACACTGGATGGGGCATCCTCACCGGGTGCCAGGCAGTGCCATTCCAGCGATAGGCGGCCACCACCTCCTTCGAGCCCGAGTACGCGAACCCTGACAACCAGACGTTATTCGGCGCTGACGCGGAGATGTGCTGGGGGATGAAGTCGATGTCATTGGAGAGGTAGTGCTGCCACTTGGAGCCGTTCCAGTGGAAGATGTCGTAGGCGACGGTGCCGGAATCCCCGAAGGCCCACACGTTGTCCGGGCCGAGCACGACGACGTCCTGCAGGTACGTCATCGCGGGCACCGGGATCTTTGCCCAGCGGGCGCCGTTCCACCGGTAAACCACGGAAGTGGCGTTCGACCTGTTCTTGAGTCCCCCGACCCAGACGTTACTGGCCGCGGACGCCGACACCCAGTCGGTGGTGGAGCCCGAGCTATGCGGAATCGTGATGGCCTGCCACGATCTGCCATTGAAGTGCCGGATGAACGGCTGGTAGATGGTCTTGCCTGTCGTGGTAAAGGTGTCGCCCACCGCCCAGATGTTGTTCTTGCTGATGGCTGCGGCCTGGTAGAACGACCCGGAGACGTCCGCCTGGTAGACCTGGTACCAGGCACTGCTGCTCGCCTGCGCCGTACCCGGCGTGACGATTCCGCCCGCAGCGGCCAGTCCCAAAGCCGCGGCAACCATCCAGCGCTTCACGCCACCTCCTCGCAAACCCCGCTCTCCCGGCATAAGGGACAGCTCTTGACAGCATCGCTCAGCTTGCCCGAATAATCCGCACGCAGCAAGCGAAAACCGATCCCGATCGAGCCTCGGTGGATGCTTCCAGAGAGCGTGCCACCGCCGTGGCCTAGCTGGCAGTCCAGGTTGACGGCTGTCGTGATCAGGCGAGGTGCGAGAAGGCGGCGTGCGGGCAGCGGGGAACGCTGAGCGGAGGAGCGCTCGAGGCACTAAGACCCGCAGGCCCGCTCTGACGCCGCGATGAAAGTCATCCGCGCGCCGACCACAGAACTCGACGATCTGCGTGCAGGCTACGCGCCCGGCTTACGCTCAAGTCGGCTGACCTTAATCGGCGGCGTCGGCCGTCTGTAGTTCTGTCGGTCCCGCCATACTGTCAGTGCGGCGGGTTATGTTGCCCACCTAACCTTATGGGGGTTTGGTGATGGCAACGAGCGACACGGGCAGCGGGTCGACGCACTCTGCACTGCACCTGCCGGACGTGTTGTCGTCGGTACCCGAGCCCGACCAGGATCGCGATGTCATCGTTGGTGTCTCCGACAGCCGGCTCGCCGTGGTCTACCTGACCGCTCCCGGCTCGGACGAGTACATCGCAGTGATGGACGTGCTGGAAGCATCCGTTACCGACATGACTCCAGCCGATGTGGTCGCTGCTCTCGCTGCTGCAAGGCGCCCCCTGGATGAGAGGGTTGTCGTCGCCCGGCTGGACAAGCTGCGCAAGTGGGCCGCGGTGTCTGCGCGAACCGACAGCGCGCGCATCCTGCGGTACTCGGACATAGTCGCCCGTAATTGGCGCTACACGCCCACTCCTGTTGGTCGGCAGGTGCAGCGCTTCTACAAGAGTTACCTGTCCGGCCTGCCCGTGGTGCGGGAGATTCCGCTGACGAGCCTCGCCCGGCTTGTGGATGCCCTGGAGCAGTTGGCTGGCCTCGCCGGGGCACGCCCTGGTGCCGCGGGGACAGCGGCGCTGGTGACGCAGGCGTTCACCGCGCACGACGATCTCGACGGTGCGCTCGTTGGCGCTGAGGATGCTCTCGCCGGCCTCGCGGACCGGTTCGACCTGGATGACGGCCGTGCCGCAGAGCTCAAGGGCCTGCTTGTCGATTATGCGACGCACGTGGCGGTGGAGTTGCGTCGCGGCTCTGCCCGGGCTGGCCGGGCGCTGGAGTTGCTCGCCGACGACGTCGGCGCCCTCGCCTCAGTGACCGTGGAGGACTCATCCGCCCGCGAGCTCATCGCCCGCGGGGCGCTTACGGCCTCCAAGGGAGGCCGGCTCGAGGACTGGACTGGCCTGGCAGCGTGGTGTGACCCGGAGCGTGGCCGTGCGCAGCGCTTCGCTCTGCGGCTGGTACGCGCACTGCCGGGCATGCATGCGAACCTGCGACGGCTACACACCTCGACCGGAACTGCGACGTCCCGCACGCGGGCGCTCGCTCTGGCGAAAGCATGCGCTACGAGCGATCTTGCCCCCGCCCTGTTCCTGGCGGCGCTCGGCGATCACCCTTGGCACAAGCTGCATGGTGACGCCGACGATGACGACCTCGTGCGGGTGCCGTCCTGGCGGGCGGGCCCGACTGTTGACGTCCCGGATCTGCTGCGGCTCACCGGCCGCACTGGTGCTCGCGGCCGGTCGGCCGCACCGCGGGACGACACGGCCGCGCGCGCTGAAGTCGCGCAGCGTCGGCTGCTTCGCCAGCAACAGCACGATGCAGCGCTACGCGAGGTCCTGGCCGCGTCCCCGGATGCGGTGCTATCAGAGGCGGGCGCCAGGCTCGCGATGACCGCGCTGATGGCAGCGGCGAGGTCGGGGGCTACTGGTCCGCGGCGTACCGCGACCCGTGACGGCCTCGCATGCACGCTGTTTCACGCTCCGGATTCCACGGGTGCGCTGCGCGCGCCGACATGGCGGGTGTTACTCCCTGGTCGGGTGCCTGTGTTCCACCAGCCGGGCTCGGTCGCTGCCGACCTGGCAGTTCGTCTTGCCGATGACCGCGAGGCGCGGCCGCTGATCGTCGTGGACGGTGCCGCATGAAAGATCCTGACCGTTCGCTGGTGACCTCTGCGGCTCGCCCGCGGCGTGCATGGTCGCCAGAGGGCGGCGTCGAGGCGGCGGAGATGCTGCGGCTTCTCGCGCTCCGACCCTGGCTCATCGTCGGCCGCGACGACGACGCGATGGCGAAGGTCCGGCAGCATCTCCCTGAGATCACCAGTGCGCTTGGGCGCCTCGGATGGCCGCTGGTGGTCGAGCGTGACCTGATCCGGCTCAGGAAGTCGCCTCCGGTGCGGCGCGACGCCTGGGCGGCGCTGGCTCCGTCACGGCTGGCCTGCACGTGGTTCTTCCTGCTGGTCGCTGCGGCTGAGGCGATGCCGCCGGCAGTCGCGCTCGGCAAGCTCGTCGCGGCCGCGAAGACAGCGGCCGCCGAGGCCGCTATCACTGTGACCGGTGACATCACCGAACGCCGGGCGATCGTGCAGGCGCTCAAGCTGCTCGACGACCGCGGCGTCGTCGAGCAGGCCGACGGCGACGCGCAGAGTTTCCTGCGTGACGACGAGCCTCCGGTGCTGCTGGCGGTCCACCACACCCGCCTGCTGCACGTCATCGCGAACTTCGGCGCAGCCGACGTGGCCGCCGATCCTCAGGCTTGGCTTCGTCAGGTAGAAGCTGAGCCAGACACAGGCCGGCGCATGCGCCGGCGCCTGGTCGACGACACGCTCGTCTACACCGCCGATCTAGACGAGGCCGAGGCGGACTGGATGCGCCGGCGGGTCCGGGGTGACGATGGTGAGCAGCTCGCGAAGGCGTTCGGGCTGCACCTGGAACGCCGTAGTGAAGGCGCCGCGTTCGTCGTGCCAGGCGACGCGTTCCGGTACGACCGTGAGCTCGGGCCGGTGCCTTTCCCGTCGCCGGGCACGGTGCCCCATGCGGCGCTGCTGCTGTGCGGCTGCGCACAGGCCAGTGGTATCGCCGACGAGGACAGGCCCGGCTGGCTCGGCATGGCCAGGACGGAAGTGCAGGCTCGCCTTGCCGAGTTTGGCCGCCGGTTCGGTGGAGGCCGGGGTGGTTGGCGCACCGACCTGGTGGAGAGTCCCGCCGAACTGCTTGCCGAGGTGCAGGCGCTGCTCATCCGGCTTGACCTTGTTCGCGTCGCGGCAGATGACGGGTCCGCGTGGTGGTTCTCCCCAGCCAGCGCCCGCTGGTCGGCCACGGCTTCGTCGCGCCAGCAACACGGGCGGCAGGGCGACGGGGAGCAACGGACGGGCGCTGCGAGCAGCCCGCCTCCCGAGCCTGAATACACCCAGGAGGTCTTGTGAGCCTCGACGAACCGCTCGTGCCGCTGTCATCGCTATCCGGGGAAGGCGAGCAGACGCCGGCGTCCGCGGACAGGTTCGGCCGCCGCTGGCGGCTCACAGCTGCGGGACTGTCGAACGTGTGGCGGTTCGGCGACCTGCTGATGGACGCGAACAGCGGTCGGCTCCTGATGCGCGGGCCGAACGGCACCGGCAAGACGACGGCCCTGGAAGCCCTCTGGCCATACTTGCTGGACCTCAACTCCCGGCTGCTGGGCGCCGGGAAAGCACGGCAGACGACCTGGACCGCGTTGATGCGCGAAGGCGCGAACGGTGTCCGGCGCCGCGTCGGCTACGCATGGCTGACGCTCGCGGGTCCGGGTGAGGCCGGGGAGCTGTCCTACGGGGTACGGCTTCAGTTCTCCGAGGGCTCGTCACCGCCAGTGAAGATCGTCCCATTCAGGGTTCCCGACCGACCTGTTACCGGCGTTCCGCTCATCGGAGACGGGCGCAGCGCGCTGTCCCTCGACGATTTCACCGACGCCATCTCGGCCGCCGGCGGGCAGGTATTCGCCGACGAAGACGAGTACGTTGCCGACCTCGCAGCGCGGGTGCTGCGTACTAGCGCTGCGGAGGCAAGGCTGCTGGCGGGGCGCATCCGCCAGGTCCGCAACCCGAACCTGCTCGGTGACCTGAGCCCGCAGCAGGCTCGCGACGCGCTGCGCGACGCGCTGCCGGGCGTCGCTGATGACGTCATCAACGCGACCGCGGAGGCACTCGCGGAGAGCGCCGAGACGCGGGCGGCCTTCGACCGCGACCGCGGAAACGCGGAACTCATCGCGGACTTCGCCGCGGTGTGGTCGGGTCACGCAGCCGAGATCCTGCGAGCAGCGCTCAAGGAGGCTAACGACGTCCAAGATGAGCTCCACCGTTGCCAGGGAGAGGCCAACCGCATCGCAGGCAAGGTCGGACGTGTCCAGACCGCTCACAAAGAGGCTAAGCAGAGGGCCGATGCCCTGTCTGAGTCCAAGACACAGCTAGAGGGGCGCATCAAGGGCCTGGAAGCCACCGATGCGTACCGGACCGCGGGGGTGCTGACCGCTCTCGAAGAACAGCTGCGTGCCGAGCAGGACACCGCTGAGACAAGATGGGGAGCGCTCGCATCCGCCGCCCGGGAGACACGCAACGGCAGCGCCGCCCTGGAGTCGTCGCTGACCGAGCTTAGCGCCGACGTCCGCGCAGTTCAGGAGCGCATAAGCGAAGCCGACCCGGACGTGGCCGGACTTGAGCCGCTAGTGATGTGGACACGAGCGCCGCGAGCGGTGCTCACTGTCGGCGACCTCAGCGTTGACGCGGGCCCGCTGGTCACGATCACAAGTGACGAGAAGCCGATCGCTGAAGCGGTCGTAGCATGGCGCACCGCAGCCGATGCGCGCACCGCGCGTGCGGAGACAGCATTGCTCGCCCTGGCCGACCATGAGCCGGTCGCGGCCGCCGACACGGTGGCCCAGGCGGCCGAGGAGAAGGCGGCTGGGCTCAGTGAGCGCCTGGACACCGACGAGCTCCGACTGCGTCAGCTCACCGAGAACACGGCTGCGACCGCGGCCAAGCTGATCGACGAAGTCGTCGAATGGACGGATGGCAACCGGCTGCTGGCAAACCCCCCGCTTGATGCGCCAGACGACGGTGCAGACCGCGCCGCTTATGGCGACGGCTGGGACGCCAGAGATGTGGAGGCGCTGCGCGACGCCGAGCCGGCGCAGGCGCTAGATGCAGCTGACAGCTTCGCCAGCACTGCCTTGACCTGGGCGAACAGTCGGGCGGGCCGATTGCGTGCTGACGCGCACGCCACTGATGAGCACGCAGGTGACCTGCGCCGCGAAGCTGAGGAGCTTCGGGCCAGAGCGGCCGCGCTTCGCGCGGGCAAGCTGCTCGCCCTGCCACGGCCCGCCTGGGCGGGCGGCGGCGTGGACGACGACGCGCTGGGCTCGGCCCTCGACTGGCAGTCTTCCTTCGACGAGGACGCGCGCCCGGCGCTGGAAGCCGCGCTAGCCGCAGCCGGCCTGCTCGGCGCCACGCTCACTGCGTCAGCTGCGACAACGATGGCGTGGCAAGTCGGAGCCCAGGGCCCGGCGATGCCGCAAAACCTGACGACAGTGCTCACAGTCGACCCAGAGCACCCGCTTGCCGCTACCGCGGCGGCCGTGATCGAGCGGGTCGCGCTCGTCGAGTCCGCTGCCTCCGATGTGGAGAGGGCAGCTCTCGTCATCGGTCGCGATGGGACGTTCCGTGCCGGAGTCGCGGTCGGTGCTCCAGCCCTGGCGCCTGGCATGGCGACCTTTCTGCCGGCGCAACATGTCGGCGCGCGGCAACGTCGCGCGGCCGCGCTTGCCCGTGCTGGGCAGCTCGACGATGAGGCCGCCGAGCTGGAGTTGCAGGCAGAGGATGCAGCGGGTCGTGCCGCAGCCCTTCGCCAGGAGGCAGTTCAGCTCCTGCGCGCGGCCAGCCTGTTCCCCCCGCGGGAAACCTTGCGCACGGCCGAGGCGGGCCGCGCAGCGAAGGCCCTCGACGTCACTGCCCTGTCGAAGGAGCTGGACAAAGCGACCGGGAAAGCCTCTCGGCGACGGCAGCAGCATCAGCGGCTGTACGAGGAGTGGGCGGAGCGCACCCGCTCCCGCGCGCTGCCGGTAATCCTGGAGGAACTAGCTGCCGTGGAGACAGCGGCACGCGGCGTGGCGCGGACGCTGAGGATTTCTGCAGGGGAGCTGGCGGAGCGGTTCGCGCCGAGGCTTGGCCGGTTGCGCGCAGCAGCCACCAGTAGCGATGGCCCCGCGGGGCTGACAGAACTGCTGGGCAAAGCTAAGGCCGCCGCGACACGAGCCACTCAGACGCAGAGCGAGATGGACGCACGGCGTGAGAGGGCCGGCGCCGCGATGGACGAGGTGCTGGAGTGGCACAGGGAGGCGAAACATGAGCTGGCGGAGGTGGTCGAGCAGTTCGGGCCGACGAACGGCGAGCGCGAAAGGCTCGACCGGGAAGTGGTGAGGCTCACCGAACAGCTGCGCGTGGCGCGGGAGAAGGCAGAGGAGGCCTTGCCGCTCGTCGGCCAGCGGATACGTCAGCTGACCCGTCTGCTAGACGCCCCGGGTGTCGTCGATGCAGTCTTCGCGGGCGCCCGGCCCAGTGCCGACCGTCTGCTGGCCGACGTTGCTGGTGGCCTCGCCTCGGCGAAGTCGTACACGAAGAAGACGCTGCGGGACCGGTACGACGAGGCCCGTGCACGCCTGGCCGGGTCATGGGCGCTGGGCAGCGGCGACCCGCTGGGCGAGCTGGATACGTACGTGTTCAGCTATGGCGACGACTCGTTTACCCCGGCGCGCGCGGCAGCCCATGCCACCGCGCTCGCGGACAGCGCGGAGGCCGCTCTGGCAGCGGCGGAGGAGAAGGCGCTGCGCGATTTCGTCGTCGGGCTACTCCCGACCGCGATTCGCACTGGCTGGGTGCGCATGCACGACTGGACCAGGGAAGTCAACCGCAAGATGCGCAGCGCGGCGGCGTCGAGCCAGCTGAGCGTCCAGGTCCGCATCAACCTTGCCTCTGACATGTCCGAGCACGCCCGGACCGTGTACGAGCTGGCATGCAAGGTCTTCGAAGCTGACCGCACCGCAGAGCAGGACGCCGCGGTGAGCCAGGCTCTGCAGGCGCTGATCAACGCAGCAGACGGCGAGTCAATGGTCGGCAAGGTCGCCGCCGCAGTCAACATCCGCGAGTGGGTCGATGTCACCTACGAGATCCGCCGGCCAGATGGCACGACGGTCAACTGGACGCCCCGCACGGGCCTGTCCGGCGGCGAGCGGCGCCTGGTGGTACTCGCGCCCATGGTCGCCGCGATCGCGGCGAGCTACGACCGGCTCGGGGACACCGTCCTGCGGCTGGCGGCACTGGACGAAGTTCCGGCGGAGGTAGATTAGCAGGGCCGGGAAGGCCTCGCCCGCTACCTCGCCACGCTGGACCTCGACCTCATCTGTACCTCTTACCTGTGGGATGGCGCGCCTGGCGCGTGGGACGGCATCGACGCGTGGGATCTCGAGGCGGCCCCCGACACGACCGTAGTCGGGTTCCCCATGCTTGTGAGGGGCCTGGTCCCGCTGCCCGGAGACGATGCCCTTGTCGACGGACTCGACATCACATGACGGACTGCTCGCTATGCGACGACGGGTGCCAGGACGCCCGCTTGCTGGCGCTGATCAGCGATGACCTCCTATGGCTGTGGGAGCAGGTGGCCGCGATGGCCGATCGTCGCGGTGACCCGGCAATGACGGTCGGCACAATTACAGTCAAGGCGCCGGCTGCGCCCGAGGAACGGGCAGCCGCTCTCGGGTTCGTGCCGGGCCGCCCGCTCATCGCCGGTCAGTCGCGGCGCGTCAGCCTCGCTGAGCTCACAACGGCTGTTCGTCGGCACGGGCCGGTGCTTACCCCGGGCGCCGTCGCCGCGCACGCCGTCGGACGGCAACTGGCCGTCCGCACCCGTCGCCGTGACGACCGGCACGAATTCGAGCAGCGCCTCGCCGCCCTCGGCGACGCCTGGGCAGCGTCATCGCGCTCACCAGTCGCGGCCGTATGGGAGGCCGCGCTGACAGGTCTGCACAGGGCAGGGTGGGTGGCGAGGCTTTACGCGACCGAGGACGCGGACGGAATGCTCAGGCGGGCGCTCGCTGTCCTCGATGGGCTGCCAGAGACAGGAACCCGGCTGGACCGCCGGGTGCTCGCCAGCAACATCGCACGCAACCCGCACGCCCTGGACGACGGCGAGCCGCTCGCCGCGCTCGTGCTCGCATTGCTCTCAGCGGCCGGGATCACCTCCTTCGCCCAGCGTTCCCGCGTGGCCTGGGACGCGGTTGGCGTGGACTGCGACGACCTGACCGGCGGGCTCATCGCTGTCGGTATCCACCCGGTAGGCTGGCAGCTGCCAGCCGGCACCGCGGTCACTCTGCCACCGAGAGAGCTCGCCAGCTGCCGATGGCCGCCGGGACCCATTACCCGCGCCTGCGCATTCGTGACCGAGAACCCTTCCGTCGCTTCCGCCGCAGCCGACCTCGCGACGACCGGCGTGCCAGTACGTCTCCTGTGCACATCCGGGACGCCATCGGCTGTCGAGATCGCCGCTATCGCCCGGCTCGCCGATACCGGATGGCAGATAGCCATCCGCGCGGACTTCGACGCGGCCGGCATCGCACACGTCGCGGCTGTGCTCGGCGCGGCGCCATCCTCCCGCCTGTGGCGCATGGGCGCCAGTGACTACGAGCAGTCGCTCGGCGCCGGCGGGACGGTGCCTCTGGCTCAGGTCGGGGACACGCCATGGGAGCCGGCGCTGGGTAAGGCAATGCGCGAACACGGACTAGCCGCTTTCGAAGAGGCCCTGCTGCCGGATCTCCTAGCTGACCTGCGCCTCGGCGAGCCGCCATAACAGTCTCACGAGGAAGGCGTACACCAGGTTCCGGCGAGATTAGGCAGGGGCACCCTGGACGGGAGGACCGGTATGTCATTCACTCTGTTGCTGAGGCATGCCGAATACCAACTGCGGCCATTCCATCGGACTTGTCGTGTTGACGATAGGTCCCAGGCTAATTCGGAGCGAGGGCTGCCCAATTTTATTGCATAATCTCATGCCGGTCCGGCGCCAGCTGCCATCGCGCATTTTTCGATCGAGGTTGGCCAACCATTACGACCAGTTTTTTGCGGCGGAGCGCACGCAGCACTTGTAGGACTTGATTAGCGTCAAGTCCAGTTCGCTTTATGACCTCGCTTCGGGATGCCGGGCCCTTGCTAAGTGCATGGTAGACCTGGCCTTGTAGCTCTGTGAGGGGCTTGCTATCCTTGTCGGCGTCGTCTTCGTCTGCGTCTTCTTCGTAGGTATCATCGTGCGAAGCTTCTGCTGACAACTCATAGTAGGTCGATCCTCTTGTGCCGAACTGCTCGGCCAGCCCGCGATCCACCAGTTCTTTCAGCTCTTTGTAGGCAGTTCTGCTATCTTGAACGCCGGTGGCTGATCTAAATGAGTTATTCGTGAGTTGGTTTCCATTTCTCATAAGGACTAGTGCGGTCATCTGAGAGCGGGTGAGAGGACCCCCGCTGAGAACGCTTAGCCACTCGACTGCTTCTTGATCAACCAGCGTGTGGTTCGGGAACTCGGCTTGAAAGATACCGATATCATCTATAAACTTCGGTGCCTCCATGCCGGCCTCAGTTAGGGCAGAGCGCATCCGGGCGATCCCTGTGCCACGATTCTCGCAGACCATGTGTCCGTCACCCAGGGGGGTGTCCTCCAGAATCTTAAGCAACACCCGGTTTCGCGAAGACGAAACTGTATCTGTTCCTAGAGAAGTTATCTCTACCGGGCCATATAGGCCACCGGGATTTCTAATGACCAAGCGATCTGGGTATAGCTCTACTTGAACTTGCATGCCTCGCGAATACTCGGAGTAGTCCCGATGTACAAGGGCATTTACTATCGCTTCGCGCAAGACCTCCTCGGGGTACTCCCACTCGTCGGTTCTGAAGAGCCCGCTGACTATGCTTCTTCTCTTCATATTGCGTTTCAGAATTCTGATCGATTCCGCCACGATGACTGGAATAGAGCCATCTACGGCTCGGTTCTCGTTGAAACGTTCGCCCCTCGGCCCAGGTTCACCGGCATTAGTCGTAGGGTATGCCACGACTGTCAGATTTAGTTGAGGCTCATATTGCTGGGGGTATATGCCAAATGCGAGCAAGCCTCCCAAGGTGGGGACCAGCTCATCTTGATGACGAACGAGTACGTTTAGCATCATGAGCACCTGCGTGTCGTCGCGATTGCCGAAGATCGATCCCCTGGTATCCCGAATCCTCCGCAGGAATCCTTCCAGCGCTCGTTGATCCAAGTCTTCCACGCTCGCTCGGGATATCGGCGACACATCGTGGCGCTGCTCAGCTCGGTTTGCAAGGAGAACGGAAATTTCATAATCAGTCAGCTTCCGATCGCCGTCGGCTACTCGAAGTCGTGAGCCAGCCCATGGTCCGAGAGAGCGTTTGTAGCAAGGTCGCTGATCGCGAGCAACGGGCGGTATCTCAGCAATGACCACTGATCTGTCATGCACAACAAGCGTATGAATGTCAGCTCTTACTATTGGTTCCAGGTCGCTGCATGTACTTCCTAGCGCGCTCTCAATGGCGCCAGCATCCCGAACGCCCACGACTGCGAAGTCGTGCTTTTCATCCACTCCTAGGATGATCGTTCCGCCCTGAGCATTCCCAAATGCGCTAATAGTTTCCCAAATCGAGGTGGGGAGTCCGCCTTGTGACTTCTTGACCTCGCATGTGGAGTGATCCGCACCGATCCTCCTCAATCTCTTCAGATGATCCTCGAACTCTGCCTCGTCCATCGAGGCATCACCGCCCTCTGCTGCTGTGATGTATCCATGCTGCATCTGATGCATCGACGCGACATCTGATGCGCCGTCGCTAGCTCTGTTGACACATCAGATGCTAGACCACTCTCCGCGTCCTGTGCACCCGGCGGAGCCTGCCCGCGTGGAGGGTCCAGTACGCCGATCTGGGCGGCCACCTGCCAGGTTCAGCCATCCGGTCAGCCGCTGTGCTGGGCGGGTCCCGGTGAGCCTAGAGGTGGCGGCGCTGTGGCGATCACTGACGACGGGGCGGTCGCTGGCTCCCACAGCAAGCACGACCAGGCTCCGTTACAAGACGGGCCATCGCCGCCAGCCAGCGGCTGACCGGCCCGTAGGCGCGCGGTAGAAGAAGGACCCGAAATCGAGTACGCGCTGATGGGGGTTCTCCGACGCGTGGCTGCCTTTGTAGAGCTTGACCAGGGCGTGATCTGCCTTGGCGTCGTCCAGGATCCGGTAGACCGCCGAGTACAGATCATCGAAGGCGCCGGGTGGGGCGAGCATGTCCAGCCCGCATGTGCGCGGCTCGCTGGGCTGGATCTCGCCGCAGGACGTCGGCGCAGGCAGCGTCACGGCGTCCGGCCAGGTGAAACACGGGCAAGGTCCGCGACGGTCTTGCGGATGTATTCCGGGAAGCGGCGATCCCCGAAATCCCAGTCGGCGGCATTGACGCGGGGGTCGAGCTCGGCCACTGCCCGCCGTAGCCGGATCCGGTGGCGCGGCCGGTTCGGTACCGGGTAGACAGTCATCTGTCCCTGCTGGTCGCGGACCGCGATATAGGAAGTGCCGCTGCCGCCGGGCAGTTCGGCCAGCGTCTGGATTACCTGGCCGTCCAGGCGCTCTGCCAGCCAGCCCGCCAGGTCGGCCGGAGATGGCAGCAGATGCCAGTGAGCATGCTCGATCCGCCTGCCGCCCGGAAGGTTATTGCCGTACTCAAAGCCCAGCACCGGCATGTCGTACGTTGCTGCAATGCGTTCGCTGAGATCGCGGACCAGCCTCTCAGCCTCATCGCGGGCTGCCAGGCAGAGTTGCCCGAACGACAGGACATGGGCACTGGGGACTACGAGGACATAGCCGGGTACGAAGGACTGGAATGTTGGCATCGCCACGAACCGGTCGGTCTGCTCGACGAGCCGCGACATGCCAGGCGGAAGTAACTGCTGCAGCGGGGAATGAACAGCAGGATCTGCTCCCGCGCACATCGCGCAGGGCTCATCGCTGCCAGCAGAGGGCATCACGGGACCGCCTATCTGTTAGTGATTGTGTTGAATTGACCTGGTCATCGGCCCTGGCCCTCGGGAGATCACTCCGGCGGGCACGGGCCATCGACCGGATGCTCGGTTCCTGGCAAGCGGGAGGCGAGCAGCTCGATCTGATCTATCGCGGCAGCTCGCTAGCTTGCTGGAGTGCGGCAGCGGTCGCTTCGGAAGGCGGCCGCATTACTGTGTGGCCGTGACGCTCCGCCGCTTGCTGATCTTGCCGACCCCGGCGTAAAGCCATCTAGTGTGCATTGTGTCCGTCGGCTCGGGGTGCCACTGCCATGGGCGGACCAGGCCGGGTCGCATGAGCGCGAAACCGTCGAAGAACTGAGCGATCTGATCACGAGGTCGGAACACGATGGGAGAGGTGGCACTCGCGTACACCTCGGTCGTGTGTGTCACTGCGTCGGCCGGCGGGCCGTCGGTCGTCAGGTGAGAGAGCACCAGGTAACTGCCAGGGGCCAGGACGTCTCGGAATGCCTTCACTATCCCGGCCGGGTTCTCGCTATCGGGACGAAGTGGAGGACGGCGACGAGGAGCACGACAGCCGGCCGGGAGAGATTGATGAGCGTGCGCAGCTGCCGGCCAGCAGGCTGCGTCCGTACGCGAGAACGATCGGGTCCAGTTGTGGATGCCGGAGGCAGGCGGCCGGGTCGACTACGCCTCGGAGCATGACGAGCAGGCGATGACCGTGCTGGGGCTGTCATCGAAGCGGGAGATCACCCGGATCAGCATCCGGGTCCGCACCGCGATGGCCGCCCAGACCCGGCAGGGCCGGTACCTGGGCGGCCAAGAATGGGAATATCCAGATATATAGATATGCTGAGCATGGCGAAGGAGGAACGAATGGCGACGATGCTCCGCGGCGGTGCCCTGGACGAGGTGCTGGCCGCCCCGATGGAACTTTCCGACGCGACCGAGCTGGCCGAGCTGCTCCAGGCGCTGGGGGATCCGACACGGCTGCGGATCCTGTCCGCGCTGGACATGGCGTGCGTGCCGGTCGGGGCGATCGTGGCAGCGACGGGCCTGCGCCAGCCGGCGGTCTCCCATCATCTGCGGGTGCTGCGCGACCGGGGGCTGGTGCGCGCAGAGCGACGCGGCGCGTTCATCTACTACTGCGCCTCGAGCGGGGCGCTGCGCCCGGCGATCGAGGCGGCCCGGGCGCTGCTCGACGCGCGTGGTGCCCGGTGACAGCGGCGGTGCTCTACTGCCAAAACGGCTGCCCGGCGTGCGCCGGCATTGCACGCCAGCTCGCCGGCGCCGGAGTGCACTCCCGAGTGCGTGACGTCACCACCGAGCCCGACGCCCTCGCCGCCGTGGCCCGCCTCGGCTACCAGTCCCTGCCGGTCCTGGTCAGCCCCGACGGGGCCACCGCGGCCGGAGCCCAGGCCGCCGACCTGGCCCGACGGCTGGCCAGCAAGACGACAGCCGCCGAGGCGATCCCCGCGGCCGGCGGCACCGGCCACAGCCACCCGATCGAGGACAAGGAGTCGTGATGATGCCGATGATGGCGGGTTTCCCCTGGCCGCTGTTCGCGGTCCCGGTGATGATCGGCCTCGCCATGGTGGTGTTCCTGGCGCTGCGCTCCGGCCTCGGCTGGGGCGGCTCGGCCCCAGGCTGCGCCGCCGGGCCTCACCAGCCTCCGGTGACGCGCATCGACGAGGGGCCGCCTCGGGAGGACCCTATGGTGATCCTGCGGGAGCGCTTCGCGCGCGGGGAGATCGACATGCCCGAGTTCGAGGCGCGCCTCGAGGGGCTGCTGCGCAGCGACCCGCGCGAGGCGATGCCCTGGCGGGACAAGTGACCGGCGCCGGCCGGCCAGGCCGCCAGCAGCCTGCGGAGCACGAGGTGCAGGACGACGCCGCGGCCTCCGGGCTCGTCGTCGGCCAGCGCGAGCACTGGGAGGCGACCCTGGCAGCCAACCCGGCGATGTATGGGCCGGAGCCGAGCGAGGCGGGCCGCTACGCGGCGGAGCGCTTCGCCGCCGAGGGGCTCATCTCCGTGCTGGAGCTCGGTGCCGGTCAGGGACGCGACACTCTCGCCTTCCTGCGCGCCGGGCTCGACGTGCACGCCCTCGACTACGCCGCCGGGGCCCTCGCCGGTATCGCCCGTGACGCCGGGCCGCAACTGGCCGGGCACCTCACGACCGCCGCCCACGACGTGCGCGAGCCCCTGCCATTGCCGGATGCCTCGGTCGATGCCTGCTACTCCCACATGCTGTTCACCATGGCGCTGTCCACCACGGAGCTGGAGCACCTGGCCCATGAGGTGCACCGGGTGCTCCGCCATGGGGGTCTGTGCGTCTACACCGTGCGGCACACCGGCGACGCCCACTACGGCGCCGGCCGGGCCCTCGGCGGCAACCTGTACGAGAACGGCGGCTTTGTCGTGCACTTCTTCGACCGGCCCCTCGTCGAACGGCTCGCGGAGGGCTTCACCCTCGATGACGTCACCGCCTTCGAGGAGGGCGGCCTGCCCCGGCGGCTGTGGCGGGTCAGCCAACGCAAACCATGACCGGGTTTGTGACCATCCCACTGCGCCCGCCCGGGTCGGCGTCACCACTGCCGGCCATGCCGGTCGCCGTGTGCTCCACCCGCCAGCACATGCTTGCGCGACCGCGGCCATGACTGCCGCACGGTGGTGCTGCCTGTCTGCGTCAACGCCGTGTTCGACGCCTTGGGCCCCGACCAGCGCGACCGGCTCGCCGCCACGATCGTGACCGGGCTGAGCACCGCCGCGGCCCGCCACCAGCGACTAGAAACAACACCGAAAGAAGGGAACTGAAACGATGCCCAACGACAAGGTCACCACCACTTCGGGGATCACCGAGCCGGCCGCCGCCGCGTTCGACGGCGGGGTTGACCTGCTCCTGCCACCCTCGACCCCCCGCAACGTCCTCGACGTGTTCGTCACCTCCTGCAACATCGGCGCCTGCGACTGCGACACCGCTTTCGTCCCGAAGATCGCCGGTGTCGAGCTGTTCGAAGAGCCAGGCCGGCTCCGGGTGCGGATCACCGGGGCGGTCACCCCCGGCGAGGTCCTCGCCGAGATGGGCTCCTCCGCCCCCCAGTTGCGCCCCTCCCAGCCCTGACCCGCGACGAGCACGGCCGGATCACCGAATCGACAGGAGAACACCACAGCGAACATGAACGAGATGGGCAAGATGATGAGTTCCGCGATGGGCTCGGCGATGCCGCCGATGATGGACAAGATGTTCTCGGCGATGACACCCGAGGCGCGCGTCGAGTTCGTCACCACGATGATCGAGGGCTTCACCCGCCTCGCCGAGCAGTACCTCGGCCCCGAGGGACCCCTCCAGCATCAGCCCCCGTGGCCAGGCCCCGCCCGGCCTGGTCAAGGGCGGTGCGCTGGAAGCTGTCGATCTCGTCGATCACCACCATGTGGCTTCGCTGTACATGGTGGCGTGCCAGGTGCTGTGCGGGTCGGGGGTGGCGTGGACGGCGACGAGGACCAGGACCAGCGGAGGGTCATCGCGCTCCAGTAAGGTCCGCGCGGATGAGAACCGCTCCCGTGAGGTCTGCTTTTTCGAGGTGAGCGCGGTTGAGCTTCGCATCGGTAAGGTGCGCGCTATTGAGGTAGGCGCCAGTGAGGCGCGCGTCGGTAAGGTCCGCGCGGTGGAGTTTCGCGCGGTCGAGGTGCGCGCCGGGGAGATCCGCCTTCTTGAGGCTCGCGTCCGTGAGGTCTGCGTCGGTGAGGTTCGCGCCGCCCATGCGCGCTCCGCTCAAGTCTGCTAAGTGAAGAACCGCATTGGTCAGGTCGGCTTTGGTGAGATGCGCATCGGTTAAACGGGCGGCAGGGAGAAGGCAGGGAGAGCCGCTTCGGTGAGGGTCGCGTTGTTGAGCTTCGCGCCGTCGAGATTCGTATCAGAAAGGTCGGCGTGAGCGAGGTCTGCGAAATCGAGGCTTGCGCTGGCGAGGCGAGCACGGCCAAGGATCACGCGGCTGAGTTCCGCGCCGGTGAGGTCCGCGTACAGGGCTGAGGCCAAAGTCCTGATTTCGTGATGCAGCTCACGTGGTGTCGTTTTGGTTACAGGCCGAGGAGTTCGAGGGCGCGCAGGCCGCCGGTGCGGTCCCAGGCGAGCTCGCGCCGGGCGCGG
>Ga0307373_10001407_pt1 | contig 45146 bp, 33 predicted proteins | sample OX2MG_FD_202534 | JGI IMG/M metagenome (GOLD analysis project Ga0307373, IMG submission 202534) | Soil microbial communities from Risofladan, Vaasa, Finland - OX-2 | ecosystem: Environmental > Terrestrial > Soil > Coastal area > Acid sulfate soil | place: Finland: Risofladan, Vaasa | collected...
TGGCTATCGGGCATACCGTGCTCCCTTCTTGAATGAAGAATTGCGATTACATCAGCTTCAGCGCCACGGCGTATCCAGTCAGCAAGCCGTGAAAAAAGGCGCGATCTTCCTGCTGAGTGGCGCACTCGTCGCGCGCCGCGGCGCAGTTGAGTGCCCGGAGCAGCTTCTCGCGACGGGCCTGTCGTGGACTCCAGCCCGATAATTTACCAAGATAAAACTGCACCGTTTGCTCGTCCGCAATGGTAAAGCCAGGAAAGCCGCAGACCTGAAAGGCGCAGGTCTGCGCTACTTGCTTGCTCCTCCGGTTGAGATCATGGGGTTGCCCGCTTGTCACTCCCGTGGCCGCGAGAACGCGGCTGGCGGCGGCTGAAAAAGCCTTGCAAGCGACGCAGAACTTCCTGCAGATCCACGCCTTCAGCGGCCGCTGCTTCCTCCAGCGTCAGCGAGCGCGGCGGTTCCCTGACTTGGCTTAGCGCCTTCAGACCCGCGTCGACCAGGATTTTCCGAGTTTCTGGAAAGCTTGTGACATACCAATAGACTGGGAGCCGGGCGGTCACTCCCGAGGGTTCCAGCCACGCCGGCGGCGCTTGCCCCAGCGTCATGGCCATGTTGAATACAAAGAGAAGCACCGCCGCCAGTTCGAGCAGGGCGGAGAACGGCAAGACCTGCCATGCGAAACCTCCCGCGGCGTAGGCAATGGCCTCGCTTGAGACGCGCAACAGACAGCCCACGCTCAAAGCCCACAGACTCGCGGCCATCAGCTTTACACTGTACAACTCCCGGCCGCCGAGGAAAGCAGGCAACAAGCGCGGCGCCAGGGCGACAATCAGCGTGGCGACAAAGCCGACGGTCACGGCGTGCCGGGAAGCCCCGCCGAGGCCGGCTTCTTTTCCCCAGATGTCCGCCGCCACGCCGAGCACGGCTCCTACCAGCAGCCATGCATAGGACAGCCGGATAAATTGCGGATAAAGCCGGTAGACGCCGGCAAGTTTGGGAGGTCGAACTGAAGGCCGCAAGACGCGAAGGGCATGAATGGCCAATATCGTCACCATCAAAATGAGGGCGTCAGCCAGCAGAAACCAGCGCGCCAAAGCGCAGACGATGATGGCAACGATCCCCAGGCCCAGCCTGCGCGCCGCCCCGTGGTCAGGCGGGTGAAGTCCCAGGAAAATCGTCACGAAGCGTGTGCTATACCCCCAGGCGACGGGGACGGTAAATCCCCACAGCGCCACGATGAGGAATGCGCGGTCTAACCGGGGAGGATAGACGGGAGTCGCAGCTTTCAGGGCCACCAAAATCGAAATGCCCAGGTTGAACGTAAGAGCAAGGCCCAAGGCGCCGAAACCAACGATACCGAGCCAGGAGCCAAGATCGTGAGGCTTTCTCCGGCTGTTTTTGCCTTTGCCGGTGCGCTCCTTCGAGAACAGCAAGATGCGCTGGGTTAATGCGTAGGCCGCAAGCTCCATGAGCGCTGAGGCGAGCAGTCCGACGCGCCAGCCACGAACGCTCACTCCAACCCACCACCGCCAAGCTACACCCATCGTCCACAAAACCCAGACCGTCCAAACCAGACCGAAATTCCTGAGCGGCCGGTGCCGGAATTTGGGCAGGGCATAGAGCGAGATGCCCAGAATGAAGCTGCCCACCCAGCCGAGTAACTGAGCCTGCCCGTGCGCCTGGATCCAGGCCACGCTGGCCGCGTTGGCGGCCCGGTGCGATGCGATCTCGAGCAGGTTCCAAACTCCAAGCAGTGTTCCAGGCAGTGCCAGAAAAGCCAGCCCCGCCGCTATGAACGCGGCTAGAGCCCTGGCGGCCCGCCGCTCCGGCCCCGGATCGGCGTAATCACCTGCAGATAGGCGGTCACGTTCATAGGCAGCCCTCCACGCTTCCGGCAAACCGGCTGTTTTCGCTCCGTGTTGAAAAGATATTCCTTGATTCACCGCGTCTCTTGAGATGGGATTGCTTACCGGCACAGTATACTTCCGCTCCTTCGCGCCACAGTGACTAAAGTCACAGATCATACGGACCCGATTCCGCTAAACTTCGAGTTGGATTATTCCGGGAAACGAACAGCACATGGACGTTGTTGACCGTTACCGATGGATTGAGAGGATTCAGTCGAAACGAGCGAGTACAAGTAGAGTATGATTCCCGCTCCGGTGAGGGGACAGCCGAGGAAAAGAAAGACCATGGAGTCCAGGGTCAGAACTAACTGTCCGTGGGACTGGCCGGGCGGGTGGGCTCGTGCGAGGCCAGCGAATAAAGGTAAAGCAGAACCCCGGCTGCCAGGAACGGGCACCCGATCATCAGGAAGGCCACAAACAACAAAGGATGGATCTTAACAAACGAAAACATCTGGATGATGAGGCCGATGACAATCAAAACAGCCGCCCACTTCAGGCGTTTTTCAATCACTGGGCTTGCCGTACCGTTCGGCATTCTATTGGCCTCCTTTCCAGAAGGTTACGTCCTTGAGCGAGTCGATGGCGTGAATGGTGTCGTGGCAGTTGCTGGACATGCAGGAGAGCTGATTGGACTTGATGCGCGCCAGCATGTCCGGCGTCTTATGATGCTCGGTGGCCTCCTCATAGGTTCGGGCTCCCAGGTGGCAGTAGAGGCATTCGCGGTTATTAAACGGAGTGTAGAGCTTGATCTGGCCGGGCTTGGGGATGGCTCCCAGGTACTCCACATACAGGTGATGCAGGCCGCGCATCTTGGAACTGATGGGTCCAAACATGGTGTAGTCGGTGTGGCAAGTGTAGCAGGCGTGGTCGCGGGGCACCAAGCGGTTCTGAAAGTGCTTGGCAGGAACAAAACTTGGGTCGTCCGCGTAGAGGCTGCGGCCGTAATCGTGCATGACGTGGCAGGAAAGGCAGAATTGGGTGGATTCGGCCCGGCTCATTTGCTTCGAAAAACCCAGCCAGGAGGCGGCCACCGGCAAAATAAAAAGGGCCAGGAAAGCCAGAATCTTGCCGCCCCGCGCCCTGGTGAGCTCCGGACGGAAGGCCACCAGGAGCGCGAGCACAACCGTAATGACCGTGAAAACGGCAACTCCCACCAACGGCGTCATTGCAGTAGCTCCCCTCCCGAAATTATTTGGAATTCAAACCACCGGATTCGTTTCCCTTCAACGATCCGGTTGGACCGCCTTGGCCCGAGCCTCCAGGCCTATTTCGAAGCGAGGCTGCGGTAATACTTGACCACGGCAGCAATCTGATCTTTGCTCAATTCCTTCTGGAAGCCGTCCATGTTCACGCCCTTGCCCTTGGTGGCAATCTCAATCATTTGCTCTTCAGAGTATTTCTTGATCGTCTCACTGACCGGTTTCACCTTGAGCTTGCGGCCCTTCATTGTTTTGCCCGCGCCATCCGGGCCGTGGCACACCGCGCACTTGTGCTGATAGGTTCCTTTGCCGTTATCCTGCGCCCGCGCCGGTGTGGCGGCGAGGAATACAACAAACAGCGCGGCAACACCAAGTGCGAAAACCGGGACGGCGCGAGTGGCCCTCCGATTCAATCCGTACATGAATTCTCCTCTTGCTGTAGCGGCGGTCTGTGACCGCCGAGTTTTATCTTTCAACATCTTCCGGCGGTCAGAGACCGCCGCACCAGCTAACTGCGCCAGTGCCCGCTGCCGGCGGGGTGGGTGATGCACTCAGAAGGTTCGAGTCCAACTGATGGTCAGCAGATTGGCCTGGAAGTTGTTCCCGGTGACGATCTGCTCGATGTAATAGGTGCGTTGCAGATTCACGGAGAGGCGGCCGGCCTTGGGAAAGTCAAAATAAACCGTCCCAGTCACCAGCGGCCAGGTCAGCGGCCCGTAGGCGGGGGCCTCACCGCTGTTCATGCCAAGCCCCGTCGTGCGGTCATAGTTGCCGGTCAGTTCAATCCCAAAATGCTTCACCGGCTTGGCCAGGAATCCTCCCTGCCAGACGTGGTTCAAAGCCTGATCGCGCAGGTAACCACTGAGCGGAGGCGTGCCGCGAATGTACTGGATGTTACCCTCGGCCAACTCGTTATCGTAAGTAAAGCCTCCGAAAATCGAGAAGCGGTCATCAAGGGCATAAGACAGAGTCGAAGAATTATCGTGCATCGTGCCGTGGAAGCCAGTGTCCAACAATTGGCTGTTAATGATGTTGAGGTCATTATCAAAAGACAGCTTGGTGGTGGGTTGGAAATGGAAGATCAGGTGCCCGCCCACCTCCGTGTGGGGTGTCATGGCGGTGTAAGAGGCACTGTTGACAAAGCTGTGATAATCACCACGGATGCTTACCATTTTGTTGGGCTGGTAGTAAGCGCTGAACTCCGGCCAAGCCGTCTTGGTGCGCAAAGAGAGCGCGGGGTTCGCCACGCCATTAGTCAGGGACTCCACGTTGGCTTCCAGCAAACGGACGCCCGGCTGCAAGGTCAGGTTGTAGAGCGGCGTGAAGACCATGTTAACGTCCAGATCCTCCAGTCCATCCCGCCAAATAGTGTCGCCCGTACCGGTGTTGGGTGTGACGGCGTTGAACAGGCTATCAAAGGTTCCTATAGCATCGGTGGTGAACCGTGAATAGCGGTAATCCACATTCATGTCCCACCACTTTTTGATGTAGAAGGTGAAGCCCTGGTCAATCACATGATCCGGCTCAACGACGTTGGCCCGGCCACTCTGCGAAACAGCGTATGGTCCATTTACGCCCGACTTGGCCGTGGGACCAATTCCATTAAAAGACTGGTCAAAGGAGGCTGGCCCGCTATAGCGGTAATAGATATAGTCCCCGCGCATCTCCATCCAATCCATGGGCTTGCCGTTGTAGGAAAATTCGCTCACCGGTGTGGTGAGCTGACGGAATTCCGACCACGAAAAATTGGTGAGCAATTGAGCAGCCGTGGACGGGATGGTGTTGATGGTGGGCTCGCCGGAAAAAGGATTGTTCATCGTCATGTTCTGATTGAAGGTCTGGTAGCCCAGATTGTAGTGAAATGTCCAGGAATGGTGGGTGTAATCGATGCCACCGGTGAAGCGGTTGGTGTTGTCCGCGATGGGCGCGTCTAGATAGTAAGGATTGGCGCGCGCGAACGCTCCCCAGTAACTGGGGGAGCCTAAAAAGTCCGGCGACATGGTCGTGAAAGTGGCTCCGCTGTCGGTGGTGCGGTAATAGTCGAAGTTGAAACGTAGATTATTGGTGGCGTGCAGCGTCAGATCCACAGACCCGAACTTGCGCACCGTGGCCCAGTTGTGATTGTCAGTGAGGCCTGCCATGCCGAGCGGCAGGGTTACTGCATCATTCTGGTTCCAGTAGAAGTACGCCTGGCTCCAGTTGACGCGCAGGTCGTAAACCTTGTTCTTGGAAACGTTCAACTGCGCGGTGGGGAAGGGATCCCCGCCCAGGCCGCTCATGGTGAGAGAATAACTATCCGCAAATGGATTCGTGCCCTTCGGAGCCTCGCCGAACATGCTGAAGTCCTGGAGCCGGACTCCCTTTTGCAGGTCGTAGAGCTCCAAATACATGGGCTGGTAGCCCTTAATGTCCGTAAAGCGGTACCCCACGGTGGCTGAGCCCTGCGTATTGAATCCCCCCAGGTTGATGGGAGTCTCCGATTGATCCTGGGCCGCCAGGTTTAGGCTGCCCACGTGGATCACGAGCACAGAAATCAGGAAGCACAATTTTAATTTCATGGCGCCACCCCTTACCGAAGGAAATTCGGGTCAAAGTTTGAGCCGTGGATCCGGACGTGGCAGCGGGTGCATTCGCCGCTCGTCTGGAATCCCAGCCGGCCGTGCGGGACCCCGGCCTGCCCGTGGAAGCCGGTATGGCACTGCAGGCAGAGCAATCGCCCTTCCCGCCGCACCAGCAGCATGCGGCTGACGGTTCCGTGAGGATTGTGGCAGGCCACACAGCCTTCCACCCTTGACGCGGGATGCTCAAAGAGATAAGGTCCGCGCTTTTCCACGTGGCAGTTCACGCAGGTTTCCCAGTTCGTCTTCACCAGGTTGGCCAGATTGTTGGTGCCGTGAGGATTGTGGCAATCCGTACACTTTATCAAGCCTTCGGGCACACGGTGGTGAACCGGCAGAGCGAACTGTGCCTGAATGGTCCTGTGGCAGCCAAAGCAGAGGTCCGGCTCCGGCTCTTTCAGAAGATTGTTGTGCAGCCAACGCATCTCCTGCGGGAGTTGGGGAACCGTGAAGAATGCCATTTGCGCGTAGGGCAGCCCAACCTTGCCCGGATTCTCCGCGGCGTCCACCAAGTGAGTCGAGTGGCACTGGTTGCAGGAAATCCCGTTCAAGGCATGCAGGGTATGTGCGAAGTCCTGCTGATCCTTGCTGGTAATGTGGCAAGTCAGGCAGAGCTCGGCATTCTGCTTGGGGTTTCCGCGAAAAGCAAAAATGGGAAACTGCTTCAGGCCGGCCAGGATTTTCTGGTCATCGCCATCGGCTGCTTCCATGGCGTCGGTGTGAGCCTTGCCGGGTCCGTGGCAAATATCGCACCCGGTAATGTAGGGCTTGTCCGGAAATTTGATGGAGGCGTGAGCCGTCTTTTCGAACTCCAGGTATTCCGCCTTGTGACAAGACTCGCACCTTTGAGGATCCACGTAATCACCGGGCTTGCCGGCGTCCGGCTCTCTCCAGGCGACCGATGGACCATGCTTCGCCTCGGGTTGCGTTTGTGCGAACCCCACACCGCTGAGCATGGTGAAGGAGGCAAGAAACACCACTCCTACAACAGCTTTTGCGGGGAACTTCAGAATTGCGGGAGCACGCATTCTCATCATTGGCGTACCTCCTAACCTGATAAGAACAGACTTCCCCCAGGAGCTTGGTTACTCCCCCGACCGGGGATTTGGCGCCGGGGAATTGAGCTTTTCCGAATGGACTACCATTACTTGCACGCTAATACTCATAACCGTTATGCATTTATTTTCAAGAGTCAAGCCTTATTATCAAACAGTAATATCAACCTGCCTTAGATACCAGATGGGCTTTGAACCACAGGCCCCGCAACATGGCCTTACAACGAGTACGCGGTCTTCTCATAAGCGCCTCTCAAACACGTGTTTCTTGGCTCAGGAACTCCATGAAGTCATGCAAGCGGCATGGCTTCATGAGCCTTGCCATGAGGAATTCAGCCCTCTTTAATCACCCGCCCTTGCCCCTCTCCTGGCACAACGTGAGCGGCCCGGCGCTCCATGGGTACAAGCTCCCTCTGACCGTGACCCGTGTAGATTTGCCGGGGACGTGCAATTTTTTGCTCAGGATCTTCCAGCATTTCCTGCCATTGCGCCAGCCATCCGGCCGTGCGGGGAATGGCAAACAACACCGTAAACATGGCGGGTGTGAATCCCATCGCTTGGTACATGATCCCCGAGTAGAAATCCACGTTAGGGTAGAGCTTACGCTTGATGAAGTACTCGTCATTCAAAGCGATGCGCTCGAGCTCGAGAGCAATATCCAGCTTTGGACTTCTTCCCGTGACTCTGAAGACGTCCTCAGCGGCCTGTTTGATGATTTTGGCGCGAGGATCATAGTTCTTATAAACACGGTGTCCAAATCCCATGAGCCTTCCATGGCCGGCCTTGATGCGCTCGACGTAACTGGGAACATTATCCACGTGCCCGATCTCATCAAGCATTTTAATGACTTCTTCGTTTGCCCCTCCGTGCAACGGCCCGGAAAGAGCGGCCGCGGCCGCAGCCGTGGTCACGTAAGGATCCGCATGGGCGCTGCCCACAGAGCGCATGACACTGGTGCTGCAATTCTGTTCGTGGTCGGCGTGAAGGATGAACAGGATGTCCAGCGCATGTGCAATAGCCGGATTTGCTCTGTACTTCGGCTCGACCATTCTCCACAGCATGTTCATGAAATTTTCGGTGTAATTTAGATCATTGTCAGGGTATACGTAAGGGTAGCCGAGACCATGGCGGTAGCAGTAGGCGGCAATGGTAGGCAGCTTCGCGATCAGCCGCATGATCTGCAACCGCCGATTCTCCGCATCGTGGACATTCCTGGCTTCGGGATAAACCGTCGACAATGCCGCGACGGTGCTGATCAGCATGACCATCGGATGGGCGTCGTATGGAAAGCCTTCCAGGAATTTCTTCGTATTCTCGTGAATCATGGTGTGGTGCGTAATCCCATCCACCCAAGTCTTCAGTTGTGGTTTTGTGGGCAGCTCGCCGAACAACAACAGGTAAGCGACTTCCAGAAACGTGCATCGCTCGGCCAGTTGCTCAATGGCGTAGCCGCGATACCGCAAAATGCCGCGATCTCCGTCGATGAAGGTGATCGAACTCTGGCACGACGCGGTGTTCATGAATCCCGGGTCATAACCTTCGACACCGAAATCCTCGGGACCCGTCTTGATCTGACGTAAATCGACGGTCCGCACTGTCCCTCCGTGAAGGGCGATACGGTAGGTTGCACTGGTGCGGTTATCGACAACGGTTAGAGTGTTCTCTCCCATAAATTTTCCTCCGGCCCAATGCGTTCAACCCAACTTTGCGCGCCACGGTGGATGGAAAAACCCGTTCGCCATGATCCTTTGGCCCTTACCTCCGGCTCCGATTGCTTCAACATCAGGAAACCTTGGGCCGCACCGCCGCCTGATGTGTAGCGGTGAATCTTCAACCCAGTCGCCCCGGCGCGAGATGGCGTTACAACTTCGTGTGGGCAGCGGAGGATGGAATAACGTGCAGGCCCCCCCCAGCGATGTGCTTCCTCGTTCATGATCACCATGACCTGCCTCTGCCTCGTTCAAATGTGATAATGCATCTCTTCGGCTGGAGAATCCGTGACCCCGATCACAGCTCAGTGTGACGGGAATGACGGTGGCGATTACCTTCCGCCGCATGTCCTGGCGGGATACGAGAAGGTTAGTCATGATGCTTGCCTCCGGGCCACGACGATTCATTGCTATCGTGAACGGACTATCCAGCGCGCTCTGTGATCACGATCACCGATTCATGTGATCGCCGTGGTGGCGATAGACCTGATGGCCCGCATCGATTGGCACTGTAGGGCAAGTACCGGTTGGTGAGTTGCGGTTCGGAAACAAGTCGGTCGAGCCCGAATCGGACTTCCAGCCGATGTCAAGGTTACTGCGCGGAAAACTCATTGGTCACGAGGCTCTCGACTCATCGGTTATCATATATTACTGTATTGCTTATATCTAAACTTCTACCCACTAGAGCCGGTAGGTTTGACAACGGCTGAAAGTCGCAATTGCGGCTGAAGCCCATGCAGACCAGCAGAAAAAGGCGGTGAGGCGCTTGATTTGGCGGGGATCGGTAATGGCGGTCGGGCGCAGGCCGTACTTCGCGGTGGCCTGGCCGAAGTATCTTTGCTGGGATGAGTCAACCACCTGAGCTGGAATCGGCGGCTCTCCCGTGTAGGTCCGGTAAGCCAGCAGGCCCAGCGCAAAAAAGTCGAACAAGAATGACGATAGCAACTGCCTGAATCCAGGCGTTCGATACCAGCAGACTGCGCTTATGGCTATCGCCCATACGGTGCTCCATTCTTGAATGAAGCATTGCGATTACATCAGTTTCAGCGCCACGACGTATCCAGTAAGCAAGCCGTGAAAAAAGGCGCGAGCTTCCCGCTGAGTGGCGCACTCGTCGCGCGCCGCGACGTAGTTGAATGCCCGGAGCCGCTCCGGCCCCGGATCGGCGTAATCACCTGCAGATAGGCGGTCACGTTCATAGGCAGCCCTCCACGCTTCCGGCAAACCGGCTGTTTTCGCTCCGTGTTGAAAAGATATTCCTTGATTCACCGCGTCTCTTGAGATGGGATTGCTTACCCGCACAGTATACTTCCGCTCCTTCGCGCCACAGTGACTAAAGTCACAGATCATACGGACCCGATTCCGCTAAACTTCGAGTTGGATTATTTCGGGAAAGGAACAGCACATGGACGTTATTGACCGTAGCGCGCGAGTGGGAGACATTGCCCGTACATGGCCGGAAACGATGCGGATATCTTCTCAATACCAGCTCGACCTGTGTTGCGGCGGGGCGCACTCGTTGGAGTTTGTTGCCCAACGCCACGGGCTCGATCTCAGCCGCCTGCCTGCCGAACTCAGCGAATCCCTTAAACGCAACGCGCAGCAGCCGAAATAGGAGTTCAAGACCATGCCCAGGATCACTGCATCGACCCGCGTGGCTGATATCTTGGAGATCTGTCCAAGCGCCCGGGGTATCTTCGACCGTTATGGCCTGAAGGGCTGCGGTGGCCGCGAAGGGCCGGCCGAGTCTCTCAGTTTCTTTGCGCGCGTGCATCAGGTGGATATGGAGGCTCTTTTGAAGGATCTCAACGTGGAGGTCGAAAACCCCTCGAAGGAGGATGCCCTCTACAAAGAATCGCTGGCCGATACCATTTACCGCCGTTTCTTCAAAGGTGGAATCGTCATCGTCCTGACGGTGGGAGGGCTTTGGGGCGTGATCAATCTGGTCCAGATCGCTGTCCGCAAGAACCTTCTCCAGCCCGCGTTGGTTCCCGCCATCCACGCTCATGCACATGCCATGATTTTCGGATGGGTCGGACTATTTGTCATGGGGTTCGCGTACCAGTCATTTCCTCGTTTCAAGTACACCACACTCTGGCGGCCCGGCCTCGCCAACCTCACGTTCTTCCTGATGCTCTTGGGGATCGGGGCAAGGGCTGGCGCGGAGATGCTGCAACCTCGGCCAGTGGGGATTGGCCTGGGAGCACTCTCCGCCATTGCGGAATTCATTGCGATTGGTCTGTTTCTCCTGATTATCTCCAAGACTGCAGGCCGGTCGCTCGAGCCGCACAGCCCGTACGAGAAGTTCATTTTTGGCGCTCTTGCCTGGTTTCTGATACAAGCCGTTTTCAGTGATTTTTTCTTCTTCGCCAAAGCCACGGCGGGAGGAGGAAGCGAGCTCTTTCAAAGGATTGCTTTGCTGGACCCGCCCCTGCGGGACATCCAACTGTTCGGCTTTGCCGCGATGATCATCGCCGGTGTCAGCCAGCGTTTTGTACCCGTCGTTTACGGCCTTGGCAAACCGAAGCATGACCGCCAGGGACTTATCTTTGTGCTCATGAACGGAAGTCTTATCCTGGATATATTTTGTTACGTTGGCCTATACTCGACGGGCAATTCTTACTTCGTCGCGGGCCTGGAATTCTCCTACCTGCTCATGCTTGCCTGGGCGGTCCTGTTGGTCTTCCAGCTTCGTGTTTTCACAAAGACAAGTGAACCAGACCGCAGTTGGAAGTTTATCCGCGCCGCCTACGTGTGGCTGATCATCGCCCTCGGCATGATGCCCTTCTTCATTCCCTACAGCGTTTGGACTCACCAGTTTTTTGCTCACGCTTATTGGGCCGCGCACCGCCACGCGTTTACCGTCGGTTTCATCAGCATGATGATTCTGGGTGTTTCATCGCGCATCGTGCCCATTCTTGCGGGCGTCAGTTCGCGGCAGATTTCGTCGCTTTGGGGACCGTTCATCCTTTTGAATGTGGGGTGCCTTGGCCGCGTCGTTCTCGAGGTGCTGACCGATCACTTGCCCCGCATAGCCTATCCGCTGATGGGGACTACCGGGTTCCTTGAAATCACCGCTCTCGCTTGGTGGGGAATCGGACTGTGGCGCGTCATGAACCTGTCAAAAACCCAGCGGACCAATCTCCTTGTCGCCCCCGTGCCAGTTGGATCGAAGTAGTACAGAAATGATCACATCTTACCAGGAGGAACAATATGAGAGTTGATGGAAATATAACAGTGAAGGATATCGTTCGAGGGATGCCGGCTTCAGCCCAGATCTTCGAGAAGTTGGGCATTGACTTCTGTTGCGGAGGGGCAAGATCCCTTCAGGACGCTTGTCAGGACGTGGGGATCCGTGTTGACCAGGTGGTTCAGAAACTGGAAGGCGTCGCGCGGACCCCCAACCCGGAAAGCCAAGCGGCGGACTGGAACACGGCCACGCTCTCCAGCCTGGTCAGCCACATTGTTGAAAGGCACCACGCCACCTGCAGGCAGCAGCTTGAATGGATTGGTCCGCTTCTTGCAAAGGTCGTCAAAGTTCACGGCGCAAATCACCCCGAATTGGGCCAGGTTCAACCCATCTTTGCCAAGCTTTCGGAGGAACTCTCGATGCACATGATGAAGGAGGAGCATGTTCTATTTCCCTTCATTACCAACATGGAAGATGCCGCAAGCCGCAAGGCCAACATTCCGGACATGCCGTTTGGTACTGTCCAGCAACCGGTGAAAATGATGATGCTCGAGCACGATGAGGCTGGGGCGGAACTGAAGGAAATCCGCAAGCTGACGAATGCTTTTGAGCTGCCGCCGGGTGCCTGCGGCAGCTACCGTAACCTCTATGATAGCTTGAGGGAATTTGAACAGGACTTGCACCAACACATTTATCTGGAGAACTACGTGCTTTTCCCTCGGACGATAGCCCTGGAAGAAACCGCGGAACAGGCGCTCTCTTAATTCTGGGCCGGAATTCCTGGTGCCGCCTCGGCGCGAAAACCGTTCAACGTTCGGGCATCCGCATCTTGCGAATGCCCCCGCCCGGTTCCGCCTGATTCGGGCGGGGCAAGCCGGGGCTTCCTTCGGGGGCATCCTACTCCCAGCGTTTCGCCTCGCCCCTGAGAGCGGTCAAATCGGTCACAATAACCGACTTGCCTTTCAGCCTGAGGACCCCCAGGATCTGAAGGCGCCGGAGGTTCCTCGAAACAAGCTCTCGCACCGTGCCCACCTGGGCTGCTAATTCCTCCTGAGTGCACGGGAGCGTAAATTCCGTGCCCCCTCGGGTCGCGTGCCCCTTGCTGTCAGCCATCCGGCAGAGCAGCGCCGCCAAGCGGTGACGTACGCTCTTGAACGATAGTTCCTCGATGATCTCCACCAGCTTGCGCAGCCTGGAGCCCATAACCCTGAGAATCTTCAGCGCTACGTCCGGATGCTGGCGGCAGAGCTCATAAATATCCTTCTTGTTGATATGAAGAAGCGCCACCCCGGTCACCGCGGCCGCCGAGGCAGGATAAGGCGCATCGTCAAAAATCGGCAACTCGGCCAGCGAACTGCCGGCTCCAAAGATCATCAGCACCCGCTCACGACCGCCCGGAGAAGTCTTAAATACCTTGACTTCCCCCATCTCGACCACGTAGAGACCATCGCAGCGATCGTCTTCGCAAAAAATCAGCGTACCCGGTTCATATTCGCGGCGGCATACACGTTCAGCCAGGAAGGCTAACTCCACCTCAGAAAGGTCAGCAAACAGGGGAACAGACTTCAGGAAATCCACACCTGCTGTTCCGTTCTTCGTCATTCTCCTATTGTAGGATGGAAGTAAGGTTCCGCACTATTCAAGTTTCCATAATGAGTGCGTCACATGGCGGTCCCATCATAAGTTGAACAGATTCAGTTGCCACCTCTGATCGTGCGGTTGAGCCTCGTCGTCTACGACGGAAAGCACCTGTGAAATCGGGGTTCTTTCGAATTCCGGCACACTTAAAATCTGGAGAATCTTGTAGAACCTGAGCCCCAGGTTGAGCCGTCTTTTCAAAATGGCGACGAGCACGTAAACGAACACTGCGATCCAGATTTGGGTCTTGACGGCATTCTCCGACGTTCCGTAAAGCGCTTTGATGCGGAGGTACTGCCTGATCCATTTGAAGAACAGTTCCATCCGCCAACGCGCTTTGTAAAGTTGCGCGATGGTGAGGGACTGCAAAGTAGGGCTGTTGGTCAGGAAAGTGAGGCAATGGTGATTCTCGGCAACCAGCGCAGCGCCAGCTCGGCGGCGCGTTCAAAGCCGGGCACGGTTACCGGAGTCGCGTCCAACGTCTCCCCACTGGGCCGCAGAGGTGATCCGCTGGCACAGGGTGCTCGGGCGAGACGTAACTGCACATAAGGTAAGCCAGTGGTTCGACCCGTGCGACTTGAAAAGGTTTGACCGTTGAGGCATCAGCATCCTGCTCAGGTGGCTTGACGAGACCATCTGAAAAAAGGAGGATGTGATGTCTGAGTTTTATCAGAATCTATCCCACTCAAGGTGGGATTGGCATTACCATGTTGTGTCCGTGCCCAACCGACGGCGCAAGGTCTTGTTCGGCCAAGTGCGCCGGTGATCGGGTAAGATTGTTCACGCTCTGGCCCGGCAGAAGGAGTGCCAGGTTCTCGAAGGGCATCTGATACCGGACCATGTGCATATCTGCATCGCAATTCCCCCCAAGCACCCGATGGCTTCGGTGATCGGGTTTCTGAAAGGGAAGAGCGCCATCGCTGTGGCCCGACTGAATGGCCGGGAACGGAATTTCATCGGCGAGCACTTGTGGGCTCGTGGGTACGCCGTTTCCACGGTCGGGGTTGAACTCGCAGAAGTTCGCCGCTCCATTCGCGAGCATGAGAAAGCGGATGGAGCCACTGGGAAGTTCTGAGCATTGAATGGAAGGCGCGCTCGGCGCGACGCCTTAACCCACGCACCGGCCCCGTTTGAGGGGGACTACTCATCAAGCCACCCGCTTTGCGGGGGATATCTGACTGATCGGGGAGTCAAAACATGAAGTCAAAAATGTTGTTGGTTCTTTCAATCCTATTAAGCGCGACTTTAGCGAGAGCTCAGGCGGATTCTTCGGACATCAAGCCTATTTTGAGCGAGCGACTTCAGTCTGCAAAGGTTGTGACTTTCCAGTTGCAGCAGTTTTTGATGGGTACCGTGCCGAAGCTAGCGAACCCATCGGGGGCAAAGCAATGGACCGCTGATGCCGCGCGAATACGCCGGCATTTACTGGATGATGTCATATTCCACGGATGGCCGCAGGAGTGGATTAATTCACCACCAAGGTTTGAAGATCTGGGTGCTCTCCCATCTGGAAAGGGATATCAACTGCGCAAGCTGCGGTATGAAATTGTCCCTGGATTCTATGGCACGGCGCTCTTGTATGAACCCGCACATCTAAGCGGAAAAGTGCCAGCCGTGCTCAACGTTATGGGGCACTTCGACACACTGGGCAACACCGTGGAATTCGAGCAGAAATTCTGTATCAATCAGGCCCTCAGGGGCATGATTGCGCTCAATCCGGACTGGCTGGGCATGGGCGAGCTTAATCAGAGCGGAAATGAACATTGGTTTGCCGCACATCTCGATTTGGTGGGAATGAACGGCGTGGGGCTTTTTTATTTAGCGATGCGCAAGGGGCTGGATTACCTTGCGCAGGACCCTAACGTTGATCAGCGCCGCATCGGCATGACCGGGCTGTCGGGCGGCGGATGGCAGACCATCGTGTTAAGCAGCCTTGATCCAAGGGTAGCGGTGTCAGTTCCAGTTGCCGGTTACACAACTCTGCAAGGAAGACTTGAACGGCTACCAGGAGAGCCAGGGGACGTTGAACAGAACGCTTCGGACTTCCTTGCCGGCCAGGATTATTCAACACTGACTGCCATGCGCGCTCCCCGTCCAACGCTGCTCATCTACAACGCTGAAGATGACTGTTGTTTCCGGGCGCCTTTGGTCAAGCCCTACGTCTTTGATGCGATCAAGCCGTTCTTCAGGTTGTACGGAAAAGAGGATGTGTTCCAATTTCACCAGAATACAAATGTTTCCGCCCACAACTACGGTCTGGACGACCGGGAACAAGCCTACCGATTTTTCGACAAGTATTTCAACCTTCAAGGAGGAGAAGCGGAGATTCCCGTGGGCCGCAATATCAAGACCTATGACGAACTCAAGGCTGGAATCCCGAAGGATAACCTTACGATCCTGGGTTTGGCCCGGAAGATGGCTCAGGCTCTGACGCGGCCGCCCGTGCCCGCGAGTCTGGCTGAGAGGGATGAATGGTCCACTTCTCAGAGGGCGAAGCTCCACCACGTTGTTCGTTATCACCCCGTACGCGTGTCCCATGCCTGGGAGGAGGATAATACCGACCATAATCAGGTCGAATCAGTCTCCTACCGCTTTGAGATGAACAATGGGCTGGCGGCTAGCGGCGTCTGGCTGAAAGAAGTCCCCTCTCGCCCCAATGCACCCATGACGATCGTCTTGAACGATGGAGGCAAGAGGGCTGCGGCACGCCAACTGTGGGATCGTATCCCCGAAGTCGCGGACCGTATGGAACGCGGTGAACAGGTGCTCGCGGTAGACCTGCTCTTCACGGGTGACGCCGCGCCTGATCAACACGCCGAAGTCATCACTGAAATGCTTGCCGCAACAGGCGAACGCCCTCTCGGGATGGAGGCGGCCCAACTGGTCAGCATTGCGCAGTGGGCGCAGAGCAAGTGGGCCCCCGTCACGATTCGCGTGGAAACCACAGGGATCCGCAGCCAAGTCATCTCACTGGTTGCCGCCGCCCTGGAGCCGCATCTATTTTCCGACGTCGAAAACTACCGCGGGATGCACAGTCTCAGTTACCTTCTGAATAAGCCGGTCAATTATGAAGCTGCGCCGGACCTGTTCTGCCTTGATCTTTACAAGGATTTCGATCTTGATCAGTTGGAAGCCTTAGCGAGTCCCGCCAGGGTTGTCGAGCTCAAGGATGCTGGGTTGTCTTCCGCAAAATAATGAAAAAGTAGGCGTTGCACGACACAGAAGTGAAACGATTTATGGTGGCGTACAGGTAGCTTTTTTCTGAGTCTGACCGGATGCAATTTTGGAGCTGGGGCAGAAGATCGCAATAATCATCCGAAGATGATAGCCATCGCCAATGCTGTATGGATGCGAGAAGTCAAACAGCGCAAACTGCACCTTAAGAACGAGGGTAGGGAAAATCCCCTACCCTCATTTTCTTGGGGGGCACAGCTCGCGGAACACGGAGTATATTCCCGGCGAGGCCCCCTCTCAATTTCGATTCGACGCTGGGGATTCCCCCTCCCGGCATGATAATGGCCACGATCGGGAGCAAGGTCCATAAACGTCCAACCTTGCTCGCCAATGGATCGATACACACGGTCGTAAGTCGGCGACGCTCGGCTCTGGTGCGCCGGTCTGTGACCGGCGGATTTCGCCGCTTAGCTTCTGTCCGCGAATTCAGTTTTCTGCATCAGGGCTCGATGGAGAAGCTCCTCGAAACCTGGATTTTGAATTTGTGTCAGTCACACCACGCTTCAGGTTGCGCCGTCCTGAAACATCCCCCCTTGGTCGATGGTTGCCAGCCCAAAGAATAATATGTTAGAGACTCTTTAATGCCAAAATGAGTTGTGAGGAAGGTAACCCGGATGCGCTTGGGAGGCTGGACAACTTGCGCCGCGCTGTTGATTGCAGCCTTCACTTACGCGGCCCCGCAGAAAGCTCCCGGGGACGAACTGGAAGCCGCCGCCGCGGCTGAGAAAGCTGGGCAATATTCGCAGGCTTCAGACCACTACCAGAAGTTCCTCGCAATGGAGTCGACAGCGACCAACCCCACGGCAGTCGTTGAGGTCCGGGTCCGCATGGCGACCGATCTGTTCCTGGCGCATCGCTTTGCTGACTCCCTCCAAGCTTTGCGGCCGGTCTTCGCATGGAAACACAGACCGGTGGATACCGGTGTTCCCGCGCAGGCCTGGGTGGTAGCGGGGCTTGACGATCTGCAATTGAACCGGCTCGATCGTGCGATTCGGAACCTTCGCCAAGGCCTTCAATCGAACCCCACGAGCGGCACGGCGCGACTGGCTTTAGGCGATGCTCTGGCGCGGAGCGGCCATTTGAGCCAGGCAGCCCAGGAATACCGCGACCAGACGCAGCGCACGCCCAAAGTCGTCGAGGCTTGGTACAAGTTGGGAGTCGCGGAAGGTCAACTGGCAAGAGAAACGTTCAGCCGCTTTACAGGGCAGCATTCGGAAGATCCGGTGGCAGAAATGCTGATCGCAGAGCGGTCTCTTAACCGGGGTGACGGCTTGGGTGCGGCGAAAATCCTGCTGCCGATGATTGGAGGAGGCAAGAAGACGGGCGGCGGGCTTACGGCCCAGCATGAGGACCAACGCACCACTCTCCCCGGTATCCACGCGGACCTGGGGCAAGCGTTCCTTGAGCAAGGTTATGTTTGCGCCGCCGAAAATGAGTTTCAGAAAGAGCTGGCAGCGGACCCGGAATCATCACCCGCGTGGTTTGGCTTGGCGGAGACAGAATCACTCGATTCCCATTGGGATTCCGCTCTGTCCCGGGTGCGCCACTTGATGCTGTTTCACACGACGGACATGGAGCGGCGTCTGGAATTGCAACCTCCCGCCGCATTGCGCAAGGCGTGGCATCAGGGCGGCCTGCACATGCCAGCAAGCCTCGCCCCAACCGCCGCCGGACACCTGTGGCAATCGTGGCTTCAGGGGAATGGCGTCAGCGGCGTCCGCATTGAATCCACCCAACAGGATTCTTGCCCGATGCTTCCCAGCCACGATGCATCCACTCCCGGACGGTGGCTGCCGGAGGGTTGTTATGCACGGCTGATTCGCCAATTACATGGGGGCCTCAATCAGAAAGATCATCCCACGATTGCGGAGAAGATCAAGCTGACGGAGGCAGAATACCGACTGTCCCGTTTCGATGATGCACAAGCCGGCGCGGAACGGTTACTAAAAAGCGATCCGCAGTGCGGCTGGGCCATTTATTGGCTGGCTCAATCGGCAGAAGCTCTATCCTTCCAATCGTTGCTCCAAGCTTCTTTGCTCAATCCCAACTCGCCCCGCGTCCATGAAATGCTGGCGCGCGATGACGCGGATCATTACCAATGGAAGCAAGCCACTGCCGAGTACGAAACGGCCTTGCGCCTGGCGCCCAATCTGACTGACCTTTACTTCGGCCTCGGCACCGCTTACTGGCAGGCTGGGGACTGGTCGCGGGCGGAACCCGCCCTCCGGAAAACACTTGAAACCTCACCGGCCTCAACCGTGGCGGCATACGAACTGGGCGATACTTACGTGAATGAGCGGCAGTGGGCAAACGCCGTGCTCTACTTGAAGAAGTCAATCACTGATCCTGAAGTTGGACGTAAGGCCCGGCTTGATTTGGCTAAGGCGGAATCGGAATTGGGCCACACCCAGCAAGCTCTGGCTGAACTCACGCCGATTGAGAATGACGACCTCGACGGAGAAATCCATTTCCGCCTGGCGGCGCTATATCGCAAGATCGGTGAGTTGGAAAAGGCCCGACGGGCGCTGGCTGAGTCCGAAAAGCTTCGCCAAGCCTCCGATGCCATGACCGTAGAACGAACAAGAGAGACGGAGCAGGAGCGTGCCAAGCTGCGGCAAGCCGCAAAGCAGGAATCCCATTGATGACGGTGAAGCCTCCCACTCCTTTCCATCACCGCAACAACCGCCGCCAGTTCCTGAGCCAGGCGGCAGGGCTTTGCTTTATTGTGCCGCTGTTCCCGAACGGCAAGCAAGGGCAGCCGGTGCTGGCTCCCGGGCCCTGGTTTGTGGACGCGGCCAAGCAGTCCGGTCTTGCCGCATTTCGAGACACCTGTGGATCGCTCGCCAAAGACTACCTGGTGGAGACCGTGGGCAGCGGGGTTGCTATTTTTGATTACAACAATGACGGCTTGATGGACATTTTCCTGGTCAACGGATCGTCCTTCAAGCTGCTCGATGACCCAAGCTTGCCACGCACCACAAGCCGCCTGTTTCGTAACAACGGCGACGGAACCTTCACGGACGTGACGCGCGCCAGTGGTTTGGTCAACGAAGGCTGGGGAATGGGCGTGGCAGCCGCCGATTGCGACAATGACGGGCACATGGACGTATTCGTCACCAACTTTGGGACGAACGCTCTGTTCCATAATAATGGCAATGGAACTTTTACCAACGTCACGCGCGAGGCCGGGCTCGAAGGCGGCAACTGGTCCACCGGCTGCGCTTGGGGTGACTACGACGGCGATGGAAAATTGGACCTTTACGTGACCCGTTACGTGGACTTCGACCGCCCTCGCATTGCCCGGCCCGGCTCCGGCAACTATTGTCTCTATCGAGGCGTTCCGGTGGCTTGCGGTCCACGCGGCCTGCCCGGCTTGCCGGACCTCTTTTACCATAATGAGGGCAATGGCAAGTTCCGCGAAGTGAGCGCCGAAGTGGGTATTGTGGATAGCGACAAGGCCTACGGGTTCAGCGTGGTCTGGTGCGACTTTGACAACGACGGCCGCCCGGATATTTACGTGGCCAACGATTCCATGGCCAATTTCCTGTGGCACAACAAGGGCAATGGAACGTTTGAGGAAATCGGCCTTGAAGCCGGTTGCGCCCTCAGCACGGATGGCCGCCCGCAGTCTTCCATGGGCATCGCCCTCGGCGACTACAACAACGACGGCTGGATGGACATTCTGGTCACCAACTTCTCGGAGGATTACAACACGCTCTATCGGAACAGCCACGGGCAGTTTGATGATGTCACGTTTGAAGCCGGCCTCGGTACCGCCAGCTTTTCGCAGCTCAGTTGGGGCACGGGCTTCATGGATTATGACAATGACGGCTGGAAGGACCTGTTTGTGGCCAACGGCCACATTTACCCGCAGGCCGACAAGGCCGGAAATTCCTATCTTCAGAACAATCAGTTGTTCCACAACGCGCGCAATGGGCGGTTTGAAACGCTTCTGGGCAGTGAGAGTGGATTCACCCGGGCTTGGAGCAGCCGCGGCGCGGCATTTGGCGATCTCACCAACAGCGGGCGAGTGTGGGCCGCCGTTAATAACATCGATCAAGAACCTTTTCTATACAAACCCTCGGACGCGGCGGGCGCCTGGACACGGCTTAAGCTCAATGGCAACGGCATCCGCTCCAATCGCGATGCGATCGGCGCAAGGGTAAGAATAACGGCCGGGGACATCACCCAGATGGACGAGGTCCGCAGCGGCGGAAGTTACGTCAGCTCGAGCGATATTCGCATCCACTTTGGTTTGGGTGAAGCCCGGCAGATCGATCAAGTGGAAATCCGCTGGCCGGACGGACAGATCGCAAAGCACGAGCGCCTCGCGGTTAACCGTGAGCACAAGTTTTTTCAAGGTGAGAACAGTGGAAAGCCGTAAACCACAGGCAAAGCGGGCGCTATTTTTCGCCCCTGCTGTAGCGGCGGTCTATGACCGCCGAAACCATTCAAACCTCAAGACCGGCGATCCAGCCCCTGCGGTTAACCTTCAACCTCTGCTACTGACGAAGCTCGTCAGGCGGAAGTTTGACTTTCCAGCAATCCTGCGGCCCTTCCTTTGCGTCTTTGCGCCTTGGCGTGAGAGTCTTCTTGTCAGATGTTCACGCCAAGCCGCAAAGTCGCAAAGCCCCGTAAAGAAAGCAAGATTCGCCATCTCCATCGGGTTCCATCATCGCTTTTTCCGCATATTCTTATGTGTTCTATGCGCCACGCTGGCCGCAACCATCCTGGCCCTCGCCCAAGTCTCCCAGCTTCACCTTCAGAGCCCGGAGATTGCTCCCCCCACTGCCAACCTTCCCGTGGATCAGATTGTGAATACGGTGGCCGCGGCGCGGCGGGCGATCCGTCAGAATCCTAAATCCGCCGGAGCTTATCTTTCGCTGAGCATCGCTCTGCGGTCCGGCGGTGATCTCGCTGGAGCCCTGGACGCTGTCAATCATGGCCTGAAGCTTGATCCGCACCTCTCCCGCGCTTGGCTGGTGAAAGGACTGATTGCAAACGAGTGGTTGGTGAAGGGCCGGGTTGCGGACACAAAAGGGATTCTGCAGGAAGCCTCCGCTGATTTCCGTAAGGCGGTGGAAGCCGATCCCCAAAATACCTCGGCACGGCTTGAACTAGCGTCTATATTGTTCACCAAGGGCGAGTTCAATGCGGTGAGAACGCAACTTGAAGCCATTCTGCGGCTTGACCCTGGGAATCCCAATGCCCTCAACGGGATTGGATTGCTTCAATTGCAGAATGGCGATGGGCGCGACGCGGCGGGGAATTTCCGCCAGGCGATCCTGCACCGCCCACACTTTCCTGCGGCGCAAATGAACCTGGGGACTGCGCTATTCCAGCTTGGAGACTGGTCCGGCTCCCGTGAAGCTTATCAAAATGTCCTCCGGGATCAGCCGGACGACGCCATGGCGACTTACGGGTTGGCCCGCGCGCTTCGCAAACTGGGTGATTCCGCCCAGGCACAAGCGGAGTTTGCCGCGGCCAAATCCCTGCTACAAAAACAGACGGCGGAGCTGCGCGCCAACAACGAAAACAATCGGGGTTTGAAACTTTGGTATGCCGGTGACTTGGACGGAGCCACGGCCGCTTTCCGCTCCGCGCTCGCCCAGGATCCCACTTACGCGGAGGCTCATAACAATCTGGGCGGAGTCCTTTGGCAATTGAATGACAAGCCGTCTGCCTTGCAGGAATTTGAAGCCGCCGTGCGCGACCAGCCCGGTTTCGTAAAGGCGCTCAATAATCTTGGCAACGCATTCATTGACACCGGAAATTTACAAGGCGCCATCAAGAATCTTCGCGCTGCCGTGGCGGCTCAGCCGGCGTTTGCCACAGGACATCTCAGCCTGGGCATGGCGCTTGTCCGCGCTGGCCGGAAGACCCAGGCTGAGGCGGAATTCCGTCAGGCGATCCTGCTCGATCCGGGTATGGCCGCGGCCCATCTCCAGTTAGGGCTGCTCATGGTTTCGGACCCCATTCAGTTGTCTTCCAACGCCAAGGCCGAGATTGAAAAAGGGCTTCAGCTCAATCCATCGCTCATCATGTCGGTGCCCGAACCCGTTCTCCACGACTTGGCGATGATGGACCAGGTGATTGCGCCGGAAGTTCCGTAAGGGTGGCCCTGGTAGTAACCCGAGGGCGGGAACAGGACTCGTCCTTACAATGTACGGGCAGGCACAAGACCCGCCCCTACTGCACAAGGAACTGGATTGTCTCGATGGTGTTGTTGGCATAAGGGTCCAGATGATGGGGATCACGTGTCGCTGGCTGCTCGGAGCCCTTATCATCGACGGCCCTAACTGAGAACTCCGCCACGCCGGTTCCCTTGATGCCGACCGTGTAATGCCAGACCGCCCATTCATAGCGGCTCCCCGGATCAAGATCGGCCACCCGCCAACTCTTGCCCCCGTCGGTTGTAACCTCGACGGCTGCGATTTTTCCGCCGCCGGACCATGCCAGTCCCCGCAGTGTCACTGTCCCCCGATGCAGAACCTGGCCCAAAACGGGGTAAGTAATCACCGATTTCACCAGAATGGCCGGAAGCGCCTGGCGCTGGGTTGCTCCCGCGTGGCCCTTGATAACTGCTGCGTATTCATCGGTTTCGAGAGGCAAGGGGGCGGCGGCCAGCTCAATTTGTTTGAGCCATTTCACCGATTGCATCCCATACAGACCGGGGAACAGAGCCCGCCACGGGGCGCCGTGTTCCGGAGGCAGGAGCTGGCGGTTTAACTTGGTCACCAGCATCGCGTCCGGGCTAGCCTGCTCCAGCGGAATGCTACGCCGGAAGCCGTCCGCGCCGGTCAGGAGAAGGAATCTTGCCTTGGCTGTGGGCCGCGCCAAACCGAGCACGTCCTGCAAGGGCCACCCTTCCCACAAGCCATTGCTGGCCAATGCGAGTGGCCCTGTCCCATCGCCCGAGCATTCCAGTACCGCCCCAAGTTGCCGGACCTCCAATGTGGCCAGGTCCTTTTGCGAAATTGTGACTGGTTTCTCGACCTCGCCGGTGATGGAAAGCGTGCTGGCCGCAGAAGTGGGTGGGATGGCATAGTGGTTCCGAACGTAAAAGTCCGTGGCTGGTGTGTACCGGCCCTCCATGGATTGAAGGTCAAACTCGGAAATCCTGGGATTTGCGGAAATCAGGATGGAATCCCCCAACACTCGCCTGGCTGGAACGAGCAGCCCACTCCCCGCGAGCACTGCGAAGAATCTCCTTCGATGCATGGCCCGATTTTAATCCAAGCGCATTGTTGTGAGATGAAAATTCTGGTAGCGAATTCCAATCTCATATAGAAACGATGCGGGGCTGTCTGCTTTTCATAATTTGAAGCATTCTAAAATCCATAGATGGTTTTCCGTATCGACTGATTATTGCTAGTCGAATGAAACTGCTAATTCATAGCAAAAAAAGAGGTTATGAAAGTGATTAAAATATTTAATTTTGGCAATTTACTTGCTGGTAGATTGCCAGGTAGCCATAGATTCATCAATCTCGGGTTCGCCTGTCTAGATTGGACTGGGTGTTTGACATCATGAGGAGGAGACGATGAAGAAGATTATGAACGAAATGAAGTTGGGACGGTGGGTTCATTTCCTGGTAATCTCAGCGGTGTTCCTGTTCGTGCCGCTGTCGGCTCTGTGGGCGCAGACTTCGGTATCCGGCACGATCAATGGCATCCTTACCGATCCATCAGGAGCGGTGATTCCCGGCGTCAAGGTGACGGCGACCAACACCGGCACGCAGCAATCCGCCACTGCTGCGACCAACAATTCGGGATATTTCGTGGTACCGAACCTGCCAGCAGGAATTTACGATGTAAAATCGGAGAAGGAAGGATTCGAGACCTGCCTAAACCGGGGGGTGCACCTTGACCCGGCCTCGAGCGTGCAAGTAAATTGCTCGATGAAGGTTGGCCAAGTCTCTCAGACCGTGGAAGTTACGGCGTCCAGCGTTCACGTCCAAACCAGTTCTGACAAGGTTTCCCGGCTGGTCGATTCAACCCAAATGGAACAACTTCCGGTGAACGGTCGGAACTTTGTGAGCCTCCTTGGCCTTCAGCCGGGCGTGGTTCAGAGTTTCAGCTTCAACAGCTTTCAGGCAATGAACGAGTTTGCCTCGCAATGCACGCAGGTTAACGGACTCACCGGCGAGTCCAACAACATCCTGATTGACGGCGCTCCATCCACCCGCACCCGCGCCAATGGTGCTCTTATCGCTATGCCCAGCATGGATGCCATTTCTGAAGTGAACATCATCACCACCGGCTACATGCCCGAGTATTCCCGCGCCGCAGGTGGTCAGATGGTAGTCCAGATGAAGTCGGGCACGGACCAATATCACGGCGACGCTTACGAATTCCTTCGCAACGACGCTTTCGATTCCCGCTACTTTTTCTCCCCGACGGTTCCAAAGCTGAGTTACAACGATTATGGGTTCACCTTTGGAGGCCCGGTGATCCCGAAAAAGCACAAGCTTTACTTCTTCTGGGGTGAAGAATGGTGGAAAGAGGTCACCGGCAATACCGAGGTGGGGACGGTACCCACCCCGGCGGATCGTGCCGGGGATCTAAACGGGTATTGCACGGTTTTCGGAGCCAGCGTGTGCCCGAAGGTTCCTGGTTATCTGAACGGTGTGGACGGGTTGGTGGCTGGTCAGCCATTCCCGAATAACACGATTCCCAGCAATCTCTTTAGCGCCAATGGTTCGGCCATGGTGAGTCACATGTACCTGCAGCCGAACACCGCTACTAACAGCACCGCTTTCCCCTTCGAGGGCGGAAACAACATCATCTATAACTACAATACACCGAATGACTTGCGCGTAGATGACATCAAAGTCGACTACCTTCCCAATGAAAATAACCACGTCGCTGTTAGCCTGCGTAACTACATCGACAACACTTCTTCGCCCGCCGGCAGCAACGGCGCTTCTGCGCTGCTAAACCTGGGATTTAAGTGGCCCCACCGCGCCGCGTCGGTGGATTACACCACCACCTTCAGCCCTACCCTGCTCAATGACTTCAACGTCAGCGCCAGTGACGAGAACAATGTCATTACGGTGCCCAGCGGCTCATACGGAGGCAACGGCGTGAACCGTGCCTCGCTCGGCATCAATTTCCCTTACATCCTTGGCGCTGCCAGCAAGGATATTGCGGGCAAGATCCCCACCCTCATCTTGAGTGGTTTCGAGCAGGTCAGCGGTCTACCCTATCCTTCTGGCAGCACTGGCCACATTTACACCATTCAGGACGTCGTCACCAAGGTTTCCGGCAACCATACCATCAAGACCGGAGTCTGGTGGGAACATGATGGCGAGAACGATCACGACCAGGTGCGCGTCACGCCGGGCGGCGGCGTGGGCAACAACCTGAATGGACAATTTCAATTTAACGCGGCTAGTACTAACCCCAACACCACAGGTTCACCCCTGGCAGACGCCCTGCTCGGCAATTTTGACAATTACTCCGAGCTGGGCTGGCGGGACTACACGCCGTGGTCAGCCGATCAGATTGGCCCCTTCGTCCAAGATAGCTGGAAAATCACTCCGCGCTTGACGATTCAGGGTGGAATGCGCTGGGATTACTTCCAGCCGTATTCGAGCGCGTGGTGTAACTTTGCGATGTTTGACCCGCTATTCTATTCCAATGCTCCTGGAGTGAAGCAGGTGATAGGCTCGAACGGCCAAATAGTCAGCGGTAACCCCTATAATGGCATTGCCACGCCTTGCAGCGCATTGCCGAATTCCGCCATTGGCCATTTCGCCGTTTTTGGCCAGCACTTGACGGCGCAGAATATCGGTGCTGTCAATTCTACACTGCGCACGGACGGCATGCAACGCGGCTTGACACCGCAAATTCTGCAAAGCCACTTCAACAACTGGCAGCCTCGCTTTGGCTTTGCCTGGGATCCCACGGGCAAAGGCACCACGGCCATTCGCGCTGGCGGCGGTATCTTCTACAACCACAATACCTTGAGTGACGTCACTCTGATGGGCGGCAACACGCCCTTTCAGTTAGCCACGGAGGTCTTTAACGGTCAGGCTAACAATCCCGGTGGCACGCCCGGCGCTCAGTTGCCCATCCCCATGACGGGAGCAGACTTATTGAATAAAATTCCAGTGGTCTACTCCTGGAACTTCACAGTGGAGCACATGTTCAACAACAATACGATGGTGAACGTCGGCTACGTTGGCAACATCGCTCATGACATGCCGATCAATGCCGACCTGAACCAGCCGGCGATTGGGACGTTTACCAATCCGGCGAATAGCAGCATTCCCCAGGACGCCCTGCGGCCCTACCCTGGCATCGGCGGGGCCGAGACCACTCTGCAGGAGGGCAGCTCCAAGTACAACGCCCTGCAGGTTAGCGTGCAGCGCCGGTTCACGAACGGATTCCAGTATAACATTTCCTATACCTACTCGAAGGCGTTCGACATGGCGGACAACATCTACTCCGTGGTGACGGACACCTACAACCCCAGCTACAACTGGCAGCTTGCGGGTTTTAACCAAACCCACAACCTGATCTTCACCTACGTCTACGACCTGCCTTTCTTCAAGAACAATAATCAATTGGCAGGCAAGACATTGGGTGGCTGGGAACTCTCCGGCGATGCGGCCTTCTTCAGCGGCTTTCCCTTCAGCATCACGGTGCCCTCCGATTACCTGGGTAATGGTGTTACCAGTATCGGCGGAACCGAATACGCCGGTCTCAAGGCGGGCTGCAACGTCCGGGGCAGCCGCACCTTTAGCCAATTCTTCAATACCTCTTGCTTCACCATTCCGACCACAGCTTCTCTGGTCGGAACGGCTGCGCCAAACATCATTGAGGGTCCCGGAACCGATAACGTGGATCTGGCTCTGATGAAGAACGGCCCTATCACGGAACGGTTTAAGTATCAGTTCCGTGCTGAATTCTTCAACGCGCTCAACCACCCGTCATTCAACGGGATCGACACGGGCATTACGGACAGCACTTTCGGGCAGGTAAACAGCGCGATCACCCAACGGGAGATTCAGTTTGGGCTGAAGATCCTGTTCTGAAGCTGCTGGCGGCACGGAGGGCGGGGGCCGTCGCGGCGGCAGCCCGCCCATCCCGCTGGCGAAGGGAACGCCACTCGTGCCCGACCTGTTGGGTCTTGTGTGGTGTGACGTTGCGGGCGGTCGCCAGGGCCGCCCCACCATGAAATCAATTCGGATTGCAAGTTGATCTCCGGGCGCGCACCCCGATACAATGTGGAGCGATGAAATGCCACATTACGGAATGCGCGCTCTTATGCTTTCTGGCAATTACTGCGTTCCCATTACCGCAGCCCACTGTAGGGGCGGGCCTTGTGCCCGACCGCGGGCGACCACAAGGGTCGCCCCTACGGCGGTCCCTGCCAGGGCAGTCTTCGACCGCGGCTGCAAGTACCGCATCCGCTCAAGCGGAGGTTCAACAAGGCGTCACTGCGCTCGAGCATGGCGATTTCCCAAGCGCAGAACAGCATTTCTCAGCGGCGCTGAAGATCGATCCCAGCCTTTCTGAAGTTCGCGCCAACCTCGGCCTTACCTATTACGCCAACCACCAATACTCCAAGGCCATCCCCGCATTTAAGACCGCGCTCCAGCAAAACCCTTCGCTTCAAACCGCCAAGTCATTTCTGCCGCTCAGCCTGGCGGCTACCGGTAACTGCCCGGAGGCCATCCCGGGTTTGGATCGTGAATTCACCACGAACCCCAACCTTAAGCTCCGAAGGGTCCTGGGGCTGAGCCTGGAAAAATGTCTGATTCAGACTGGAAAGCAGGCGCAGGCGGATGCGGTCGCGCAGAAATTGTTGGCTGAGTATCCCAACGATCCCGATGTGCTTTACACTTCGGGCGAACTATTTGGAAAACTCTCTTCGCAAATCTATCTGAGGCTGATGAAGGTGGCTCCCCATTCGGCGCGAACCTACCAGGTGATGGCTTCGGTCGCCGCCACTGATGGCAACTGGAAGGGCGCGATTGAGGAGGACCGGCAGGCGTTACGAGTGGATCCGGGATTGGAAGGAGCGCACCTGCAAATTGCCATTCTGCTGCTCACCCATTCCCCCGATCCGAATGTGTGGCGACAGGCCCTGGCAGAATTGAACGATGAATTGAAGATTAATCCGGCAAGCGCTGAGGCTCTATACGAAATCGGCGAAGTGGACCGCAAGCACGGCCAGCTCAGCCAATCCGTCCCTGCCTTCCAGAGGTCTTTGCAGTTCGATCCAGCCGCCGTTCCAGCGCGGATTGGGCTGGCGAAAGCCCTCAGATCGCTCGCCAAAAAACAGGATGCATTGGCGGTGCTTGAACCTGCCTTAAAGACGGCCCCGGATGATCCGGACGTTCATTTCCTGCTGGCTTCGATCTACCGTTCTCTGGGCCGGACCGCTGAAGCACAGAAAGAAACTGAGGCTTTTGAACGATTACAAAAGTCGCCGCAAATGCCAGTTTCGAAATTTCAATAAAATCTGATGAAAGTTCACGCTTGATTTCCCGCAGCGCCGCCGCGGCCTACGGCTTCCACGGGTTGGGGAGCACGGGTGGAGCAAGACGCCCAGCGGAGCGCAACGACAAGGAGGAATGACTCCATGGTGAAGTATAGCCGGAGAGCATGCATCCAGGGGATCTTGGCAACGGCGGCCGCGGCTTCCGCTCCGTCCGTCGTGCCAGGACTACCCGTTGGCCAAGAGGCGGGCCCGAAGGAGGAAGGCATCAAGCTGTGCCTGATCTGGGACATTCAGCAAACGCATTTGATCCACCTGGCCCGCCAGATGGGCGTCAACCATTCGATCGCAGGCGTTGCTGGAGCGCTCAGTAGAGTTCGGCGCGAGCAGTATGTGGATACTCTGGCGAAAATCAAGTCGGAGTACAATGCGGCGGGAATGACCATCGCCGGCGTCGAGAGCCACCCGGTGCCGGCGGAGAAGATCAAGCTGGGGTTGCCGGGGCGCGACGAGGAGATTGAAAACTATATTGCGGCCATTGAAGCGTTGGGCAAAGTCGGGATTCGGATGGTCTGCTACGACTTCATGGCCGGCATTGATTGGTACCGCACCAGCGTGACTCACCCGGGCCGCGGCGGCGTGCTCAGCCTGGCATTTGACGACCGCATTGCTGAAAAGCAGGGGCTTACCAAGTGGGGTCGAATCAGTGAGGATAGGATGTGGGAGAATATTGAATACTTCCAGAAAGCGGTGATCCCGGTGGCGGCCAAAGCGGGTGTGCAGATGGCATTACACCCCGATGATCCTCCCATCCCCGAGCTGCGCGGAATCGCGCGCATTTTGATTAGCGCTGCGAATTACCGCCGGGTTATGAACCTGGTGCCGAGCCCGGTCAACGGCGTGACGTTCGACCAGTCAGTCTTCTACTTGATGGGTGAGAACATCCAGGCGCTGGCGCGGGAGTGGTGCGAGCAGAAGAAGATTTTTTACATCCACGCGCGGAACCTTCGAGGCACGCGTGAGCGCTTTCTGGAAACGTTTCAGGACAACGGCGCCATCAACTTTGGCGAGATGTTCCAGACTTACTATGACGGCGGATTCCGAGGCCCGGTTCGCCCGGACCATGATCCGACCATGGACGGCGAGCCCAACGACCACCCTGGCTACGAAGTCCTGGGAAAGATTTTTGCCATCGGATACCTGAAGGGAATTATGGGTGGGCGGCACATCGCGTATGCTTAACCTGAATTTCTCACCAAGTGGAAGGAAGGGTGGGCGCAGGTAGGAATCCAGCGCGAGCGGTTGTTGAAGCTGGGAGCCTACGTGGTCGTCTCTGTGCGCCGGGTGATGATCGAGTGGCGGACAGCGCCAGCGGTTCACCCACGGTACCCAAGCGTGCAACTCCAGCAGCGATCTGCAGGACCGCTCGGCGCGGCATTCGTATATCTTCCGGCATTGGGCGTATCTCCTTGAACCTTTGGCCCCACAGAGCCGAGCCCCTGTTGGGGAGCGAAAGCCAGAAAGCTGAAGCTCGACTCGTTGAATTGGCAGAGCTCAAGGTTGCATCTTTTCAGGTTGCACCGACGGAACCTGGTAAACCCAGCCGGGGTAATGCACCTTGATAGTGTAATGGGAGAAGTAAAACCACGACATGGGCCGATGGGAGGAAAGATCAACCACTGAATGCAGCGTCTTGCCGTTGGGAGGCACCAGGAATGCCTCGTTCGGATGCTGCTTTCGGACTTCGCTGCCGAGAAAAAGGAACGAGCTTTCGGGCGGCAGCTTGCACCACACCTCCTCCCAATGAGGGACGTGTGGGTGAGGAGCGCCAATGCTCATGGGAAACAGATCGACCACCAGCACCTTGGATTCGGGATTGATGCCGTCCTTCGGTCCGAAAAGTAGCTTGGCAAAATAATTCCAATGGGCGGATTTCTCAGCGTACGGCAGCACAGCGGAGTCGCGCACCAGAATGGAATTGCGAGGCCGCGCCGCCGGCTCCAGAAAATCCGTGAGGACGAGCAAGTTCATGGGGTGCGCAGATTCGTTCACTAAAACGTGCTCCACCATGGGTGGCACGAGCGCGCCATAGCCGGGCTTCAGGGGCCAGAATTGCCCCCCGGATTCGATCCGCCCCTCCCCGCTCTCGATGTAAAGGACTTCCTCCTCCCGGTGCCGGGCTGGCAGTGTCGTTGCCCCAGGTTGCAGGGTTCCCAGACTGAAATCTTTGTGGAATTCCAGAACGGCGCCGGGCGGCCCGGGTTTGTAAGGATCGCCTGGGCTGAGGATGGCGCGCTCGATCAAGCTGCCGTGTGTTACGATCGGCTCGGAGTCCTTCCAACTGCCAATGTAACGGTCAATGGAGACACCGGCCTGGCGATTGCTCGGCGGCTCCACATATTGCTGAGCGTTCAACACGCTCAAGCCAGCGAGCAATACTCCAAGAATCAGGAGGACACGTCGTTGCGGTGCCAGGGGGAAAAGAGAATGCATAGATTGTCCTACGCTCTGAGGGCTAGCGCGCATCATGCGCTGCGAAACTGGAACCGCACTTTGGAGATAGGGGCTCCGAGAACTTCGATCCTTTTCAAATCACGCGTTCCGACCCCGAGCCGCTCTGCAAGCCGCAGGGTACTGTCACACCTTTCGAATGGCGCTGTTCCGTGGTCTGCCATAGGATCAAATCCCATTAGAGCGGTGGCAACGGCGTCTGTCGAGACACAATTTCTGCCGGCAATCAAGAGGCCGGGATGAACTTGCTTGCAGCCGGGCACCCAAGGACCTTCTCCGCCCTTAATCGTCTGGATGCCGTCGATGATGGCCAGATGAACAGGGCGGGCCGAAACCAAATCGGCGGAAACGCGCGGAACCCGGAACCCCGGATATTTGGAGCAGTGCGGATTGACCAGCGGAGGAGCGCTGCTGGAGGCTAACCGGTGCCCATCATGAACCAAACCCCGCCCCCCCCTCGGCAGCAGGCTCGGTTCATCTTTTCCGGCACCCTCTCCATAGATCGTGCATGGCGTTATCCCGAAGCAATTCTTGGTGGTTAAGGTCACGCCTGCGGTTGCATGTTCCTTGAGCTTGGCAAGAGAAATAAAGACGTCGCAGTCCTGGTAAGAATGGTTCAAATCATAACCTTGGAACATCAGACCGCCGCCCGGAACCATGAAGCGCGAATATTTCTTGCCGTTGCCCAAATAGTTTGTATTCTCAAACTCCACCCGCGTCGCGGCTCTTTGGAAGTCTCGCGGATCCCAATGGGCCTGCCGCATGAACTCCTCAAGAGGTTCGGCAGTGGACCAGGGACTCTCCAGTAACCGGATGCGGCGGGCTCCAGCCCGGTCCAGCAAGTGGAGAGTAGAGCCGATGACTTGTGGATGAACCCAGTGGGTCAATTCGAGAGGCAAATTTCCGAGATGGTCGCTCGTCGAACCGGTCAGGTTTAGCTTGATCGCCACCGTCTTGCCTCTGACCAGTTTTTCCAGCCCGCCGAGTTGATCGAACATCGTCCCCAGTGTTGGAAGAAGTTCAGGGCCGTAGGTGCGAGACACACCCACCGCGACGGGCGCGCTCGGCGCCTGCCGGCTGAACAAAAACCCGCCCGAGGAGAGACCGAAACCCGCTGCGATGCCGCCCATTGCACGAATCGCTTGTCGTCGAGTACAGAGCATGTCACTCATAGGTTGAGTTCCTCCATTCCTAATCATAACTATACCGCAATGCCGGCGGAGTCAAATCGATTTACCGTGCCACGTGCGCGCGCCTCCGGGGGTACGGCAAGCCGTAGGGGCAGGGCCTGCCCTTCCCGGCCCTCTGAGGGTACGGCAAGCCGCAGGGGCAGCGCTTGCCCTGCCCTTCCCGGACCTCTTGAGGGTACGGCAAGCCGTACCCCTACAAGCCCTACCGGTGGCTTGCGGGCCGTAATCTGGGCGGCCGCATCCACTTTCGCCAACAGCCTAATTCTCCGGAAGCACCCGGATGTAGAGGTCCTTGAACCGGATGCGAAAATTGTGCTGGCCGGTGTGGATTTGCAGCGCGATCTGTCCGTCCGCAAACCTGGCCGGGGTGTAAGTGTAGTCCACAATCTGGACGCCGTTCAGGTGCGTTACGATGTGATTGCCTTCAACCATGAGTTCAAGCGTATTCCATTGGCCGAGGGGTTTAATGGCTTTTTCGCCCGACTCGGTGGGCAATGCTACCCAGCCGCGGCCTCCGCTTTCATAAAGGCCGGCGGTGTGTCGCGCCGGGTCGATCTCCGCCTGCATGCCCTCGATATCCGGCCCATCCTTGGGATTCATTCCGGTGATGTGTGAATGGAAGAAGAGGCCACTGTTGCCCTCTGTTTCGCAATTGAACTTCAGCGTAAGTTCGAAATTTTTGTAACTCTTGCCCGTCACAAGGTAGCCATACTTTGCAGTGACGCTTTCTCCCAGGATGGCGTCGTGACTGGCAATCCACTTTTCGCTACCGTAGGGTTTCCAGCCGTTCAGATTCTTGCCGTCAAAGAGTGGCTTCCAACCTTGTCCTGCGGGCTTTTGCGCGCGGGCGGGAATGCCCAGGAGCAGGACACAGAAAATCAGCCAAGCTGTGGATTTCATAATTCTTCCTTGGCGTTGGGAATTTGCTTCTCCGAGTTTCTTGAAACGCCAAACTATACCACAAATCCAAGCCGCCGCTTGTGTTCCCCCCGGCTCTTGCCAGTTGCGGTTCAGAGTCGCAGGCTGGCTTCACTGCACCGTCAGAGTCAGGTTCGTGTTGTGGACGAGCGACCCCGCCGTTCCGGTCACGGTAATGGTGTAGGAACCCGCAGGAGTCCCCGGCGGGGTAGTGCCTCCACCGCCAGAAGAGCCGCCGCCGCAAGCTGGCGAAAGTGATAGAGCCAGAAGCGTCACGCCCAGGGCCAGCCACACCCAGCGCCAAGTCTGCCGCCGTTGCAGCGTTGCCAGGCTTAGCAAGCCCAGCAGGATGGCGAGCAGCCAGACCAGCGGCCCCGGCCGGCCTCTTGAAAGCGGTGTCTTGTGCTGTTGTGTGAACGGCAGGCCCGTAGCCGCCGTGGTTATGCTCTTAGGCGCTCCGCCGGACTGGTAGTGATATAAGAACCGATCGTCGCGGCTGCGTCGCCCGGCCTGCCCGCCCGTTGGTTGCGAGTGTTGCAGCACCAGCGAAATCAGCCCGGCGGAGGAACTCGGAATGTACAGGACCTCAGGACTGGTCTCCGCGCCGCCTCATGGTTTGCGCTTTCTTCACAATCTCACTTCAACCCTTGCCCCGCACTTGCCGCAGAACTTCGTCCCTTCGTAGATCTCCGCGCCGCAGCTACAAATGGCGATGGGCTTGGGTTTGCCCAAGGCTTCCTGTGCCTTGGCGTGGATCTCCATAAGCTCCTTTTCCTTCTGCTTAATCTGATCGTCGAGCGTGGCGATGGCCGCGCTCTTAGAGCGGAGCCGTTCTTCATCGAAGGCGCTTTTCAGAAACATCGTGAAAACAACATTGCCCAATTCCTCCAATGATTCCTTCCTCTGTTTCTGAATGTCGGCAATCTGTGACTTGAGCTTTGAGGTCTCAAGCATTTCCTTGGACTTCACGCTGACCGTCGTGACGCCTTTGCCGACGCCCTGCTTCATTTTGTCAAAGAAATCCGCCACGTTCCCGCCTTGCTACGCGAACTTCGTCCCGCACTCTTTGCAGAACAGATCCGCAGCAGCGTTCCGGGAGCCGCACTGGGTGCAGAATCTGTCGCCGGGTTTGCCCGCCCCGTTCACCGGAGAAGCTGGGGACCCGCGAGCGCGGGCGACCCAATAACCATTGAGCCCGAGGGCGGTCAGAAACAGGATCAGCACCAGGTAGAAGCCCAAGCCATAATTTACCTGGATCATTCCGCCAGACTGCGTTAAAACTTCGTTATCGATTTGGGATTTGAGCGCCACGAGGCTAAGCAGCCCGCCCACGCCCGCCAAGGCTGAAAGAGCCACTCCGCCTCTCTTTTTAAGGATGAACCCAAATGCTGTGCCCGCAACCGCGCAAAGCAAGGCGAGCACAGCCCAGGAATTCGGCGGCTCGCGGCGCGTTTGGGCAGGGCCGAACATCTGTGGCTGTTGAACGCTGGAGCCGGTCGCCAACTCGATTCCGCTGATGCTGGCAACCCGCTGGCCTTGGCAAGAAAAGGTGACAAAAGGAAGGAAGAAACAGATCACTGCGAGACCGTAAGTTACGGGTGACAGCTTGCTCAGATTCTCCCCCATGAACGAGCGCCCCCCGGCGCATTCGCGGACCAGGAAAACGATCACAACAAACTTGGCCTTGTCCGGTAGGCGGGCATCGTAACATAACTCAGGTTGCATCAGGAAAAAATGTATAGTTATTTTGTGAGGCGGGATTTCGCTGCGAGGTCCATCGGCGTGATTGACGTGGTTGAGGTTGTGGGAGTGTCGGGAAGGACGCTGGCGCGCCGGGTGTAGGCAGCGGCTTCCACTCACTCTCAGGACTCGCAGGGATTCGCTCCAGCCGCAGCCTGGCTTGTTTACTGGAGCTGCGCGAATTCCTGAGTGATATAGAGCTCGCCGTTCGGCGCCCTGACGATTCCGATTCCAACGTGCGTGAATCGAGAGTTCAGGATGGCGCCGCGATGGTTTGCTTGGAAGCGTGGCTCATCCATGAATGCCGCCTCGCCGCGCTCGACGTTGGTTCGTATCACGATATTCTCAGCCATCGCCTGCCACTTGATCCCAGCGGCGGTCAGGTGCACGTCCGGGGTGACCCCATCCGGATCAACGTGACCGAAGTATTTTCTGGCGATCATATCCTCGGACCGGGCTCTTGCCACCTCGGCCAGTCTTTCATCCCAAACCAGCGGCAGGGCCCGACCACCCGTCTCCGCCAAGTATGCCGGACTTAGCCGGTCCTGGTTTACCAGATCCACCATCTGTCTCTCTAATTCACTTGTACCGGCAGAACGATCCCCAATCATGGGGACCGAGGTGGAAGCGGAGGTGTCTGCAGCTAGAAGAATTCGCCCCGCGGGGACAGCCAACAGGAGGGCCAATACCCCCGTTACGATCCTAAACGTGACTGCGATGGATTGCATTCTGGTTTTCATGACCTTTATGAATGCATCCCGTTAACCAATTGGTTGTTGAGGGCTTGATCGACAGTTTTAGTGCGAGGGGTGAGGCCGAATCGTCCAGGAATAGGCGATGTAGCTAATTGATACTAGGCGGGTTAACATTGCGGCCTGAAATTTTGAGGGTGTGATGAGAAGCCGGCCAAAGAGGGCCTTCTAGGTTGATGAAAATGCTATCGCAGTCCCGCATTGGGACGGCTGCCGCCCATCCTGGAACTGGAGCCAATGCGCACGGCGTAGCGCCGAAGTCTTGTCGGCCCCCGCCGCCGTGGAGATCAATAACTCGCTGATCCGAATCTCGAATAGGATATACTAGGCGAGCAGCTCCGCCGAGTCGAGATGAACCCGCAATTCTGGCGAGGCTCCGCCTCAGACTGGCCAGTCGTGACCCCCTCACCCGTCCCGCTACGCGGGCCACCCTCTCCCCCCATTCGGGGGAGAGGGGTTGGGGGTGAGGGGTAATATAAAACTTGAGTCAAATGCATCAAGTTTGCCGCATCAAGGAGTCTAGCGCGGCCAGCGATGGTGACTCGGCCGCTTATACGATGGGGGTCCCGGCGTCATTCTTCCGGCTACTTAGTCAGGCGGTGGCACACACCACGAAACGCATCACGGCGCTCCTCATCCCAATCAGTGCGACAAAAATTCTGCCTATAACAAAAGGGCCTTCCTCATTTTTGGTACGGCTGCAACCGGGCAGAGCTCCTCCATGGTTAAGATAACAAGAGCTTTCTGCGATTTCCGCTGATCAACATGGGAGGACAGCATCTCAACTTCCCAAACCAAAGCTCTGCTGCCTTCGTTCCTCCAGGATTCTTTCCTGATTCTGCTGGCCAATGTGATTTCTTGCGAGTAGAATGAGCGGCATCACCCAGGTAGTGCCATTCCATAGGAAATGGGCATCATTCCATACCTCGCTGTGCCCGGAAAAGGAGCATTTCCATGGCGAGCCTTGAAATCACGAATTGGTTTGGGGATCTGGTATCGCATCCGCAGGTTCTAGTTGAAGCAAACTCGGTCGATGACATCATTGCCATTTTGAAAAACCCGGCAAAGTATCCCTCGCCGGTCCGGGCCGTAGGTTCCAACCATTCCACGGCGCGCTGCGGCGTGGCCGATGGTGGAACCCTCATCAAGATGTCAAACATGAATCGAATCTTGAGTATCACGGCCGATACCGTCACAGCTCAGGGTGGGGCACTATATATCGATATCGCTCAGGAACTCGAGAAACGCGGGCTGCAGTTTTACGTGAACACCGAGATTGGCAATCTCTCGGTGGGAAGCGCGGCGTGCTCGGGAACAAAGGACGCCTCGATGCCGGGAGAGTACGGACAGGTGGGTTCGTATGTTACGGACATTAAAATGGTCCTACCTTCGGGCGAGCTCCTGGAAGTGACGGAGGATCAACCGGACCTGATGCAAAAGGTCCGTTCGAGTTACGGGTTGTTCGGAGTGGTTTACGAGGCGACGTTTCGCGTGCGTCCCATCCTGCCGATGGCGGTTTACCATGAAACGTTTTCCCTTGAAGATTTTGTCCAGAAACTGCCTGAGCTGATAGCTCGCGATGAATCACTGATGTATTACGTCTTTCCGTTTGACAACTTAATCACCGTCGAATTTCGCAAATACAATCCTGGGGCTTCAGGCAGTCCGAATCGCATCATCTGGCCCCTCCGCAACTACCTATGGGGATCGGCGGGGCCGGCATTCTGCCGTCAGGTCGAAGCGGAGGTTTCGGACCGCAGTATTCGTTATGGAGTGATCGATGGCTTCTGTGCCCTATGGCGTTTCAAACTCACGAACCTGATTCGCAGCGATTATTCCATCGCCACCGACCAGATCATTCGCTATCCCGCCGTGTCCAACGATAGCCGGTACACTTTCAGCTTCTGGGCGTTCCCTGAGGATCATTTCCCCGCCGTCATCGCCGGCTACTTCCAATTCTGCCGAGACTATTACAAACAGAAGGGATATCGTTCCAACATGCTGAGTGTTGGCTATCGCGTCAGCAAAGACCCACAATCCCTGTTGTCTTATTCTTATGATGGAAACGTCATGACCGTGGATCCGGTTTCCACAGCTAATCCCGGCTGGCCAGCCTTCTTGGATGCCTACAACGAACTCAGCAGCAACCAGGGCGGGATTCCGTTGCTGAACCAGACCGCCCGGGTCACACGAGCCCAGACACAGAAGGCACTTGGAGATCGATGGAAGCTCTTCGCAGCGACTCGGAAAACGTACGATCCCGGCAACCGTCTGTTGAACGACTATTTCCAGGATCTACTGACGGAATGACTGGCATTGCAATGCCACGGCTCCACCCGGCCCACCACCTCGCTTCTGGCCCGGTGGAGATTGTGTGAGCATTAACATGGATTATTCAAGAGCTTCCGGACTTCGATAAACGTTCGTGAATAATCCGGGCTAAGAGCAATACTGTTCACTTAAGGTCCGTTCGAGAATAATGCACACGGTTGAACCAGAGCCCCTCACCCACCGCTGTGCGGTTCCCCCTCTCCCCGCAGGCGGGGAGAGGGCCGGGGTGAGGGGTCAGGCGACGCCTCTGACATCAAGATCATGAGACCCACCTTAACTGAACAGGTTTGGGGCTAAGAGGTTTGGAAGATCGGAGGAAGGCGGCGCGAGCGTCAACACAAGACTTTTGACTTTTTGCACAACCAGCTTGACTTTAGCCACATCTTGGAAGATAGCTAGGACAAACATCCGGCGGGTGCGAAATGCCCAAAACTTTGGATTTATTGATCGGCTTGTCGCTGGTCATGCTGATTGTCAGTATGGCGGTGACCGTCATTACCCAGTTCGCGGTCAATGTGTTCAACAGCCGTGGACGGAATCTGAAAAAGGGCCTTGCAGACCTCCTTCTGCAGATCGACCCAACCCTACCCCTGAAGACCTCGGAAGCTATTGTCATCAAAGTGCTTACACATCCTCTGATTTGTCAAAAAGGCGGGCGTATGGGCACAGTGGTTCACAGAGAAGAATTCACCCAGCTTTTGCTGGAATTAGCAGCCGGTGATGGACCTCAAAAGCTCGACGACATGGCCAAGGATACCCTTTCCGGCATCCTAAGGGCCAACGGCATCAGTGATCCGGGAGTTGCCCTGAAGAATATCCGGCGAGTGGCCTTGCAGCTTGAGGTTTCGCATCCTGAAATGGCCAGTAACGTTCGGAAAAACACGGCGATCCTGCAAGAAGTCACAAGCGATTTTGTGGCGAAGATTCATAGTTGGTTTGACCAGACGATTGACCGGATTTCCGACCGGTTCGCGACCAGCACTCGAGTACTTACCTTCATGGCCGCCTTGTTCGTTGCAGTAGTTTTGCAGCTCGACACAGTAGGGCTCATCAACCGTCTTTCCACCAACGATCAGTTGCGCAACTCTTTTGTCCAGCAGGCGATGCAAATTGAAAAGGACTCTTCAGTAACTAATCAGTCCGGCGGAGAATACTACCGGAAATACGACCGTCTACTGGCGAGCGGCGGACTGATCAGCATGCCGCAGGATGGAAGTGACTGGAAGAATCAGTGGCGATGGATGAAGTTGCCCGGTATTCTCCTCTCAGCCATGCTCCTCAGTTTGGGTGCGCCTTTCTGGTATAACACGCTCAAGAACCTCCTCCAACTGCGTTCCCTCATAGCCGGAAAGGATGACGACCAGCGCCAGACCCGACAATCGTCCCAGGATTCTGCCGGCACTTCCGCAGGCTCATAGATCCGGGCGCATGAGACTTTGGCCGGTAACGTGGCGGCGTGCCGGCCGGCAATTCATCTCCGGGCCAAGTCACGGTCACGCCGTAATTCGTCTTCGGGATTTTCATTGACGCTTTAGTTCCCATGCTGGTGCCGCCGGGCACCCGGTTTCGCGGCACCATGGCCCAGATTTCCGCGCTGATTGGCGCTGTTCGGGATCACATTTGATCCAGCAACTGGGTCGGATAGTAATGCCAGACAGGGGATAGGAAATCTGGCCACTCGGCATCGGGACAACTATATGGAGGCAGGATAGTCCTACGGGTCGTATCTCTCATACGATTGTTTGACAAAGGACGCCACTTGGTCTATAAACAGTCACCAGCATAAGTTTGTCTTTCAGTTCTTAACCGAGTCTAAATTTCAGGCGATCGAGGCTCATCTTGAGTGATAAGCCGCACGTCCCGAATTTCAAGAGCTTCGTGATTTCGGCTCCCCTCCGTCGCGAGATCGATGCGCAGACCGGCCAAACCCCTCCCAAACCCATCTTGGTGATCATCAGTCTGCGCGATTCGAAAGCTCACCCCGAGTTGGGGGTTCAGCCGGCGAAGGACAAAGTTAAGGAGTTTCTGACGAGCAAGGCGATTCAATCCAGCGAGAGTGATTTTTACATCTTTGCTTCACTCCTGCCTGACGATATCGAACAACTCGCTCAACTGACAGATTGGGTTTATCAGATCTGGAAGGACGAAACCACCTACAGTCACCTCCTCCGTTCCACTGAAACCATTAAGGCGCCATCCTGCTGGCGTACCTTCGACGCGCGGGGCAAGGGAATGACCTGGGCGGTGATGGATACCGGCATCCACGCGGAGCACCCGCACTTCACGGCGCACGGGACTGTGGACATTGGCCTCAGCCGTAATTTCTCAGTTTCCAACACGCTTGACGACCGGTTTGGTCATGGTACCCACGTGGCCGGCATTATCGCCGGATCGCCCCCACCACGGGTGGACGGAAAACCCTATCGTGCAGCGACTTTTATGGAGGGAGAGGACGACCCGCAGGTGACCGATCTGGAGGCAAGGCCCTCGGGCATTGCACCGCTCGCCAAGTTGATCAACGTGAAGGTGTTGAACGATGACGGGACCGGCTCGGCCTCGGCGGCGATTCGGGGCCTCGAATATCTGCGCAAGTTGAATGATGCAAGCCTTGCGACCCGGGTGGATGGCGTGAACATGAGCCTGGGCTACCCGTTTGATCCTCAGTGCTACGGTTGTGGCTATAGCCCGCTTTGCCAGGAGGTGAGCCGCGCCGTCGATTCCGGGTTGATCGTTGTCATTTCCTGCGGCAACTGGGGTTACGGCCAGGTGACGCTTGACAATGGGCAGCAGGTGGCGGTCTCAATCGGCTCATCCATAACCGATCCTGCCAACACCGAGGCCGCCATTGCCGTGGGCTCGGTTCACAAAAGCGCCCCGCACCGGTATGGGGTCTCTTACTTCTCCTCGAAGGGTCCTACGAATGACGGCCGCATGAAACCGGACCTGATGGCGCCCGGGGAGAAGATTCTATCGTGCTCCATCCATCTCGACCGGGGCTACGAATACGAGGAAGCGAGCGGCACCAGCGCCGCGGCGCCGCACGTTTCAGGCGCCATCGCGGCGTTTCTCTCCGGACACCCGGAATTCCGTGGTGATCCGGAGCGAATCAAGCAAATCTTCATCAAGACCGCCACCGACCTGGGCCGGGAACGAGCCTACCAAGGCGCAGGCGTGGTCGATCTCCTGCGGGCAATGATGTCAGTTTGACAGAAAGGAGTTAGATCCATGGGACGCTTCAAGCAATTCCACGATCCAGAGCTTTCGATCTGGCAGTCCGCCGTCGAGGAGGTGGCAGCTCAAAGCACTGCTGGGACACAAACGCAAGACATTGGCGGCCCACGCGCCATCACCGGCCGGCCCGACACTCCCGATCCCATGACGGCTGAGGCGATTTCCTACTGCAATCAGGTCCAGAGTGGCGCGCCCGTTATCGAAGCGACGGCGGTTCACCCGGACACCGAAGGGCTGGCCCAGACGGCTGGGTTCTGTTCGCTGACCGCGCTCAAGCTGGCTAAGGCCAAGATCTTGGGCAACTCGGCAGATGAACAGCGATATAAGGAGGAACTCGCCAAGTTCGGCGATTGCGATCCCAGATATGCGGAAGCAGCCGCCAAGTACGCTGAGTACTTTGTGGCTCAGGGCAAGCAGATTCCTTACGTCGTTTACAAAAATCTGGGCGATTTCGTTATCGACGGCAAGCTCCCGTCTCAAGCCACCGTGGCCGTGGTGGGCGATTGGGGAACAGGCCAGGATGGGGCCAAACTGGTGTTGAAGCAGATTGCCAATAAGAATCCTGACGTGGTGATCCACCTGGGCGACATCTACTACGCGGGGACCCAATTCGAGGTGACCCATTACTTCCTGCAGCCCTGGCAGCAGATTCTAAACCTCGCTCAGAGTCCCATTCCAACCTTCACGCTGGCCGGCAATCATGACATGTACTCCGGCGGCGTCCCCTACTATAAATTGATTCAACAACTCGGCCAGCCTGCCAGCTATTTCTGCCTGCGGAACGACTATTGGCAGTTCGTTGCGATGGACACGGGTTACCATGACCATAATCCCGGTGGCGGCGGAGAGGGCGCCACGTATCTCCAGGACACGGAGGTGACGTGGCTCGCGGACAAGGTCAACAACGCGGGAGCGCGGCGTACTATCCTGCTTTCACACCATCAGCTCTTCACGGCTTTCGACTCGATCGACGGAAACGAGGTCAACCTGCGACTGTATCCGCAGGTGGCTTCTCTGCTGCCCCAAGTGGCGCTTTGGCTCTGGGGCCACGAGCACAATTTTGTGGTTTATGGCAGCTACAAGAATCTGGCGCGAAGCTGCTGTCTGGGACATGGGGCATTTCCGGTTGGGGTGGACGAGTTGCCCGCCCAACCCAAGTTTCCTGACGTGTCCCTGCTCAAGCAGGCTGACGGCAGCGACATTCGGTTGGGCACCACGGGAGGACTCTACAATCACGGCTACGCCATCATTGAGCTCGACGCGGCATCAGGAAAAATATCCTATTACCAGGACAGTGACGAGGACACGCCGATTTTCCAGCAGTCCTTAACTTAAGGGGCTGTTAGATAATAACTGTTCTATTTCGGACCCAATACATCCCCTCACCCCTGCCCTCTCCCCGCAAGCGGGGCGAGGGTGTAAGGCTGCTGTTGTGTTGTGAGCGAGGGTAACGCCAAGCGGCGGGTGAGGAGTGCCGCAGCGAGGAGCCTTATGGAGCGTCTGTCATCTCCCATTGAGAATATCCGGGACCACTACACTGTGGTCATCATCGGGTCCGGCTACGGGGCGGCGATTGCAGCGTCGCGGCTGGCGCGGGCCGGACAACAAGTCTGTGTGATCGAGCGCGGGCGCGAATTCCAGCCCGGCGAATACCCGAACCGTTCAGCCGAGGCCGTCGCGGAAATGCAGGCTCACTTGCCGGATTGTCCGCAATGGGGTTCGCGCGTCGGCCTCTACGACCTTCACGTCAACCCGGACATTAACGTCTTTGTGGGGTGTGGCCTGGGTGGGACTTCACTGGTAAATGCCAACGTGGCGCTGCGTGCCGAACCGCGCGTGTTTGATGATCCCTGCTGGCCTGCCGAGCTCCGCAACCCGCAAGCCGTGGACAGGACGCTTGAGGTTGACCCTGCAACCCCCCTTGAAGAAGGCTACGCCCGCGCCGAGGAGATGCTCAAGCCCACCCCCTATCCCCAGGACGGGCCCGAGTTGCCAAAGCTCCGCGCCCTCGAGGAATCTGCCAAGAAGCTGGGCCAGAAGTTTTATCGACCGCCTTTGAACGTCAATTTCACCCTGGAAGGGGCAAACCATGTCGGCGTCGATCAACACAAATGCGTCAATTGTGGCGATTGCGTCACAGGATGCAACTATGGGGCGAAAAATACCCTGATTATGAACTACCTTCCGGATGCCTGGAACCACGGCGCCGCGATCTTTACCGAAGTCTCCGTGCGCTGGGTCGAAAAGAAGGACGGTAAGTGGTTGATCCAGTGTGAGATCCTGGGAACGGGACGCGGGAAGTTCAAAGCGCCGCTTTTTGCCCTGACCGCGGACTTGGTGGTTTTAGGCGCTGGGACACTGGGTTCCACGGAGATTCTGCTTCGTTCAGCCCAGCACGGCCTTGCGGTCTCGAATCGCCTGGGTGAGCGATTCACCGGCAACGGAGACGTTCTCGCTTTTGGTTACAACACCGGACAAGTGATCAACGGAGTCGGTTGGGGTCATCACCCGCCCGGCCAGATTCCGCCGGTTGGACCCTGCATTTCCGGAATCATCGACATGCGCCACCAGGAACGGCTTGAGGACGGGATGGTGGCAGAGGAAGGTTCGCCGCCGGGAGCGCTCGGGGTGTTTCTGCCGGCGGGGTTCGCGGCCGGGGCGGAAGTGGCCGGCTCGCCGGAACCCGTGGCGGCAAATGAACGTCTCCGCGAAAAGATGCGAGAGCTTTTAACCGGCTTCGAAGGCCAGTATCACGGCGCCGTCAACCATACCCAGACCTATCTGGTCATGACCCATGATAATGCAAGCGGCCGCATGCGCCTTAATGACCAAGGCAACCTGGTTCTGGAGTGGCCGGGCGTGGGCGATCAACCCATTTTCCAACGCGTGAACGAGACGCTGAAGCAAGCCACCGCAGCACTGGGCGGCACCTTTGTCCACAACCCGCTTTGGAGCAAGCTGCTCCACAGTAACCTGACCACCGTGCATCCGCTGGGCGGCTGCGTCATGGCGGACGATGCCGCGGGCGGCGTGGTGAACCACAAAGGGCAGGTGTTCTCAGGCGCGGCAGGAGCGGGTGCCTACGATAGCCTTTACGTCGTTGATGGGTCGGTGATCCCGCGACCGCTCGGTGTCAATCCTTTGCTTACGATTTCCGCCGTCGCGGAACGGGCCGCAGCGCTCCTGGCCAAGGATCGTGGCTGGCAGATCGACTACCGGCTGCCCTCTGCGCCTCGTATTGCCAAGCCCGTGAAGGCGGGCATCGAGTTTACCGAGACCATGAAGGGTTATTTCTCGGCGCTCGTGAAGACACCTTCTCCGCCGCTTCAGCCGGACGCGAGCTACCAGCGCGGGGCTGACCAGGGCAAAACTGAGAACTCTCCCTTTGAATTCACGCTGACGATTGCCAGCGAAGATCTGGAGGATATGATTGCCAACCCGGACCACCAGGCGCGCATGGTGGGCACGGTCACGGC
>Ga0307373_10001408_pt1 | contig 45146 bp, 42 predicted proteins | sample OX2MG_FD_202534 | JGI IMG/M metagenome (GOLD analysis project Ga0307373, IMG submission 202534) | Soil microbial communities from Risofladan, Vaasa, Finland - OX-2 | ecosystem: Environmental > Terrestrial > Soil > Coastal area > Acid sulfate soil | place: Finland: Risofladan, Vaasa | collected...
GCCCTTGAGCAGGCGCCCACCTCCACCTTCGCCGCCCTGGGACGGGTCGGGGCCCGCCTTCCGGTCCAGAGCGCGGTCCCCCAGAGCGATGGCTCGCTCCGGATCTCGGGCCTCTTGACCGGATCCGGCCTAAGCCGAGGCGACCCGGTGCTGGTGCTCCCGCAGGGGCGGCGAACCACGATTAGGGACCTGGAGACGGTCGATGGCCCGGTGGCGGCGGCTCCTGCCCCGCTTTCCATCTCCGTCCGCCTGGCCGACGACTGTCAGGTTCGGCGCGGGGACATGATCGCCGCCGAGGTGGACCCGCCCCCGGTGTCGGCAGACCTGCTGACCACCACCTGCTGGTTCGGCGAGCGGCCCCTCGCCCCCGGGCAGACCTACTTGGTCAAGCACACGACCCGGGTGACCTCCGCCACGGTGGTCGCGGTCGAGGGCCGCCTCGACCTGGCCACTCTGCGCCTGCGGCCCGATCGGAAGCTCGGGATCAACGACATTGGAATCGTGCGCTGGCGGCTCGCCGAGCCGATCGCCGCCGATCCCTACCGCGACAGTCGGGTCACCGGCAGCCTGATCGTGATCGACCCGGCGACCAACACGACGCTGGCGGCGGCGATGGTCGGGTCGCCACCTCTCGGCTGAGCCCGGCGCCCCTCCCCCCGGGCCGGGGGGGAATCTCGCTGGCGCTCTCGGCGGGACCGACCCTCCGGCAAAGGCACCGGCGGACTCCGCCAACGTAAGATCGCCGCGGTGCCGGCCCGCATCCGACCCTCCGTCCCACCAAGCGCATGGTTGCGACCTGCCTGCGGCGGCGTCAACCAGCCCCTGGCGAGGCCGGCGGAGTGGGCCAGCGGAGCTGCCCCGGGCGCCGGCCAATTCCGGAGCACTCTTCCGTTTTCCCTGCCCACTTGGGCCTCGCTCGCCTAGCCCCAACATCCCGAGGAGGTACGAATGAACTTCGTCCACATGCCGCACCCGCGCACCACCGCGATCATCGACGGCAAGGCATCCGGTCCCGTCAAGGTCAAAGATCAGCTCAACCGGAGCACCAGGGCGGCCCGGATCAACGCCTGGCTGGCGGTCAAGATCACCCAGGGCGTGGGCTCGATGTGGTGCGCCTACGTCTTCGCGATCATCGCCCTCGTGGGGCTGCCCGCAGCCCTGGCCAAGGGTGGCGAGGGACCGATCGCCTGGATCGCCCAGACCTTCCTCCAGCTGGTGCTTTTGAGCATCATCATCGTCGGCACCAATATCCAGTCCGCCGCCGCCGACAAGCGGGCTCAGGACACCTACGCGGACGCCGAGGCGGTGCTTCACGAGGCGCTCCAGATTCAGGCCCACCTGGCGGCCCAGGATGACGCGCTGAATTCGATCCTGGCCGCCAACAAGGCCTGAATCAACTCGACCAGATCGCCCGCCTGGTCTGATCTGGGAACATCGGACCCGGCCGGAGAAGGTGCGCGTCATGAGGAGGGAGAGTCGGTGTCTGGTCGGGCGATCCTGGTCACCGGCGGGTCGCGTGGGATCGGACGCGCGACCGCCCTCGCCTTCGCCGCGGTCGGCGATCGGGTGGCGGTCAATCACCGCGACTCGGCACGGGCGGCCGAGGAGTTGGTGCGGTCGCTGCCCGGCTCACAGCATGTCGCGATCCAGGCCGATCTGGCGGATCCCGAGGCGGCCAAAGAGCTGGTCGAGGCCACCGTGGCGGCGCTGGGAGGGCTGGACGTGCTGGTCAACAACGCCGGGATCAGCCTGCTCCACGACATAACCGTGGACGACTTTTCGAGCTGGCGGCGGGCTTGGGACCAGACCCTGGCGGTCAACCTCAGCGGCCCCGCCTTCGTCACCTACTGGGCGGTGCAGCAGATGCTGGGCCGGGGCGGCCGGATCATCAACATCAGCTCGCGGGGAGCCTTCCGGGGGGAGCCGGAGCAGCCCGCCTACGGCGCCAGCAAGGCCGGCCTCAACGCCTTCGGCCAGTCGCTGGCGCGAGCGCTCGGGGCGCACGGGATCGGGGTCATGACCATCGCCCCGGGATGGGTAGCGACCGACATGTCCAACCTGGAGTTGAAGCGCCCGCGCGGGAACGAGATCCTCACCCAAAGCCCCTTCGGGCGGATGGCCCGCCCCGAGGAGGTCGCCGCCGCGGCCGTCTTCTTCGCCTCCCCGGAGGCGGAGTTCACCAGCGGGGCGGTCCTGGACGTGAACGGAGCCTCCTACCTGCGCACCTGACCCCTCCCCGCCCGACGTCCGGACCGGGACGAGATAACCTCAGTCGGCACGACGGACCACCCGGTCGCCGCCGCGGCGAGCCGCTTGCGATTCCCCGTCCGCTCCGCCTTGGGGTGTTCCCGGAGTCCCAGCCCGGGGTGGGGAGGGGCAGCCGTCGCCCACAGAAGGTCAAGCCGGGGCGTCGCCCGGCTGGCCCGCGGGGTAGACCCCGAAGACGCGCAGTTCGGCGGTAGCCGTCCCCAACTCGGCTAACAGCTGGTCCAGGCGGGCTTGGTCGCTAAGCTCCCCGTCCACGTAGAAACGGTAGTTGAAGGGCTGTTCGGGAACCGGCCTGGAGTCGAGCCGGGTCAGATTGACCTCGCCCCTGGCGAAGACCTGGAGAACCTGGGCCAGGCCGCCCGGGCGATGCTCGGCGACCAAACCCAGGGCCAACTTGAGCGCACCTTGCACAGGGATCGGCTGGGGGCCGCGGCGCACCACCAAGAAACGGGTCCGGTTGCTGGGCTGATCGGCGATGTCCTCGGCCACGATCAGGAGCCGGTAGCGTTCGGCAGCCGCCCGGCTGGCGATGGCGCCGTCGCCCTCGGCAGCGCCCTGAGCGATCTCGCGGGCGGCTCCGGCAGTGTCGTGGACCGGAACCGGGACGATCTGGTGGGACTCCAGCCAGCCGGCGCACTGGGCCAGCGCCTGGGGGTGAGAGAGGGCGCGCCGGACCGGGCCCTCTCCGCGGCTCAGCAGGTGATGCCGGATCGGGCTGACCCGCTCCTTCACGACCACCAGGTCGGGATGGGCCCAGAGCAGGTCGGAGACCTCCTGAACCACCCCGGCGATGCTGTTCTCGACCGGAAGTACGGCCGCCGCGGCGGTGCCGTCTCGAACCGCGAGGAAGACTCCGGCAAAGGTCGAGCGACCCACGGTTGGGAGGCCGGGGAAGAGCAGTTGGGCGGCCTCGTCCGAGTGGGCTCCGGGCTCCCCCTGGTAGGCGATCGGCAGGTGTGGGCCAGCTGCCCGGCCGGCGAGGGTGCCAGCGCTCGACGCGATCAGTCCTCCTCCGGCTGGTTGACGGCCACGACGGCTCCCCGGGAAGCGCTGCCCACCAGATGGGCGTAACGGGCGAAGGCGCTGGTTCCGCTCAGGGCCGGCCGGGGGGACCAGGCCCGAGCCCGCCGATCCCATTCGTCGGCGGGCACCGCGGCCGAGATCGACCTTGCCTCCACGTCGATGGTGACCGGGTCGCCATCGATCAGAAACGCGATCGGACCCCCGACGGCGGCCTCCGGGGCGACGTGGCCGACCATCAAGCCGTGGGTCGCCCCGCTGAAGCGGCCGTCGGTGATCAGACCGACCGAGTCGCCCAGCCCCTGGCCCACCAGGGCGGCGGTAACCCCCAGCATCTCCCGCATCCCGGGACCTCCTCGTGGTCCCTCATAGCGAACCACGACGATGTCCCCGGCGCTGATCCGGCGCGCCTTGACCGCCTCCATGGCCTCCTCCTCCGAGTCGAAGACCCGGGCCGGCCCGGTCTGGAGGCGGCGCTGGTGGCCGGCCACCTTGACCACCCCGCCCTCGGGGGCGAGAGGTCCGTGCAGGATCACCATGCCGCCGGTCGCGCTGAGCGGGCGGTCGAGACTCCTGACCACGTCCTGGGCGGGAAGTTCGGGCGAGGATGCCTCGGCCGCTCCGGCGGCACCGGCCAGGGTCGCCCCGGTGCAGGTTCCCGCCTCTCCACGCAGCAGATTCCCCGCCAGCAGCCGGCGGGCTACCAGGGCCACCCCCCCCGCTCGGGTAAGGTCGACCGCGTTGTAGCGCCCCCCGGGGCGGAGGTCGGCGATCCAGGGGGTCTTCTGGCTGATCTCGTGGAAGTCGTCGATGGGGAGCGAGATGTTGGCGTCCCGGGCGATCGCCATCAGGTGGAGCACGGCGTTGGTCGATCCCCCAGTCGCCATGACTCCCGCCACCGCGTTGTGAAACGAGTCCCCAGTCAGATACGAGCTGGGACGCCTCCCCTGCCGGACCATCTCGGCGACCAGGGCTCCGACCTCCCTCGCCACCTGGGGCTTGGCCGGGTCGGTGGCCGCCACCCCGCCCGACTGGAGGGGAGCGATCCCGAGCAGCTCGACCGCCAAGGCCATGGTATTGGCGGTGAACTGACCGCCGCAGGCCCCGGCGCCGGGGCAGGCGACGTCCTCGAGCTCGCCGAGCTCCTGATCGGTGATCCGGCCCGCCTCCGCGCTCCCTATCGCCTCGAAGACATCGATGATGGTGACGTCGCGGCCCCGGAATCGACCTGGCTGGATGGCTCCTCCATAGAGCAGGCAGCCGGGCAGGTCGAGCCGGGCCAGAGCCATCGCCGCCCCCGGGATCGTCTTGTCGCAGGCGACCAGGGCCACCACTCCGTCGAGCAGGTGGCCGCGGCAGACCAGCTCGATGGAATCGGCGATCAGCTCCCGACTGATCAGGGATGCCTTCATTCCCTGGGTGCCCATCGAGACCCCGTCGCTGATGGCGATAGTGTTGAACTCCAGGGGTGTCGCACCGGCCGCCCGGATGCCCGCCTTGACGTGTTCCGCCAACGCTCGCAGGCCGAGGTTGCAGGGCATGGTCTCGATCCAGGTGTTGGCGACTCCGATCAACGGCCGGGCGAGGTCGGCGTCGGTGAGCCCGGTGCCCTTGAGCATGGCCCGGGCGGCGGCGCGCTCGCGGCCCACGACCAGGCCCCGGCTGGGGAGGGTCGCCTCGTCGCCGGTTGGCTCCATCCGGCCGGTCCTCCCTATTGACGGTCCTGATCTCCCGCTAGAGCGACGCCCCCGCGGCGCCGGCCACTGCGCTGCTTGTTCGCGCCGAGCGCGGCCAAGTGCCAGTCGCACAGCTCGGCGGGAGGATGGCAGGCACCGGTAGACGATGTCAAGGATCGAGGATCGGAGTGCCAGCGCGATTCCCTCCCGGAAAGAGATCGCTAGGGAGGCGTGGAGTAGTCGTTCGGCGCCGGCGGGGGTCTGCGAGCGAAACCGACGCCGGTTCGCCGCCGGAAGAAGATGGGAGCCGACGTCGGCGGGGGGGGCGCTGGCGCGCCCGGAGTTCGTCGGTCGCCCGGACGAGGTTCTCCTCGACGCGGGCGCCCCTGGCCATCGCGCCACCCTCGGTCGCCAAAGTGCTCGCGATCTCAGTCCCCGCGCCCCTGCTGGCAGCGGTGAATAGAGTCTTTCGGCCCGCCAGTCCGGGCTCGATGACATCTCCGGCAAGCCGGTTCTGCGGCCGTCGAGGAAGCAGTCTCCGCTCGGTCAGGATGGCCCGCGCAGCAGGAGGGTGGCCGGGTGCCGCTGGGCCGCCTGGCTGGCGCCCCAGGTCCAGTCGCTGCTTGAATGGCTCCACAGTCGCGGGGCCGCCAGCAGCGCCCCGAATTCATCACAGGAGCTCATTTGAGAGTGCGACAACTCGGATCCCAGGGGCTTCAGGTTTCCGCAATCGGACTCGGCTGCATGCCTATGACCGGTGCCTATGGAGCGGCCGGGGAGGCCGGCTCGATGGCGACCTTGCACCGGGCGATCGATCTCGGGGTGACCTTCCTCGACACCGCGGACATGTACGGCAATGGCGCCAACGAGAGGCTCCTCGGCCGGGTTCTGCGCGAGCGAAGGTCGGAGGTGGTCCTGGCAACCAAGTTCGGCTATCACCTCGGGCCAGCGGGTGAGCGGCTGGGGATTCGCGGCGACGCCGCCTACGTTAGGCAGTGCTGCGACAACTCGCTGGGGCGCCTCGGGGTGGAGCAGATCGACCTCTACTACCAGCATCGAGTCGATCCCCAGACCCCCATCGAGGAGACCGTGGGCACCATGGCCGAGCTGGTCACGGCCGGCAAGGTCCGCTATATCGGTCTCTCCGAGGCAGGTACCCGCACCATCCGACGCGCTCACGCCGTCCACCCGATCTCCGCCCTACAGACTGAGTACTCTCTCTGGAGTCGCGATCCGGAAGAGGAGATCCTGGAGTCCGTGACCGCGATGGGCATCGGATTTGTCGCCTACAGCCCCCTAGGAAGGGGATTCCTCTCCGGCTCCTTTCGAGCTCCCGAGCAGTTTGGGGAGGACGACAGTCGGCGCCGGGGCCCCCGCTTTCAGGGGGAGAACTTTGGTGCCAACCTCGAGGCGACCGATCGCCTCGGGGAGATCGCGGCCGAGAAGGGGATCACTTCGTCGCAACTGGCGCTCGCCTGGCTATTGCACGGTAGCTCCAGCATCGTGCCCATCCCGGGCACCACGAGCGTTCGTCACCTGGATGAGAACGCTCTGGCGGCTGACATCGAACTCTCCGACGCCGACCTGGCGAGGATTGAGGGGGCGTTCCCAAGGGGAACCACCGCGGGTCCGCGCTATGGGGACATGTCCGAGGTGGGACTCTAGGTGGCGAAGGCAGTGGCGGACGCAGCAGTTCACGACCCCCGGCGGGTTCGCCAGCTCTTCCCGTCACTCCAGGACGGCTACGCCTATCTCGATGGTGCAGCCGGGACACAGGTCCCGGAGCCGGTGATCGAGGCCATCGCGAACGCCTACCGCTCCGGGCTCAGCAACACCGACGGCGCCTTCCCCTCCAGTCAGCGCGCCAATCAGATCGTCAGTGAGTGCCGAGAAGCGGTTGCCGACTTGGTGGGTGGAGTCCCCGAGGGGGTCGTCCTCGGACCCAACATGACCACCTTGACCTATCGGCTGGCGAACGTCCTGGCGAGCGAATGGAGCCCCGGCGACGAGATCGTCGTCTCCCGGCTCGACCATGATGCCAACGTGCGTCCATGGATCCAGGCGGCGGCCCGCGTCGGCGCCACTGTGCGGTGGGCAGAAATCGACCCCGATACCACCGAGCTCCCGGTCGAGCAGTACTTCTCGCTGGTGAGCTCGCGGACCAAACTGGTCGCATTCACAGCGGCCAGCAACGTGCTGGGGACTCGGCCTGATGTCGCCGCCATCTCCGCGATCGCGCACGCGGCCGGGGCGCTCACCTATGTCGATGGCGTGCACGCGACGCCCCACGGACCAGTCGACGTGGGCACCTGGGGTGCAGATTTCTACACCACCAGCGCCTACAAATGGTGCGGTCCCCACATCGGCGCAGTAATCGCCGACCCGGCGCTCTTGGCTACGCTCCACCCCGACAAGCTGGCGCCCGCCCCTGACGAGGTGCCGGATAGGTTTCAGACGGGGACGCCTCCGCTTGCGGACTATGCCGGGGTGACCGCCGCGGTCGGGTACTTGGCAGGGCTCAGTCCCGGAAGTAGCGGTACACGACGCCAGCAACTTCTCCGGGCTATGACCGCGGTAGAGACCTACGAGGGCAAGCTCTTCTCGCTCCTACTCGACGGACTCGGCGAGATGAGCCCGGTGACCCTCTACGGCAGGGCCAGCCACCGCGCGCCCACCGCCTTCTTCACGGTGAATTCGCTCCATCCCTGGGAGGTCGCCCAGCGGCTCGCAGAGAGCAAGATCAACGTCTGGAGTGGTGACAATTACGCTTGGGAAGTGACCGGGGCCCTCGGCATCCGAGAGACGGGTTGTGCCGTGCGGGCGAGCCTCGTGCATTACAACGACCACGCCGATGTCGACCGGCTGTTGGAGGCCGTAGCCTCGCTGCTCGCCTAAAGGAGCCGTTCGGCTCCGTCGCCCCGCCCCGGGCAGATCTAGCCGAGACCGCGCTCCCATACCGCGGCCCCACGGATCACACTGAACTTGCCCCGGGCATACCGATTTGGGGCCCCGGTACACAGGTTGGGCAGCTCGGAAGGCGTCCGCTGAGATCCAGTCGGAACCGTACCGTGACTTGACACCCCCTGGGGGGGCCAGCATAATTGGCTCCACTTTGCCGAACGTCGAGCGCGTCCTGCTGATCGTCGAGGACCTCCAGGTCCTAGTACTCCTAATTACCGGAGGGCCGATCAGCTAGCGTCTGCGCGACCTGGCGAGATCACCGGCCCCCCGGAAACCCCGGGGGGCCGGTTTTTTTTACCCCTTCGCAGTAACCCCCGCACCCAACCTCGACTTCCTTAACCCGATCCATCGCCCAACTCCAAGGAGAGAGCCCCGTGACCACCACATCGCCCGCCCCCGACCGGGCCTCCGGCGCGGAACATTTCCCCGACGACATCGAGCTCGACGAGGCCGGCCGCAACTGGGTCACCCGCCAGAGCGCGGCCGACCCAGCCCGACCGCTGCGCAACCTGGCCGCCGATGCGGCGGTGACGGCCGCCATCGGCAACGCCTACGGATCCGACTGAGACGGATCAGCCCAGGACCATGACCGCCACCATCGAGCGCCAGGCGCGGCCCACCCCGGCCGCCGGTCGCGCGCCCGGCAGCACCGGCGCGGAGCTGCTCCTGGCCGCCCTGGTCAAAGAGGGCGTGGAGACCATCTTCGGGATCCCCGGGGGTGCCAACCTGCCCATCTACCAGCACCTGCCTGACTTCCCCATCCGGCACGTCCTGGTCCGGCACGAGCAGGGTGCGGCCCACATGGCCGATGGTTTCGCTCGCGCCAGCGGCAAGGTGGGGGTCTGCGTCGCCACCTCGGGGCCGGGGGCGCTCAACCTGATCACCGGTCTGGCCACCGCCCACTTCGACTCGGTCCCGGTCGTGGCCATTACCGGCCAGGTGGCCGCGGCGAGCATCGGGACCGACGCCTTCCAGGAGTCGGACGTGATCGGCTCGAGCCTCTCGGTGACCAAGCACAGTTACCAGGTGCTCGACGCCGCCGACATCCCGGGAGTTGTCGAGGAGGCGTTCCACATCGCCCGCACCGGTCGGCCCGGGGCGATCCTGATCGACATCCCCAAGGACGTGCAGCAGCAGCGGGTGACCGAGGTCGCCGAGCCGATCCTGCGGCTGCGCCAGCATCGGGCCCCGGGCCGTCCCGATCACGGCCAGCTCGAAAGGGCGGCCCAGTTCCTGGCCGCCGCCGAGCGGCCGGTGATCCTGGCCGGCCGGGGAGTCGACATCGCGGCTGGCCAGGCGGCCCTCCGGGAGCTGGCGGAGCTGTGCGACGCGCCGGTCGGCACCACTCTGCTGGGCACCGGGGTCTTTCCCAGCAACCATCCCCTGGCGCTCGGCCTGGTCGGGTTCATGGGCACCGGTTACTGCAACCGGGCGGTGACCGACTGCGACGTGCTCCTGATGGTGGGCATGCGCGCCGACGACCGGGTCACCTGCCGCCTGGACGAGTTTGCCCCCCGGGCCGAGCACATCATCCACGTCAACATCGACCCGGCCGAGCTGGGCAAAACGGTCAAGGCAGATTGCCAGATCGTGGGCGACGCGCGGGCCACCCTGGAAGGGCTGGTCGGGCAGCTCGCCCCCAGGCCCCGTCCCGGCTGGCGCTTCCAGATCGAGTCCTGGAAGCGCCAGCATCCCCTCCGCCACCCTCAGAACGGGCTCCTCCAGCCCCAAGAGGTGCTCGCCGCCTGCTACGCGCGGCTCGGACCGGACGACGTCACCGTCGCCGACGTTGGGCTGAACCAGATCTGGGCGGCAGTCGCCTGGCGGGGCGACCGCCCCGGCAAGTTCCTCAACTCAGGCGGCCAGGGGACGATGGGGTTCGCCCTCCCGGCGGCCATCGGCGCCCAGGCGGCCGATCCCGACCGGATCGTGCTCAGTGTCAGCGGGGAAGGTGGCTTCGTGATGACCCTTCAGGAACTGGCGACCGCCGCCGAGGCTCATCTCCCGGTCAAGGCGGTGGTGCTCAACAACCGCCAGCTGGGGATGGTGCGCCAGTTTCAGGACGACTTCTACGGCGGCGTGCGCTCCCAGGTCGACCATCTGCTCACCCCTGATTTCGCCATGCTGGCGAGGGCCTTCGGCTGCTTCGGTGCGGTCGTCCACCAGGCCAGTCAGGTCGGTCCGGCCCTCGACGCGGCGTTTGCCCACCCGGGCCCGGCGGTGGTCGACTTTCAGATCGATCCCGAGGCCAATGTCTACCCGATCGTGCCCCTGGGCAAGGGGCTCAGCGACTTCGTCGAGTGTCCGAGCGACCAGTGACGCCTCCTGCCATCGCGGCCCCCCGGCTGGCTCCGGGCACCGACGGGCTGACCACCACCCGTCACCCGGGAAGGATCCGCCTCATCTCGATCCGGATCGAGGACCGGCGCGGGGTGCTGCAGCGGGTCACCAACCTGCTCGGGCGCCGCGGGTTCGGGATCGAGACCTGTGCGGTCGGCCCCAGCGGCGAGCCCGGAGTGGTCGCGATCAGTCTCCGCATCGATGCCGGCACCCAGGCCCACGACCAGATCGTCAAGCAGCTCAACAAGCTCATCGACGTGGTCAGCGTCGAGGACATCACCGATCCCTCGACCGTCGAGTGGAGCACGGCCCTGATCGATCTCAGCTCCGAAGAGGTGGGGACGACCCTGGCGGAGCTTCCCGAAGGCGTCGGCGGCCAGCTGGTGCGCCGGGTCGGCGAACGGGCGATCGCGGCCATCTCGGGGCCTCCGGGAATGGTCGAGAAGGCTCTGGCAGCGGTCCGGCTCCGGTCCAGCTCGGCGTGGATCTGCAGCGGTCCGCTAGCTCTGGCCACCGCAGGGGCCGGCGGGGCCGGACAGGATTCAGCCCGGGATAGCGGCGAGGGAAGTGAGCCATGAGGATGTACTACGACGCCGACGCCGATCCGACGGCCCTTCAGGGTTCCCGGATCGCGGTGCTCGGCTATGGCAGCCAGGGCCATGCCCACGCCCAGAACCTTCGGGACAGCGGCTACCAGGTGGCAGTCGGCCTGCGGCCGGAGAGCCGGAGCCGGGCCCAGGCCCAGGCAGATGGCTTCGAGGTGAGGAGCGCGGTGGAGGCGGCTCGCGACGCCGACGTGGTCATGGTCCTGATCCCGGATCACGAACAGGCGGCCCTGTTCTCGGAAGGGCTAGCGGAGGCGCTCCGAGAGGGCAGCCTGCTTCTCTTCGCGCACGGCTTCTCGATCCACTACGGCACCGTCCAGCCCCCCCGCCACTGCGATGTCGCCATGGTCGCCCCCAAGGCACCGGGCCACATGGTGCGCTCCTGCTTCAAGGAGGGGATCGGCTGCCCGGCGCTGCTGGCCGTCCACCAGGACCCGACCGGAACCGCCCGGCAGCGCTCCTTGGCCTACGCCCGAGGACTGGGAGCGACCCGGGCCGGGGTGCTCGAGACCACCTTCCGGGAGGAGACCGAGACCGACCTCTTCGGGGAACAGGCGGTGCTCTGCGGCGGGGTCACCGAGCTGGTCAAGGCCGGCTTCGAGACGCTCACCGAAGCCGGCTACCAACCGGAGCTCGCCTACTTCGAGTGCCTGCACGAACTCAAGCTGATCGTCGACCTGATGTACCAGGGCGGGCTCTCGCTGATGCGCTACAGCGTCAGTGACACCGCCGAGTTCGGCGACTACTCGAGCGGCCAGGTGGTGATCGACCAGCATGTCCGTCAGCGGATGCGCGAGATCCTGGGCCGGATCCAGGACGGCAGCTTCGCCGAGAGCTGGATCGACGAGAATCGCAGCGGCCGCAAGGGGTTCCTCGCCCGGCGCGCCCGGGAGGCGGACCAGCCGATCGAGGAGATCGGCCGCGAGCTGCGCTCGCACATGCCCTGGATCCACCCGGTCGCGGAGCTTCCCAGCGAGGCGGCCCCGCCGGTGCCGGCCACGGCGGGAAGCTCGGAGAGGAGACCGTGAACACCGGGGAGGGTTCAGTAGCGGCTCCGGTACGGGCAGCCGGACCTGATCTGGTCCAGTTCTTCGACACGACCCTGCGCGACGGCGAGCAGTGCCCGGGAGCCACCCTGCACCACGCTGACAAGCTCTTGATCGCCCACCAGCTGCGCCGGCTCAACGTGGACGTGATCGAGGCCGGCTTCCCAGCCTCGTCGCCGGGTGACTTCGCCTCCGTGCAGCAGATCGCCCGCGAGGTGGAGGGCCCGGCGGTGACCGGACTGGCCCGAACCAAGCGGGGCGACATCGACGCCGTGCATCAGGCGGTGCGCGACGCGCCCCGCCATCTGATCCATGTCTTCATGAGCGTCTCCGACATCCACATCACCCACAAGCTGGGGCTCGACCGGGCCACCGTGCTGAGCCAGACCGGAGCGGCGATCGCCTACGCCCGCTCGCTCTGCGACGACGTCCAGTTCTCCCCCGAGGACGCGGGGCGGGCGGATCTCGACTACCTCTGCACCGTGGTCCAAGTCGCCGTCGATGCCGGAGCCAATGTGATCAATCTCCCCGACACGACCGGCTACTGCCTGCCCGAAGAGTTCCAGAACCTGGTGGCGACGGTGCGGCGCGAGGTCCGCGGGATGGACCGGGTGCTGATCAGCGTCCACTGCCACGATGACCTGGGGCTGGCCACCGCCAACTCCCTGGCCGGGATCGCCGCCGGAGCTCGTCGGGTCGAGGGCTGCATCAACGGCATCGGCGAGCGGGCCGGCAACGCGTCCCTGGAGGAGGTTGTGATGGCGCTCCGGGTGCGCCGCCCGGTGCTCCAGCTGGCCGACAACCTGAGGGCCACCGAGCTGGTACCGACCAGCCGGATGGTCGCCGAGCTGACCGGGATGGTGGTCCCCGCCAACAAGCCGGTGGTCGGCGCCAACGCCTTCGCCCACGCCTCCGGGGTTCACCAGCACGGCGTGCTCCGCGACCGCCGTACCTACGAAATCATCGCCGCCGAGGACGTCGGCGCGGGCGCGTCCAGGATCGTGCTCACCGCGCGCTCCGGCCGCCACGCCTTGCGGCATCGACTCGACCTGATCGGCGTGGAGCTTCCCCCGGAGTCGTTCCAGGCGGTCTGGACCCGCTTCCTGGAGGTCGCCGACTCCTCCAAAGAGGTCGAGGACGAGACCCTGACCCGGATCGTGGGTGAGGTGTCGGGGAATCGGACGGCCCTGCCCACGGTCCCGGGATGATGGCGGAGCCGAATCCGGTCCGGCTGGCGGTGCTGGCCGGCGATGGCGTCGGTCCCGAGGTGACCCGGTCGGCGATCCTCGTCCTGGAGACGGTTCTGGGCTCGGTCGGCCGGAGCCTTGAGACCAACCCCCACCTGATCGGCGGGGCGGCTCTGGACGCCACCGGCGACCCGCTGCCAGAAGCCAGCCTGGAGGCGGCCCTAGGGGCGGATGCCGTCCTCCTGGGGGCGGTCGGCGGCCCCGGGTGGGACCAGGCCAAGGTCCGCCCCGAGGCGGGGCTGCTCCGACTCCGCTCCCGGCTCGGGGCATTCGCCAACCTCCGCCCGGTCAAGGTCTGGCCCGGACTGGAACGGTTCAGCCCGCTCCGCGAGGAGGTGCTGCTGGGGGCGGACCTGCTCTTCGTCCGCGAGCTCACCGGAGGGATCTACTTCGGGCGGCCGACCGGGGTCTCCGGCCATGCCCCCAAGCGCCACGCGGTCGACACCAGCGAGTACAGCGAGGCCGAGGTGCGGCGGACCGCCGAGGTGGCTTTCCGGTCAGCCGGGCAGCGCCGTGGCAAGGTCAGCTCGGTGGACAAGGCCAACGTCCTGGCCACCTCCCGACTCTGGCGCGAGGTGGTGACCGAGGTCGGCCAGCGGTTCCCGGAGGTTACCCTCGAGCACTGCCTGGTGGACAGCTTCGCGCTCCGGGTGTTGCAGCAGCCCAAGGCCTACGACGTGGTCCTGACCGAGAACTTGTTCGGCGACATCCTCACCGACGAGGCGGCCGCGCTCACCGGTTCCCTGGGCGTGCTCCCCTCCGCCAGCGGCGGCGGCGAGGGCCCTTGGCTGTACGAGCCGGTGCACGGGTCGGCGCCTGACATCGCCGGCCAGGGCATCGCCAACCCGCTGGGCGCGATCGCCACGGTGGCGCTTCTGCTCCGGCTCTCGCTCAAGCTGGAGGAGCAGGCGCTGGCGGTGGAGCGAGCCATCGGATCGGTGATCGCCCAGGGCCGGCTGACTCCCGACCTGGGCGGGACCGAGAGCACCGAGTCACTCACCCAGGCGGTGCTGGAGCGGCTTCCGCTCGGGGCCGCGGCATGAGCTCGCCCGTCGAAAGGGCTGAGCCGAGTCGGATCGCCCTCTACGACACCACCCTGCGCGACGGCATGCAGGGATTCGGGCTCCAGCTCAGCATCGAGCAGAAGCTCAAGCTTGCCCGCCGCCTCGACGAGCTGGGGGTCGACTACGTCGAGGCGGGCTGGCCCGGGGCCAATCCCCGCGACACCCAGGTCTTCGAACGGCTGGCCAAGGCGCCTTTGCGGCGCGCTCGCCTGGCCGCCTTCGGATCCACCCGCCGCCCGGGGGTGGCGGCCGCGAGCGACCCCGGACTGGCCCTCACCGTGGGCTCCGGGGCGCCGGTGGTCACTCTGGTCGGAAAGTCCTCCCGCTGGCAGGTCGAGGCGGTCCTGGGGACCACCCCGGAGGAGAACCTGGAGATGGTCGCGGACACGGTCGCCTATGCCGCCGCCCAGGGACGGGAGGTGGTCTTCGACGCCGAGCACTTCTTCGACGGATTCGCCCAGGACCCGGGCTATGCCACGGCTGTGGTCCTGGCCGCCGCCGCCGCCGGCGCCCGTTGGGTCGTCCTCTGTGACACCAACGGGGGCCAGCTCCCGGGCCCGGTCGGAAGGATCACCGAGGCGATCGCCAGCCGGCTCGAGGTCGGTCTCGGGATCCACTGCCACAACGACGCCGGCGTCGCCGTGGCCAACTCCTTGGCGGCGGTCGACGCGGGGGCGAGCATGGTCCAGGGCACCCTCAACGGAAGTGGCGAGCGGTGCGGCAACGCGGATCTCCTGGTTATCGCGGCCAACCTCCAGCTCAAGTTGGGCCGACCGGTCCTCGACCCGCACCAGCTCGGGGAGCTGGTCGCCGTCTCCCGGCTCTTCGACGCCCTGGTCAACCGGGCGCCCGACCCGCAGCGAGCCTACGTGGGGCCGGCCGCATTCCTGCACAAGGGCGGCCTGCACGCCCAGGCCGTGGCCCGCGACGAGCGCGCCTATCAGCACATCGATCCGGCCCTGGTCGGGAACGAGTCGCGGACCGTGGTCTCGGACCAGAGCGGACGGAGCAACGTGGCTAGCAAGCTCCACCAGCTCGGCCTTACCGGACTGGACCGCGACGCCCGGGGCTCGATCGTGGACCGCCTGAAGCAGCTGGAGACCGCCGGATGGGCGTTCGAGGACGCCGATGCCTCCTTCGAGCTGCTGGTGACCCGGGGCACCTCGGGCGATGTCCCCCCGTTTGCGCTTCAGGAGTCGCTGGTGGTGGCGCACGAGACCTCGAGCCCCCGGGCGGAGGAGCCCTCCCAGAGCGTCCAGGCCAGCGTCAAGGTGACCGTCGCGGGGACGCTGGTGCACACCGCCGCCGAGGCGGCGGGGCCGGTCGAGGCGCTCGACCTGGCGCTGCGCCGGGCCCTGGCACCCCACTTCCCCAGTCTGGCCTCGGTGCGGCTATTGGACTACCGGGTCCGGGTCATCGACGGCGACCAGGGCACCGGCGCCACGGTGCGGGTTGGGATCGATTCCAGTGACGGGGAGCAGGTCTGGTCCACGGTGGGGTGCTCCGCCAACATCCTCCAGGCGTCGGCTCTGGCATTGGTGGACAGCTATGAGTGGGCCGCCCGCCACGCCGCGTCGCTGGTCTGCCTCTCGCCAACCGGGTGAGAATGTCAAGGAAGCTTGGGAGATGGAGATGGATGCGGACGAGCAAATCGAGAGTCCGGTGAGGTACCCCGGTGGGGACGGCCCCAAGACCGCCTATCGCAAGATCTGGGAGTCCCACCTGGTCAGCCAGGAGTCGGCCTCCCGAGCCCTGCTCTACATCGACCTCCATCTGGTCCACGAGGTCACCTCGCCGCAGGCGTTCTCGGGACTGCGGGAAGCCCGACGAAGCGTGCGCCGCCCCGACCTCACTCTGGCGGTGATGGACCACACGGTGCCCACCTGGGAGCGGAGCCGACCGACTCCGGACCCGGTCGCCGCCGAGCAGTTGCGCCAGCTCGGCGAGAACTGCGTCGCGGCGGGCATTCCGCTCCTCGACATGCACCACCGGCGCCAGGGCATCGTCCACGTGATCGGGCCAGAGCTAGGCCTGACTCAGCCGGGAATGACGATTGTCTGTGGTGACTCCCACACCTCGACTCACGGGGCCTTCGGAGCCCTCGCCTTCGGCATCGGCACCTCCGAGGTGGAGCAGGTGCTGGCGACCCAGTGCCTCTGGCAGGCGCCCGCCGAGACCCTGGAGATCAGGGTGGATGGCGAGCTACCTGTCGGGGTGACCGCCAAGGACATGGCTCTGGCGATCATCGGCAAGGTCGGCGTCGCTGGGGCCCAGGGCACCATGGTCGAGTATCGGGGCAGTGCGATCCGAGCCCTGTCGATGGAGGGCCGGCTGACGGTCTGCAACCTGACCATCGAAGCCGGCGCTCGGGGTGGCCTGGTCTCGGCTGACGAGACCACCGTTCGCTACCTGGAGGGCCGGCCGGCATCCCCGAAAGGGGGGGAATTCGACCGCGCCGCCGAGACGTGGCTCAGCCTCGCCACCGACGACGGAGCGGCTTTCGACCGGACCGTGGTGTTGGACGCCGCCCAGCTGGTCCCACACGTGACCTGGGGAACCAATCCCGCGATGGTCGCCGAGGTGACTGGCCGGGTACCGCGGCTGGGCGACTTGGGCACCGAGGCGGAGCGGCAGCAGACCGCCCGCGCCCTCGAGTACATGGGGCTGACCGAGGGAACCGCGATCGAGGATATCTGGATCGACCGGGTGTTCATCGGCTCCTGCACCAACAGTCGGCTGGAAGACCTGCGCGCCGCGGCGGCTATCGCGCGGGGCGGCCGGGTCCACCCCAAGGTGCGGGCCATGGTGGTGCCGGGTTCGCAGTCAGTGAAGCGGGCGGCGGAGGCGGAGGGTCTGGATCGGGTCTTCACCGACGCAGGTTTCGAGTGGCGGGAGGCGGGCTGCTCGATGTGCCTGGGGATGAACCCCGACGTGCTCGCTCCCGGCGAACGCTGCGCCTCGACCTCGAATCGCAACTTCGAAGGGCGCCAGGGGGCGGGCGGCCGGACCCACTTGGTCAGCCCGTCAATGGCTGCGGCAGCGGCCCTGCACGGCCACTTCGTCGACGTCCGGAAGCTGGAGCCGGCCCTGGCAGGCGCGGTCGGATAGGACGGATATGGAAGCCTTCACCACCCACGAGGGACTCTGCGCCACGCTGAGCCGGGACGACGTCGACACCGACCAGATCATTCCCAAGCAGTTCTTGAAGCGGACCGATCGCGGCGACTACGGGGATGCCGGTTTCTTCGCCTGGCGCTACGACGACGCCGGGCACCCGCGCCCCGACTTCGAGCTCAACGATCCAGTCTTCCAGGGCGCCAGCATTCTCATCACAGGGCGCAATTTCGGCTGCGGCTCGTCCCGGGAACACGCCGTCTGGGCGCTCCTGGGAATGGGTTTCCGGGCCGTGATCGCGCCCTCATTCGCGGACATTTTCACCGTCAATTCGCTGCAGAACGGATTGCTCCCGGTGGAGCTGCCCGCCCTCCTCGTGGCCCAACTAAGTGCCCGCGCCAAGAGCCCGGGCGGCCACCGGCTAACTGTCGATCTGCCAGCCCAGCAGGTGCGGGACGGCAGCGGCCTGAGCGCCGACTTCGTGGTCGATCCGTTCTGGAAGAAGTGCCTTCTCAGCGGGCGCGATCCCATCGCCATGGCCCTAAGTCAGGAGGAAGCGATCGCCGAGTTTGAGGGGTCCCGGCCCGACTGGCGTCCGGTGACCACCGGCGAAGGGCTCTTTTCGTGATTGCCGGGACGGGCGCCCCGGGCTGATCCATTCGCCTGCTGGGTAGGAATTTGGGCCTGGAGTGGTCTCCTGGGCTGGTGGCGCGAATGGCGGATTTCAGGCTCAAGTGAGGCGACGTCGGCGGCGACGATCGCACCCCCGGCGTCGGCGGGGTCTGCGGAGGCCGGCCAGGCCGGTAGTGCCAGGCGTGCGCGCAGCCGAGCCCTGATCTCTCCCGGGATGGCAAGCGCGCCACTCGCCGATCTCTGGGGACCCTAGCCGAGATCAGCCAGCCGGGGTCGGGGATTTGGGGGTCGGCATCGCCCCTTCAGGGCGAAAGAGAGCCATTCTCCACCGCCATGGGCTGACCGGGTTAAGGAACGGTTCGAGCTCGGCTGCGACTTCCAGCCCAACCAGCGACACGATCTACCCACCTCGCCGGAGCGAGCCCATTGGCTTGGCCCGAGACCAACTCGCTTGCGCTTGTCTGGTCCCCGGTGGGCGCCGTCCGAGAAATATGATAGCCCTTTCTGGACGGGCTGCAATCGCAGTAGGAGGGTCGCAATGGCCACGACACGGCAAGGGGGACCGGTCGCCCGCCTCGAGACAGGGGTGCAAGAGCGGCTGATCGCGGGGGTGCCGGGCCAGCGGGTACTCGGTATCTGCGTAATTGTCCTGGTCATCGCCGCTTTTTTCATCTTTTTGGCAGCTCGGTCGCAGTTCCACGCGAGCGCGTCAGGCAGCTCCCATGCGGGTCTCTGGATCGCCGGGATCGTCCTGGCAGTGGGAGCCGGGTCGGGCCTGCGCGGATTGACTGCAGTGGCCCCGGGCGAGGCGGTGGTGGTGCAGCGCTTCGGTCGCTATGTAGGCACGCTGCGGACTGCAGGGCTGTACTGGATCGTCCCGCAAGCCCAGCGGCGAAGGGTTTCGACCAAGGTGCGCACCTACCGGACGATAGCCCGCAAGGTCAATGACGCGGCCGGCAATCCAATTGAAATAGCCGCGGTCGTACTTTGGCAGGTGGCCGACACAGTGCGAGCCGTCTACCGCACGGAGGACCTGGCGGAGTTCGTCGCAGCCCAGAGCGAGGCGGCGGTCCGTGAGGTGGCGGCTCGCTTCCCCTACTACGACCCGTTGGGCACCAAGGCCTCCCTCTGCAGCAGTGTCGACGAGATAACGGATCAGCTCACGGGCGAGGTCTCGGCCAGGGTCGAATCCGCGGGGCTGGACATTGTTAGCGTCAGCATCGTCGAGCTCGCCTACGCGCCTGAGATTGCGCAGGCGATGCTCCGCCACCAGCAGGCCGGCGCAATCGTGGCAGCTCGTAAACACATCGTCGAGGGAGCGGTCGGCATGGTCGAGCTGGCACTTGCCCGGCTGGAGTCGGAGAACGTTGTCGACCTGGACTCGGAGCGAAAGGCGGCGATGGTCAGCAACTTGATGGTGGTGCTTTGCAGCGACCACCCAACTCAGCCGATCGTCAACGCGGGCTCGCTCTATTAGTGATCGCGAGTAGGTGATGATTCCATGACCGAACGTAAGACCGTACTTCTTCGCCTCGATCCAGCGGTACACGATGCCCTGACGCGCTGGGCCGGCGACGAGCTGCTCAGTACCAATGCTCAGATCGAGCGTCTCTTGAGGCGTTCTCTCTCCGAGGCAGGGCGGCTGCCGTCAAACGTCACCGCCATGCGGCCTAGGGGACGACCTCGCAAGCTGGACGCCCGCGACCGCGGGCGCTTGGGCGCAGGCGCCACAGAGGACACGGGCCCGGTCCGCGACTCCACGCCGGTGGGCGCTAAGGCGGATCAAGGCAGGTGCGCCTAGATGGTCATGAGCTCCGGTCGCCGGGACGCCGAGGAGGGTGATCTGCACTGACTTGTGGGCGCGCGGTTGACTGCATCTGCGCGACTGGCACCTCGCAGAGCACGCGCTGAACGCCCAAAGCTCAAGGATGCGCTGTGAAGTGCCGAGCCGATGGTTGACTCGGAACTCAGCCGCTGCCGAGGGAAACTTGCTGATCGGGTTTGACCATCTCCACAAGCAGCGGCCAAATCCTCGAAAAAGCTCACGACCGCGTGCGACGTGACTTCTAAGGAGCTGGGCGTTCCCGATACCAAGCGATCTGCCGCGGTGTCTTCCCCTCGGTCCCTCTCAGCCCCCGCAAGCGATACCGGCGGTCGGGTTGGCTGACGGCTTCTGCCGCGGCGCGGACATCACCGCCTCGGCGACCCCCGACGCGACAGGAAGAATCCGATGAGCACAGCCGCCACCACGATGCCGATGATGATCTGGACGATGTGAGTGCCAGAACCACCCAAGATGCCTGCCACTATGGGTGCGGCTCGCGAAGCTAAGGGCATGAGTTGCGCCTGCCGCCCGTGACGAGGATTACCTTCAAGCTCGGTGATGCCCTAGGGAGACGCATCTCGGCACCCGCCTTCTCAGCTTCGCCTGAGGGTGATCTTCCAGGAGCCGCCCCCGTCTCATGGCACCACCGAGCCCAATGCCGAGGCTGAAGTCGCGGGAAAGTCTAAGCGTCGTCTCGGCCTTGATCAGCTCCTCCCGCAAGGTCAATCCGCCGTACGGGAGCCGCCGGGGCTTACGCGCGTCGACTTCGCCGCACGGGAGCCGGTGATCAGCCTCTCCCGGTCAAACATGGTGGCCAGGACACGCCATGCCAGTCCGTCGATGACGATGAGGAACGCGGCGAGTCCCAGGGCGAGACCGAGCGAGGCGGCGATCACGTTGAGCGACATGAGGGTCACTACGGCGACGGGAGGCAGCGCGGCGAAGATGGTGAGCTGCTGGGCGGCACGGACATCGCCCACGCGGGTGGAGATGGCGATGCCGACCCAGATCGACCATCCGGCGACGAGCGGGGTGAAGAGCAGCTGGACCAGCACGTGTGAACCCTCGAAGACAGCGGAGGCGACAACGGGCTGGGCGAAAAGTGCGACCGCGGCGAGGAAGATCCCGAAGATCAAATACGAGAGGGCAAGCGTCGGGAGGAGCGCGGCCAGTGCCTTGCCGATCAGAAACTCCTCTCGATGGATAGGCGTGGTGAGGATCGGTTCCAGTGTGCCCTGCTCGCGCTCCCCGACCACTGAGTAGGCAGACAGAATGGACGGGATGAGGGCCGGGAGGATCAATAAGAAGAGGAGGGAGAGCCCGAGACGGGGCTCCAGCCTCGCGCTCGTGCTGGTGACCTTGATCGCGAAGAGCTGGATCATGGGGGCAGCGATGAAGACGAGTGGCAGGAGCGACATGGTGAAGACGACGAAGCGGTTGCGGCGGTAATCCCGGAGCTCCTTCTGAAAGATCGCTCCGACCCGCGTCCAGCTGAAGGTCATCGGCGCTTTGCCTCCACGTCCTCGTGGACGAGTTCAAGGTAAACGTCCTCGAGTGAGTGACGGGATTCGGCGATCGAGAGGATGTCGGCCCCGGCATTCACCAGCGCTCGGGCTACGCCCGGCGCGGCGATCTCGGGATCCGACACGCCCAACAGGTACGAGCCGGAAGCCGACGCCTCCCATCTCTCGACCCCGGGAAGTGCGGCGAGGACCGAGTCGGGATCGGCGAGCTCGGCGCGCAGCCGAACCTCGAGGCTTCGTTTGAACAGCTGAGCGCGCAGCTCGTCGGGCCGGCCGACGAGACGCAGCTTGGTGCTGAGGATGGCCACCCGATCACAGAGCCGTTCGGCTTCCTCGAGGCGGTGGGTGGTGAGGAAGATCGTCACCCCTTTCTCGCGTAGCCCTCCGAGTAGCTCGTGGACCTCTCTGGTGGCCACCGGGTCGAGCCCGGAGGTGGGCTCGTCCAGGAACAGCACCGCGGGATCGTTGAGCAGCGCCCGCGCCAGCGCGACCCGCTGGCGAAGCCCCTTGGACAGCGATCCGCACAGATCGTTGGATCGCTCGGTTAGATTGACGGCCCCCAGCGCCTGTTCGATGCGGGCGCGGGCGTCGCGTAGCTCGTAGAGGCCGGCGAAGCATTGCAGGTTCTCGGCGACGGTCAAGCGGAGATAGAGGCCGGGCGACTCGGGCATCACCGAGATGCGCTGTCGGATCGCCGGGCCGTTCTCTGCGCTGAGAGCGAGGCCAGCCACGAGCGCCCGGCCCGAGGTCGGAGCGATCAGGGTGCCGAGAGTTCGCACCGTCGTCGTCTTGCCCGCCCCATTGGGCCCCAGGAAGCCGAACACTTCCCCCGGTGCGACGTCGAACGAGACGTCCTCGAAAGCGGTGCGCTCCCCGAAGCGCTTGGTCAGGTGGTTCACCGAGATTGCCGGTGAGGCGGAGGTGGCCAGCCCCCCGAACCGAGAGGCGGCTTCAGACGCGAGCACGCCCATCCCCTGACCCAGCCTCATGTCGCGACGCCGCCTGGTGAAACGACCGGTACGAACCCATGGGTGCAGGTCGGCCAGGCAGTGCTCCCGTTCGCATCAGTATAATGATATCAGTTTAGGGGCGCGCCGCCAGACCCAGCGAGTGGGGATCACGGTGAAATTCCTGAGGGCAACCATGGCGATGGGTGGCAGGCTGGCGAGGATCGAGAGCCGCTGGGCAGCACGCTCACCGGAGCGGTCTGTACGCCGGTCAGGAGGCGCAAGGCAGCCGCTTGATCTCGCCGGCGGACCCCTTTTTCCGGCCGTTGACGAACTGGGCTCTGACTCGCCCTGGGACCCGCCACGGGCCTCGTACGCATCGACGGACTGGCGTGGCGTAGTGGCCATGTTCGACGAGGAACGCCTCGCCGCGAGCAGCCGCTGATGGTCAGCTGCAGCTCGGCACTCGCATCACCTCACCATGTACGTACAGAACCGTCTATAGAGTCAAAGGAGGATGAGCATGGCCGCAACGCTGAAGCTGGCGCACAAATCAATCGGGGTCGAGGTCCGACGTGGCACCTACGACATCGTGGTTGACGGTCAGCGTGCCGGATCGCTCGAAATGAATGACACGATCGAGATACCAGTCGAAGCTGGACGTCACACCCTGCAAGTTCGCAATGGCCGAAACTCCAGCCGAACGCAGACCTTCGACGTGGCCGAGGACCGAGTCGTCGCCTTTCGATGCACCGGAAAGAGGTTTTTGCCGCTCTTTCTCCTGTCGTTCGTCGTGCCAAGCCTAGCGCTCGTGCTCAGGCGCGATTAGGCGAAATGCTGAACATGATCGAAGCGCGTCACTTCACCGGGCGTCGCCATTCCGTGGTGACCCAACTGTTCGGAGCGGCACTGATATGGATATGAACAAAAACTCAAGGGAAACCAAAGGTTCCCAAGATGAAGAGCATTTTCTTCACCCAGTGGCGTCGCGAGAGTTTGAGGCAGCGAAAGTGGCAGGGTGGGCGTAGTCGGCTGCCGTCCGCCTAGCCTCCGCCGTCGCACTTCTCGGAGATTCGAGTCCGACGGAGGAAGCTGTCGCCGAACTCGGTCGGGGATGGGAAAACGGCGACGGGGACGGCCCGGAGACTTCAAGGGTGGGTTCGGTGCTCAAAGGCAGTTGGTCAGCTTGATCAAACCGCGGGGGAGCGGGCCGCACATCGCTGCCGTGAAGACATCTGCCCCCAGCGATAGCGCGGGAGGGACGAGCGATTCGGTCCTTTGGCTGCCCAGGGTCGCGGCCGGATGAGTAGTACCTCATCCAGGCCTTACTACTCCGGCCCGTCGTAGGTCCCAGTCGCCCCACCCTGGTCTTGGGTGCCGAGCAGACTCGGGGTGTCGCCCCGGTTGGGATCCGGGCATCGCAATTCCAGGCGCCGACCACCGCGGGCTCCCGCGACCTCTAGGTTCAGTCGTCGGGGGCGGGACGACTCCAAGTGCGGCGACCGCTCTCGGGGGTTCGCCGAAGGAGGGAAGGGTCCGCTCCGCCCGTTCCGCGCTCCGAATGCGCGTCCGAGCCCGTAGATGTTAGGCATGTGAGCCCAGTAACCTTACATATGGACGGCGCGACTCCGGAGCACCCGCGCGATACGGATTCCGGGATGGGCCAATGCTTGACATACGGAATTTGTGACTGCTATTCTCCCGCGACTGGCCGGAGGTAGGGCCGCGGCGAACCGGGGCGGCAGTCGCCCGGGAAAGGTGGCGGCCGGCGGTGAAGCCGTCACTGCTCTGCGGATTAGGGGGAAAAGGCATGGCCGATCAGGCCTTAGGGGCGGCTGCGGTCAGCGATAAGGTTGGGCGGCGCTACAAGAAAGACCTGGGACTGTGGTCAGTAGTCTTTCTCGCCACCGGCGCGATCCTGGGTCCCGCCGTCGGCTTCACGCCAGTGTCGGTGCTCGGGCTGGCAGGTCCGGCGGGGATCTTCTCCTGGGTGATCGCATTCGTCATGATCATGATCCTGGCGATGTCGTACGTCGAGCTGGGGACGATGTGGCCCAGGGCCGGCGGCGTCGCCTACTATCCGGCCCGCGCCAGCGGACCGGTCGTTGGTGTGCTCAATGGTTGGGGGGCGTTCATCGGCTACTCCTTGGCCGTGCCCTCGATCATCGTCGCCTTTGTGGAGTACCTGAGCTACTGGTTTCCCGGGTTGTTCGCCAACGGCACCCTCACCTGGGCGGGAATCGGATTGGCGTTCGTGACCTTGCTGGTGATGCTCTACGTCAACAGTCTGCGCATCCGCTACATGGGCGAGATCAACAATATCTTGACCGTGCTCACCATCCTCGGCTTAGTGGTGGTGATCGTGGCCCTGCTGAGTCACTTTCACTCCTCCAACTTCAGCAGTTTTCACGGCCTCTTTCCGGCCGGAGCCAGTGGGCTGTTGCTGGCGGTAACCGCCACCGTCTACGGCTACGGCGGGTTCCGCCAACCGCTCGACTACGCCGAAGAGGTGAAGGATCCGGGTCGGACGATTCCTCGGGCGGTCTTCCTGACCATGTTCATCGTGCTCATCCTCTTCGCCTTTGAGAGCTTCGCTTTCACCGGCGCAATCAACTGGCACGCGATGAAGCTGGCCAGCGGCGCCTGGAGCACACTCAGCGCGCTTCAGTTCCCCTTCGTCACGGTCGCCAGCGGTGCCGGGCTGGCGACGATTGGCCTGATCGCCGTGGTAACCACCCTGATCGCAAGCTTCAAGGACGGTTACATCTACTCCGGGGGCGCCGCCCGGGTCGGGCAGACGATGGCTCGCTACGACAACTACCTGCCGCCGATCTTTTCCCGCATGACGACCCAGGGAATCCCGATCGCCTCCTTGCTCCTGGTTCTCGTGGTGGTGGCCATCTACCTGGTGCTGCTGCCGGCCTTCTCCAGCCTCTTCCCGCTGGTCGCCAGCGCGCTGGTTCTCTCCTATGCTCCCGGCCCGCTCGCCTGCGCCATCTTCCGACACCGGCACCCCGACGAGCCCCGGCCTTACCGCATGCCCTTCCTTAACTTCCTGGGACCGCTGGCCTTCGTGGTCGCCAGCCTCATGGTCTTCTGGTCGGGATGGAATGCCATTCGCATTCTCATCCCCTCGGTAGCGATCGGGATCCTGCTCCTGGGCTTTTACCGGAGAACCCGCCCGATCACCCGCCAGGACATCGTGTACGGAGCCTGGATGCCCGCCTACCTGGGGGTCATCGCCCTGGTCTCATTCCTGGGGAGTACCGACTTCGGCGGCCGCAACGTACTGCAGTTTCCCTATGACTCGATCATCTTCGCGGTGATCGCGCTCGCCTTCTACTACATCGGCTACTGGAGTGGCATCCACTGGACCGGGACCTCCGTGGTCGAGGATCCAGAGCCTGAGTTGGGAACCCCCGCGCTGGCCTCCACCCAATGACACATCCCCGGCCCGCGGCCGGGGAGAGCCCCGCCCGGGGGCCGTGCGCTAGGGACTCACCCCTAGGCAAGGTCGCGCCAGCCCCGTGACCAAGCAGATTCGGTGTGCCATCGGGGTGCACGTCGACGCAGTCGCGGGCTGGCTGGGATCCTACGGAGGGGCCGATTCTCCCTCCGACATCCAGCGGGGAATGTTCGCCGGTGAGGTCGGGGCACCCAGGTTGCTCCAGCTGTTCGAGCGACTCGGGATCAGGACCACGTGGTTTGTGCCCGGCCACTCGCTGGAGACGTTTCCCGAGCAGATGGCTCAGGTAGTGGCCCAGGGACACGAGGTCGGCGCCCACGGCTACTCGCACGAGAACCCCATCTCCATGACCAGGACCCAGGAGGAGGAGGTGCTGGCCCGGTGCGTGGAGCTGATCGAGCGGATGAGCGGCCGGCGTCCGAGGGGCTATGTCGCGCCTTGGTGGGAGATGTCCGGGTCGACCGCCGAGCTCCTGCTCCGGTACGGATTCGGCTACGACAACAGCCAGGGGTACCACGATTTCCTGCCCTTCTACGCTCGGGTCGGAGACCGCTGGACCAAGGTCGACTACCGCCAGCCGGCCGCCACCTGGATGCTCCCTCTGGAGCGCGGCCAGGTGGTCGACCTGGTCGAGATCGCGGCGAACTGGTACCTCGACGACCTGCCCCCGATGATGTTCATCAAGCAGTCCCCCAACAGCCATGGATTCGTCAATCCCCGCGACCTGGAGCAAATCTGGCGCGACCAGTTCGACTGGGTCTACCGCGAGATGGAGTACGCGGTCTTTCCCCTCACCATCCACCCCGACGTAAGTGGTCGGCCCCAGGTGTTGCTGATGCTGGAGCGCCTTATCGCCTACATCTCCGGCCACGCGGGAGTTAGCTGGCTCACCATGGAGGAAATCGCCGCCGACTTCCGCTCCCGCGAGCCGCTACCCGGTCGCGGACCATCGCCCGAGTAGCGGCGAAGGCGTAGGCGGCGAGCCAGCTGGGACGACGTCCACCGGGTCGGCGCGCGGGGAGTCTGTGCTCGGAATTACTTCAGAACCGGTAGAGCCGGCTCGTGTTGCGTGCCATGATGTCCCGCTCGACCGTTTCCAGCCACTCCTGCCTCGCTCCCTGAGCGGCCCAGCGCCGGCGCACGACCGCCCAGCCTTCCTGGATCAGTAAGGCTCCGAACCAGAAGCTCTCCGGGGTGCCGTGGCCGTCGGTGCCGCAGAGCACCTTCGCGGTCGGGGCCAGCTCCAGGACCCGTTCGATGCGGCTTGCCACGGTCGCGGCGGCGAAGAGGTTGAACATTGACAGCTCGGCGTAGACATTGGGCTTGGCCAGAGTCAGATAGGCGAGTTCCTCATGCCAGGGATAGGAGCCGTGGATGAGCAGGATCGTCGCGGCACGCCCCTCGGGGCTGCGCAGCAGCTCCTCCAGGAGGGTCGGGTTCGCCTCCGCCAGGCGAATGTCGGAGTCCCCGAAGCCGGTGTGGATTTGAAAGGGCAGGCCCAGTTCGGCGGCCCAGCCCAGCGCTCTCCGCAGGACCAGATCCCGCAGCGCCTTGCCTTGGCGGCGAACCGGGCCGTCCGTCCGGTTCTGAAGTGATGCCGCAGCCTGGTCCAGGGTTGCCTCGGGATCAACCGCAAGTCCGGTTCGGTAGGCAATGATCGTCTTGAAACCGAAGTAGCCACTCTTAGGAGCGTCGCGCATCGATTGCTCGACCTCACGGAGAATCTCGGCCGGACCCAACCCAGCATCGATGAGGCGGTCGATCAAAGGCTCCAGCCGCAAGATGGGGCGCACCGGGCAACCGACCAGGGACGCGAACTGGTCGGCGGCAGCGGAGGTGGCATCGAGATCCCAACCGGGATCGAGCACCATGCCGTCTATGTGAGCCGCCCGGAAGAGAGCGCTCACGTAGCCTGGCCAGTCTGAGCTCGCCGCCGCTCGAGCCTGGGGAATCTCCTCGACTTCGCAGCCCAGATGCTGAGCCAGCCGGACCCCCATCAGCTCATGGCTGAGCCGCGAGGGGCTGATCTGGGAGCGGCGCTGGCGCGCGCCCTCGTCGGCGGGGAGCTCGACATTGATCTGGGCCAGGTCGAGTGGGCCTCCCTGGTCGCTGATGGGATGGCCGTGACTGTCGATCAAGATCGCCCGCCGCGGCCCGAGGGATCCGGCCAACCGTTCCTGGCCCCTGACCCCTGGGCCGACACCTGGTTCCGACGCTCAGCCCCTGTCACAGGGCAGCCTCAACTTCCGCTTCCGGCCGCAAGACGGGGGGGGCGTACTCCACCTTCAGCCCCGAGGCCATGGCGTTGGATCCATTGAAGAAGTCCACCACCGCCATCAGCTCCACCAGTGCGGCATCTCCCAGGCCCATGGCCCGGAGCGCGTCGGTGTGGCTCTGCAGGCAATAGTCGCAGTTGTTGGTCGCGGAGACCGCCACCGCGATGATCTCCTTGGTCTGTCGATCCAGGGCCCCCTCGGCCATCACCACCTTGAGCTTCTCCCAGGTGGCCGCCAGCAAGGCCGGTTGGTGGGCCAGCGCCTTCCAGTAGTTGGGCACCTTGGCCAGCTTGCGGCTGGTCATGATCTCCTCATAGACGTCCTTGACCAGACCCTCCGCCTCGGACTCGTCGACCAGATGCACCAGGGCCATGCTCAACCTGCCCCCGACCCGGACCCGGCGCGCGCCGCCGGCAGTGCCAGGGGCTCGACCGTGGTGCGCCAACTGGCAAAGTCCTCGACCTCCCCGCGCACGATCTGCAGGTACCAGTCCTGGAGCGCCTTGGTGAACTCGCCCAGCCGACCCTCGCCGACCTGGCGGCCATCGATCTCGGTGACCGGGGCGATCTGGACTCCGGTCCCGCAGAGGAAGGCTTCGTCCGCCGCCAAGAGCTCGCTGCGGTCGACCTGGCGCACCTGCAGCGGCCATCCCTTCTGCTGGACCATGGCCATGACGCAGTCCCGGGTGACTCCCACCAGCAGGTCGTCGGTCACCGGGGGGGTGACCAGCACCCCGTCCTGAACCATGAAGAGGTTGGCTGAGGAGGCTTCGGCAACCTGCCCGTCATGGGTGAGCATGAGCGCCTCATCGAAGCCCAAAGAACGGGCCTCGTCGGCGGCCAGGGCGGCATTCAGGTAGGCGCCGATCGGCTTGGCCCGAGCCGGGATGGCGTTGTCGTCGATCCGGCGCCAGCTCGAGGTCATCATCCGCAGCCCCTTGCGGATGTCGAGGTAGTCGCCCATCGGCAGGGTGTAGCAGCAGAACTCGGTGGGGATTCCGGATAGGGTGACCTTGATGGTGTTGCCGGATTTGTAGATGATCGGTCGGACGTAGGCGTCCTGCTGATATTCGTTGCGAGCCAGCAGCTCGACCACGACCTCCTCAAACTTGGCCACGGTGAGCGCGGGATCGGGCTCCAGGTGAAGGATCTTGGCCGAGCGCAGGATGCGGTTGCTGTGGTCGCGCAAGCGGATCAGGAAGAGCTGCTCCCGCCGGTCGCTCCAGTAGGCGCGGATCCCCTCGAAGCAGCCAGTGCCGTAGTTGAAGGCGTGGGACGTGATGGGGACCCGGGCCTGGTCCTGGGGCACGAATTCTCCGCCGAAGTAGACGATCTCGCCTGGCACCGTCATACGTACCTCCCCATCCCGCCGCTTACGTCAATCGACGCCCCGGTGATGTAGCTGGCCCGGGCGCTGGCCAGAAAGGCGACCAGCCCCGAGACCTCCTCGGCCTCGCCGAACCTCCCTAGGGGGACCTCGCCCGACGCGGTCTGGGCGAGGAATTCGTCCTCGCTCAACTGGGGGGCGCGGCGCTGGTGGATGTTGTCCCACTGGGGGGTTCTGACGAACCCGATGTTGACGCTGTTGACCAGAATCCGCTCCGGCGCCAGCTCCATCGCCAGCGCCTTGTTGAAGGCGAGGCAGGCGGCTCGGTCCACCGAGGTGGCGAAGAAGTCGGGATCGGGCTGGCGCCCGTAGATGGCGTTGATGTTGATGATGGCCCCGCCCCCGGCCGCCCGCAGGTGGGGCAGCGACGCCCGGCTGCAGCGGAGCTGGGCGAAGAGCTTGACCTCCAGGTCGGCCTGAAAGTCGGCGTCGGTGAGAGACCCGAAGTTTCCCGGGTGGGCGCGCCCGGCGTTGTTGACCAGCACGTCGAGACCGCCCAGCTCGCCCACCGCCTGGTCGACGAACTCCTGGATCTGGTCGGGGCTGGTGACGTCGGCGACGGCCGCCACCACCCTTCCCCCCGTCTGACGGAGCTCCTCGGCGGTCGCCTCCAGCTCATCCCGGTGGCGAGCGCAGATAGCGACCGCGGCGCCCTCGGCGAGAAGCTCCCTGGCGATCGCCGCGCCCAGCCCCTTTGAGCCGCCGGTGACGATGGCCCGCCTCCCAGTGAGCTGAAGGTCCAACGCTCAGTCGCCCACGTTGGCCTGGTTCCTCCCCCGGAGGTCCAGGAGCGCCTGCCGGGGCGGGTTGAATACGTCGTACTCGTGGCAGGCCATCGCCCCGGTGCGGGCTCCATGCGGCACGTTGGCAGGAACCACGGCTACCATCCCCGGCGTGAGCAGGCGAACCTCGCCGTCGATCTCGAACTCCAGCTCCCCCTCGACCACCAGGGTGAGCTGCTCCTCATCGTGACTGTGCAGAGGCGCCTCGGTGTGGGGGGCGAAGCGCACGGAGTTGAGCATGGTGGCCTCGCCCAGGGCGGGGCGGAACTCCAGGCCAGGGACGAACACCACCGGCTCGACATCCCGGGCCAGGTCCACGAAGTGGCCCTTGGCGGTCGGAGCCTTCCCCGACCCCGGGGCGGCAAAGTACTGGTCCGCGACGCTCATAAACGCTCTCCCTCGGGGCCGCTGAGCGGCACCATCGGCCGGCTGGATCGGTGCCGCCTCGGCCGCGTCCAGGCGGCCACCCCAGCGACCGCTCCCGGGCGCAAATGATAGCCCACTTACGGCTTTTACCGATAACATGAAAAGGTGACCACCGGAGCCGACCCTCGCGAGCTGGCGGTTAAATCCGGTCGGCACCTTACTGATGCCCCGTCCGATTCGGCACCGCCCCCGCTGGTCCAGCCGGCGACCCTCGACCAGACCGATCTGCAGATCCTGGTGCTGCTGCTCCGCGACGCCCGCCGCTCGGTGCGGGGGATCGCCGCCGAGGTCGGCATGTCAGCTCCGGCCGTTGCCGAACGGATCGCGCGCCTGGAGCGGCAGGGAGTGGTCCGCGGCTACCGCGCCGAGATCGACTGGGCCCGCCTCGGCTACGGCTTGCTGGTCTACATCCGGGTGACCGGGGTGCAGGGCAGCGAACAGTCCACCACCGTGGGCGCGCTCAGGCACCTGCCTGAAGTCGAGCAGGTCGAGGTCGTCACCGGCGACTCCGACCTGCTGGTCCGGCTCCGGGCTCGAGACCAGCAGCACCTGCGCGAGCTGCTCTTCGAAAGGGTCTGGAGGATCAGCGGCATCGAGCGCACCGAGACCCTGCTCTGCCTCGGCGAACTCCCGCCCAAATCATTCGACCTGGAGCTCACCGAGTCCCTCCTGGAGCAGCTTGGCCCTGCCCGAACCAGGCCCGAGGACCAGAACGGCGTTGGGGAGCTGCGCCCCCGTGTGTGAGATCCTGGCCGTGATCTGGCCCGAGCCTCAGCCCTTCGAGCGGATGCTGCCCTGGGGGCTCGAGCTGGAGCGGGTCGGAGTGGCCGGCTTCGGCTGGGGCCTGGCCTGGCGGGAAGGCGGGCGAGTGCGCCGTTATCGGGATCCCGGCCGGCTCGAAGCTGACCGGGCCGGCCAGGAGGCGCTGCTCAGGACCAGCTCCACCCACTTCCTGCTCCACTTGCGCCGCCCCTCTCAGCTGAGCACGGTTGCCCTGGCTGACACCCAGCCCTTCGTCGCTGAAGACGGGTCATTCGCCTTCGCCCACAATGGCCGGCTGGCGGGAGCGAATGAAGTCCGCCACCATTTCCCGGGCCAGCTCGAGGGTAGGGCGGACAGCGAGGTCGGCTTCCGGCTCTTCGAGTCCCTGCTCGCCGCCGGCGAGGCGCCCACCTCGGCGCTGATCTCGGTCCACCGCCAGCTGGGCGGAACCGCCAATCTCGGCTACCTGCCCGCCAGCGGGCCCTTCTTGGTGTACGGCGGCAACCCGGATAACCGCCTCTGGCGCTTCGATCTGGCTGGCGCCGTGGTCGCCTCCACCTCCCTGCACTCGGGGGATGAGGCCATCTTCAGCCTCTGTTTCCCTGCTGCCGCCAACCGGGTCAGGCTGGCCCAGGGCGAGGTGGAGGCCCTGGGCGAGCCCCATCCCGGTGACCGGGCTGTGGCGGGGGGTGCGGCCGCGGCCGCGCTTCGGGGGGAATGATCGGATGACGAGGAGGGGTGGATGAGCAGCACGTCGGTGCGCGACCTGGCGGTCGGCAAGGTTGGTTTCATAGGGGAGCACGGGCTCTTCACCGACGCCATGCAGGCGGCCGCAGAGCGGGCCACCAGCCTGGTCGCCGAGGCTGACATCCGCACCGTCCGGGTGGGGGTGGTCGACCAGCACGGGGCGGTGCGCTGCAAATTCGTCTCCGCCCACGACTTCCTGCTCTCCTTGCGCAACGGGATCGACTTTTCGGGGGCCATCCTCAGCCTCGACAGCGCCAACAAGGTCTTCCCCCCCGCCTTCGTCGAGGGGGGCGGTTTCGGCATCCCCGAGCTGACCGGCTTCCCCGACGTGGTGCTGGTCCCCGACCCGACCACGTTCCAGGTCCTCCCCTGGGCCGATCGGACCGCCTGGGTTCTCTCGGACGCCTACTTCAGCAACGGCAAGCCGGTCGGGCTCTTCACCCGTCAGGTCCTGCGCCGGCAGCTCGAGCTGGCCCGCGCCATGGGCTACGAGTACGCCGCCGGGCTGGAGGTGGAGTTCTACATCTTCCGCCGGGAGCAGGCGAGGATCGCCATCGACGAGACCGGCTGGCCCCCCCCGGCGCCCCCGGTCAGCGTGATCGCTCAGGGCTACCAGTACCTCTCTGAGACCAGGCTTGCCCAGATCAGCGAGATCCTGGACCCACTGCGGGACCACTTCGAGGCGGTTGGGCTACCGCTGCGGACGATGGAGGACGAGTGGGGCCCAGGCCAGACCGAGATAACCTTCGACCCCCAGCTGGGGCTAGGCGCCGCTGACGCCATGATCCTCTTCCGGTCGGCAGCCAAGCAGATCTGCCACCAGCTCGGCTACCACGCCACCTTCATGTGCCGGCCGCTCCTGCCCAACGTCTCCTCGAGCGGCTGGCACCTCCACGAGTCGCTCCAGGATGGACACCAGGGAGGCAACGTCTTCTCCAGCACCGATCGGGAGGCGCTCTCGCTGACCGGCAGGCAGTTCGCGGCCGGGATCCTGGAGCACGCGATTCCGATGACAGTCTTCTCAACTCCGACCGTGAACGGGTTCAAGCGCTTCAAGCCCTACTCGTTCGCGCCCAATCGAGTGAACTGGGCTCTCGAGAACCGGGGGGCGATGCTACGGGTCCAGGGCCAGCCGGGCGACCAGGGGTCTCACCTGGAGAACCGGCTGGGTGAGCCAGCCGCCAACCCCTACCTCTACATGGCCGCCAACCTGGCCGCCGGCCTGGACGGGATCCGGCGCCAACTGGTCCCACCCGCGATGGTCCAGGCCGACCCCTACGCCGAGGCGGCGCCGGCCCTCCCGGCCAGCCTGGGGGAGGCGGTGGAGGCGCTCGATGGGGACCGCTTCTTCCGGGAGGCGCTGGGGGCCGAGATCGTTGACTACCTGGTCATGCTCAAGCGCTTCGAATACAACCGCTACCTGGAGGAGGCGGGCTCGACCGCCGATCCCGTCGAGGTCACCCAATGGGAGCAGAACGAGTACTTTGAATTCTTCTGATCCCCAAACCTGCGGTAGGCCGCGTTAGTGGAACCCACACTCATCTCGAACTCGCCGGCTCCGATTCAGCACCTGGTCCTCTTCCGGCTCAGAGAGGAGCCCCAGCCTGAGGTCGAACAGGAGATGCGCCGCCAGATCGCCCGGTGGGTCGGCCTCCCCGGGCTGCGGATGCTTCGGTTTGGGCGGGACACCCTGGAGCGCGCCGACGGATACCAGTTCGGCCTGCTGACCGAGTTCAGCGACCCCGCCGCCTACGCGGAGTACCTGATCCACCCCCTCCACCAAAGCTTCCTCGCCTGGGTCCTGGAGCGGCCCTTCGACGTGATCCGCTTCGACTACGCTCTGACCGACCAGAGCAGCCTGCTCTAGCCTCTCCGGCACCAGAGCCGGGGCTGGGTGGCGGGCCCTCCCCGCCGAACTCGGCTCTGGCGCCAGCGGCCCTCCCCACGCCACCGCGTCCGGGCACCAGCGCCTCCACGGACCCGGGAGGAGTACGCTCCCCGAGCTGTGAGCACCCCCGACGACCCGCTCGCCGAGGTCGCCGCCAGCGCCAAACGAACGACCGCCCTGCTCCGCGACGCCCGTTCAGTACAGCGCCGGCTGGAGGTATTGGCCGCCACCGCGATGGCCCTGGACGATTCCAGCCTGCCCCGGATCGCCGAGTGCCGGGAGGCCGTCCAGCGCCTGGTCATCGAGCTCAGCTTTCGCGAGCGCGGGGAGCAGCGGCGGAGCAAGAGCCCGAGGTCGCGGCTTCGCTGAGCTGAGCGCGCGCCAAGATCGAGAGCGCGCCCGGGATGCGCCGGCGACTAGCCGCGGGACTCGAGCCAGGCGGCGAGGACCCGGCTGGCCGCCCCCGGGTCCTGGTCCAGGCTGAGGCTGACTCCCTCGCCTCGCTGCGGGTGCTCCTCCAGGATGTAGTCGACATCCTTCAGCTGGTGCCCGGTGAGGATGGCAACCACTTCGGCAGCCTCCCCGATCGTTCCCGAATTGCGGAGCTGGCGCACCCCGGCGAGTGTGGTCGCGGAGGCCGGCTCGCAGCCGATCCCGTCAGTGCCCAGGGCGGCTTTGGCGTCCCTGATCTCAGAATCGGAGACCGAGGCACAGTCGCCCTCTGACCACTGCAGGGCCCGCACCGCCTTGGGCCAGTTGGCCGGGCTGCCGATCCTGATGGCCGTCGCCCGGGTCTGAGGATCGTCCATCGGTTCCAGGATGTCCCCTCCCGAGGACCAGAGCCGAAAGAAGGGGTTGGAGCCGTCCGCCTGGACCACCAGGAGGCGAGGAGTCTTGCCGATGAGACCGAAGCGGTGCAGCTCGAGGAGTCCCTTGGCGATCGCGGAGACATTGCCCAGGTTCCCGCCCGGCACCACCACGAAGTCGGGAACCCGCCAGCCCCGCTGCTCCAGCAGCTCGACGATGGCGGTCTTCTGGCCCTCGATCCGGTAAGGGTTGATGGAGTTGACCACATACCAGCCGAGCTCGGCGGCAACCTGCCGGAGCAGGCGCAGGGCCTGGTCGAAGTTGCTCCCCGTCTCCACCACCAAGGCCCCGAAATCGACCGCCTGAGCCAGCTTGGCGCTGGAGACAGCCCCGGCGGGAACGAAGAGCACCGCCGGCAGGCCCGCGCGCGCGGCGTAGGCAGCCATCGAGGATGAGGTGTTGCCGGTCGAGGCGCAGGCGACCACCCGGGCGTGCTCGGAGACGGCGTGACTGATGCAGGCGGTCATCCCCAGGTCCTTGAAGGAGCCGCTCGGGTTGACTCCCTGGTGCTTCACCTCGAGCCCGGCGAGCCCGGCCCAGCGAGCGGCCCGGGGTGCGCTGACCAGGGGGGTCGAGCCCTCGCCCAGTGAGATCGGAGCCTGGCCCTCCGGGAGAAACGGCAGCAGCTCGCGGAACCGCCAGACCCCGCTGCGGTCGAGTTCCGACGCCCCGCCCAGGCGGTGCCGCCAGAGTTCGGGCCATCCCTCGGGCTGGGCCCCCGCAAAGTCGTAGGCGACCTCAAGCAGTCCGCCGCAGCGAGGGCACGCATAGGCGATCGGCGCCGGGGCGCTCTCCCGAGCACAGCTGGGGTCGGCGCAGCGGAGAAAGGATCGAGTCATCCCTGGACTCTAGAGCCCGAACTCCTGGTGCATGGCCCGGACCGAGGCCTCAACGTCGGTCGCTCGCACCACCAACGAGACGCTCAGCTCCGATGATCCCTGGGCGATGGCGGCGACGTTGATCCCCAGGCGCGCGATCGAGCTGAAGATCCGGGCCGCGATCCCCGGTGTCCCCTTCATGCCCTCGCCCACGGCCACCACCACGCCTACCTGGTCGAGCTCCTCGACCGCCGCCAGGGAACGGCCCAGCTCCCGGTCCAGCCGGCGCCGCACCCCGGCGGCCTCCCCGCTGTTGACCGCGAAGGAGAGGACGTTCTCGGCCGAGGACTGGGTCACCACCAAAGTGCTGACTCGGTCCGCGTCCAGCCAGCCGAAGACCAAGGTGGCCAGCCTGGTGAAGGCGACCGACCGGTCGGCCGAGACCGTGAAGAGGGCGGCCTGGGCGGTGGAGGCGATCGCCCTCACACCCGGGTTCCGGGGGCGGGAGCCCCCGACCTCGGTGCCCGGGGCGTCGGGCTCGAAGCTGTTCTTGATCAGGACCGGGATGCCCGCCCGGGCGGGAAGGTCAAGCGACTTGGGATGCAACACCTTGGCCCCGAAGAAGGAGAGCTCGATCGCCTCCCGATAGGAGAGCTGGGGGATCACCCTGGCCCCGGGCACCAGCCGGGGGTCGGCGGTCATCACGCCGGCGACGTCGGTCCAGATCCAGATCTCTCGGGCCGGCAAAGCGGCCCCGAGGATGGTCGCGCTGTAGTCGGAACCGCCCCGGCCCAGGGTGGTGAAGCTGCCGTCTCTGGCGGCGGCCCGAAACCCGGTCACGACCGGGATCGCCCCCCGCTCCAGAAGCGGGCCGAGCCGGCTCCCGACCTTGACCTGGGTAGGCTCGAAAACCAGTGCGGCGTTGCCAAAGCTGTCGTCGGTGACGATCAGCTCGGTGGCGTCGACCGCCTCCGCAGCCAGGCCGCCCGCCCTGAGGGTGGCTGCCAGCAGGGCGGCGGCGAGGACCTCCCCCAAGGAGGAGAGCGCGTCCAGGGAGCGCGGGGTGAGCTCCCTGACCAGGGAGAAGCCGGCGCAGTAGTCCTGCAGGGTGTCCATCGCGGAATCGATCCGGGCCAGGATCCCCTGGCGATCCCGGTCGGGAACCAGGGTGGTGCAGACCCTCAGGTGGCGGGCTCTCAGCTCGGCGCCGATCTGCTGCCAGGTCTCGGTTTCGCGCCGGCTTGCGGCCCCCGCCGCCCGCAGCAGGGAGGCGGTCACCCCCTCCATCGCCGAGACCACCACCACCAGCCGGGAATCGCCGGCGTGCTGCTTGATGATGGCGGCGGTCGCGGCCATCCGCTCCGAGTCGCCGACCGAGCTGCCCCCGAACTTCATCACCCGCAGAGGCCGGTCGTCAGGGCCGCTCAAGGGCTGGCCGCCTCGGCCCGGAGACGCCCTTTGGCGCCCAGGTTGTCGGCGGAGAGGGTCATTGTGCGAACCGCCACCCCCCGCCGCTCCAGCAGCTCCCTGAGCCGGGCCGCGATCTCGTCAGTGGCTCCGCCCCGGCTCACCGCCAGGACCGAGGAGCCGGCGCCGCTCAAACAGACCCCGAGCAGGTCGGGATGCTCGAGAGCGAGGCACTCAGCCAGCCCGGGCAGGAGGTCGGCCCGGCGGCTCTGGTGCCAGCGGTCGGCAAAGAATTCGGGCTCGAAGTCGAACTGCCCCGAGAAGGCCGACGCCACCAGCAGCACCGCCCGCTGCAGGTTGTGCACCGCGTCATCCCGGGGGAAGCTGCCGGGCAGCACCGCTCGCGCCTCAGAGGTCGGCAGAGGCCGTTCAGGGACGGCCAGGGTGAATCGGAGCGCCTCCGGGATGCGCGCTTTTCGGCTGACCACTCGATTCGGCGCCGCGGCCACCACCACCAGACCGCCGAGCAGCGCGGCCGCGACGTTGTCGGGATGCCCATCTAGCTCCGCCGCCAGCCCCAGCAGGGTGGCGTCGTCAACTGGGTGCCGGGTCAGCTGGGAGCCGATCAGGAGGCCGGCCACGATCGCCGCAGCGCTCGAGCCGAGACCAACTCCGACCGGGATCTGGCTTGCCAGGCGCAATCGCAGGCCCGGGATCGGGGTGCCGGTGATGCCGTGGAACCGGGAGATGGCCTGGACCACCAGGTTGCTGGCGTCCTCAGCTATCTTCCCGACACCCTCGCCCTCCACCTTCAGCTCAAGCCCGGGCGAGGATAGCGGCACCGCCTCGACGGTGAGGTGGAGGTCGAGCGCGATGGCCGCGGAGTCGAAGGCGCACCCCAGATTGGCCGAGGTGGCGGGAACGGTCGCCTCTACCATGCCGTCGCGCCCCGCTCCGCCGGTATCACCTACTCACCTCGAAGGCGCCCAGTCGCTGCTCGAAGGCTTCCAGGCTAGGGGCCAGCACGGGGAGCTCGGGAAGCGCCCCGACCAGGGCGTCGGTCGTCTTGAGGCCGTTGCCGGTGATGCAGAGCACGGTGGTATCGCCGGCCGGGATCCGGCCCTCGCGGAGGAGCTGGCCGGCCACCGCCACGGTCACCCCGGCCGCGGTCTCGCCGAAGACTCCCTCCGTCTCCGCCAAAAGGCGCATCCCGGCGACGATCTCAGGATCCGTGGCCGAACCGGCCCAGCCACCGCTCTTGCGAATCACCTCCATGGCCCGATAACCATCGGCGGGATTGCCGATCGCCAGCGAGCGGCAGATGGTGCTGGGAAGCTGCGGTGTGATCTCGCTGGCCCCCTGCGCTACCGCACCCGCGATCGGCGAGCACCCCAGCGCCTGGGCGCCGAAGACCCGCACCGGCCTCGGCTCCACAAGCCCCGTCGTGACCAGTTCGGAGAATGCCTTGGCGATCTTGGAGATCTGGGCGCCCCCGGCCATGGGCACCACCACGTTGTCGGGGAGGCGCCAGCCCAGCTGCTCGGCGATCTCAAACCCGACCGTCTTGGACCCCTCCGCATAGTAGGGCCGGAGGTTGACGTTGACGAACCCCCAGGGATGGAGGTCGGCGATCTCGGCGCAGAGCCGGTTGACCCGGTCGTAGTTGCCCTCCACCTGGATCACCTGGGCCCCGTAGACGGCGCTGCCGATCACCTTGGCCGCCTCCAGATCGGAGGGGACGAAGATCCAGGCCGCCAGCCCGAGCCGGGCCGCCTGGGCCGCCACCGCGTTGGCCAGGTTTCCGGTGGAGGCACATCCGACCACCTCGAAACCGAAGGCGCGGGCCTGGGCCAGCGCGACGGCCACCACTCGGTCCTTGAATGAGAGCGTCGGGAAGCAGGCGGCGTCGTTCTTGAGCCAGAGGTCCTGGCTGCCGATCCCGGCTCCTAGCCTAGGCGCCTGGAGCAGGGGAGTGAAGCCGACCGGCAGAGTCGACCGGAATCCCTCCGCGACGGGGAGAAACTCGGCATAGCGCCAGATGTCCCGGGGACGGCTCTCGATCACGCTCCGGCTCACCTGGGAGCGCACCGCCGTCAGGTCGAATGCGATCTCGAGGGGAGCGAAGCAATCCTCGCAGAGCACCAGCGGCCCGTTTCCGAAGGACCGTCCGCACTGTTCGCAACGCAATTGAAAAAGTTCTGACACGACTGGCTCCTTTGACTTTCAGCTAGATGGATCGTCTGGGCCCACCCGAGCGGTTCCACGCACGCCCGAGGGATCGATCCGGGGAGCTAGCACCCAGAGGCGCTAGGACTTAGTTCGCGGGTCCCCGGTGGCGCGCTGGCGCATTCGGTAGCCCAACAAGGGGCTCCGAGCAGCCGAGTGGCCAATCAGGCCTTGATCGTCAACCAGTCGGGCGCGCGCCGACGGCTCCGCCACCCTCGCCCGCAGCGCGGCCAGGGAGCAGCCACCGACCGTCGCGGCAATCGCCATCCGCCAACTGTATCGAACCGGAGACGTCCGGGGGTCGGTCGGGGTCCGTTCGATGCCGCCCCCGGCCTGGCAAACTGCCCACTCAGATGAGGAAATTTCAGGTCGCCGTCCTGGGCGCCACCGGTGCCGTCGGCCAGCGTCTGGTCCAGCTCCTGGAGAGCCATCCCTGGTTCGAGCTTGCGGAGGTCGTAGCCTCGGAGCGGTCGGCCGGGCGTCCTTATGGAGCGGCGGTCGACTGGCGTCTGGCCAGCCCCCTACCGGCCCGGGCGAGAGGGCTCGTCGTCAAGCCACTGGGCGCGGAGCTCGAGTGCGACCTGGTGCTCTCGGCGCTTGACTCCAAGGTGGCTGGGGCCGCCGAGCAGTCCCTCGCCGCCGCCGGCCGGCCGGTGATCAGCAACGCCCGAAACCATCGCCTCGACGAAGACGTGCCCCTGCTCATCCCCGAGGTCAACTGGGAGCACACCGCGGTCGTGCCCCACCAGCGCCAGCTGCGCCACTACTCGACCGGGCTCCTGGCCACCAACCCCAACTGCTCGGTGATCGGGCTGGCTCTGGCCCTCAAGCCGCTCCAGGCCGCCTTCGGGGTGACCGAGGTCTCGGTCGTCACCATGCAGGCGCTCTCCGGGGCCGGCCTCCAAGGAGTTGCCGGGATGTCGATCGTGGACAACGTGATTCCCTTCATCGCCGACGAGGAGGAGAAGATCGAGGTCGAGTCCCTGAAGATCCTGGGCGGATTCCAAGCCCAGCGGTTCGTTCCCGCGGAGCTTCGGGTCAGCGCCCAGTGCAACCGGGTCGCCGTCCTCGACGGGCACACCGAGTCGGTCTCGGTCCGGCTGGGCAGCGCCGCGACCGCGGAGCAGCTTCAGCTGGCGCTCAGCTCCTTCAGCTCCGAGCCCCAGCGCCTCCAGCTGCCCAGCGCGCCGGCTCAGCCGGTGATCGTGTCGGACGGGGTCGACCGCCCCCAACCCCAGCTGGATCGGGATCTGGCCCAGGGCATGGCCGTGAGCGTGGGCCGGATCCGTCCCTGTCCGGTGCTGGACTGGAAATTCACGCTGGTCGTTCACAACGCGATCCGGGGAGCCGCCGGCGCCGCGCTGCTCAATGCCGAGCTGCTCGCGGCCCAGGGCTACCTTGGATGAGGCGGTACCCCGGCGCGCTCCATCAGCTGGCGGAGGGGCCGGCCCACCAGTTCCCGGCGGACCCGAAGTAGGTTGCCGAGCCACTTTCCCGCGCTCCTTGAGGCGGACCTCCGGCCCGACCCGCTGGACCAGTTCCAGGTCTGGTTCGACGAGGCGACTCGGCTCTCTCCCCTGGCGGAGGCGGCGGCCCTGGCGACGGCCTCCCTCGACTCGACGCCCTCAGTGCGGATGGTTTTGATCAAGGGCTGGGACGCCCGAGGATTGGTCTTTTACACCAATCGGGAGAGCCGCAAGGGTGCCGAGCTGGCGGCCAACCCGCGGGTCGCCCTGCTCTTCCACTGGCCCCAGCTGGGGCGCCAGGTCCGCCTCGAAGGGGCAGTCGAAGCGGTCAGCGATTCGGAGTCGGACGCCTACTTCGCGAGCCGACCCCGGGAAAGCCAGCTGGGAGCGGTCGTGTCCAACCAAAGCCAACCGATCGGCGCTCGGGCAGAGCTAGATCTCAAATTCGCGCGGCTGCGGGAGGAGCTGGTGGGAAAGCCGGTCACCAGGCCGAGCCGGTGGGGCGGGTTCCGACTGTCGCCCGATCGCTACGAGTTCTGGCAGCACCGGGAGGACCGCCTGCACGACCGGATCAGCTACCGCAGGGTCAGTCGGGGCTGGCAGGCGGAGCGGCTCCAGCCCTGAGCCGGGGTTCCCCGATCCGGTCGTCGCTGCTAAGATGCGCGCCTGACGCTCCGAGCGGGGGAGGCGAACGGAGCCAGGAGTGCGAGCGTGCGCACCGGGAGAGCGCGCCCCGGATATCCCCGGACCCCGAGAGGACTTGGGAGCGTGCCGATGCCAGCCCAGGGAGGTGATACGGTCCCCCTCGGGGTGGGACCGAAGGTCGATTCCCGGTCCGCTCGCCGACCTGCACCGGTGACCATTCGGGGCCGCGCGGTGGAGCTCTCCCCGATCGACCCCGCCAAACACGGCCAGGCGCTCTGGGAGGAACTCGCGCAGCCCGCCCAGGAGCGGCTCTGGCGCTACCTGCCGGACGGCCCCTTCTCTGACGAAGGCGCCTTCCTGGCCCAGCTGGAGCGGCTGGCCCGCTCTGAGAATCGCCTGTTCTTGGCGATTCTCGACCTTGCCACCGGTCGGGCCCAGGGCTGGGCCGCCCTCTTGCGGGTCGAGCCCGAGCACCGCTGCCTGGAGTTGGGATACATCCTGTTCACCCCCCGGCTGCAGCGCACCCGGGGTGCCACCGAGGCCCTTTTTCTGATCAGCCGCCATGTCTTCGAGGAGCTTGGCTACCGACGCCTGGAGTGGAAGTGCGACTCCCTCAACCTGCCCTCGAGGCGAGCTGCGGAGCGGCTCGGGTTCACGTTTGAGGGCATCTTCCGGCAGCACATGATCGTCAAGGGCCGCTCCCGAGACACCGCCTGGTACGCACTCTTGGATGGCGAATGGCCAGCCCGGAAGGCGCGCCTGGAGCGCTGGCTCGCTCCCACCAACTTCGACCCGGCCGGCAACCAGCTGCTCGCCCTCAGCGATCTGCCCAGGTAAACAGCCCGCCTAGGCCTCGCTCGGGCCTCCGTCGAGCGGCTTAGGTCAGATCCTCCCTCCGGTAGAGCCGGATCGACACCGGGACGAAGATGAGCAGCAGTGCCAGCGCCCAGAGCGCGGTCGCCAGTTCCGGATGCTGCAGCGGCCAGACGTTGACCGAGGCAGAGGGGTTGGGATTGCCGAACAAAGTGCGCAGGCTGGCGGTGACGGTGCTGACGGGATTCCACTCGGCCACCACGCGCAGCCAGATGGGCATGTTCTGGAGCGCCACGAAGGCGTTGGAAACGAAGATCATCGGGAAGAAGACGACGAAGGCCATCGCCTGAGCGGATTCCGGGTTGTGCAGCCACATGCCCGCCGCCGCCCCCGCCCAGCTCATGGCGTAGTTGAAGAGCAGCGCCAGTCCGAAGCCGGCCAATACCTCGGCGGCGCCGGTGTGGACGCGCCAGCCGACCAGCAGCCCGACCGCTACGACCACCACCAGGCCGAGGACGGCGGTGAGCAGGTCGGCGGTGAGCCGTCCCGCCAGCACCGCCGCCCGCGACATCGGCAAGGACCGGAAGCGGTCGATGATCCCCGACTGGATATCGGTCGCCAGCCCCACCGCCACTCCAGGCGCCGCCCCGGCCATGGTGATCCCGAAGATCCCGGCCACCACGTACTCGTGGTAGTTGCCCCCGCCGGGCAGCCGGATCGCGCTGCCGAAGACATAGGTGAAGAGGACGACGAACATGATCGGCTGGATGGTCACGTCGGCCAGCTGGGCCGGATTCTTGACCACATGAACCAGGCTGCGCCGGGTCAGGACCAGGACGTCCCTGAGAAACCAGACGACTCGGGAGAGGCCGGACTCTCCGGCGCCCCGCTTCAGCTCGGCCGGGGTCGTCAGCTCGGCCACGCTCATGCCGCGTCCTCGACGGGAGGCTCGGCGCCATGCCCGGTCAGACTCATGAAGACGTCGTCCAGAGCCGGTCGGCGGACGCTGACGTCGTCGACCTCGACCCCACCCGCGTCGAGCGCCCGGACCACGGTCGTGACCAGACCGGTCGCGGCGGTGGCCGGGAGATTGAGTCGGTGGCGGCGGACGTCGACCGTCACCGGCGCCGAGATCGCACTGCGCAGCAGCCGGCCTGCCTCTTCGGCGTCGGCAGCCGCCGGCAGGGTCACCTCCAGCACCGCGCCCCCGACCTGCGTCTTCAGCTGGTCCGGGGTGCCCCAGGCGATCACCCGGCCCTGGTCCACCACGGCGATGTGGTGGGCGAGCTGGTCCGCCTCGTCCAGGTACTGGGTGGTCAGCAACAGGGTCGTCCCGGCTGCCCCCAGCTCGCGGATCAGCTGCCACATGCCCATCCGGGCGCGGGGATCCAGACCCGTGGTGGGCTCATCCAGAAAGAGCACCTCGGGGTGGGTGATCAGGCTGGCGGCCAGGTCCAGCTTGCGGCGCATCCCGCCGGAGTAGGTCTTGGTCGTCCGGTCGGCGGCCTCGCTGAGCTCGAAGCGGTCGAGCAGGTCACCCGCACGCCGCTTCGCCTCGCCCCGGGAGAGCCGGCTGAGCTCACCCATCATGACCAGGTTCTGGCGCCCGGTCAGGTACTCGTCGATGCTCTCCGACTGACCGGCGATGCCGATCCGGCGACGGACCTGGGCGGGGTGCTGGGCGACATCGAACCCGGCCACCAACGCCCGTCCCCCGGACGGTTTGGCCAGTGTCGCCAAGATCCGGATCAGGGTGGTCTTGCCGGCCCCGTTCGGTCCCAGCACGGCGACCACCCCACCTCTCTCAACTTGGAGGTCGAGTCCATCGACCGCCCGGGTCTTGCCGTAGACCTTGACCAGCTTCTCGACCAGGATCGGAGGCCCTTCGCCCACCGCGGATCTCCTTACCATCCGGCCAGTAAAATTTCCTCAGATGCTACCCCCCGAGACTACCGGCCGTCAAGTAGAATACCTCGCATGAAGACCGCTGCCGGAGAGCCGGTGGCCTCGACCCGGGGGCGCATCCTGGAGGCGGCTCTCGACCTCTTCACCGAGCTCGGATTCGACAAGACGTCCCTGCGCCAGGTATCGGAGCGAGTCGGGGTGACCAAGGCCGCGCTCTACTACCACTTCCAGAGCAAAGAGGAGATTCTCTCCACTCTGATCGAGCGGGTCCACGGTATCGGTCACCATGGCCTGGATGTCCTCCCGGCGCTGGACGGTCCGGTGGACTTGGCCACGGTCATGGGAGCCTGCGAGCAGCTGCTGGAACACGTGCTCTCCCAGCGCAAGGTGTTCATGCTGATCGAGAGGAATCGAACTGCCGTGGATGCTCTCGGCGCCCGCGATCCGGAGCACCGCGCCGAGCACGAAAAGCTGGAGCAGCAGTGGTCAGGGTTCGCCGCCAACCCCAAGATCTCACTGCGAGACCGGGTCAGGGTGCTGGCTGCCCTGGGCGCTTTGATGGCGGGTGCGGTCGGGGCCACCCGGGGACTGGGCGCCAATGCCGAAGCCGGGCTCAAAGATGAGTTGGTCGGGGTCCTCCGAGACGTGCTCGGAGTACCCCAGCCGGCTCTACCAAGTACCCGCCTCGCGCAACCGGCGCCGGCTCCCCTGGCGGACGCTCCCAGCCCCCCGATCACGGCCTCCGGCGCCAGGCGGGGAGCCTCCCGAGGCTGAGCGCTCGGGCCTGCGAGCGCCCGCCGTCCGACCTCGACAGCAGCCGGGCCCGATCGACTCAGACGGAGATGGCGGCGCCGGTCACGGCTCCCGATTGGTCGCCGCAGAGCCAGCCAATAATCCGAGCCACCGCCTCCGGCGCGACCGCCTGGCGCATCGCCTCGGGAGTGCGCTCCCGGCGGTTGGCGGGGGTGTCGATCAAGGCCGGCAGCAGGACATTGGC
>Ga0307373_10001409_pt1 | contig 45126 bp, 42 predicted proteins | sample OX2MG_FD_202534 | JGI IMG/M metagenome (GOLD analysis project Ga0307373, IMG submission 202534) | Soil microbial communities from Risofladan, Vaasa, Finland - OX-2 | ecosystem: Environmental > Terrestrial > Soil > Coastal area > Acid sulfate soil | place: Finland: Risofladan, Vaasa | collected...
CAGAAGAACTGGAGGCAGCATTCCGGGGGTTTATGCAATCGCAAACCCGATATGGGTTTAATGATGAAGTCATTCATATAGCTGTTGATGGCATCTCTGACCATATTGATTTCTTTTTCTAATAAAATAAATTCCGTTTTACCATCATACAATGCATAACGAAGTAAAGAGGAAAGTCCGGAAACCATTTCCGCCGATTTCTTATTTTCTTTATGGGTGACCAAGGAATAAATATTATTTAAAGTATTGAATAAAAAGTGGGGATGTATTTGCGCTTTCAGAAAATCCATCTCTAATTGAATATTCTTCTTTTTCAATTCAGACTGTCTTTTTTGCATTCGCAGTTGATCCCTTAAAAATTTACAACAAACAGGAAGAAACAAATAGAAAAAACAGGAAATGGCAATTTGGAAAATCAGAATTGGGACAGTCATAAAATATACATATCCCTTATCTGTATACATAGCTATTGATTTCGTATAAGGCGGAAGCGGCTTTGTCAACCTTTCAGCGTAATTTATTGCTATACTTTCGACAAAATAAAATAATTGGATATAGACAATAATGCAAACAATCAAATAAAACAGACCCTGTATATATCTTTTTTTGATAAAAATCCTTCGATAAGATAAGAATATGGTAAGATAATAAGTCACGCTCATCAACAGTAGATTGGCTACCAAAGTTCCCAGAATACCATCATAATCGAAATGCCATTTCGGAATCATAGAATTGTTAATGAAAAAATCAACTACGAAGATCAGAAATAAATAAACGAGCCAGAACAGCACATGCAGCCCAATGCGATACCGTTTATCTGCAAAACTTTTTTGCCATACTTTTTGCAATTGATTCATACTACGAAAATAAAGTAAGGATTATGATAAATAAATTCCTGTTGACGAAAACCTATATTTAACCAATGAATGATCAAAAATAGCCGACTAACCTTGTAAATATAATTGTCGGTGAATTTCGCCTTCTAAACCAAATCATTCATCCTACTTTTCAGGGCGTCTGCCGAAATCGCTTTTTCAAAAAATGCAGTGTTGATTTATTTGCATCGTTTTTATGAATCAACAAACCTTTATTTTAAATTAAGAATATGAAAGTTTTATCCTTTTTGCTGCCCTTATTGAGTGCTTCATTTTTTGCTACACAAGGTTTTGCCCAGGAAAATAATACCGGGAAAATATCAGGGCAAATTATAAATAATAATCAAACACCTGCTGCATTTGCTACAGTCACTTTGCTCAAAGCGTCAGACTCCGCATTAATCAAAGGGGCTATCTCCGATACATCAGGAAAATATCATTTTGAAAAAATCACATTCGGAAATTATGTGATAGCAGTCTCCGTTACAGGAATGAATAAAGTTTACACACAACCTTTTTCATTGACCAATGCCCATGATGAAGTTACGATTCCTGCCATCGCTTTAGGCACCAGTACGGAATTATTAAAAGACGTACAGGTAAAGGCAATCAAGCCTTTTATCCAACACAAACCGGGACAGACCATTGTGAACGTGGAGAACAGTCCGGTAAGCGCAGGGAACAGTGTGATGGAAGTATTGGAAAAGTCCCCAGGTATATTCGTGGATCAGGACGGTAATATTTCAATGAATGGAAAAAGCGGGGTGAATGTCATGTTCAACGGCCAACCCACGCATCTATCTGCCAGTCAGTTAGCCACCATGTTGAAAGCCATGCCGGCAAGTTCTGTTTCACAAATAGAACTGATGACACAACCACCTGTGAAATATTCTGCCGAAGGCACTGCAGGACTGATCAATATTGTATTGAAAAAAAATACAGCGATGGGATTCAATGGCAACCTGACAGCAGGAGCAGGCTATGGCCAATATCCAAAATATAATGCCGGTGGATCCATTAATTATAAGAACAAACATTTCAGCTTATACAGCAATTATAATTTTGCGCACACTAATAATAAATTTGAAATGGATATTGACCGTATTTTTTATGAGCCGAATTCCAAAATCATACAAACTCAAATGCAACAGGAAAGCCGTATGCAGAGTATCGGTAATAATAATACAGCGCAATTAGGAATGGATTTTTATCTGACACCTAAACAAACTATCGGCTTCGTGGCTAACGGTTCATTTAACCAGGGTGATTTCAACACCTACAGCCCGGTACATTTCGTGGATGGTTCAGGAAACAATGATTCTATTTCAACTTCCACTAATCATATAGGATATAACTGGCAAAATAAAGGAGCTAATGTGCATTATACATTAGACAACGATAAAGGTAGTTCTCTGACGGCTAACCTTGACTACAACAATTTTAATATGTCCATGCCGCAATCATTGACTACTAATGTAACGGACGCGCTGGGAAATTCATTGCATGACCCTAATCTGCTGAAGGGAACACAACCCAGCAATATCAATATTTATGCTGCCAAATTGGATTATACACATCCTTTTAAAGGACAAATCAAATTGTCGGGGGGACTAAAATACAGTTTTGTCAATTCGGATAATAATAGCCAATTTGAAATTTTTAAAAATGATAACTGGGTAAATGATCCCGGCAACACCAACCACTTTATTTATAAGGAGAATGTAAATGCCGCTTATATTAGTCTCGCCAAAACTTTTAAAAAGGGATGGAGCGCTAATGCAGGTGTGCGTGGAGAACAAACGATTACTCATACCGATCAGTTAAATTCAGACTCCCTTAATAAAAACAATTATTTTGATCTTTTTCCGAATTTGTCACTCACAAAAGTGATCAATCCAAACCATATTTTCAGTCTTTCCTATGCCAGGCGAGTTGACCGACCGGATTATCAAAGCCTAAATCCATTTATTTATTATATAGATGAATATACTTATCGCGAAGGCAACCCATATCTGAAGCCACAATTTATAAATTCTGCTGAACTATCCTATACTTTAAAGCAAAAGTATTCGGCCGTTTTGAGCTATAGTAAAACCAGCGACATTATGACCCAGATTATCAGGCAGAACGACTCTACGCATGTCACTTATCAAACAATGGGTAACCTGGCTACATTGGATAACCTGACTTTAACACTGGGCATCCCTTTAAATATAACACCCTGGTGGCATACCTACAATAGCTTACAAGGTTATTACAATTTATATAAAGGTGTTTACGATGGGTTTGCTTTGAATAAAGGAATTACTTCCTTTATGTTATACACACAACAAAATTTTATTCTTCCACATGGCTGGAAAGGAGATTTAAGCGGTATGTATAGAAGCTCTTCCATTATGGGGCCCTCTATTATCAGCCCGGTTGGGATGGTATCAGCAGGCATTGCAAAATCTTTAATGAAAGATAAGGGTACATTGAAACTTAATGTGCAGGATGTTTTTCAAACTATGCAATTTAAAGGTAAAATAGACTTTGGAGGTATTAATGCTAATTCCGCATTTCATCTTTTGGATCGTGCGGCCAATCTTACCTTCACCTGGAACTTTGGTAATCAGAAAGTAAAAGTAAACCAATATAAAAATACAGGAATACAGCAGGAAGAGAATCGGATACAGACTAGTGGGACTGGTACTCCGAAATAGTTTAAATTTTTTGAACAAGAGGAGGCTGTCTCAAAATAAATTTGATTCAGTCTCTTTTTCTTTTTTGTGAATTGATAAATAAACAAAGCCGGGTAAAATCAAAAAGTTCTTGAAAGCAATTAAAAAAAGAACACTTATATCTTTGTCTCAGAATTCGATTTATGTATAGCAACTGATTAATAAAAATGAGTAATTAAATCCACGCCTTTTCCCATATTGAAGGTAAAACATAACCAGTTACTTACACTTTTATCGTTTTTGCGCAAAGGATAATCTTTTTATTTTTTAAACAGCTTAGCGCCAAATATTAAAGTCAGCACAAACAAAACGATAAAAATAAAGAATAAAAACTTAGCAATAGAAGCAGCGCCTGCAGCTATTCCACCGAAGCCAAAGATCGCTGCGATGATTGCTATAATGAAAAAGATTGCGGCCCATTTAAGCATAATATAAAATTTTAGTTAATCATAAATAACGTAAATAGCGTGCCAGAAAAATATTTGTTTAATAATTTGTGAAGAAGAAATTATTATAAAAATGAATCCCAAATCATTATCGGGATTCAAAAAAAAGTGCGGCCTTAAATAATCTTTTAAATTATTTTGAATGGCCTTATGCCTTTCAACTCTTTAATAGTGGAGCAAGGCATTTGAAATATTATTTTTTTTGTGACTCTATTCTATCTTGAAGTAGAATTTTTTCACCATAATTTTTAGAATACAAATTCTACAATTTTCTAAATTCAGTTTATAACATATTATTTTTGCACAATTGGAATACAAAATATAAAATGCAAAATGGCAATTTGAAAAAGACATATCTATTACGGAGATACAGAATCTCAGCGAGTGTATTCTTCTTTATTGCCGGGCTCACATTTTCTACATGGGCGAGCAGGATTCCAGCCATAAAATATAAATTACATTTAAGCGATGCAGGTTTGGGTGGCGTATTGTTTGCATTGCCGGTAGGTTTAATGGTAAGTCTGCCCATCTCAGGTTGGCTCGTTTCGCGATATGGGAGCAGGCCCATGCTAATTATTGGGTCCTTTTTGTATCCACTGATTCTTATTCTATTATCATTATCTCCAACTGTAGCACTATTAACACTTTCATTATTTTTTTTCGGAATGGCTGGTAACCTCATCAATATTGCGATGAATACCCAGGCTGTAGGTGTCGAACTCTTGTATGGCAGATCAGTTATGGCCTCTTTTCACGGATTATGGAGCCTTGCCGGTTTTAGCGGTGCATTGATAGGAACTTTTTTTGTTTCTAAGGATATTTCTCCTTCCATTCATTTTTCTTTTGTAGCATTCCTTTCTATTCTTCTTGTTTTGGTATCTTTTCAATCCACTATTCCACATGATGTTGGTAAAAGGCAGCCACAAAAAGTATTTGTAAAACCTGACAGTAAACTTTTATTGCTTGGTCTTATAGCTTTTTGTTGCCTGCTAAGTGAAGGCGCTATGTCTGACTGGAGCGGGGTTTATTTTAAGAATATAGTTCATTCGCCGGCATCATTAGTTACCATAGGGTATGTGGCATTTACGGGCAACATGGCTCTTGGGCGGTTTCTTGGTGATAGATTGGTTACAAAATTTGGAGTAAAAAGAATGTTACAATTCAGTGGCGCTTTGATAACAACCGGTTTGTTAACTGCTGTTATTTTCCCCTATCTTCTCTCGGCTACTGCCGGATTTTTCCTGGTAGGTTTTGGAGTGTCTTCCGTGGTTCCTATCGTATATGGCCTGGCGGGTAAATCAACGACCATGTCTGCCGGTGCGGCTTTAGCGGCGGTTTCTACCATAGGTTTTCTTGGCTTTTTGATAGGCCCCCCGCTTATAGGATTCATTGCCCAAGCAATAAGCCTTCGCTGGTCATTTACACTCATCGGTATTTTGGGATTTGGAACAGCAATCTTAGCAGGGAGGTTGAAATTAAATCAAACGATCCTTATTAAATCAACTGATGAAAGAGTTAGCTAGAAAGAAACATACATTAGTTGATAATGAAACAAATAATGATAATCGCTATGAATACACGAAAAATTAAAAGCATTTGAAGATGATTGAAAAAGAACTATTTAATTTATTCAATTTTCAAGAGTTATTTAAACCGGGTAAATATTCTAAATCCGATTACGGCAAGTTTGAATCTTTATTAAAAATATGAGAAATGGATCATGAATTAGATAATCCTGTTTGGAATGCCTTAATTTCCGGAAACCAATCTTTAGCATTGGGGACTGAAACTGTAAAATTTTTTGCTGATGATGTAGCTCCGTTTGTTGGACTTAAAGAATATACTTTTGAGAATTTTGATATTCTTTATAATCACATTAAAGATGGAAGAAGATGTGTAGTTGTTTCTACAAATGAAATCTTGTTTCCCGGCTCATGGGAAATCATTGAAAGTTTACATGTTTTGCAGATGGTTTACGCCAATACATTTATAAAATCTCTCGGAAATAAAAATATTATTTCATTAGGAGAACAGAATACAGAAGAAATGATTCAATTAACTGAATTGACTCACCCTGGCCCATTTAAAAATGGTACTATAAGGTTTGGGCATTATGAAGGTATTTTCGACAATGGTAAGTTGGTGGCAATGGCCGGCCAAAGATTGCATCCATGCCCTTATGCAGAAATCAGTGCAGTATGTACTCATCCGGATTTTATGAAAAAAGGCCTAGCAACCCAACTAATTCTAAGCCAGATTTTTAGGATCCGCTCATCATCAGAAATTCCTTTCCTTCACGTAGTAGATCACAATATGAAAGCTATAAAATTATATAATGATCTTGGATTCACTAAAAGATCAGATATTCACATTTACGTCATCAAAAAAATACTTAGAAGGTGAGATTTAATTCACAAATGTGAATAAATTTATTTGTCAAATTAATATAGCTAATCTATTATTGTATTATAACCCCTATCATGACTATCATAACTAACAATCAAATTACCACTCCGGATGAAGAAGAATATTTTTATTCAGTGAGTCCTTTTGAAATGACCAATGCGCTAGGCAGTGTTGTTGCTATCCTGCAGGAATATACTTTCAACAAAATGGACGGGACTTCTGAATTACATCCTTATAAGTTGTACAAAACAAAAGAAGGCAATTGGTATGAAATAAACCCCTCTACGCCTTCTCTTGAAAATAATATTTTGAGAAAATTAAAAACCGCTATTGATCTGCAGGAAAATCCAGTTGAAATTTAGCATAATATATTATATTCCCTTCTAATACTTCTCAATAAGTTTATATTTTCGTATAAGCTATCATGTTATAGCCAAACATACAAGGTAAGAAAAAGCAGGAATTTCCATTTCCCTTGTGAATCTGTCGTTAGAAGTTTGTTGCATAATGACAGGACAAAAGCAAGAAGGCTAACATAATTACATAAATTCAATTTTATTTGCCTATCCCCTTATCTTAGCAGTATATTTCTCCATGAATAAATAGATAAAAAAATTCTTGGATTGCGAATTGATTTTAAATTTAGAAAAGAAAAATAAAATTTCATGCCCGGGAAAATTTTAATAATTGATGATGAAGAAAAACTAAGAAATCTACTAGGACGCCTAATCAAGTTAGAAGGATATTCTGTTATAGAATCAGGAAATTTAAAATCAGGAATGAAAGCGATCGAAAAAGAAGAGCCTGACGTAATTCTTTGTGATGTAAAACTGCCCGATGGTAATGGCATAGATTTCATCAAAGATGCGAAATCAAAATTTCCATTAACAGAAATTATTTTACTTACCGCCTATAGTAACATCTCCGATGGAATACAAGCCATGAAAAACGGTGCTTTTGATTATTTGGTAAAAGGAGATGACAACGACAAGATAATCCCTTTGTTGAGCAAAGCTTTCGAAAAAGTATTTTTGAAAAAACGTGTTCAGCAGTTAGAAAAGGAAGTTGGTAAAAAATATAGTTTTGAAAGTATTACGGGGAAATCAAAAGCAATTCAAGCGGCTATTTCTCTCGCAAAAAAAGTTGCCCCTACTGATGCAAATGTTTTATTATTAGGTGAAACGGGTACCGGTAAAGAAGTATTCGCACAGGCAATTCATAATGAAGGAAGCAGAAAAAATAAATCTTTTGTGGCTCTTAACTGCAGTGCATTTTCGAATGAATTATTGGAAAGCGAACTTTTTGGCCATAAAGAAGGTGCATTTACCGGAGCGATAAAAGATAAAAAAGGATTGATAGAAGAAGCCAATGGAGGCACCTTATTTTTGGATGAAATAGGCGAAATGCATTTGGATCTCCAAAGCAAATTATTAAGGGTTCTTGAAACTTCGGAATTTATAAAAGTGGGTGATACCAAATCTATAAAAGTAAATGTGCGGATCATCGCTGCAACCAACAAAAACCTGGAAGAAGAAATTAAAAAAGGAAAATTCCGTGAAGATCTTTTTTATCGCCTCAATGTATTTACTATTTTTTTACCATCATTAAGAGATCGAAAAGAAGATATACCAGAATTGGCAAATTTTTATTTATCTTTTTTTGCAGGAAAAATAAATAAAAAATTAATAGGAATTAATTCAGAAGCCATTAAAATATTGCAACATCAAAATTGGAAAGGGAATATCCGTGAATTAAAAAATACCATTGAAAGGGCCCTGATTCTGGAAGATGGAGAATGGCTCACCGAGAGCAGTTTGCCTTCGGACATGCAATTGAAATTAGAAAATAATTTCAGCAGTTCCTTTGAATTAGCAGAAATTGAAAAACAACATATCCTGAAAGTTTTATCGCATACAAAGGGGAATAAAGCCGAAGCCTCCAGATTACTGAATATTGGATTGACAACCTTGTATAGGAAAATAGAAGAATATAAATTGTAGAACTATGGAACTATGGAACTGTGGAACTGTGGAACTGTGGAACTGAGGGATTGTGGGATTGTGGGATTGTGGGATTGTGGGATTGTGGGATCGCGCCGCGGCGCGATCATTTTGAAACAAAATTCCTATATTGAAAATAAAATCATGATCTACAAAAATCACAAACAATACCGTTTGCCCGGTTATGATTATTCAGCATCAGGAGATTATTTTATTACTATCTGCACTAAAGACCGAATTAATTTTTTTGGTGAAATTTCAGGAAGGAATGAGGATGCCGTTATGCATTTATCATCAATTGACGAAATGGCTAAAGAATTCATTTTAAAGATACCCGTTACATATCCAATGGTCACCCTGGGTGAATGGGAAATAATGCCCAATCATGTTCACCTGATTATTTCAGTTAATAAAACAGAAGATACCAATCTGGAAATTCAACCGGAAATATCCAGGGAAAGGCCTGACCGGGAAAAAGGATTAAAACCTTTGTTACCTGGTTCTGTTTCATCTATAATCAATCATTATAAAGGAGATGTAAAAAAATGGTGTAACAAAAATGATTTTCCCCATTTTACATGGCAATCAAAATTTCATGATCATATCATTAGGAATCATGAATCTTATAACCGAATTAGTAATTACATCGCCAACAATATTTATAATTGGGATGGAGATACAATGAAATAACGGTAGGAGCGCGCCGCCGCGCGATTCCACACCCCACAATCCCACAACCTCACCACCAAAATGAAAAAACCTTTCCAAAACGGAAGGGTTTTTTTATTTCAACTAAATTCCTCTAAATATTTAAATCTTTCCTAAATCCTTTATTAATAAGGGTTCGACAACAAAGATTTGACAATTTTTCAAGAGGGCATTCTTTTTTCTTTTACAATAAGAAACAAAATCATGCTCCTTTTATTCATCGTATCCATTTTGGTTTTTATTTATCTCTGTTATGTATTGATAAAACCGGAAAAATTTTAGTAGACAAACTCGTTGATGTAATCAAACATTTAATCATGAACACAGAAATTTTAGGAATCATAGTCATCTTTTTGGCAACAATTGTTATTGCAATTCCATTAGGAAAATATATTGGTAAAGTATATGAAGGAGAAAAAACATGGCCGGATCGCTTTCTTAATCCGATAGATAAACTTTTTTTCAAACTCAGCGGTATCAATCCGGATAAAGAAATGAACTGGAAGCAACATCTTATTGCATTATTAACGATCAATCTTATCTGGTTTATATTTTCAATGTTTGTGTTGATGAATATGAGTTGGCTTCCTCTCAATCCCGATGGCAATCCTTCCATGAGCGCGGATCTTGCTTTCAATACTTCAGTAAGTTTTATTTCCAATACCAACCTGCAACACTATTCAGGAGAAACAGGTGTGTCTTATCTCGGTCAATTGATTCTAATGTTATTTCAGTTTATCAGCGCGGCTACAGGTATGGCTATCTGTGCAGTGGTGTTTATGGCGATGAAAGAAAGAACAACGGAAAAGTTGGGTAATTTTTATAACTATTTTGTAAAATCATGCACCAGGATTTTATTGCCATTAGCAATTGTACTGGCCGTATTGCTCGTTTTTAATGGCTCCCCTATGACATTCCAGGGAAAAGCAAAATACATTTCCATGCAGGGCGATACCGTAAATGTAAGCCGTGGGCCTGTGGCAGCAATGGTTGCCATAAAACAATTAGGAACAAATGGAGGTGGCTTCTATGGCGCTAACTCTGCCCATCCGTTGGAAAATCCTAATTATTTTACCAACATCCTTGAAGACATCAGCATTATATTAATCCCAATTGCCATGTTGTTTGCACTGGGTTTTATTCTCAAAAGAAAAAAATTCGCATGGATGATCTTTTTCGTAATGACGATTGGTTTTTTATGCCTGCTAATCCCGGCAGTGCATTATGAAATGATTGGAAATCCGGCAATTGCTAAAATGAATATTGCTCAACACACAGGCAATATGGAGGGAAAAGAAATTCGCTTTGGCTCTGCAGCTTCCGCTTATTGGGGTATCACAACAACAGTTACTTCTAATGGTTCTGTAAATTCCATGCATGATAGTTTCAATCCAATAAGTGGTATGTGTGCTATGTTGGGCATGATGGTCAATTCTTTTTATGGAGGTGTGGGTGTTGGATTTCTGAACTTTTATATTTTTCTCATTATTGCAGTTTTCATTAGTGGATTAATGGTGGGAAGAACACCGGAATTTTTAGGAAAAAAAATAGAGGCGAAAGAAATGAAAATTGCTATGATTGTTGCTTTACTGCATCCTTTGCTTATCCTTTCCGGCACAGCATTATCAACTTATCTGTATGCGCATAATCCGCAGGCATATACAGGCTGGTTAAATAATTCAGGGTATCATGGATTTTCTGAAATGCTTTATGAATATTGTTCTGCTTCAGCAAACAACGGATCAGAGTTCGCAGGACTGGGTGCCAATACGCCATTTTGGAATATTTCTGATGGCATCATTATGTTATTGTCACGATATATACCAATTATAGGCCCAGTGGCTATTGCGGGTATTTTGGCAAAGAAAAAATATATTCCTGAAAGCGCAGGAACCTTAAAAACAGATACCGGCACTTTTGGAATTATGGTATTTGCCGTGATATTCATCCTGGCGGCGTTGAGTTTTTTCCCGGCATTAACGTTGGGACCCATTGCAGAATTTTTTAGGTAAATGTGAAAAGTGAATCATGAATCTCAAATTATCAGTTTTTTAATTATCAATTTAGAACATGTCAATACATAAAAGATCAAACAAATTATTTGAACCTTCATTAGTGAAAGAAGGTATTAAGCAATCCTTCCTTAAATTAAATCCACGCACTTTATTCAGGAACCCGGTAATGTTCACTGTGGAAATCGGAACAATTATTATGCTTGGAGTTTGTATCTGGATCATAGCCGGCGAAAAATCGCAGGGAAATCTGGCATACAATATTATCATTACCGCGATACTTTTTATCACTTTACTTTTTGCGAATTTTGCGGAAGCAATTGCAGAAGCAAGAGGCAAAGCACAGGCAGAAAGTTTGCGCAAAACAAGAGAAGATACTCCTGCAAAATGGATCCAGCCTGTTGGAGAAGTGTTTGTAAATGAAATAAAAATTGTTCCTTCTTCCCAATTAAAAAAAGGTGATATATTTCTCTGTGAAGCCGGTGACATTATACCAACGGATGGAGAAATTATAAAAGGAATTGCAACCATAGACGAAAGTGCAATCACAGGTGAAAGCGCTCCAATAATAAGAGAAGCGGGAGGAGATAAATCTTCGGTAACCGGCGGCACAAAAGTGCTTAGTGACAGCATACAAGTTCGCGTAAGTACAGAGCCGGGTGAAAGCTTTTTAGATAAAATGATCGCGCTTGTGGAAGGTGCAAGCAGACAGAAAACACCCAATGAAATTGCTCTTACTATTTTGCTCGCAGCTTTTACTTTGGTATTTATTATTGTGTGTGTTACTTTGAAACCTTTTGGTGATTATGCAAATTCAACTATTACAATTGCAAGTTTTATCTCTCTTTTTGTATGCCTGATACCAACCACAATTGGAGGTTTGCTGAGTGCCATTGGTATTGCGGGAATGGACAGGGCATTAAGTGCAAATGTGATTACCAAAAGTGGAAAAGCCGTAGAAACAGCAGGGGATCTTGATACATTATTATTAGACAAAACAGGAACCATCACAATCGGAAACCGAAAGGCCACTAACTTTTATCCCTGCAACAATGTTGGGGAAAACGATTTTATTGAAATCTGCATGTTGTCCTCTCTTGCAGATGAAACACCGGAAGGAAAATCTATCATAGAATTGGCAAATGCAAAAGGAATCAAACCGGTTACCGATCAAACAGGATTGCATTTTATCAATTTCACAGCAGAAACAAGATGCAGTGGTGTCAATATTTCTGATCATACAAAAATTCGCAAAGGCGCATTTGATACCATTCGTGATATGACAAAAAAATCAGGAAATATTTTTCCTGCAGAAACGGAAGAAAGAATAAAAGCGATTTCAAATAATGGTGGTACTCCATTGGCAGTTTCCCAAAACAATATTGTGAAAGGTGCTATCGAATTACAGGATATCATCAAACCGGGCATACAGGAACGTTTTGAACGATTAAGGAAGATGGGCGTAAAAACAGTGATGGTAACCGGTGATAACCCATTAACGGCAAAATATATTGCAGAGAAAGCAGGGGTAGATGATTTTATTGCAGAAGCAAAACCAGAAGACAAAATGCAATACATACGCGAAGAACAATCCCGGGGAAAATTGGTTGCGATGATGGGCGATGGCACCAATGATGCACCCGCACTTGCCCAGGCCGATGTGGGTGTTGCAATGAACAGTGGAACGCAGGCAGCAAAGGAAGCTGGCAACATGGTTGACCTTGATAATGATCCCACCAAACTCATTGAAATTGTTGAGATAGGAAAACAATTGCTGATGACAAGGGGAACGCTTACTACTTTTTCAATTGCCAACGATGTGGCAAAATATTTTGCGATTGTACCGGCATTATTTATTATTTCTATTCCCGGATTACAATCTTTAAATATTATGGATCTTCATAGCCCGCAGAGTGCCATCTTATCTGCCGTTATTTTTAATGCAATTATCATTCCTTTGCTGATTCCATTGGCTTTAAAAGGAGTTGCCTACAAGCCAATAGGTGCAAGCGCTTTGTTGAGAAGAAATCTTATGATCTATGGATTGGGTGGAGTAATTGTGCCTTTTATCGGAATTAAATTAATTGATTTATTGGTTTCAGTTTGGTTTTAAAATTTTAAATAGCTCATTATATGAAACAACATATTCTTCCCGCCATCAGGCTTACACTGGTTTGTATCATTTTCTTTTGCGGGCTTTATTCTTTATTGATCCTGGCAATTGCCCAAGTGGCACCTGCTCATGGAGAAGGCGAAACCATTTCAGTAAACGACAAAATAGTTGGATACAAATTACTAAGCCAGAAATTTACAGAAGATAAATATTTCGATGACAGGCCTTCTGCTTCAGATTATAATGCCACAGCCTCTGGTGGAAGCAATAAAGGTCCATCTGATCCTGGATATTTAAAGATTTTACAAACCAGGGTTGATACTTTTTTGGTTCATAATCCCGGAGTAGATAAAGAAGAAATTCCTTCGGATTTAATTACAGAATCGGGCAGTGGTTTAGATCCGGATATATCCATTCAGGGTGCGTATATCCAGGTGAAAAGAATTGCAAAAATCAGGAATATTTCTGAAGAAAAATTAAGTGTACTTGTTGATAAACATATAGAAAAACCATTGTTTGGTTTTTTGGGTCCGGAAAAAGTAAATGTATTGCAGTTGAATATTGATTTGGATGCATTGAAATAAAAAAATGAAATTTTTATGAAATGGGGTATATCGTTTTTACCGATTTTTTTAAGTTACCATTGTCTTGCGCAAGACTCAACAAAATCAACTTTTGCATTAAGTGGATATGCAGAAGTTTATTATAGCTACGATTTTAATAAACCAATCAACAATTCAAAACCTGCTTTTATTTACAGTCATAATCGGGTAAACGAAGTGAATCTTAATCTTGGCTTTTTGAAAGGAGCTTATAACTCTGGTTGGATACGTGCCAATCTTTCGCTGGCAGCGGGCACTTACATGAATGCCAACTATGCTTCGGAACCTGATGGATTAAAAAATATTTTTGAAGCCAATATCGGAATAAAACTTTCAAGAAAAAATAATTTGTGGCTGGATGCCGGCATAATGCCTTCGCACATTGGATGGGAAAGTGCTGTGAGCAAAGATGATTGGACGCTTACAAGAAGCGTTGCAGCAGATAATTCTCCTTATTTTGAATCAGGAGCTAAAATCGGTTATACTTCAAAAAATGAAAAATGGTATTTGAGTGCATTGATCCTAAACGGCTGGCAGCGTATTCAACGCGTAGATGGCAATTCAACGGCTGCTTTCGGTACACAAATAACTTATAAATCCGGTTCAAATATTACCTTCAACAGCAGTACATTTATTGGGAATGATAAACCTGACAATGTAAAACAAATGCGGTATTTTCATGACTTTTATGCAATCATTCAAATAACAGATCAGTTTGGTATTACCGCCGGTTTTGACATTGGATGGGAAAAAAGATTACATTCCGATAAATGGAATAATTGGTTTACACCAACTTTAATTTTGCGTTATACTCCTGATTCAAATTGGGCAATTGCAGCAAGAGTTGAATATTTTAATGATGAAAAAAACGTAATTATTTTTACAAAAAATATGAATGGCTGTTATCTTTATGGAGCTTCATTAAATCTAGATAAATTAATCCGCAACAATGTTTTGTGGCGTACAGAAGCCAGGATATTAAACAGCAAAGATGCAACTTTTCAAAAAGGAATTGAATTGGTTAAAAATGATATTTCAATTACTACATCAATTGCAATAAGTTTTTAAATGAACGAAAAAAACGACAAAGAAAAAAGAGTTCAGCAGTTTTTGGAGTTGAACCAAAAGTCTGAAAGAGGAAGGTTGAAAATATATCTCGGCATGAGCGCGGGAGTAGGCAAGACATACCGGATGCTGCAGGAAGCGCATAATCTTTTGCGAAATGGAGTGAATATTAAAATTGGCTTTGTTGAAACTCATGGAAGAAAAGATACACAGGAATTAATTCAAGGGCTTCCTATAATTCCAACCCGTGAAGTTTTTTATAAAGGAAAAAAATTAGAAGAATTAGATGTTCAGGCGATCTTATTATTACAACCTAAAGTAGTTATTATAGATGAACTCGCACATACCAATATTCCAGGAAGCAAAAATGAAAAACGATGGCAGGATGTTTTGGATGTTCTTGATGCAGGCATTGATGTAATATCAGCGCTGAATATACAACATATTGAAAGCATCCAGGAAGATGTTAGAAAAATCACAGGTATAGATGTAAAAGAAAGAGTACCGGATAGAATGCTCCAGGTTGCCAATGAAGTGGTGAACATTGATTTACCGGCGGATGAATTAATTACCAGGTTAAAAGAAGGAAAGATCTATGACCATTCAAAAGTGCAGCAGGCACTTCAAAATTTCTTTCATCCCGACAAAATTCTGCAGCTCAGGGAACTTGCTTTAAAAGAAGTAGCGGGCCAGGTAGAAAGAAAAGTAGATTATGAAATAACGGGTAAGCAAAAGCCATTCCGCCATGAGCGCTTATTAGCATGTATTTCTTCCAATCATTTGATTGCGCAGCGGATTATCCGGAAAACGGCAAGGCTTGCATCCTATTACAATAGTCAGTGGTATGTTTTATATGTGCAAACTGCAAAAGAATCACCTGATAAAATTCCGTTAGCTTCACAAAGGCATTTAATTAATAACTTTAAAAACGCAACCGAACTCGGTGGAGAAGTAATACAAAAGAAGTCAGAAAAAATTGCACCGGCGATAATAGAAGCAGTGGAAGAAAAAAATATTACTACTATTTGTATCGGTAAGCCGCATCTTAGTTTATTTCAGATTGTGTTAAGAACAAATGTGTTCAACCAGTTATTAAAAAAACTTTCAAAAGATAATATTGATCTTGTTATTTTATCCTGATGGCACTAAGTGTAAAAAATAAAATCCGCATGGGAACGCTGTTCCTTTTCCTGTTATTATTATTAACTGGAGGAGTAGGAATATTTTACATGTCAAAATTGAAAACGGATGCGGAAGCAATCTTACAGGACAATTACAAAAGTCTCATTTATTGCTACGACATGGAACAGCAATTAGATCAGCTAAATACAAATTTTGATTCCTCTTTAGTAAAATTTAAAAATGCTTTAGACCAGGAAAGCAACAACATTACAGAAGTGGGAGAAGGAGAATCAGTCCGGCTTACAAAGATTTATTTTGATAAATTAAAAGCAGGCGACACCTCTCAACAAAATATTCTTTTACTGCGAAATGAATTGCAGAATATCCTTGCTGAAAATATGAGAGCTATCCAGTTAAAAAATGATAGGGCGCATTCAGAATCTTATAAAGCGCTCACTTATATTACTGGTCTTGCCACTATTATTTTCCTGATCTCATTTACATTTGTCATTAATTTTCCATCGGTAATAACGCGCCCTATCGGTGCATTTTCTGAAGCAATAAAGCAAATCGCGAATAAAAATTATAAGCACCGGATACACATCGACAATAAAGATGAATTTGGTAAACTGGCAGATTCTTTCAACGGGATGGTGGAGAGATTGGAATATTTTGAAAGTAGTAATCTTAACCAATTATTATTTGAAAAAAGTCGCGCAGAGGCGGTTATCAACAGCCTGAAAGATGCCAGTATCGGAATAGATAAGGATAATAAAATTCTTTTTGCTAATTACCAGGCACTGCAATTATTGGGATTGCAAACGGATGATGTTGTAGGAAAAGGAATTTTGGAAGTAAAGCAAAAAAATGACTTGTTTCGCTTTTTATTAGACAATGATAATAGCGTGCCATTTAAAATCGTAGTGGATAACCGGGAAAATTATTTTTTAAAAGAAATTATTGAAGTGCCACAGGGCGAAGTAAATAACAAGGTAATTGTTCTAAAAAATATTACTTCATTTAAAGAACTGGATGTAGCTAAAACAAATTTCATCGCAACCATTTCTCATGAATTAAAAACCCCTTTGTCTTCATCTGATTTTAGCTTGAAATTATTAGAGGATAAACGTACAGGAATCTTATCACCGCATCAAAAAGAATTAATTGAGAATCTGAAACTGGATAATCAACGCATGCTGAAAATATTAAGTGAACTGCTGAATATGTCGCAGGTGGAAGCAGGTCACATTCAGTTAAACATTCAATCTGTGAATCCGGCGCGGATTATTTCTAAGGCCTTAGAAACAGTTGCCTCTACTGCAAAAGATAAAGATATTCACATAAAAAACGAATCGGAACAAGAACTTCCATTGATACAGGCTGATGCCGAAAAGACCACCTGGGTGTTAAATAATTTTTTAACGAATGCCATAAAATATTCTAACAAGGATAGCGTGATAGAAATATTTGCTAAACAAAAAAATGGTGCTGTTGTTTTTTCTGTAAAAGATCACGGGCCGGGCATCGCTCAAAAATACAAAGACCGAATTTTTGAAAGGTATTTCCAGGTTCCCGGAGCTAAAGAAAAAGGCAGTGGATTGGGACTGGCAATTTCAAAAGAATTTATTGATGCACAGAATGGAAAGATATGGGTAGAAACAGAACCAGGTCAGGGTGCTACATTTAATTTCGAACTGAAAGCGAAATGATTTAAGGGAAAGTTAAAAAGAAAATCCCGGTTACCGCTTCATTCATGGTAATAGGTTTCTTATTTGGTTTATTCAAAAAAAATCAAAGCTTTTAAACTGAGATTCGACTATTACTTTTTTCTTCATTCCAGATTATTTTAAAAAAACAATTCTATTTCTTGTTTTCAAAGCTTGCAAGTTAATTGAAGAAATTATTATCTTGCGAATAATACCTTTTCTGAAATAACACAAATTCCAATTGATTTAAAAAACATGAAAAAGATTACTTTTTTATTTTTTGCATTTGTTTGTACAATTGTAGTTTCATCTTGCATTCACAAAAATGGTAAAAGCAGCATAAAGTATAATGAGACAAAACATACTTTTTCGATGAAGGCTTATTTCCCTGAACGTAAAACAAGAGAAGTAGAAGAATATATGAATCATACAATCGGCACAAACAGCAATATGTCATTTATAAATGCAATTATAGATGGCAATCTTGCCCTTGATGATCACACTACATTTTATATCAAGAAAGCTCCGGACACCCTTTACATTACCCTTGATAAAGACAGAAATTCTGATAAAAGTTACCAGGAAATAAAATCAATGTGCAAGGGATTAAAAAAAGTATTGGATAAATAGTTCATGGACTTGCAGGCGATATCGCTGTTAGAAATATTTCTTATGAAGCGTTAATTGCAAGTGATATTATTGATCATTTTGGAAACGCTTTTAAAGAAGTTTCTGTAACTTAAATTATACGTATAAGAATATTTTGTTTGTCGTATAAAAGTTGTATTTTTATAAAAACTTCCATTATGGACAGTAAGATTACTTTGAGTTTTGACGAATCTGTTATAGATAGGGCAAAGAAATACGCAGCAAAGAACAATATGAGCCTTTCCAGGCTTACGGAATTTCTATTGAAAAAAGTTACTACTGCTAATTATGCAAACCTGGAAGATTTTCCCATTTCAGATTGGGTGTGGCAGGTTGCAGAAGGGTCTTCTGAATATAAGATAAATGCTAAAAGATCAAGAAAGAAAGCAAAAGAAGAATTCTTTAAATCGAAGAAATGAAGATTTTTCTTGATGCCAATATTTTAATTTCAGTATTAAACAAAGAATATCCTTTATTTAGTGTTACTTCACGCATTCTAAGCCTCTCTGATAGAAATAACTTTGTTCTTTGTACTTCTCCTGTTTGTTTGGCTATTGCATTTTATTTTGCTGAGAAAAAATTTAAGACTACGAAAGCAAAGAATAAAATTCAAATATTATGTAAACATATCCATATTGTTCCTGTGGATGAAAGCGCTGTCATTAAAACACTTCAAACACCTACCATCAATGACTTTGAAGATGGCCTCGAATACTATTCTGCGGTAGAAAATAAATGCAACTGCATTATCACAGAGGATATTGATGATTTCTATTTTTCAAAAATCGAAGTACTGAGGAGTGAAGAATTTTTTCGAAAATATTTGTTTAAAAAAAAGGGGGATAATCTTTTTAAGATATAAACCTCAAGAGATACGCACAGTAAGCAAACCAGACAACCACTGGCAGGCAGGCAAAGTAGATTCTTTTTTCATTAAACTCTTGGTATTACTGTGCCTCCTGCCTTTTGCAGATCGATAGCCCTTCCTGTCTTTTCAATTATTCCTATAAAAGGATCTTCATTTTCCGTTTCATTTTCAGGATAAAATTTCGGGCTGATTGGAGAATGTTTTGCAACGATATGTGTAATTTCCAGAATATCCGACCAGTGTTTTTTGGGGAAATTGGAAAGCCATATCGCTAAATCAATATCACTATTTTCATGAATTTTTCCGGTAGCGTAAGACCCGTACAAAATCACTTTTGTCACTCTGAAACCATTGTTTTCAAGTTCCAATAAAAATTCTCTTATTTTTTCATTTAAAGTTTTTCGAGTAAACATTCCTTCAGGTTTGAGATTTTTTCAAAATGCTCTTTCATATAATTTTCATTAGCCCTTTCATAAATTTTCAATTTATAATCGGGATAACGGCTTTCAATATTCCATGCATTTATCGTTGGCAGGTAATCATACCATTTCGAATCCAGTTTTAGATCTGTTTGATTATAAATAAAGGTAAGATCATGCTGCCGCGGTGGAGTATTTTCAATATTATCTTTCACCCAAATTGCTTTCAACAATTTTTCAATGGTAAGATGAAAAGCAAAAAGCGCAAAGACGTTTTGTTTTCCTTTCAATAAATAAACAGCAGTTTCCCAATTGCGTAACGCTTCTTTTTTCCACCATTCTATATGTTCTTTTTTATCCATACCCAAAAGTACTGTGTTTAGTTCATTTTCATATTCCACGATCTCCACATCTTCATATCTCCACATCTTCATATCTCCACATTTTCCAATTTTCAAATTTCCCAATTACACACTCACATTAAACTCCCTCAACGCATCATTCAAACTTGTCTTTTTATCCGTGCTTTCTTTTCTTTTTCCAATAATTAAAGCGCAGGTAACATTATACTCTCCGGCAGGAAATTTTTTTAAATAACTTCCCGGAATCACCACACTGCGCGATGGAATAAGACCTTTGGTTTCTATGGGTTCCTTTCCGCTAACATCAATTATTTTCGTTGATTGGGTAAGAACTACGTTTGCCCCGAGAACCGCTTCCTTTTCTACCCTCACCCCTTCTACTACAATGCAGCGGCTGCCGATAAAGCAACCGTCTTCAATGATTACCGGGCTCGCCTGCAATGGCTCCAGCACGCCACCAATACCTACACCACCACTGAGATGAACATGTTTTCCAATTTGGGCGCAACTGCCTACAGTTGCCCATGTGTCAACCATGGTTCCTTCATCTACATAAGCGCCAATATTTACGTAACTGGGCATTAAGACTACATTGCGTGCCAGATAACTACCATAGCGTGCAACAGCATGAGGGACTGCGCGCACTCCAAGTTCTTTATAATTTGACTTTAGTTTCATTTTATCATAAAACTCAAAAGGAGGCAAAGAATAAGTTTCCATTTGCTGAATTCCAAAGTATAAAAGAATTGCCTGCTTCACCCATTCATTCACTTTCCATGTATTTCCACTTTTAATAACTGAAGGCTCGGCAGTTCTTAATTTTCCTTTATCCACCTCATCTATTACTTTTATGATGGCATCTATGTAGGCTTTATCTTTGAGCAATTCACGATCATCCCAAACTTTTTTGATCATTTTTTCTAAGTTCATTTTCAATTTATTTTTGCAAATATAAATAGCCATTCCCGTAATGTTATCCACCGTAAGACATTTAAGCAATTGAATCTAAAATTAACCCCCAGGTTATGAATTATTCTGCCTATGCTAAATCTTATGAAAGTTAAATTACCTTTGAAAATAAATATTGGTTAAAAAGTTTCCATTGATTCAAATGACTAATTATCTCAAAATTATAAAACCTTACAATGAAAATAAGTGGATTTACTTTCACAAGAAATGCTACTAAACTTTATTATCCTGTAAAAGCTTCTATAGAATGTTTACTTCTCCTGGTGGATGAATTTATTGTTGTATTAGGTAATTGCGATTCTGATGATGAAACAGAGATGGAAATAAAAAGCATTCAATCTGATAAAATTAAGATTATTCGTACTGTGTGGAATTGGGAAAAGTATCCCACAGGACAGGAATACGCACATCAAACAGATATTGCCAAAGAAGCCTGTACAGGAGATTGGCTTTTTTATATTCAAAGTGATGAAGTAGTACACGAAAGATATTTGCAGGTCATCAGGGAGAATTGTGAAAAATACCTGGATGACAAAAAGGTAGATGGATTTCTTTTTAAATACCGTCACTTTTGGGGAGATTATGATCATTATGTATTATCGCACGCCTGGTATCCGAGAGAAATAAGAATCATACGGAATGATCCTGAAATACATTCCTGGCGCGATGCACAGTCCTTTAGAAGAATGCCGGGATTTGACGGCTTTGACTATTATAAAAAAGAAAATACCACCAAATTAAATGTAGTGGAAATAGATGCCTATATTTTTCATTACGGTTTTGTGAGGCCACCACAAATCATGCAGAAGAAAAGGAAAAATCATAACACCAATTATTCCGGTGTCGATTCAACAAAACAAATGTTTAAGAACGAAGGAGAATTCTTTGATTATGGTGACCTAAGTAAAATTAAAAGATACAAAGACACGCATCCTTCAGTGATGAAGGAATTTATAGAGCGATTTAACTGGAAGCATCAATTACGGTTTTCACCATTAACTGAAAAAATAAAATTACAGAAACATGAAAAAATAAAATATCGTTTTCTTTCTTTTATAGAACAAAATTTTTTAAGAGGCAATCTTCTTTTTGGTTTTCGTAATTACAACCGTATCAAAAAATAATCCCAAAAGCACAGTAGCTTAAGATGCACTTTTTATAATTCCAAAATCCGTCCACACCTTTTTCTGCACTTTGGTTTCATTCCTAATAGCAGCATTATTATCCAAATCTTTTTGATTCATATACCCTCGCGAATGATCGAGATGAATACAAATAGCGCTGTATCTTATTTGTTTTTCTTTGATTCCCGCATTTATAAGCCTTTCGCCAAATTCACGATCTTCAGAACCATAGCGCATCCTCTCATCAAAGCCATTTACTGAAAGTATATCTTTTTTCCAGGCGCTCGCGTTTCCTCCATTCCAGGTCGCTTTAGTAGTAGAAAGTTTGTTCATTACCTGGCTCAAAAATTTATTTTTTGTCAATTTAATATTTTTTAAAAAAGATTGTTTTAATTCATTTTTAAGCGACCATTCTTTATTAAATGCATCCTGGCTAAGAATGTGTTCAGTTTTTATAAGTTTGCTTAAAGACATCGGCAGCCTTACTGCACCACCCGATAAAAAATAATTTTCTCTTTTATTTTCAAAATGAGTTTGGATAAAATCTTTTCGCGGTATGCAATCCCCATCCGAAAAAATAAGGTATTCACTTTCCGAGGCTATTATTGCTTTATTCAGAATTTCGCATTTACGAAAACCTCTATCTTCATGCCATACATGTTTTATTTCCAAATTAGTTTTTTGCTTCATTTTTTTTATAACATCAACAGTTTCGGGTGTGGAACCATCATCCGCAATTAATACTTCGAAATCTTTATAATCCTGGCAATAATATCCCCATAGTACTTTTTCAAGCCATACCGGAGAATTATAGGTTGTGAAAATTACCGACAGCTTCATAGTATTAATCTTTTTTTGCCAAAAGTAAGGTAGTTACAACTTTATGTTGTTTTACATTTGCAGATATTTTTTTACCTTTTTCAAAAATCCAAATGGCTAAAATATTTTCTATAATTGTAAGCTACAATGGAGCGCCGTGGATTGAAAAATGTTTACATCATTTGTTTAAAAGTGATGTCCAAACTGAAGTAATTATAATAGATAATGCATCTACAGATAACACTCTAAAATTGCTGGAACCATATAAAGATTCCATTTATCTTATAAAAAATAAAGTGAATACCGGTTTTGGTCAAGCCAATAATTTAGGTATTGAATATGCTATGGATAACGGTGCCGATTTTATTTTCTTATTGAATCAGGATGCTTATGTTTTTGTTGATACTATTTCTAAATTAACTGAATCATTGGTAAACAATCCTTCTTTTGGTTTGCTAAGCCCACTTCAGCTTGAAGTTTCAGGCAAAGAAATAGAACCTATTTTCAAAAACTTTTTGAGCAAAAATTTTTCAAAAGATATAATAGAAAAAATGCTTTCTAATGGTAACAGTTTTCCAACTGATAAACCTTACTCCATGCGTTTCGTAAATGCGGCCGCATGGATGATTACCAGGAAGTGCATAATTAAAACGGGATTATTTCACCCCGTATTTTTTCATTATGGCGAAGACAATCATTATGCTTCGAGGGTGCAATACCATGGAATGAAAATTGGAGTATTGCCGGTCGCCCATGTTATTCATGATTGCAAAATTGAAATAGCCGACAGTCAGAGTCTGTTATTAAGAAAAATAAAAAATATCCCAATTTATACACTTTTGGATTTAAGAAAACCTTTGCCAATTGCTTATCTTCTTGGTTATCAAAAATGGAGGAGTCTAAGAAAAAAGCTTTTGAAATTTAATACTGCTAATAATCAAAATATTATTAATGAACAAAAAAAATGGTTTACAACAAACTTGTCAAAGGCAATACAGATAAGAAATGAAACGAAAAATCCAACAACTAAATGGAAATAAAATTATAACTAAATGAAAGATAAAAGTTTTGAATTTGAAATTGGTAATTGCTTAAAAATATTAGAGACCGGCGGCATCATTCTTTACCCTACCGATACCATCTGGGGAATCGGCTGTGATGCGACCAATTCAGTTGCCATTCAAAAAATTTACAAGCTAAAAAAAAGAGAAGAAAAAAAATCATTGATCATTTTGGTGGATGATGAAAAAATGATTCACAAATATGTTTTCAATCCGTCTGAAAAAATCCTTTCTTTTATTTCTTCTGCAGAAAGGCCTACAACAGCCATTTTTTCAAATGCCGCGAATCTTGCTTCTCAGCTTATAAATGAAGAGAGAACAATTGCCATCAGAATTGTAAAAGATGATTTTTGCCGCCAACTTATTCAACAATTAAAAAAACCTTTGGTTTCTACTTCTGCAAATATTTCAGGAGAACTTTCGCCTCAAAATTTCATCGAAGTTTCAGGAAAAATTAAAACTGGTGTTGATTATATCGTTCAACACCGACAAACTGATTTTTCAAAACACGCTCCTTCTTCAATTATAAGATTGAATACAAATAATGAGATAGAATTTTTGCGTTAAAAGTTATGATGAATAGGAACCAGACAGCAAAATGGTTTTGACGTTAAAGTTTTGGGAAGCAATAAAAAAACTTCAAAATTAATTATTTAATAACAAAAATGTTATTAATTTTGGAATGTCAAAAAATTACAAGATGGTATGAAAAGAAACTATCGCCAAAAAAAGAATTAGAAAGGGATTTGCTTTTTTATCTTAGATACTACAAAAAAATAAGCCCTAAAATGCAAATTGAATTTGATTATGAAATTCAACTAATTATTGAAAAAATTAAAAAATTGTAATTATTATGGACAAAAAAATAAAAGAATTAAAAGAAAAATTCAGATATGCCAATAAAAAGGGAATGGAGGAAATAGACAAGGAAATGGATGCGCTTGCAACCAACAAACCTATAGCCTTCTCCAAAGCAATGATAAAAGCATCCAGAGAAACAATAAAAGAAGTGGATGAATTGTTATTGAAAGAAAAATTAAAAAATGTATTGCCTGCACTATCAGTATCCTATTTTGCAAAAACGTATTTTGCAAAAACACCGCAATGGTTTTACCAAAGGCTCAATGGCAATACAGTTAATGGTAAAACAGCTAAGTTTACGCAAGAAGAATTAAAAACGTTATCGTTTGCTTTAACAGATGTGAGCAATCGTATAAATGAATCTGCATCTTGTATTTTTTGACGACTTTACAATGCAGGCAGACCCGCCATTAAACAGCCGGGTCTTGTTATTGATAACAATTTTACTTTATTTAAAGTAACTAATCCGATTTTCTATTTTTATTTATGAAAAAAGAAATATCAGTAAACAAAGAAATATTGCTGGTTTCTATTCTGTTGTTGCAGGCTATCATAACCCTCATTAAAATAAAGCAAACCCAACACCCAATTGAATGGCTTGTACTTTCCAGGTATCATTATTGCCCAAATTGTTCAAATCTGTGACACCACCCACAAATCTTCCATAAACACGGAATTTCAGGAGGTTTAATTGAAGTCCTGCCGCTAACGAAAAATTGCCTGACTTAAAAGCGTCTTTCCCATTTTGAGTAAGATTTTTATTCTGGTCTAAAATAATCCCAAACTGGGGACCAGCCTGCAAAGTGAGAAATTTGGTCAGGTTGTAATTAATCATGATGGGTATGGTCAAAGATTTAAGCTGGATCTGATCAATGTTCTTAAACTGAGATACCTGGCTAAAATTGGTAGCAGTATCAGCATTTACCTGGTTAAAAACAACTTCGGGCTGAATACCCCATTTTTTCCCGGTGACAGTTAGAAAAACTCCTGCATGGTAGGCAAGTGTAAATTCGTTTTTAAAAGATTGACCTGAGATTTTGCCCAGGTTTGCGCCACCTTTTATCCCGAAACTCACACCCTGAGAAAAGAGTGAACATGAAATAAAAAATAACGGTACAATGATTGAAATTAATTTAGTTTTCATTTTGTTTTTTTTACGGGTTTAAAATTCAATTTCCAATTATATATCAAAAAGTCATGCCAATATTTAAATTATAAATCTGGGTAAATCTATTATCGCTTGTTTTCGGCAAATAATAATCAAGATAAAGATCAGGCTCAAAGTTAAATTTACCAATCACATAATTCAAATCAAGATCAACTCCAGCAGATTGAATAAGCCAATTTTGGTTATCGAGCTGAGTGAGGATATGCCTTACTTTTTTCAATTTCTTTTTTGTAAAAGAATTAAAATCAGACAAGGAACTATTGTGCTTTATCTTGTAAGTATTGATTCCGATATTCAATAAAATTTCCGGCTTAAATCTCAATCCATCTTCCTGGGAAAATAAATCAAAGAAATTAAAATCATGTTTCAGACTTGCTGTCAATGAAAATGATTTTAAAAAAAAAATTACAGCGTCAATATAATCAATTGGTACTCTATGATCCTGTATTTTCAAAACCGTATCAATTTTTACGATCTCATTAGATCTTCCGGAAGAATAGCTGCCTGAAATTCCGGGTCTCAGAAATGGTTTTTTAAGCGAAAAACTTCCGTAAAAATCATTTTGAACAGGCGAAGAAACACTATTATAAACATCTTTGATGAAATAATGGGTATAGGACACCAATGCATTTATCACTTTACTCTTACTAAATTCATAAGAAGGAGAAAGAGAATATTGATAAAACTTCGTTTCCTGGTTCTCATTTAATAAATACCCGTTTACCGCTACTCCAAATCCGCTTTTATGAAAATATCCAACTGACGGAGTAAACACAATGATATTCGTGTTTTGAAGCGTTTTAATCGCCAGGTCGTTTCCGTTCAGAAGTGAATTTCCTACACCCGCACTAACCTGGAAATAGCTTGTTGTTTTTCCAAGGTTGTTGAGCATTTTTAAAAAATCATAGTTTTTAATCAATGAATCCATAATTTGTTTATCCGTAGAATCTTTTTGTGCAAATGCCCCCGCAGAAATGAAGAATACAATCACAGAAAAAAATAAAACTTTAAGCATGAAAAGGTCTTAAGTAATGACTTGGTTTATTTAATTCAACTTTTAATAGACTTAAGAAATAATCGAAAGTTAAAAATAGAGAAAATGAATTGGAGCCAATATGGTTACCTGTTATAAAATATTTAAAATCTTTCCTTTTATCTATTGGGAATTTTTTATTCCAAATCCCAAAAAAATCAAAATTGATTATCCCTATTTTTGGAAACTATCATTCATTTTTTAAACCGCATTTATATTGCCTTACTTTGAATTACCATACCTTTGCACATAAAATTTTTTAAAATTAATGAATGAATTTGAAGGCTTAGGCCTAAATGAGCTCCTCGTAAAAGCGGTTACCGATCTTGGATTTACATCTCCTACTCCCATACAAGCCAAAGCAATTCCCATCTTATTATCAGGCACAACAGATTTTGTGGGTCTTGCACAAACAGGAACTGGTAAAACAGCAGCTTATGGTTTGCCCCTACTTCAATTAATAAATTCAGAACATAAATATCCCCAGGCTTTAATCGTGTGCCCTACCCGGGAACTGTGTTTGCAAATTTGCAATGACATACAGGAGTATAAAAAATATTCTAAAAATATTTCCGCTGAACCCGTGTATGGTGGCGCTTCAATTGTGATGCAGATTCGCGCTTTAAAGAAAGGAGTTCACATAGTTGTGGCCACTCCCGGAAGATTGATTGATATGATTGAAAGAAAAACGATTGATCTTGAAAAAGTAAAGTATGTAGTATTGGATGAAGCAGATGAAATGCTGAATATGGGTTTCCGTGATGATATTGATTTTGTTTTAAAGAATACGGTTAATCGTGAAAGCACGTGGCTTTTTAGTGCCACCATGCCTTCGGAAGTAAGAGCCATTTCTAAAAATTTTATGCATCACCCACAGGAAATAACTGTGGGCAAAAAAAATACTGCCAACGTAAATATTGATCACCAATATTTTATTACACCTGCTCACTCTCGTTTTGAAACTTTAAAAAGATTGGTTGATTTTAACCCCGGCATGTATGGAATTATATTTACCCGAACCAAAATTGACGCTCAAAATATTTCTGAAAAATTATCAAAAGAAGGTTATAATGTGGAATCACTTCATGGTGATCTCACTCAACAACAACGCGACCGCGTAATGCAAAGGTTTCGTGATAAAGATCTGCAGATATTGATTGCCACAGATGTGGCTGCAAGAGGAATTGATGTGGAAGGAATTACTCATGTTATCAATTTTGAACTTCCCGATGATATGGAAGTTTATACACACCGAAGCGGGAGAACGGCACGTGCCGGCAAAAGTGGAATATGTATTTCCATTTGCCACAGCCGCGAATCCTTTAAAATCCGCCAGCTTGAAAAAATGGTAAATGCGCAATTTCATAAATTAGATATTCCCAGTGGAAAAGATGTTTGCAGAAAACAATTTTTTTATTTTATGGATAAACTCATTAATACGGATATTTCAAACGGATCTTATGAAACTTACATGCCCGATCTGCAACATAAATTTGAAAACATAAGCAAAGAAGAAGTTCTTAAAAGAGTGGCTGCGCTTGAGTTTGATCATTTTTTAAAGTATTATGAAAATGCGGAGGATTTGAATGTAAGACATGATTCCAGAGAAAAAAGGAACGATAATTTTAACCGTCGTGAAAATTACCAAAGAGGAGAAAGACCTAATTATCAAAATGATGGAGGCTTTACCAAACTTTTCATAAACCTGGGAACCAAAGATGGTTTTTACAAAGCCAGTTTTTTGCAATTCATTCTTGATGAAAGTAGACTGAACAAAGAAGCGCTGGGAAGAATTGATCTTCGCGAAATGAATTCCTGGGTGGAAGTTGACCAATCCGTTGCTGCAAAAATGATCAAAAGCCTTGATGGAAGAAAACATAATGGACGCCTGATAAGAATGAATGAGGCTGACGGTGGAAGAAGCAGAAGACCTCAAAGAGAAATAAGAAAACGAATTCCCTTAAGAGAAAAAAGATAATCTTTTTTTGGTTTAAATATTAAATTCCGTTTCCTGATGAAAAAACTTATCCAACTCTTTTCCATATTTGTTGTTTTATTTTTTACAAATGGTACAATTGTGGCACAAATAACCAGTGCTGATTCCTTACTGAATTTCATACAGCAAAATAAATCAAGGTCCTCTCTTTATCTGATAAAGAATGATTCAGTAATAGCCCATCTTAATGAAAATAAGATGATGCCACTGGCCAGCACAGCAAAAATTATAATTGCCATTGAATTTGCCAAGCAGGCTTCTCATAATCTTTTCGATGAAAATAAACTTATTCCACTTTCAGAGTTGAATAAATATTACATCCCCAATACGGATGGAAATGCACATCCCAACTGGATTAATTATGAAAGACAAAAGGGTAATATTTTTAATGATAGCATTTCTTTGATTGAAGTAGCAAAAGGAATGATCCTATTTAGCAGCAATGCCAATGCAGAATATTTAATGGACTTTCTGGGCTTAAATAATATTAATGGCGATTATAAAATTTTAGGAATCAGCACCTTCACACCTCTCTATTACTGGGTTTCAGCTCTCTTTCTTTATCAAAATCCTAAACATGTGAAACAAGAAAAGATCCTAAAAGAAATAAAAAAATTCAATAACGCACAATATGCAAGTGTGACATTTTTAATTCATAATCAATTAAAAAACGACAGCACTTATAAACAAAAATTCCGTCCCCAGGATTTGACTTTGAATATGCAAAAGGAATGGAGTGACAGGCTTCCTGCCTCTACCACAAAGGAATATGTTCAAATTTGCAGCTTCCTTAATAACAGGCAGATCTTTAATAAAAAAACTTACACAATTCTGTCTCAGGTTCTTGAAACAGCTATGGAAAATCCGGTTAACCAATCATGGTTATCTCACCTAGGTATGAAAGGTGGCTCTACTATTTTTGTACTCACAAAAGCTTTATATGCCACTTTAAAGAAAGGCACCAAAATAGAAATGGCTTATTTCTTCAACAATCTTACCCGGCAGGAAAACGAGCAACTTCAAAAGTGGATGAATTCTTTTGAATTAAAAGTTCTGACAGATGAAAATTTCAGAGAAAAAGTAGGTGAATATTTGAATTGAGAATAAAATAAATATCATTGAATCTTCGGTATTAATCATTGAAAAGCCGGGATGACCTTTGCAAGCTCAACCAGCCACTTCTTAATGAGCAGATTGCTTCGACATTTTTGAACATTATGAATAGCAATTAATTTTTTACTTTACAAAAGTTCAAGAAATATAAATCGGCATTTGGATCGTTTGCATAAAAATACTCTTTATATCATTATTATTTTATTACACTTCCGTAAACATAATTACCTTTCCCTTCAAAAATTATTCAATGAAACAAAACCACCTTTTTGACCTCACCGGGAAAACTGCACTCGTAACCGGATGTTCGCGCGGCATCGGAAAAGCAATGGCAACAGGACTTGCAGAAGCAGGCGTCAATATTATTGGAGTTTCCGGAACTCTTAAACCAGGAAGTGATGTAGAGAAAGAAATAAAAAAATCAGGAAGAGAATTTACTCCTTACGCGATTGACCTCGGCAACAGGAAAGGATTATACAAATCCATTGAAAAAATAAAATCGAAGCATCCCGTCATTGACATACTTATTAATAATGCCGGAATCATAAAAAGAGATCCTGCGGCTGTTCATACAGATGAAGAATGGGATTCAGTACTTACCGTAAATTTAGATTCTTCGTTTATCCTTTCCCGTGAGTTTGGAAAAGAAATGATAAAAAGAAAAAGTGGCAAAATTATTTTTACCTGTTCTTTGCTTTCTTTCCAGGGAGGCATTAATGTACCCGGGTATGCTGCCAGCAAGGGTGCTGTAGCCAGTCTCGTAAAAGCGCTGGCCAACGAATGGGCATCCAAAGGAGTCAATGTAAATGGCATTGCGCCCGGATATATTGCCACAAAAAATACCGAGGCATTAAGGGATGATGAAGAAAGAAGTAAATCCATTCTTGATAGAATTCCTGCGGGAAGATGGGGAACTCCGGAAGATTTTATCGGACCGGTTATTTTTCTTAGTTCCCATGCGTCTGATTATGTGGATGGTGAGATATTGACTGTAGATGGAGGATGGATGGGGAGATAAAAAATTTATCCAATAAAAATATATTGATTTAATACTATAGGCAAGCAGATTATTTTATCATCTTTTCATAAAATCGCTTAAATGAAAAAAATATTATTCATAAGCTTATCATTGCTTATTTATATCACAACGTTTTCGCAAATAACACACAACAGTAATAATGCCGGGCCAAGCGAAAGAGCTTACCAGGTAAAAACTTTAGTGAAAATTGCAAACCCTGTATTAACCGCGTTAAGTAAAAACGAATTGAAAAAAGATATGCCGGTAGAAACTTCCGGTGAACACAGGGAAAGATACACTCACCTGGAAGCATTTGGTCGTTTGCTTTCAGGAATAGCGCCCTGGTTGGAATTAGGGCCGGATAATACGCCGGAAGGAAAATTGAGAAAAAAATATATTGATTTAGCAAGGGTGTGTCTGCACAATGCGACCGATTCAACCGGCCCGGATTATATGAACTTTAGTTGTTGCGGACAGCCGGTTGTAGATGCTGCCTTCTTAGCCCAGGGATTGCTGCGCGCACCTCATCAATTATGGGATCCACTAGATAAAACAACGAAAGATAACATTATCGCTGCGCTAAAAAAAAGTGGTGAAATAACACATTATCAAAATAATTGGGTGATGTTTAGTGCAACCATCGAAGCTGCTCTATATAAATTCAACGGTGCATTCGATCGCAAAGAAACGATTGGCTACGTTGATCAATGCCTGGGCTATTACAAAGGCGATGGTACTTATGGTGACGGGAAAAGCTTCCATTGGGATTATTATAACAGCTTTGTAATGCAACCCATGTTGATAGATGTTTTAAAAACAATTATAGAACAAGATAGTGTTCACCAGATTGCCGATCAATCATTGCAAAGCAAATATGAACTCGTGCTAAAACGGGCGCAGCGTTATGCGGAAATACAGGAAATGCTTATTTCACCTATTGGAACTTATCCTGTGATTGGCCGCTCTTCGGCGTATCGTTTTGGTGCGTTTCAGATGTTGTCGCAAATAGCTCTGATGCAGGAATTGCCTCATAACATAAAGCCGCAGCAAGTACGTGCAGCGCTTTATACTGTCATTCGGCGACAGATAGAAGCTCCAGGAACTTTTGATAAAAAGGGCTGGTTACAAATTGGCGTTTACGGTCATCAGCCCAATATGGGAGAGGGATATATTTCGACCGGTAGTTTATATTTATGTTCGGAAGCCTTCCTGGTGTTAGGTTTGCCACCAGTCAATGAATTCTGGCAGGGCAAAGATGAAGAATGGACTTCTCAAAAAATCTGGAGCGGAAAAAATACAACCCGGGATCATTCTATAAACTACTGAAAATATAAATCATCTACTTATTTTCCCAAAAATGAAGAAGGCCATTCCGTTAAAATTAAAATCGAATAAAAATTAAATTGGCGTGAAAAAGTTAATGCTCTTACTCTTATGTTTTTCCTCTTTTTTGCTTCAGGCTCAGTCAGTCCAGGGGGTTGCTTTGAAAAACAAAACAAGCAAGAAAATAATGGATGGCTTTATGGACTTGCGTTTTGGTATGTTTATCCATTGGGGGCCTGTTACATTGCGTGGTACTGAAATAGGCTGGTCGCGGGGAACTCAAGTACCAGTAAAAGAATATGATAATTTATATAAAGAATTTGATCCTGTATTATTTAATGCAGATGCCTGGGTAAAAACCGCCAAAGATGCAGGCATGAAATACCTGACCATCGTTGCGAAACATCATGATGGCTTTTGCTTGTGGCCTTCAAAATATACAAGCTATAATATCAGCAATACTCCCTTTAAAAAAGATGTAGTGGGGGCGCTGGCAAATGCCTGCAAGAAGGCAGGGCTAAAGTTTTGCATTTATTATTCTGTGCTTGATTGGCACCAACCTGATTATCCTTTGCACCTTTCAACAGGAGCTAACCCAGACCCTAAAGCGGATATGAGTAAATATATTATTTACATGAAAAATCAATTGAAAGAATTAATTAGTAACTATCATCCTTACATGCTTTGGTTTGATGGCAATTGGGAAAAACCCTGGACACAGGAAATGGCAGTTGATATGTATAATTATATAAAAAAATTGGACCCCAAAGTAATTATCAATAACAGGCTCGGAAAATTTGACCACGAGACTTTAACTGCAGAATCTGTAGGTGATTTTGCAACACCCGAACAAAAAGTCGGTAAACTGAATATGGATTATCCGTGGGAATCCTGTATTACCATTTGCACTCAATGGGCATGGAAACCCAATGATAAAATGAAATCATTAAAACAATGTATTCAAACCCTGGCAAGTACCGCAGGAGGAAATGGTAACTTATTATTAAACGTGGGGCCGATGATGGATGGACGCATAGAAGCCAGACAGGTAGAGCGTTTGAAAGAAGTGGGTAATTGGTTAAAAATTTATGGAGAAGCAATCTATGGAACCAAAGGGGGTCCCTATAAGCCAGATAGTATTTTTTCTTCCACACGAAAAGGTAATAAAATTTACCTTCATGTTTTTCAATCAAGCGGGGATCAGTTTATCATTCCAGCTATACCCCATTTAAAAATATTGAAAGCCTGTTTTCTGAAAGGCAATAGGGTTGCTTTTGAAGAAGATAAAAAAAATATAACACTTTCATTGCCCGGCAAATTGCTCAACGAAAATGACGCGGTGATTGTATTAGAAATGAATGCCAATGTGGGAAATATTCCTATAATAAACAGAGAATAAAAAAAATAAATTGAAGCTTAATCTACAATCAATAAAGAATCTATTTCTCACCTAAACAAAATATTTTTATCATCTTTGAAAACATATTTCCTTTAGATCGAAAAATAAATAGTTTTATATATTCACTATCTAAAAACCAAACCATGCTAAAATTTTTAAAACGATTTTTACTAACGTTGATTCTTATTGGTTGTATGCATTTTTTATCAAATGCACAAACAGAACAAAAAGAGGAAGGCCCTTTTAAACCTAATATCCAATCTCTTCATCAGTATAAATATCCTGAATGGTTTCGCGATGCGAAATTTGGTTTCTGGGCACACTGGGGACCACAGGCAGTTCCTCGCCAGGGTGATTGGTATGCCAGGGAAATGTACCAGGAAGGTAGCGCCGATTATAAATATCATTTAGCGCATTATGGCCATCCCTCTAAATTTGGATACAAGGATATCATCCCTTTGTGGAAAGCCCAGAGATGGGATCCGGATAAACTAATGGCGCTTTACAAAAAAGCGGGAGCAAAATATTTCGTAAGTATGGGTTCTCATCATGATGATTTTTTTCTTTGGAACTCAAAAATTCATAAATGGAATGCAGTGAATTATGGCCCTCATAAAGATGTAGTTGGAATGTGGCAGGCGGCAGCAAAAAAAGAAGGTTTGAAGTTTGGAGTATCAGAACATTTGGGTGCAAGTTTTACATGGTTTCAACCTAGCCATGGTGCAGATACAACAGGTCCATACAAAGGAATTACTTATGATGGCGCTAATCCAATGTACCAGGATTTGTATCATGCCAAAGCGGATTCTAATGATAACGGATGGTTAAGCATCAATAAAGAATGGCAAAGAGAATGGTTTTTCAGTATTAAAGAATTAATTGATAATTACCATCCTGATCTTCTTTATTCCGACAGCCAATTACCTTTTGGAGAATATGGACTCACTATGCTTTCCCATTTTTATAATGATAATATCAAAGAAAACGGGGGAAATTTAGAAGCGGTTTATACCTGCAAAGAACCTTCTGATGGCACGTGGGTTCAGGATTTGGAACGTGGAGTGCAGGATTCGATTAGCCCCTTTCCCTGGCAGACAGATACCTCAATAGGCGACTGGTTTTATCGTACGGGGCAAAAATATAAAAGTGCAACAGAAGTAATACAGATGCTGGTTGACATTGTAAGTAAAAATGGAAATTTATTAATTAATATAGTTCAAACACCCGAAGGCGATCTGGAACCGGATGTATTAAAAATAGTAAATGAAATAGGAATGTGGACTTCAAAAAATGGAGAAGGTATCTATGGAAGCCGCCCCTGGAAAATTTATGGTGAAAAGCCTTCAGCAGAATCTGTTGTAAAAAGTGGAAGTTTTAATGAAGATAAATTAAAATACACTGCTCAGGATATTCGTTTCACCTCCAAAGGAGATACGCTTTTTGCCTTTTGCCTTGGCACACCTAGAACAGACATAAAAATAAAATCTTTGGGTAAAGATTCAAAGATTTCAGAAAAGAAAATAGCATCAGTTACCATGCTCGGAAGCAATGCAAAACTACACTGGAAGCAGGAAGCAAATGCTTTAGTAATCAAAAACAATTTTAAAATACCTGTTGAAGAAGTTCCTGTTGTTGGATTTAAAATTGAATTCAAATAAAAAATATTTTTTATTAACCAAAAGAAGCCAATTAAATTAAAATACATGCAACCCATTAATACAGCAATATGTTCTTTCGGATTGAGTGGAAGAGTTTTTCATGCACCATTTATAAGCATGGATCCCGGATTCAATTTCTACGGTGTATGGGAAAGATCCAAAAATCTTGCCCGGGAAAAATATCCCAATGTAAAAACTTACAGAACACTGGAAGAGATGCTGGCCGATGATTTGGTGGAATTAGTAATTGTAAACACACCTAACACCACTCATTTTGAATATACCAAAAAAGTGTTAGAAGCAGGTAAACATGTAGTTGTTGAAAAGCCTTTTACTATTACTGTTAAAGAAGGCAATGAGTTAATAGCTCTTGCCAAAAAACAAAATAAAAAATTATCTGTTTTTCAAAACAGGCGCTACGACAGCGATTATAAAACCATTAAAAAAGTGGTCGAGGCAAAGTTGTTGGGCGATTTAGTAGAAGTAGAAATGCATTTCGACAGATTTAAAGATGTATTAGGTCCAAAGTCGCACAAAGAAAATCCAGGTCCGGGCACGGGTTCTCTTTATGATCTAGGTTCCCATTTGATTGACCAGGCATTGCAATTATTTGGTATGCCGCAACAAATATTTGCCGATATACAAGTCATGCGCCCTATCTCCAAAGTAGATGATTATTTTGAATTATTATTTTATTATGAAAGAAAGCGTGTGAGGATAAAATCAAGCTATGTAGTTAGAGAACCTTTACCTGGTTATATTTTTCATGGTTTAAAGGGATCTTTTATTAAAGCAAAAACAAATATCCAGGAAGAAATGTTGGAGGCGGGGAAAGTGCCGGGCAATAAGGACTGGGGCACAGAACCTGAATCTGAGAAAGGTTTGTTACATACAGAAATAGATGGAAAGGAAATAAGAGAATATATTCCTTCGGAACAGGGAAATTATGGAGATTACTACGATGGCATCTACGAAGCCATACGAAACGGGAAGCCTGTGCCTGTAAGTGCTGAAGAAGGATTAAAAGTGATAAAAATTATTGAAACTGCTTACAAGAGTAATGAAATAAAGAGAGTTGTTGATTTATAAAATTTTCTTAAAGGCAAGGAAAACCAGGAAGGTCCATCAGAGTCTATAAAATAATTTCTTTTTCCAAAAAACCTTCTTGGTTAGACTAACCTTCTTGACTTACATCTTTTGTATTAACATAATAATTTTCATCTACTTTTATTTCTTTCACATTTTTGGGAACTTCCTTAAATTTTTCAATGGGATGAATAAAAATTAATTTACCATTTTCATCATAAATTTCCAGGGCCATATTAAAACCAGGTACGCAATTTCCCCAGCGATAAAATAATTTTCCATTTATCGTTTTATATTCCAGTTCCGGAACTTTTGTAGTACGTAAATACTGGTCAAATACTTTCGAAAAATTAATACCCGATTGTTTGCTGATATAATCCTCTATTTGTTTTGAAGTAACGGTTTGATGATAGAATGTTTTATTTAATCCGATTAAAATGCTTCTGAATTTTTCATCATTATTTATGATCTGCCGAATGGTATGGATCATATTGCTACCCTTGTAATACATATCTTCACTCCCCTCTTCATTTACACCATAATGAGCTATAATTGGTTTGTCATTCCTAATGTTTTTTCGGATACCAATTACATATTCATCGGCGGCTTTTTTACCATAATAATATTCTGTAAAAAGCGCTTCCGCGTAATTGGCAAATGATTCATGTATCCACATATCAGCCAAATCTTTGGAAGTAATATTATTTCCAAACCATTCGTGCGCACTTTCATGCACGATGATAAAATCCCAATTCAATCCCCAACCGCTTCCAGAAAGATCATATCCATTATAACCCATTTTATAATGATTCCCATAAGCAATGGCGCTCTGGTGTTCCATTCCGAGATAAGGTGCATCTACGAGTTTATAACCATCAGCATAAAAAGGATATGGGCCAAACCAATATTCAAATGCCTTCATCATGCGTGTTGCATCTTTAAAATGCACCTTCGCTTTGGCAAGATTATAATTGAGCACCCAATAATCCATTGTCAGATTACCATCGAGCCCGGGATATATATTTCCAAAAGTTACGTACTTACCTATGTAAAACGTAATGTCATAATTATTGATTGGACTTACTACAGCCCAGTCGTAAGTGGTGTTTCCATCACCATCCACTTTTACACTTCTTAATCTGCCATTGCTTACTGTAATTAAATCAGACGGAGCCGTGAAATTCATTTCGGCGCTATCGGGTTCATCACCCTGGTAATCTTTACAGGGATACCAAACACTGGCGCCCAAGCCCTGACAGGCAACGGCTACCCAGGGATTTCCGGCTATATCTCTTTTCCATACAAAGCCACCATCCCACGGCGGGTTTTTTGCTTTCCGGGGTTTACCATGATAATAAACAAATAATGTTGAAATTTCCCCATTTGTTGCATTGGCTTTTGAAGTTCGTTTGCCATTTGTCATCAGCATAATCGTATTCACATCATGTTTTTTTAATAAGGGATTCTGATCTTTTAAATAAACAAACCAGGCATTACCGTCACGGGTAAACGAAAGTTTTTCATTATTGAGCGGATATTTTTCCAAACCTGATTTTAAAATTACAGAATCAATAACCATAGGTTCCTGCAGGTCTATCTGAAAAAAATCAGGATGTCTTTTATCCAATACTTTATAACTTATGGCATTATAACCGGTGATGCTGCTATCGGCAAAGTCGAATGTAAGATGCAGGTCATATTTGGTAACATTCCACCAGGCTCTGCCTGGGCCATTACTGCCGCGAAGAGTGTCAGCATGAGTAAAATGTTGCGCAAAAGAAACATTCAAAATGATAAAGAGAAAACTAAAAACGGAGATTATCTTTTTCATTTACTAAATTTATTTTTTATAATCAAAGATGAAGTTAAAAAAACAATCTCCTTTATCACTAAAAAATTTGATAAAAGAGAAAATATTTATTGTAATTACCGGATTTTTAATATGTATTTCATCCTGTTCGCACCATGAAAAAGCAAAAAATATTTTCCATTACAACGAACAATCCGGCATTGCTACTCTTGATCCTGCTTTTGCCAAAAATCAGTCCATAATGTGGGCCGTACATCAAATTTATAATACATTGGTGCAAATAGATAACCATCTTAACCTGGTTCCTTCACTGGCAAAAAGCTGGGATATTTCTGCAGATAATCTCACCTTCACTTTTCATTTACGCAACGATGTTTATTTCCAGGATAATCCTGCATTCCCCAATGGTAAAGGAAGAAAAATGACTGCCCGGGATGTTGTGTATAGTTTTGAACGTATTCTCGATCCGGCAACTGCCAGCAGCGGCGCATGGATATTTAATGGAAGGGTTGATACGGTACAACCATTCAAAGCCATTGATGATTCTACGTTTCAATTAAAATTATTAAAACCCTTTCATCCAATTCTTGGAGTGATGAGCATGCAATATTGTTCAATAGTACCCAGAGAAGTGGTAGAAAAATATGGGAAAGATTTCAGAAGGTATCCTTGTGGCACCGGCCCTTTTGAATTTGTAGCCTGGGAAGAAGGCCAGGCGTTGGTCCTAAAAAAGAATCCCAATTATTTTGAAAAAGACAGTACCGGCGCCAGGCTTCCTTATCTCGATGGGATCAAAATTACTTTTCTACAAAATAAGGCAACAGAATTTCTCGAATTTCAACAGAAGCGATTAGACTTTGTAAATGAAATTGATCCTTCTTTTAAAGATGAAATACTTACCAAAGGTGGCGTGTTGCGAAAAGACTGGATTGGCAAAATCGTTTTGGTAAAACATCCGGCCCTTACAACAGAATACCTGGGATTTTTATGCGACAGCAGTTTGCCTCTTGTAAAAAATTCGCCGCTCAAAGATGTCAGGATCAGACAAGCAATTAATTACGGATTCAATCGAAAAAAGATGATGCTTTATATTCGGAATTCTATCGGAACCGCTGCAACAAGCGGTTTTATTCCAAAAGGTTTTCCTTCTTTTGATACCTCGGCAGTGAAAGGTTACCATTATGATCAGGCAAAAGCACTAGAGTTATTGAAAGAAGCAGGATATCCTAATGGCGTAGGTTTGCCGCCTTTTAAATTATTTTCGGTTCCTCTTTATGCAGATTTTGCCAGCTTCATAGCTAATGAATTATTGCAGATCGGGATAAAAATAAATGTGGAAGTAATACAAAAGGGATTGTTGCTTGAACAAACTGCAAAATCGGAAGCCTTATTTTTTCGCGGAAGCTGGATAGCTGATTATCCTGATGCAGAAAATTTTCTTAGTGTTTTTTACAGTAAAAATCCGGCGCCGCCTAATTATACAAGATATAATAATCCAAAATTTGATAGATTATACGAAGAGTCTTTATCCGAAAAAAACGATTCTATAAGATATAAATTATATCAGCAGGCCGATCAGGTAATGATAAAAGACGCTCCGGTTGTTCCTTTATGGTACGACGAAGTGATCTGGCTGGTACAGCCCTATGTAAAAAACTTCATTCCAAACGGGCTGAATTTATTGGAATTGAGAAGAGTAAAGTTGAATAATAATTAGATTTTTGAAATGCATTGAAGATTCGTTTGAAATTTCAGGTATTTCAGGGATAAAGCAACTAACTTATATAATATAATTTACTGATAGTCAATTTTTTAGTTAACTTAAAAAATCAAATTAAATATTTAGCACGATAATTGCAAGTATGTAAAGTGATGGCATAATCCCTAATCATTAACTAAAGCAAATGCTATGAATGAACCTACTTACTTACCCACACGCAAGAATAATTATGTGATCCCGCCAAATGAATCTAAATCCCATGATCTTGATGTTATAGAAAAAGCGAAGCATGCATCCGCTTCTGAAATATATGATGGCCTTTTTCAGAATGCTTTTCAAGCCATGTATGTTGAAAATCACGACGGGATAATTCTTAAGTTTAATAAACAATTCTGTAAATTATTTGGTTATTCAGATTCGGAAATGTCTAAAGTTGAAAATGAAGATTTATTTGTAATGGATGAGAAACCATTCCTTCGTTTTTTGGATGAACGAAATAAAAAACGCATTGCAAAAGGAGAAATTACAGGGATAAAAAAAACGGGCAAAAAGTTTCCTTGCAGGATTTCTTCAGTGATTTATGAATCCGAATATGGTGATACCAGAACCATGAATACACTGGTTGACATCTCCGGCGATCTTTCTGCCAGGTGGAACTTTTAAATATTCTCGCAATTTTTGAAATCAATCACTCATACCTTTTTCTAAGGATTTTAATTTATTTGCAAAAACCTTTTTTAATTTTTCCAGTTTAGGTTTTATCACATAATAGCAATATGATTGCGAAGTGTGATTGTTATAATAATTGGAATGATAGGTTTCAGCCGGGTAAAAAAAGGTTAAAGGCTCAATAGCGGTTATAACAGGAGTATTAAAAACACCACTTTTATTTAAAGCTGCCTTATACTCTTCCGATTTTCGTTTTTGCTCATCATTGTGATAAAATATAACACTCCTGTATTGGGGTCCTATATCATTACCCTGTCGGTTCAATGTAGTAGGATCATGGGTTTTCCAAAAGACTTCCAGCAATTCATCAAAAGAGATTTGTGAAGGATCATATTCAATCTGAAGACATTCTGCATGGCCGGTATCTTTGCGGCATACCTGTTCATAAGTAGGATTTATTACATGCCCTCCGCTAAAGCCACTCGAAACCTTTTTAACTCCTTTCAATTGCTGAAAAACTGCTTCCGTACACCAAAAACAACCATTACCAAAGGTGGCAATTTCAGTTTCTTTATTGTCAGTTTTCATTTCATTTTTTTTTTACAAATATACCCTCAAAGGTAAGAAATAATGAATACTTAATAATGAGAGCGGTGGTTAAAATGGAGGGACCGATATGGCATCGATTAATATCAAAATTAAAATGAACAATAATTCATCAAAGCAAAAACTTACTTTTACGTCTCATAAAAATTTTGGTAGAAAAAAAGATGAAACTTTTCCCTGGATCTGCATCACATCAATTGGAATTTGATAAAATAAAAGAGTTACTTGTTACTCATTGCCGTTCGGAATATGCGCGCAACAAGGCAAGTGAATTGCGTATTCATACCCAAAAGAAATTCATTGAGCCGCAACTATTGCAAACACATGAATATAAATTGATCTTTCAAAATCGTTTATATTTTCCGGATGATGCAGTTTTAAATCTATCCAAAGAATTAAAATTATTAAGCATAGAATCCTCAGTTCTTTCGGGTGAACAATTTTTACAAATAAAGAAATTAACTAACGCCATTCAGCAAATATTCAGGTGGTTTGATACTGATCGCAAAGCCTCCTACCCTTCCCTGGCCCTGATTATTTCAGTAACTTATTTTGAAAAAACAGTATTGCTTTTGATTGATGAAATTTTAGATGAAAGTGGCATTGTAAAAGACAGCGCTTCAGAGAATCTTGCAGCCATTAGAATGACCTTGTACAAAAAAAGAACTGAACTTAAAAGAGTTTTTGAGCGCATCGTTAGTAAACTAAAGAAACAGGGTTTTCTTACAGATATTGAAGAAAGTTTTATGAACGGGCGAAAAGTATTAGCGGTTTTTGCAGAACAAAAGAGAATGGTAAAAGGAATTATGCATGGTGAAAGTGACAGCCGGCGTACGTCATTTATAGAGCCAGAGGAAACTACTCATTTGAATAATGAAATTCTTTCTTTAGAAAATGAGGAAAGAAAAGAAATCTACCGGATACTTAAAAATCTTACTGCCAAAATGCGGGCGTATCATATATTGTTAAGCGCTTACCACGAAATAATTGGAGAATATGATTTCATTAGAGCCAAGGCAATCCTGGCTATGAGCTACAATGGCAATATGCCGGCACTTACTGAAAATGCAAAGCTGAAATTAATAAACGCGGTGCATCCGTTGCTTTTCATTTATAATGAAAAAATAAAAAAACCAACTATTCCTGTAACTATCTCTTTGGATGGTAGCTCACGGATCCTTGTTATCAGCGGCCCGAATGCCGGCGGCAAAACAGTTACTTTAAAAACCGTAGGCTTATTGCAAATGATGTTGCAGGCAGGTTTATTAGTTTCGTGTGACCATGACAGTGAATTAGGCATTTTTAAACAATTGATGATTCATATTGGAGATACACAGAGTCTTGAATTTGAACTCAGCACTTATTCTTCTCATCTGATCAATATGAAATATTTTATAGAAAATGCGAATGGGAAAACTTTATTTTTTATTGATGAACTTGGAAGCGGCAGCGATCCCAACCTGGGTGGCGCTTTTGCAGAAGTCATACTCGAAGAACTTGCAAAAAAACATTCTCTCGGCTTGGTAACCACACATTACCTGAACCTGAAAGTGATGGCAAACAAGGTTAGCGGAATCGTAAACGGAGCAATGGCATTTGATGAAAAAAAATTACAACCACTTTACCAATTGATCATTGGGAAACCCGGCAGTTCTTACACTTTCGCTATTGCAGAACGTATCGGTTTGCCGCCATGGTTAATTCATAAAGCACATAAGCTGGTAGATGAAAATCATTTCTCGCTTGATAAACTATTGAACAGCACCGAGCAGGATCAACAATTGGTACAATCTGAAAAAAAGAAACTGGATATTCTTATCAAAGAAAATGAAAAACTGCAAAAAGAAATGCAGCAAGTGATTCATAAAGAAAAACACCGCCAGCAAATTGAATTATTAAAAGAACAGAATCAGATTAATGAAAAAAAACTTGCCTACCTCAAAGAAATGGACCGCAAACTAAAATCTATTTTAGTGGAGTGGAAAAAATCAGAAGATAAAAGCAAATTGATAAAAACAATGCAGGCATTACTTTTTAACCGTCCGGATAAACAAATTTTAAAAAAGAAGCAACAAAGAATTGACAATAAATATATAGAAACCAATGAACCAGTAAAAGAAGGCGATAGAGTGATAATGACAGCTAACCGGCAGATTGGAACGGTTATCCATATTCGGGGAAAGAAAGCAATAGTACGGGTTGGATTGGTTCCTATTACATTGGCGATTGGAGATTTAGTGGTGGTGAAGGAGAGGGCCATCGACCCATTGAGAACTGAAACTGCTGCTTTGGATTGAATAATCAGTTATGCATAATCGAAAATACAATGTATCCCATTTCTTACTCTCGCATAAATAAAAAACGAAAACTAAAAAGTTATTGGCAGATCATAAAGAGGACAATTTCTCCCGGCTAACTTTCTTAAAGAAAATACTTTGATTTTAAAAAAATAATGTACAGCATTTGTCAAATTATTTTAGGTTCATTCAGACTTATAGCTAATAGTACAAAAAAAAATATTTTTTAAAAAAAATGAAAAAAGTTTGTGTAGTTAGATAACTACGCTTATATTTGTAGTCAAATAACTACATAATGATTTTAAGACGAGATGTATTCCAGGCCATTTCAGATCCAACAAGAAGGGCCATACTGCTGTTGGTTGCTTCGCAATCAATGACTGCCGGAGCAATAGCAGCTAATTTTGGTACCGCAAGGCCCACTGTTTCAAAACATCTTCAAATACTTACCGAATGCGAATTACTGGAACAAGAACAAACCGGAAGGGAAATTTATTATTACATCAATGCAAAAAAAATGAAAGAGGTAGCCGACTTTATTGAGCCATTCCGCAAAATGTGGGATGAGAGATTTAATAAATTAGAAACAATAATGAAAAAATATAAACCCAAAAAATAGAATAACAAACCCCAATATCGTGGAGCAGCAACCACAACAAAAAAACGGGAGACACCGAAAATCCAAAAGAGTAGGACAATAAAATAAAAATATATGAATAAGGGTATCAAAACTGTTCTTTATCCTGTTAAAGACTTAAAGGAAGCAACAGCGTTATTTCGGAAATTTTTAGGGACTGAGCCCTATGCGGAGCAGCCTTATTATGTTGGATTTAAGGTTGACGACCAGGATATCGGCTTGGTACCTGGCAATCCTGAAGGAGGAGTGGCGGCATTTTTTCATGTCGACGATATTAAAGAAAGTTTACAAATTCTTGTTGACGGTGGCGCAACGATCATCCAGGATATAAAAAATGTGGGAGGTGGAAGATTAGTTGCCAGTGTAAAAGACAAGGATAATAACATTATCGGAATTGTGCAAGGTTAATGAAAGACAAAAACATTATGGAACCAAAAACAAAAATCAATGCCGAAGACGGCAAACAGGATTTAATGATCACAAGGGAATTTGATTTGCCGGTGGAGTTACTTTTCAGAGCGTACATAGAACCTGAAATTATAGAACGATGGATGGGAACGAAAGTGCTGAAACTTGAAAGTAAAAAACATGGCAGTTATCAAATTGAAACAAAAGATCCTAAAGGAAATGTCGCATTCCAGGCCAGCGGCGTAATTCATGAATTGAATCCAAACCGGAAAATCACGC
>Ga0307373_10001411_pt1 | contig 45101 bp, 44 predicted proteins | sample OX2MG_FD_202534 | JGI IMG/M metagenome (GOLD analysis project Ga0307373, IMG submission 202534) | Soil microbial communities from Risofladan, Vaasa, Finland - OX-2 | ecosystem: Environmental > Terrestrial > Soil > Coastal area > Acid sulfate soil | place: Finland: Risofladan, Vaasa | collected...
TTATGAATATTCACCGCCGACCGTAGCTGAAGTCAGACGAACCATTGGATTAACCATCGAGGAAAGCGTCCGCAGGCTCACACGGTTCGAATGCAGGGAACAGGATGTTCCGGCGGTCGTGACTTTTTATCGCGGCTTACACGAAACGGTTGCCGCTCCGCGAATTGAGCTTTCGGAGGCGTGCGAGAAATATTAAGCGATGTCGGAAGCAGCGGAATAAAAACCGCGTCGGTGAGCAATAAAGGATCCGCAGGGTTAAACGGGTTGCTCGATAAATCCGCGATTCGAAACCAATTCGATTCAATTGTGAGCGCCGATTCTTCGGGTTGCCAGAAACCGTCGGCAGATTTATATGAAGAGATATATCAGCCCCCATGTTTGGCTAGATTGATCGGGTGGAAACCCTTCTGGTCGGCGATACGGAATCCGATCTACAGCTCGCGCGAAACTCGGAGATTCGAAGTTGCTGGGCACAGTATGGTTGCGGCGACGTTTCGACTTGCGACGCGCTGAGACCGGATTTCCGGATTTGCAAAATTGCTGAACTTCGAGGCATTGTGCAGTTTGATTGAAATAACCTTGCGCGGGCGCGACAAGCCGACCCTACACAGACTTGCTGCGGCGGCGGGCGGCATCGAGGCGGGCGCTGTCGAGGCGGGCGAAGAAGGAGCGAGTGCGAACAAGGTCGCGCTGAATTTGCGCGCGCAGGGCGTCGGGGCCGGAGAATTTTTGTTCGTCGCGGAGACGATGCCAGAAACAAACTTCGAGTGGACCTGAAGTTATCTCCTCTGAGAAATCAAACAGATGGCTTTCGATGGTGAGGTGCGTGCGGTCGAAGGTGGGACGCATGCCCACGTTCGTAGCCGAGCGATAGATGCGGCCGTCGAGCAAGGTTTCCGTGGCGTAGACTCCGTGGGCGGGCAGGCATTCCTGCTTGGTGGCGAGATTGAGCGTGGGGAAAACGAAACGGCGGCCGGTGCCCGTGCCGGGGCGGATTTCTCCGGCGAGGGAAAAGGGCCGCCCGAGAAATCGGGCGGCCTGCGCGACGTGGCCGGTACGGAGCGCGTCACGAATAGCCGAGCTTGAAACAATTTTCCCGCGCACTACGACGGGTGGAACGGATTCGACCGCAAAATCGAGCTGGCGACCGAGTTTGGTGAGAACACCCACGTCGCCCGATTGGCGATGGCCAAAACGGAAATTTTCGCCGACGAGCACGGCGGATGTGCGCAGGCTGTCGATAAGAATGCGGCGGACAAATTGTTCGGGCGAAAGCGCGGCCATCGCGAGATCGAAATGGAGAACGAGCACAGCGTCGAGGCCGAGAGCGTCGAGGCGCGCAAGTCGCTGGTCGAATGTTTCGAGTTGCGTGGGCGCGCGTTCGGGACGCAAAACGCTTACGGGATGCGGAGAGAAAGTAATCCCCGCGGCCAGAGTCCCTGTGCGGCGGGCGCGTTCGACGACGCCGCTCAGAATTTTCTGGTGGCCGAGGTGTACGCCGTCGAAATTGCCGATGGAGAGAACGGCGCGCGAGTTCGAGTCGAATCGGGTACCCCACTCTGCTGGTGAGTGAAGAACGGCGAGCGGCATCAGAGATTTACCTCGAAGGCGAGGCCATCATAGGCGAGGCGCACATTTTGGGGAAGCGCGGCGTCGGTGGCTTCGTGGCCGAGGTCATGGCAAATATGCGTGAACCACGCATGGCGCGGCGCGAGTTCGCGAACCAGCGCGAGGGATTGATCGACCGTTGAATGCATAGGATGAGGGGTGTAGCGCAGAGCGTCGAGAATGAGATGGTCGAGACCGCGCAGAAGATCCTTCGAGGCTTGAGGGACCGTGTTGAAATCAGTGAGATAGGCAATAGAGCCGATGCGGAAACCGTAGACGGTGATGGAGCCATGCTGGGCGGGAAAAGGAACTACTTGCGCGCCGAAAAGATCGAACGGGCCATGGATGGCGTGCAGTTCGACCTGGGGAATGGAACTCTCGGCGCATACCGGCGCAAAAATGTAAGCAAAAGTGCGGCGAAGAATCGCAAGCGTGCCTTCGGATGCGAAAATCGGGATCGCGGAGTTTTGCTTCAAGTTGAATGGGCGAATATCGTCGAGGCCGAGAATGTGGTCGGCGTGCGCGTGCGTGTAAAGGATGGCGTCGAGATGATCGAGGCCGGACTGCAAGGCCTGTGAGCGGAAATCGGGTGTCGTGTCGATGACCACGTTGCGGCCGTTATACGAAAGCAGGACGGAAGGACGTGTGCGACGGTCGTGCGGGTCGCTTGAGCGGCACACTCCGCAGCGGCACGCGAGCGTGGGAACACCCATGGATGTACCAGAGCCAAGAACAGTGAGGCGGAGACGCTGCGGGGAGGAGGATTCCAGAGTGTCGCTGTCACTGGAGGACATCGAACTAACGCGCGCCCTTGGCCCCTTCGCGCATGGCCTTTGCGGCGGCTTTCGAGACTTCCAAGTAGGATAGCTTGAGGCTGCCGACGACTTCCGAGAGCAGACTTTCTTCTTCGGGCGCGAGGTTGCCGCGCGTTTTGTCGCGCAACATGTCGAGCATATCAATCATTTCGTGCGCGCCTTCGAGGTCGAGATAAGCCTGTCCAGTGGCAGGATCGGGGATGCCGCCCATTAGCGCCGCGGCGTTTCGCGCGAGAAGATCGATCAGCAATTGAAAGTTTTTGTCGGTCTTGGGAGCGGGTTTCGATTCCTCGGCGGCGGGCGCCGCTGGAGTTGCGGCCTTTTCGGATTTGGCGGCGGCCTGCGGAGGTTTGGCCTTTTCGCGGCGCTGCTCTTCCGCGGCTTCAGGGCGCAATTCGCCTTCGGAAGTGAAGAGTCGGCGGTCCACGACGCGAAACGAATCGTCCTGTTTTTCGTCGTGTTTCTCGTCATGTTTCGGATCAACCACGAGGTGCTCCTTTGCAGATTTCGCCGTGGGAGGAATCGCACGACATCTTGAGTCTACCATTACTGCAAGCGGCCGTCACGACGGGAGCAAATTGTATCTTGTCAGCGGGCGCGGCGGTGCCGTACAGTGTCGGGTTGCGCGGAGAGAAAATAATATTCCTGTGGCGCTCCATTCGAAACATCTGAAAAAGACGAGGGGCCGGACGAAAGCCAAACCGTCGAGAGCGAAGCCGCGAGTGGCGGCCAAGCGTGCGGCGGATGCCGGGCGTTTGTTCGAGGGGCTGGTAGCGCTGCAGAAGCGGCTGCGAGCGGCGGCGAACGGATGCCCGTGGGACCGTGAGCAGACGCATGAGAGTTTGCGGCCATTTCTGGTCGAAGAAGCGTATGAGGTCCTCGACGCGATGGAGAAGGGCGACGCGGAGAAATTTGCGGGGGAGTTGGGCGACCTGCTGCTGCAAATCGTGTTTCATGCGGAACTGGCGCGCGAGGCGGGTCGGTTCGACATCGGCGACGTGATTCTGGCGGTGCACGCGAAGATGGTCCGGCGGCATCCGCATGTGTTTGGAAAAGTGAAGGCGGGGACGTCGGCGGAGGTGCTCAAGAATTGGGAGCAGATCAAGGCGGAAGAGCGGGTGGAGGAATCAAAAACTGCTCGGGGTGCCGCTGACGACTCTGTGTTGGGAGGAGTGCCGCGGGGACTTCCAGCGTTACTTGAAGCTTATCAGCTGACGCGGCGAGCCGCGAACGTGGGATTCGATTGGGAAAATATTGAAGGTGTGCTCGAGAAATTGGAAGAGGAGATTTCCGAGTTGCGCGAGGCTTTGTGTCAGCCAGAGAAAAACAGACTTCAAGTAAAGGCTGAAGAGGAGTTGGGGGACTTGTTGTTTGCAGCAGTGAATGTGGCGCGGTTCGCGGGCGCGGATCCCGAACTGGCTCTGAAGCGTGCGAACGCGAAATTCACGGCGCGATTCCAATGGATGGAGAACAAGGCGCGGGAACAGGGCCGGCGATTCGCCGACGTGCCGCGCGACGAAATGGAAGGACTATGGAACCAGGCAAAAGTCCCCGTCTAGCGGACGCGCCGATCACGGTGCGGCACTGCTCGACGCTCGAAGAATACAAAGAATGCGTTCGGATACAGCTCGTCACCTGGGGCGAGGATCTGGCGACGCCTTCGGGGCTGTTCGTGGTGGCGCGGGAAACGGGCGGGCAGACGCTGGGGGCGTTTGCCGGGTCGAAGCTGGTGGGGTTCACGCTGGGGCTGGCCGGATTTCATGAGGGCAAACGGATTATTCATTCGCACATGACGGCGGTGCTTTCCGAATATCGCGACCGTGGGATCGGCAGAATGTTGAAGCTGGCGCAGAGGAATGATGCGCTGGCGCGGGGAATTCATCTGGTGGAATGGACGTTTGATCCACTGGAGCTGAAAAACGCGCATTTCAATATCAACCGGCTGGGAGCGGTGGTGAAACGGTATATTCCGAACTGCTACGGGATCACGGAAAGTCCGCTGCATGCGGGATTGCCGACGGACCGGCTGGTGGCCGAATGGTATTTGGATTCGAAACGCGTAAGTGGAATTCTGATCGGAAAATTGCCACAGGCGCCGAGCGGCGCGGGGAGGGTTACGATTCCAGCGGACATCAGCGAACGCAAGCAAATCGATGCGGCAGCAGGGGCTCGCGTGCAGAGCGAGATGCGGGAACAGTTTTTGGAGAGGCTGAAAAGGGGATTCGTCGTGACGGGGCTGGAGATTGGGCCGAAGGAAGCGAGTTATATTTTCGAAAGGGCAGAAAGCGCGGCGGCGGAGATTGCCACGAAGTGAAGGCGTTTGCGAGTTCGGGGGTGAAGCAAGAGGATGCGCATACAAAAAGTGACCTTGCGGGAAATTCGCATGCCGATGGTGATGCGATTCGAGACCAGTTTTGGCGCGACGACCGACAGGCGGATTCTGCTGGTGGAGGTTGAGGCTGACGGCGTGCGCGGTTGGGGGGAATGCGTGGCGGGCGAGGCGCCGCATTATTCTCCGGAGACGATTGAGACGGCATGGCATATTCTGCGCGATTTTGTGTGGCCGGAAATTCGGGGCAGGGAATTCGGCGCGGCGCGCGAGGTTTGGCAGATGCTGGCGCACACGCGCGGGCACAATATGGCCAAGGGCGGGATCGAATCGGCGATTTGGGACGCGGAAGCAAAGCAGAAAGGCCAGCCGCTGTGGAAACTGCTTGGAGGAGTGCGCGACGAGATTTCGTGCGGCGTTTCGATCGGGATTCAAAAGAGCGTCGAAGAGTTGATGGCGAACGTGGAAAAGGAACTCGCGGCAGGATACCAGCGGATCAAGATCAAAGTGAAGCCGGGGCTCGAGTTGAAACCCGTTGAGGCGCTGCGAAAGCGTTGGCCGCGCATCCGGCTGATGGTGGACGCGAATTCCGCGTACCGGCTGGAGGATGCGCCGCTGCTGAAGCAGCTCGATCCGTTTGCGCTGATGATGATCGAGCAACCGCTGGGATGGGACGATATTTACAGTCACGCGAAATTGCAGAAACAGCTTGAAACTCCGATTTGCCTCGACGAATGCATCCACGATTATTCACACGCTGTGGCGGCGATTGAGATCGGCGCGTGCAAAATTATCAATATGAAGCTGGGGCGCGTGGGAGGGCATACACCGGCGCGGCGGATTCACGATTTGTGCAAGAAAAACGGAATTCCGGTGTGGTGCGGCGGAATGCTGGAGTCCGGGATTGGGCGCGCGCAAAATATCGCGCTTTCGACTCTGGAGAATTTCGCGCTGCCCGGCGACGTGTCGGCAAGCAAGCGCTACTGGGCCGAGGACATCATCGAGCCGGAAGTGGAAGTGACGCCGAAAGGAACGATCCAGGTTCCGTCGGGGCCCGGCATTGGGTTTGAGCCGAAGCTCGACCGCATTGAAAAGCTGACGGTGCGCCGCGAAGTGCTGGCGTAAACGGTGGAACGCGCACGCCATCCTGTCCTGCTTTATTCGCTGATCCTGCTGATGGTGGTAGGATGGTCGTTCAATTTCGTGATTGCGAAGATCACGCTGCGACATTTTGATCCCTACACGCTAACGTCATTCCGGATTATTTTTTCAGGCGTTTTCATGCTGCCGATTTATTTCGCGATGCCGCGGCGTTCGCGTTTCAATCGCAAAGATCTGTGGAATTTCGTGGTGCTGGGGTTTTTTGGCGTGGTGATCAACCGCGGATTTTTTATCGTGGGGCTGGATTACACGACGGCGGCGCGTTCGGCGCTGATCGTGGCCACGGGCCCGATCTTTGTGCTGGTCCTCGCGCGCGCGTACAGGCTGGAACAAATTACGCGCGGAAAGATTATCGGGATGGCGCTGTGCCTGACGGGCATCGTGGTGCTCGTCGGCGGAGACGCGCTGCATTTCCATGGCGGCACCGGCGCGGGAGACCTGGTTGCGATCGGCGGAACGATCGGGTTCGCGGTATACACGGTGCTGGCTAAGAAAGTGGCGCGGCAATACGACACGATTTCGATGAATATGTTTTGCAACATGGCCGGAGCAATTATGCTGCTGCCTTTGGGCGTCGAGGACGCCGCGCGGTTGCATTGGAGCGGCGTGGGCTGGGTTGGGTGGGTCGGGCTGGCGTATACGGTGCTGGTGTCGTCCGTGTTTGCGTACTTGATTTTCTTTTGGGCGCTGCGGCATATGACGGCGTCGAGATTGGCGGTTTTCACGTACGTGGAGCCTCCGCTGGCGATGCTGCTCGCAGTGATCTTTCTCGGGGAGAAATTGACCAGCACACTGCTCGCGGGAGGCGCGTTGATTCTGGCGGGAGTTTACATTACCGAGTTCTGGCCGGGCGCCGAAGAAGCGACGGTCGAGACGGCAGGCGCGTAGGCGACTCTGACCCGTGCTACACTCCGCGCTGAAATAAGCCAGTGAAGTGCCGAGGGTCTCCGCTGGTGCGACTTAAAGAAAGGCTTTAAGAATGGGTTTGGCTGACACGAAGCGAATCGCTGTGGTTCCCGGGGACGGGATCGGCAAGGAAGTGACGCCGACGGCGGTGAAGGCGCTCGAAGCAGCCTGCGCGGCGGGCGGAAAGAAACTGGCCTTCACGCACTTTGACTGGGGAGCGGATCGATTTCTGCGCGACGGGACGACGCTGCCGCAGGACGCTCCGGAAATGCTGCGGCGCGACTTCGACGCGATTCTTTTTGGGGCGCTGGGGGATCCACGCGTTCCGTCGAATCAGCACGCGGCGGATATCTTGCTGGGGCTGCGTTTCAAGCTCGACCTTTACGTGAACGCGCGGCCGTGTGTACTGTTCGACAAGCGCCTCACGCCTTTGCGGGATCGCGAGGAAAAAGACGTCAACTTTATTGTGTTCCGCGAAAACACAGAGGGCGCGTATGCGGGAATCGGCGGGAACTTCAAGCGCGGCACGCCGGATGAAGTAGCGGTGCAGGAGGATGTGAACACGCGCAAAGGAGTCGAAAGGATTATTCGGTATGCGTTCGAATATGCGCGGCGCAAAAAGCTGAAGCGCGTCTGCATGAGCGATAAATCGAACGCGATGACGTTTGGGCACGGGTTGTGGCAGCGCGTGTGGGCCGAGGTGCGCAAGGAATACGCGGAAATCGAATCGAGGCACCTGTATTTCGACACGCTGACGATGGAGATGGTGCGCGACCCGTCGCAGTTCGACGTGATTGTAACGTGCAATTTGTTTGGCGACATCGCGAGCGACCTGGGCGCGCAGCTTGCGGGAGGATTGGGGCTGGCGCCTTCAGGAAATATTCATCCGGGACAAGCTTCGCTGTTCGAGCCGGTGCATGGCTCGGCGCCAAATATCGCGGGGAAAAACGTGGCGAATCCATTCGGCTCGGCGCTGGCGGGCGCGATGATGCTTGAATATCTTGGATGGGAACGCGAGGCGCAGTCGATGGACGCGGCGGTACGCAGCGCGATTCGCGAAGGAAAAACCACGATGGATTTGGGCGGGACATTTGGCACGAGAGAGTTAGGGGATTGGCTGGCCGAACGGATTTCGAAGCAGGGCTTGGCCGGCGCGGGCGCTTAGGAATCGTAATAAAGTTCGGGCTGCTTGCGGCGCACTCCCGAAACGAGCAGCATTCCCAGCAGAAAACCCCCGACGTGAGCCCACCAGGCGACGCCTCCCGCTTGTGCGCTGCCGAGCGAGCCGATGCCGCTTAAGAACTGCACGGCGAACCAGAGTCCGATAAAAAGGACGGCAGGCAGGCGCGCGAAAAACCACCAAAAGAAAAGTGTAACGAGAGTGAGGATGCGCGAAGAAGGGAAGAATACTACATAAGCGCCAAGCACTCCCGCAATGGCGCCGCTCGCTCCGAGTCCGGGGATGGTGGAACCTAAGCTGAAAGCGGTTTGGGCAATTCCCGCACCCAATCCGCATACCAGATAGAAACCGAGGTAGGGAACATGGCCGAGGCGGTCTTCCACGTTGGGACCAAAGAGCCAGAGAAACCACATATTGCCGATGATGTGCAGCCAACCCGCATGGAGGAACATGGACGTAAACAAGGGGAGGAAGCCTTGTGCGAGGGTGTACTGCGAGTGAGCGAGAGCCAATTGCGCGCGCGCCGGGACCATCGAGTAAGTCATGATGAAGGACTGCAGGGAGCGTGGGTCGAGCGTGAGTTGATAGAAGAAGACAAGGAAGTTCGCCGCTATGAGCGCAACTGTGATCGTGGGGAAGTGGATGCGCGGCCGAAGATTCTTTAAGGGGATCATGAAGGACGGATTAGTTAGACCCAGGACGAAGCGGTTCGTCAAGAAAAAAGGGCGCGGCGAGTATTTTGCGCAAGAGTGAGATTCAACGGTTACTTGAGAATTTTCGATGCGATTGCCGAGAAGAATCCGGCGGGAGGTTTAGCGTCAGCGTAAGAGTAAGCGACTTCAATGATTACCTGAACAGTGTAAGGGGACGTGACCGTTGCGGCGGAGATTTTCGGTCGAGTGAGTCGAGGAAGTTTTTTCTGCGCACGCTTCGGTATAAAGAATTACTTTAACGAGAGCGATTGTGGATAGAAAACGCAAATCACGAGCGGAAACCGATTCGAGTCAAACCTGAGTAGGGAAGAAAATTTCGCGGGATTGATTGCGGAGCGCGCATGGCTATGATAAAAAGTTTAGTTTCGCTGCGCGCGGCGCAAGCGTGCTGAGGCGCGCGTAGAAGTCGGCGCGCCGACACGCCGACGCCGATGCCACTTCACGAAACCGAAGCAATCGTATTGCAAAGTTATCCGCTCGGCGAAGCGGATCGGCTGGTGAGTTTTCTGAGCCGGTCGATGGGACGCGTGCGCGGCGTTGCAGCCGGCGCGCGCAGACCGAAGAGCCGCTTTGGTTCCACGCTCGAGCGCATGTCGTATGTGCGCATCTGGTTTTTCGAACGCGAGACGCGTGAGCTGGTGCGCATCAATCAGTGCGAGCTAATTGAATCGTTCATAGACGTGTTCAAGGATTACGGGGCGGGCGTCGCGCTGACGGTGATGGCTGAAATCACCGAGGCGGTATTGCCGGATCGCGAGGCGGCGGATCCCTCGTTCAGGCTGCTGCTCCTTTCGGCGCAAGCGATCAAGCAACGGCGAGAAATCGATTTGCCGCTTGCGTATTTCGCCCTGTGGACAGTGCGATTGGGCGGGTGGTTGGGCTCGTTCGAGCGATGCGCGCGCTGCGGAACGGAACTCGCGGGTGCGGCGGCGTATGCGAGTCCGGCGACGTCCGGGATTTTTTGCGGCAAATGCAAAGGAATTGGGATGAAGGCGATCTCGCCAGACGCGTTGAACGCGGGAACGAAAATGTTGACCGAGCGCCTTGATAAGATTGAGACGAGCTTCATTCCCAAGCCGACGTTGCGGGAACTGGCGCGATACCTACTGGATTTGATTGAGCATCAAATCGAACGCAAACTAGTGTCGCGCGGAATGCTGGAGACGGCGGGTTGAGAGTGAAGACGGCAAAAATGACAAAACGGAAAACTTCGAGTATCGCTCGAACTGCAAAGGCATCGGGTCCTACGTTGCAACAATTAATATTGCAGCTGGAAACGTACTGGTCGAAACGCGGCTGCGTGCTTCAACAACCGTATGACGTGGAAGTGGGCGCGGGAACGATGCATCCGGAAACTTTTTTTCGCGTGCTCGGGCCGCTGCCGTATCGCGTCGCCTACATTCAGCCGAGCCGGCGTCCTGCGGACGGACGCTACGGCGAAAATCCGAACCGGCTTTACAAGCACACACAGCTTCAAGTGATACTTAAGCCCCCTCCCGTGGACGTGCAGGATATTTATCTGGATAGCTTGCGCGCGATTGGAATCGATTTGCGCCACCATGATATTCGTTTCGAGGAAGACAATTGGGAGTCGCCAACGCTGGGAGCCTGGGGCGTGGGATGGCAAGTATTATTGGATGGGCTGGAGATTACGCAGTTCACATACTTCCAGCAGTCGGGAGGCATGGATCTCGATCCCGTCTCGTGTGAACTGACGTATGGGCTCGAAAGGATCGCCGCGTTCTTGCAGAACGTGGATAGCGTGTTCAAATTGCGATGGTCCGATGATGTGAGTTATGGCGAGATACGCATGGCGGAGGAGCAGCAGTTCTCCGCGTACAGTTTTGAATGGGCGGATGCGGGGCGAACGCGCGAGATGTTCGACCTGTGCGAGAGGGAAGCTAAGGCGATTTTGGGCAGCAAGGGAATGCATGCAGAAACGGGCGTGAAGAGAAGGGCTCCGATTCTGGCGGCTTACGATTTCTGCTTGAAATGCTCGCACCTGTTTAATGTGTTGGATTCGCGCGGAGCGATTTCCACGACGGAACGCGCAGCGCTGATCGGGCGTGTGCGCGCACTGTGTTGCCGGGTTGCCGCGGAATACTGCGCGATGAACGGATGGACTGAAGCGGCGGCGACGAGCCAGCCGCAGGCGACGGTGCAGGGGCGGCGATGAAAGAGCGCGGGGAATTTTTGTTTGAAATCGGATGCGAAGAGATCCCAGCCGGATTGATTCCGAAAGCGTGCAGCGAACTTCAACAAATACTTGAGAAGCATTTCGTTGCGCATGGAATTTTAATTGGCGCGATACGAACGTGGGGAGCGCCGAGAAGATTGGGTGCGAGCTCGGATGCGGTACTGCTGAAGCAGGCGGATCAGGAGAAGGAGATTCTGGGGCCGCCGAAATCGGTTGCGTTTGACAATGTCGGCCAGCCGACACGCGCCGCAGAAAGCTTTTCTGAGAAGCAGGGATTGCCTCTAGCAAAACTTCACATTGTCCAGACTCCGCGCGGAGAATATTTGGCCGCGAAGCAAATTATTTATGGGCGCCAGACGAGCGATATTCTTGCGGAGATTTTGCCGCGCGCCATGCATGAACTTTCGTTTCCGCGTTCGATGTATTGGACGGGCAAAAAAGGAGCGCGGTTCAGCAGGCCCGTGCGGTGGATTGTGGCGCTGCTCGCGAGGAAGATTATTAAAGTGGAATATGAATGCGTGGCGGCGGGGAATGCGACGGAAGGGCATCGCTTTCTGGGTAAGTCAAAAATTCCGGTGAGCGGGGCGACGGATTATGAGGCGAAGCTGCGGCGGAATTTCGTGATTGTCGAACCCGGCGAGCGACGCAAGAAGATCGAGCGCGAGATTCGAGCGCTAACCGCCAAGAGGAAATGGAATGCGCACGAAGACGTGGGGTTAATGGACCTGGTCGTTTACCTGAACGAATATCCTTCGGTGATCGCAGGGGACTTCGATCCCGCGTATCTGGATATCCCGGCGGAAATTTTGATCACCGTGATGCGGGACCATCAGAAATACTTCGCGGTGGAGGGGCGCGACGGCGAACTGGAGCCACATTTTCTTGCAGTAATCAATTTGGACAAGGATCGTTCCGGGCTGATTCGCGCGGGACACGAGCGCGTGCTGCGTGCGCGGCTGGCGGACGCGCAATTTTTTTGGGAGTCGGATCAGAAGCGGCGGCTCGGCGACTATCTGGAAAAGCTCGCGCACATCACATTTGAATCGAGGTTGGGAAGCTACGGGGACAAAACAGACCGTGTACGCGATCTGGCTCGATGGATTGCGGGGCAGTGGTTCGATTCGGGGATTCGTGGCGCGGACGTGGGTGCGGCGGATCGGGCAGCAGAGCTGTCGAAGTGCGACCTGGCAACGGGGATGGTGCGAGAGTTCACCGAACTGCAGGGAGTTGTGGGCGGACTCTACGCGCGCGCGCAAGGAGAAGACGAAGAAGTCGCATGGGCAATTTACGATCAGTACAAGCCGGTGGGAGTCGATGATTCCATTCCGCGGAATCTGACGGGGTGCGCCGTATCGCTGGCCGACAAATTTGACTCATTGGTCGCGTGCTTCGCGGTGGGGATTATTCCGTCGGGTTCAAGTGATGCTTTCGCATTGCGTCGCTCCGCTTCAGGAGTAGTTCAGATTTTGCTCGAACGCAAATTGCCGCTGTCATTGTCCGCGGCAATTTCAGCGAGCGCAAAAGGGTTGGCCGCGCATAAGCCCGCCATTCAAGTGGCGCCTGAGATGGAAAAGAAGGTGTTGGAGTTCATCGGCGAGCGAGCGAAATATCTGCTGCGCGAGAAGCAGGGGTTTGCTTATGACGAGGTGAATGCAGCAATGGCGGCAAGCGCGGACGATTTGGTGGACGTGCGAAGCCGGATCATGGCGCTCAAGAGCATACGCCATTCGAAAAATTTTGCGCCGTTGGCGATAGCTTTTAAGCGCATCCGAAAGATACTCGAGAAGGCGGGTCCGGGCGGCAGCAAGACCGGTGCAGTGAATGCGGAACTGTTCCGCAAAGATGCGGAGCGGCAACTTCATCGCGAGGCGCTGGTGCTTGCGGATCGCGCGGCGGCGCACAAACGAGGGGGAAGGTATAAGGAAGCGCTGGAGTCAATTTCTGAATTACGGCCGACGGTCGATCGATTTTTTGACGAGGTGATGGTGATGGACGAGGATGAAGCGGTGCGCAAGAATCGCCTCGCGTTGCTCGCAGGATTGCTGAGAGAATTTTCGACGATCGCGGATTTTTCGGAAATGGTTGCGGAAGAGAAGTGAAGAGCAATTATTAAAGTAGAGATTTAATTTTACGAGTCGCGTGCGTGTCGAAATCTCTGTCGACGCGCCGACATTTTTTCTGAAATTTTCGGTGAAACAAACTTCGAGTAAAAGGTGAGGACTAGTGAAATACGTCTATTACTTTGGGGCAGGAAAAGCAGAAGGCGACGGGCAAATGAAAGAAATTCTCGGCGGCAAGGGCGCGGGGCTTGCGGAGATGACGCGGATTGGATTGCCGGTCCCTGCGGGATTCACTATCTCCACGGAGACTTGCGATTACTATCTGAAGCACGGACGAAAATATCCGAAGGCGTTGGCGGCGCAGGTAAAGGCGAACCTCGCGCGCCTGGAAAAAACGACGGGCAAGAAATTGGGCGACCCGAAGGATCCGCTGCTCGTGAGCGTGCGATCCGGGTCGGCACGGTCCATGCCGGGAATGATGGAGACGATTCTGAACCTGGGTCTGAATTCGAGTTCCGTGGAAGGCTTGGCGAAGATGACCGGCAATGAGCGGTTTGCGTATGACGCGTTCCGGCGATTTGTTCAGATGTACTCGTCAGTGGTGATTGGGTTGCCGAAGGATGAGCTGGAAGAGAAGCTCCGAGACTTAAAGTCTCGCTTTAAGGTGAAGGACGACACGCAGGTTCCGGCTGAAGGCTGGCGTGAGCTGGTGGGCGAGTACAAAAAATATTTCCGCAGCAAGACGGGCAAGGATTTTCCGGAGGATCCGCAGGAGCAGCTGTGGGGAGCGATTGGCGCGGTGTTCGAGTCGTGGATGGGCGAGAAAGCGGTGACGTACCGGCGCGTGGAAAAAATCACGGGCTTGCTGGGCACGGCGGTAAATGTGGTGCAGATGGTGTTCGGAAATCGAGGAGAGAACTCCGGCACGGGTGTTTGCTTCACGCGTGATCCCTCGACAGGAGAGAGGATTTTCTTTGGCGACTTCCTAATCGACGCCCAGGGCGAGGATGTGGTCGCGGGAATCCGCACGCCGCTGCATTTGAGCGAAATGGCGAAGCTCATGCCGAAAGTTTATAAACAACTTGAAGGCGTCCGGCAGAAGCTTGAACACCATTATCGCGACATGCAGGACCTGGAATTCACGGTGGAGGATGGAAAGCTGTACATGCTGCAAACGCGCACCGGCAAACGTTCGCCGGGAGCGACGTTCCAGGTGGCCATGGACATGGTGAATGAAGGATTAATTTCGCGCGAAGAAGCGCTGCAAAGAATTCAGCCGGAAGACGTCGAACGGTTGTTTTATCCGGTGATTGCACCGACGGCGACGAGAGATGAGTTGGCGAAACGCAAGATAGCGGCGGGCGTGAATGCGGTGCCGGGAGCGGCGGCAGGGAAAGCAGTGTTCACCGCGCACGAAGCGGAAGAGTGGGCGGCACGCGGAGAAAAAGTGATTCTCGTGCGGCGGGAAACAAGTCCCGAGGACGTGGGCGGCATGAACGCGGCGCAGGGAATTTTGACAGCCACGGGAGGCAAGACAAGCCACGCGGCGGTGGTTGCGCGCGGATGGGGAAAGTGCTGTATCGTTGGCTGCGAAGCGCTGGACATTGATTATGGCAAGAAGGAAATGCACGTGGGCGGGCGGCTGATTCGTCAAGGCGACTTTCTCACCATCGATGGGAACGAAGGCTTTGTGTATGAGGGAGAGATTGCGCTGGCGCGTCCCGAAGCGCCCAAGGCTTATTCCGTAGTGCTGGGATGGGCGGACAAGATTCGCCGATTGGGTGTGCGGACAAACGCCGATACGCCGGTCGACGCACGACGGGCACGAGAAATGGGCGCCGAGGGCATTGGCTTGTGCCGCACAGAGCACATGTTTTTCAAGGACTTCGAGCATCCAGAAAAGAGCATCGAGCGGCAACTGGCCATCCAGGAAATGATTCTGGCGGACACCAAGGAGGCGCGGCAACGCGCGCTCGATAAGCTACTGCCATTTCAGCGCAGGGATTTCATCGGCATTTTCGAAGCCATGGACGGATTGCCGGTGACGATTCGGTTGATCGATCCGCCGCTGCACGAATTTGTGCCGCACGAACGCGCCAAGCAGGAAGAGTTGGCGAAGAAGATCGGCATTCCCGTGGAGACAGTGATTCGCCGAGTCGAGCAATTGCACGAGTCGAACCCGATGCTGGGACATCGTGGGTGCCGGCTATGCATCACGTATCCGGAAATTCTCGAGATGCAGGTGCGCGCGATTATCGAGGCGGCGATTGAATGCCAGAAGCGCGGCGTTAAAGTGTTTCCTGAGATCATGCATCCGCTCGTGATGGACAAAAAAGAGCTCAAGATTCTGGAAGTTGAGACGCGGCGAGTCGCGGACGCGCTGATTGCGAAACATAAAGTAAAACTTAACTATCTAGTGGGGACAATGATTGAACTACCGCGCGCCGCGTTGCTCGCGGATCAAATCGCGGAGGTGGCCGAGTTCTTTTCGTTTGGAACAAACGATCTGACGCAGACCACGATGGGGCTTTCTCGCGACGATGCGGGGCGGTTCCTGCCGGAATATGTGGATCAAACGAAGGCGGGAATTTTCGCAGCGGACCCGTTTCAGACGCTCGATCAAGCCGGCGTTGGCATGTTGATGGAGTGGGCGATCGCGCGCGGCAGGGAAACGCGGCCCAAGCTGAAAGTGGGGATATGCGGCGAGCATGGCGGAGACGCGCCGAGCGTGAAGTTCTGCCATAAAACGGGTATGAACTATGTGAGTGCTTCGCCGTTCCGTGTGCCGATTTCGCGGCTGGCGGCGGCGCAGGCAGTGATCGAAGAGAAAGCCGCGAAAAAGAAGGAGGAACACGGGGCGCGATGAGTCCTTCGCCGTTTGTGATCGGGATTTGCGGTGGAACCGGGTCCGGGAAAACGACGATCACGAACCGGCTATCGCGGGCGCTTGCCGACAGCGGCGTGCTGGTGCTTCAGCAGGATCATTATTACAAGGATCTGTCGCACTTACCGCGGGAAGAGCGTTCGACGCGCAACTTCGATCATCCGAACGCCCTCGATACCGGCCTGTTCATTGAGCACGTCAGACAGTTGAAAGAGAACAAATCCATCGAGCGGCCCGTTTACGATTTCACGCAGCACCGAAGGCTCGCGGAAACGGTGAGGCTGGAATCCCAGCCGGCGATTCTGGTGGAAGGCATACTCATTTTTGAAAACGAGCTGCTTCGAAATCTGATGGACATCCGGGTTTTTGTGGATACGGATGCGGATCTGAGATTCATCCGCCGGCTCGTGCGGGACATCCGCGACCGCGGGCGAACCCTTGAATCAGTGATTGATCAATATCAGAAGACGGTGAGACCCATGCACTTGGAATTCGTCGAGCCGAGCAAGCGGTACGCCGATATTATTATTCCGGAGGGAGGCCACAACGAAGTGGGAATCGACTTGGTGATTCAAAAGGTGCGGTCATTGATGGCGTAAGTAAGGTATGTAGGCAATCTAAAGAAACACTTTAGGTACGACATGCGCGCGTTTTCAATCACGTGCGCATCTTCAAGAAGAAGTAGAGACCCACGAAGGCAAAGATGGCGTCGGGCGCCCAGGCCGCGACAAATGGCGGCAGTTGTCCGACGGCTCCCATGGCTTCAAAAAGCGCCGCCGTTGCCCAGTAAACGATTCCGATTCCCACCGCAACAGCCAAGCCTCCCATCGCGCCACGAGTGCCCACCAGAAAACCGAACGGGATCGCGAGAAAGAGAATGATGGCGGTCATCAGGGGGAAAGCAAATTTCTTGTGCCACTCGACGGAGAGTCGCGAGGTGTCAAACCCGGCTTTCTGCAATCCGTGAATGTAGTTTCGCAGTTCCCGCCAGTTCATCTGATAATACTGAAAGACTTCGCGTTTGAAATAGGAGGGAGGCTCGGAAAGCTCCTGAAGAGACGCGACCCGAAACGGCGCGTAACGCGTAATGGCGGAGCCGTTGAAGTCGCGCACCCAGCCCGCTTCGAGGACCCAAGCGTCGAGGGCGGGTTCCCACGAGGCGCGGGTAGCGTAGACGCGGCGGCGCACCTGAAACGTTGCCGGATCGAGCTCGAAAACATTCAACCCGCCGAACAAATTGCGGTCCGGGTCGAAGAGTTGATAGTTATAAATCTTGTCGTGCTCCCCGAATATCCACTGATGGGCGGGCTGGACATACGTTTGCGCGGGGCGGCCTCTAATCTGGTCGTGGATGGCGTCCTGGCGCTGGTTGGCGTAGGGAAGAAAAGTGTCGTCGAGAAGAAACATGGCGCCCGCAAGCAGTATGCCGGCGAGGATCAGCGGCAGCGCAAGGCGGAACAAACTGACACCGCAAGCCTTGAAGGCGGTGACTTCGTTGTTCTTCGCCAGGATGCCGAAAGTGACAAGCGTTGCCACTAGCGCCGCGAGGGGAAGCAGCTGGTAGACCATCATGGGCAAAAGATGAAGGAAATAATCTGCCACCATGAAAACCGAAATGTGATTGCGGGAAATGTCGCCCAGCAGATCAAAAAGGGTGAACACATCAAACAGAACCATGAAGCCCACAAGCATCAGAACCAGCCAATAAAAAAATGTGCGCAGAAGATATAAGTCAAAGATCAGCGGGAAGGCGCGCGTAGTGTAACTTTCGGGGCGCGCACCGCCCAACTGGAGCGGCGCGCGTCCGTTCGGCACGGAAGCGGCAGTGCTAGAGGCTGCCGCGGGGCGAACTTTGCCGCCGATATTGCGGAACAATAGGCTGCGGACGTGTTCCAGCCAGTGCGCCTCGGGACGGATTTGCTCGATGCGCCGCAACATGATCAGACCCACTACCAGCGTTGCGATATTGGCTGTCCAGACTCCGAGAGCGGGCGTGACCAAGCCCTGCTGGGCGAAATGGACGCCCGTGACGAACAACAGATAGTAGAGGCAGATCAATAGAACGGTAAGTATGAAACCAGCGGCGCGACCGCCACGGCGCGGGCGGACTCCTACGGGCACGCCGAGGAGAGCAAAGAGCAGGCAGGCGGTTGGAAAAGCGAAACGCTGCTGCAATTCGATGCGCGCGTCGAGCGAGCCGGGGCCGCGAATGGCGAGCAACTCGCGGACGGAGCGCTCCTTGTCGGAAAGTTTTCGTGGGTTTTGAGAAGCGGAAGCTGAATTTCCGAGCGTGAGGTCCATGGATTGGACGGCGGAAGTGGAAAGATTGTAGTGCTGGGGATCTTTGGGATTGAATTCATGAGTGGAAAGATCGTCGAAGTGCAGAGTGAGCTTGTCCTGCTGGGGATCGGCGGCTACAATGGCGTCCTTTGCGAAAGTGACTTTCGAGGCGGCGGAGGCAGTGGAGTCCGCCAGGAAAACACCGCGCCAGCGCGTGCCCGAAGCTCCCATGTCCTGCACGTAAAGAACAACGCGGGGGAACCGCTCGTCGAATACGCGAGGCTGCACGGCGAAAGAAGCTTGCGAAGCGAGCAGGTGAGTTTCGAGGGAGCGCAGCGTTCGCAAGGAGCGCGGGCCGAGCCACAGAGTGATTGCAAACGCGAAAATCGTGGCCGTGAGGGCGATCGCGCCGATGGGGACGAGCAGGCGGCGAAGGCTGACGCCGCTGGCGTTCAGGGCGACGATTTCGCTGTCCGCGGAAAGCCGTCCAAGGCCGATGAGAACTCCGACTAGCATGGACATAGGCAGAGTGAAAACGAGGACGGGCGGGAGTGAAGAAAGAAAAAGCAACGCCGTTTCGGAGGCCGTACCTGCGTGTTGGACGATTAATGCCATCAACTGCACGAGTTGGGGCACGAAGAAAACGAAGGTAAAAACGGCGAGGCCCAGCAACGCATGGGAGACGACTTCGCGGCAGACGTATCGGTCGAGGATGCGCATGGCAGCGCGCAGTCATTCTAGCACGAGGGGGGCTAAGTCATTGGAGAGTCGTGGAGCATGAGCCGTGTGCATTTGGTTCTTCTGTGGCACATGCACCAGCCGCAATACCGGGATCCCGCTACGAAGGAATATATCCTGCCGTGGACGCGCCTGCATGCCCTGAAGGATTACTGGGGCATGGTGCGAACGCTCGAGGAGTTTCCGGGCGTGCACGCAACGTTCAACGTTGTGCCTGCCCTGGCGCAGCAAATCGAAGAGTATGCCAGCGGAGATTTCAACGACCCATGGTTTCGCGCGGCGTTCAAGCCCGCCATCGACTTGACCCCGGAAGATAAACGGGAAATTTTGCATCGAGCGTTTCAGCTGAATCGCGAGCATCTGATGAGCCGCTGGCCGCGATTCGTTGAACTATTTGAGTGGGAACAAAAATCGGGCGCCGAGCGGGCGGCAGCTCAATTCAGTTTGCGGGATTGGCGCGACCTGCAAATGCTGTCGCAGTTGGCCTGGATGGACGAAGAATATCTGGCGCGAGATGCGGTTGTATCCGCGTTGGCACGCCAGGGCGTGAACTATTCGGAGAGAGACAAAGAAGCGCTGCGCGAGAAACAGGCGGAGTTGCTGTCGCGCGTGTTGCCGGAGTACCGCGCAGCCGCAGAGCGTGGGCAAATCGAAATCTCCACCACTCCTTTTTACCACCCCATATTGCCGCTTCTATGCGATTCGCAAATTGCGCGCGTCGCGAACCCGTACACGCCAGCGCTTGTGCCTCCGTTCCGATTTGCCGAAGACGCGCACGAGCAACTTTCGCGCGCTCGCAATTATCACCAGCGCGTTTTTGGGAGCGCGCCTGCGGGGGTGTGGCCTTCGGAAGGTTCCGTTTCGGATGAGGCGCTGGGCATCGCGGCTGAGCTAGGATTCCGCTGGTTCGCGACCGACGAGGGAATTCTGGGGCGCACAAGGAACATCGGATTTTGGCGCGATGACGCAGGCGTTCCAGAAAACGCACATGAATTGTATTCGCCGTGGAAATTCAAAATTCAGGGCAGCGAAATCCACGGATTTTTTCGCGACCATTATTTGTCTGACCTCGTTGGCTTCGTTTACTCCCGGATGGACGCCTCGGCCGCAGCGGATGATTTTCACAGGCGGCTGCGTTTAATCGGTGAGCGCACGGGCGGCGGGAAACCAGCGACGGTGGCCGTGATTCTGGATGGCGAAAACGCATGGGAGTATTATCCGGGCAGCGGGCGGGAATTCTTGTTGCAGCTCTACAGGCGCATTGAAAACGATCCGGACATTCGCGCCTTGACCGCCACGGAAGCGATTGCGCAGGCTGGCGAGATCGGAACGCTCGAGAGCATTTTCCCCGGGTCGTGGATCGATGCGAACTTTAACATCTGGATTGGAGACGCGGAGGACATTCGCGCGTGGGAATTGCTGCGCGACGCGCGCGAAACGTATGCCAAGGCTCAAGCGGCGCACAAAGGCGGCATGCAAGAAGCGGTACGAGCGTCAGATCTGGCCGACGCATATGAAGCAATCCTCGCCGCCGAAGGAAGCGACTGGTGCTGGTGGTATGGCCCGGAACACAGTTCGGCAAACGATCAGGAATTCGACGAATTATATCGCAAGCATCTATCGCAGGTTTATTCGGCGCTCGGCAGGGAAGCGCCGGAGGCGCTGGGGCACCCGGTAAAGCGGGTTCTGTTGCGCGCACGCCCCATGCCGCCAACGGATTGGCTCGCCGTGGAGGTCGATGGGCGCGTCACATCGTACTTTGAATGGCTGGGGGCGGGATATTACGCACCGGAACGCCGAGACGGGACGATGCACGGGCAGGTACATTTCATCGGCGAGATTTTTTACGGATTCAGCGCCGACCGGTTCTATCTTCGCGTGGATCCGTTGCGCGAGCCATTCCAACACTTGGGCGATTGTGAGTTTCGATTCGGTTTTGAGGATCAGTCGGAAATAAAGCTTTCGGTAAGCATCCGCGGCGGTAAAGTGACGGCCGTTGTTGCCGAGCGGCGCGGAAGTCCATGGGCAGGAGACACAGCGAAGATAAAAGCAAGCGTTGAGAAGGTGATTGAGGTGGGCATCGCGAAAGAATTATTTATGCTGGCGGGGCAAAGTGCGCTGCGGTTCAGCGTTTCGCTGTGGCGAGGAGGACTGCCCATTGATTCGCTGCCTCCCGAAGGACTTATCGAAGTTCCGCTGGGCGAAGACTCCTACGGTTGGCCGCCAGAATAGTGCGGCCTCGTTCCATGTTTGGCCTGTACGCATAATTCTATACTTAATTAAATAGTGGACAGAACCAAATCGTCGAGGCAATAGTGCGCCTGTACCTCTCAGTTGAATTATAGGTTCGGTAATAGAACTCCTTGCGACAGTGAAGCTTCCGCCCCTTCCTCGGCCGGATCTGGCTGGCCTGCATAGGCTTGGCGGAATCCTGCGGCCGGCGGGGAATTTGTGTGCGTGCGCGTGGGCGGTAGCGCTATTCGGCGGTTCAGGAGCACGTCGGCAGAGCGTCGCTGCGAATCGCGGACGTGTTGGTCGAGGAGTTCTTTATGGTCGCGCAAGGCAACAACTCCCAGCGGATGTCGCGAGTTTGCCGTGGACGTTTGAGCCGGCTGTGGGAGCGGATTGCACGCTTGATGTGCATTTTCTTCCGCTCGCGGTCGGGTACGCACGGCGGGCCTGACTCTCAATGGCAACGCGAGCACGAATCCCGCTGCGACGTTCACGGGCACAGCGACTGATTTCCAGATGGCGCCGCCGAGGGGCAGAAAAACTTCCGCAACCGTGACGGCGGGGCAAACAGCCTCGATAGCGCTGCAGTTGAGCGCTGTAAACGGGTTCACAGGGACGGTCACGTTGGGATGCGCGAATGGCGCCGTCCGCGGGCGGTTGCAGCGCGTCGGAACGGCGGCCGTGCCTTTCACCGTGAATGTGACGACGATGGCGCGCAGTTTGATGACGCCGATGGCGCAGCCCGGTTCACATCGACGGTTTCCGACATTGCCGATGGCGATTGCCTGTTTGCTGGCGCTCGTGACTTTGTCTTTCGGGCGTCCGCGTGATAGAAAATCGCGTGTGTTGCGACCAATTGTGGCGCTGAGCCTTCTGCTGCTGTCATCTTGCCGAGGAGGCGGCAGCAGCACGCCTCCGCCAAGCGGAACACCTGCGGGAACGTACACGGTGCAGGCTACGGCGACGATGGGAGGAACCACACGCACGCGGAACCTGCCGATTACGGTGCAATAGGGTCCTCGTGTTTGTCACGTGCCGCGCATGCGCCGAACACACCGCAGTTAGATCTTTCGCGCTAAATCGCAGGGCAAATCGAAATATTAAAATTGTTTGATGGCGAGATCGCGAGGGCTGCGTCCCACGGGGACCATGGCGATCAGGCATCCCGCTGTGCTTCCGGGTTGCGAACAGCCAATTGTGCGTATGACGGCGAGATCGTCCGAAGCCGTGTCGACCACGAGCAACATACCGCCGACCGGCGTGAATTCCAGAGTCCTCGGTTGCTGCCCCGTTTTGATGACGTCAAGATTCAGCACCTGCCGGAAATTAATTTGTATCGGGACAATTTCGGACGCGGCGGAGTCCGCGACGTAAAGAAATTGGTCGTCCGGCGAAAGGACGGCGCGCGTTGGCGCGGAGCCGAGAAGAACGTAATCGGAGACTTCATTGGTCCACGTGTCGACGATGATCAAACCGTGCGCGTCCGGCGAAGGGACGTAAAGCTCGCCGCCATCGCTCTTCATCACAAAACTACCGGCAGTTCCTCCGAGATGGAGATTGGTGACGAGCGACCGTTTACGGAGATTTACGACGGAGATTTGGTCCGAGCTGCCCGAGGAAATGAACGCCTTCGAGCCGTCGGGAAGGAAAGCGATTTGCTCGGGCTGCGGCGCCACGGGCAAAGTCGCAACGGACGCTAACGTCGCGGAATCAAGCAGAGAGACGGTGGAATCGCTGCGATTGGTGACAACGACAGTTTTGCCGTCGGGCGTGACTCGTGCGATCCATGGCCGGTGTCCCGCACGGCCGCGCGCGACAATTTTACGCGAAGCGCAATCGATGGCCACCACCGTGTCCGAACCGGATGCGGCCACGTAAGCCCGTTTCGCGTCGGGCGAGAAATCAATGGCATAAGGACTTGCTCCCACAGGGATGCGCGCGACAATTTGGCCGGAACGCGCGTCGAGCACCCACGCGTATCCGCCCGTTGTGCTTACGCCCCAGATTTCGTCGCGTTTCGGGTGCGCGCGGATTCCGCTGGGTGAGGGGCCCACTGGAATAGTGGCGACCGCTGTGAGGCTGACTAAATCGATGGCCGTCAGCGTGCCGTCCGCCGTGTTGGCTACGTATGCGTACAAGTGCGCGCCCGGGCGGAGGAACGACGGCCGATGTTCGCGGACAATTTCCCCGATCGAAATACCCGCCAAAACCAACAGAACAAAAATAAGGCGTACGTTCCATTTGAATCCGCGGCGACGCGGCGAGAGTGCCTCGCGAGGAGGTGACAGGCGGGCCACGGGCGGGCTAATTCAGCGTGCGATGAACCACGGAACCGATTTGGCGAACTTCTTTCATCAGTTGCTCGAGTTCCTCGGGAATGATGGACTGGGCGCCGTCGGAAAGCGCATGGTCTGGATCGTGATGCACCTCGACGATTAAGCCGTCAGCGCCCACGGCAATTGCGGCGCGCGAAAGCGGAAGAACTTTATTTCGGCGGCCGGTTCCGTGGCTCGGATCCACGAGAATTGGCAAATGGCTGCGCGATTGCACCGCTGGAATGATGCTGAGGTCAAGAGTATTGCGCGTGTGCTCGGAGAAAGTGCGCACGCCGCGTTCGCACAACATGAGCTGGTAATTGCCCTCGGAAAGGATGTATTCGGCGGCCATCAAAAATTCGTCAAGCGTCGCGGACATGCCGCGCTTTAGCAGCACTGGCTTCGAGGATTTGCCGGCGCGTTTCAGGAGCGAGAAATTCTGCATGTTGCGCGCGCCAATCTGAATCACGTCGGCATATTTCTCAACAAGATCGAGGCTTTCGTTGTCGATGGCCTCCGTGACGATGCCCAGGCCGAATCGCTCTCGGACTTCCGCGAGAATTTTCAGGCCCGGCTCGCCCAAACCCTGGAAGCTGTAGGGCGAAGTCCGCGGCTTGTAGGCGCCGCCGCGAAAAAGGTGCGCGCCAGCCGCTTTGACGCATTGCGCGACGGCCATGGCCTGCTCGCGCGTCTCAATCGCGCAGGGTCCGGCGATGATGGCCAGGGCCGCGCCGCCCACGCATACTTCTCCGGCGGGCGTGGGGATGCGCACAACGGTGTTTTCTTCCTTGGCGTCGCGGCTCACCAGTTTATAGGGCTTGCTGACGGGAATGCATTCCACCACTCCGGCCATGGCCTCAAGCGAGCCAATATCGATGGCTCCGGAGTTTCCGGTGATGCCGATGGCGGTGCGGTTCGACCCAGGTATTGAATGAGCGCGCAGGCCGAGCGATTCAATGCGGTCGCAGACGGCGCGGACTTGTTCCTCAGTGGCGTGGGATTGCATCACAACGAGCATTCAAACGGTCTCCCGAAAATCGCAAAAATGGCCTGACCTGCGCGCCCCGCGCGCCACGTTTGCACGCACAGCGCGCCGAATCGCTTTTCATCGAAACCTTTTCATCGAAACAATGAGTGTACTGCATCGCGCGGCAGCGCCGCAATCCGCGCCGCGCTAGGCGGTGGGTCACTTTGAATTTTCTTGATCCCAAGCGCGTTACTTTCCGCGTGCCCCGCGGTAGGGGACGTCATCGTGCGCCTCGTGGTGAATCAGTCGCGTTGCCGGCGGGTTCGAGCAGCAATTCCGAAGTGATACGCCGGGATTCTTCGAGGATGCACTGAAAGATGGCGACAATCGCCTGCGCGTCGAGCGGGCCGGGATTGTAGCGCTGCGCGTGCCGGAAAATGTCCTCCTCGCGAGCCTCATCGCGCATGGGAAGCCCGTTTTCTTTTTTTATCTGGCCGAGCTGGATCGACATTTGCGCGCGGCGGTTCAACAGGCGAACCAGCTCGCGGTCTAAATCATCGATCCTTCTTCGATGGTCATTCAGCGTCATTTGCGTTCTCCCTTTTTTAGTGTCCGCGGCCGCCGTTTCCGCCAGCCGTCTAGTGCGCAAAAAAAAAGCCGCAAACCCTGGTCGAGGTTTGCGGCCAATTTCGGTGAACTTTGTCTGCGCTCTGCTGTTACATCCAGTCAACTCCCGCGCGCATGCGCTCCACCGTGGCCGCTACCCGGTAAGGATAGCGGTAAGTAAAGCTAAAATAAGAATAGCGCGTTGCCGTCAGAGCGTTCATTTTCAGGGCCAAAGTATAAGATACTGCGCGTTAGCGGTCAATCCCTATCGTTGATTATCGTTGATTATCGTACGCGCGGTGTGCGCGGTGGTTATCGTTTGCGGAAGTGGCGCGAATCCTGTAAAATGCACGTTCACACGAAATTGACAAGCGTTCCGAGGGAATGGAAGAGCCTCAGCACAGTTCAACTCAGGCGTACGTCCCCAGTGATGAATACCGTCCGGAACCTGTAACGAAACCGCTGCTGCCCGCCTGGATGGACGGCAGCATCCGTATCGGAATTCACACATCGATCGCGGGCGATATTACATCCTCGCTCGAAATCGCGCATAACCTCGGTGCCAACGCGCTGCAAATATTTTCGGCGAGCCCGCGAATGTGGAGCCGCGGGCCAAGCGGTTCAAATGTCGCTGGTGCGGGCGCGCAGCGTTTCCGCGACCGCCGCATTGAGCTGGGCTTGGGCCCTTTGGTAGTTCACGGCAACTATCTGATCAATCTTGCTTCGCCGGAGCGTGTTCTGCGCGTCCGGTCCATTCAGGCATTTCATGATGAAGTGGTGCGCGCGGCGGCCCTTGGCGCCGATTTTCTGGTCGCTCATCCGGGATGCGGAAAGGGCGCGCACATGAGTTCCGCTGTTGCGGCCATAGCGGATGGATTGAAGCAAGCCGCGCGCGGCGTGAATTTCAACGGCATGCGCATCCTGCTCGAAAATACTGCGGGGCAGGGAACATCGGTCGGCTCGCGATTTGCGGAGCTGCAAAGCATTCTTGACCTGTGTCCCGAGATTCCACTTGGCGTGTGCGTAGACACGGCTCACCTGTTTGCCGTGGGACATGATTTGTGCCGTCCCGCGGGGCTGGACGGCGCGCTTGCGGAAATCGCGCAAACGGTGGGACTCGAGCGCGTGTTTGTGGTGCATGTGAATGACTCGAAGGCGGCAATGGGCTCGCGCGTTGACCGCCACGAACACATCGGCAAAGGGAAAATCGGAGTCGAGGCTTTTCGAAGGATTCTGAATCATCCACTGCTGGCGGGACGCGCGTTCATTCTGGAAACGCCTGTTGACCGTCCCGGCGATGACAAGCGAAACGTGCAGTTGCTTTGGCGCTTGGTGGGCATAACGCCGAAGCGCGCGGGCAATGTGGCGGATGGCTTTCCCGCACGACGGTCGAAGCGCAAAGCAGCGAAAAAACGCGGCGGCGGCACGGCAAGCGCGCGACGCGTGAAAACGAAACGACGCAAGAGGTGATTGAGCATTGAGCGAGTACGAACCGCAAGCCATTGAAGCGAAATGGCAGAAAATCTGGGAAGAGCAGGGCGCGTTCCACGCGGACCGCGATGCGAAGCGTCCGAAATATTACGTCCTCGAAATGCTGCCGTATCCGTCGGGCACGCTGCACATGGGCCACATGCGCAACTACACGATCGGCGACGCGGTGGCTCGTTACAAACGAATGCGCGGATTCAACGTGCTGCATCCGATTGGCTGGGATTCCTTTGGATTGCCCGCCGAAAACGCCGCCATCAAAAATGGCATTCCCCCCGGCGAATGGACGCGTTCGAACATCGTGCAGATGAAGGCGGTGTGCAAGCGATTCGGTTTCAGCTACGACTGGCGCCGCGAAATTTCCACATGTGAAGCCGAATACTATCGCTGGAACCAGTGGTTTTTCCTCCGCATGCTCGAACGCGACCTGGCCTATCGCAAACGTAGCAAAGTGAACTGGTGCCCGCAGTGCCAGACCGTGCTGGCAAATGAGCAGGTGGTGGACGGCTGCTGCTGGCGGCACGAAACGACGCCCGTGGAAGTAAAGGAAATCGAGCAATGGTTTTTGCGCATCACCAAATATTCCGACGAATTGCTCGACGGCATGGCCGAGCTTCGCGCCGGCTGGCCCGAGCGCGTTTTGCTGATGCAGCAAAACTGGATCGGCAAATCCCACGGCGCGCGCGTGAAGTTCCCCGTGGCGAAGATGGAGGGCGCGTCGATTGAAGTTTTCACCACGCGGATCGACACGATCTATGGTGCCAGCGCCGCGCTGCTTTCGCCGGGACATCCTCTCTTGCCGAACTTATTCGCAGGCGTGCCCGGGCACGCGACCATCGAAGCCGAGTGGAATCGTCTGCGCCAGAAAATCATGCGCGCGGCGGATCTGGCCAAGGCGGAGAAGGAAGGAGTTTTCACGGGCCGTTTCGCCGTGGATCCTTTCTCCGGCGAGTTGCTGCCCATCTGGGTGGCGAATTTCGTGCTCGCCGAATACGGAACCGGCGCGGTGATGTGCGTGCCCGGGCACGACCAGCGCGATTTCGAGTTTGCGCAAAAATATCATTTGCCGGTGAAAATTGTGGTGCAGCCGCTCGAAGGACCTTCGCTCAAGGCAGGCCAGTTGCGCGAGGCGTATACCGAGTACGGGCGCTCGGTCGATTCGGGCCCTTACAGCGGCATGGCTTCCGCGAAAGCCATCGAGAAAATGACGGCGGATGCCGAAGCGAAAGGGCTCGGCCAGGGCGAGACCACGTATCGATTGAAAGACTGGGGCATCTCGCGGCAGCGTTATTGGGGCACGCCCATCCCCGTGGTTTATTGCGAGAAATGCGGAATCGTCGCGGTCCCCGACGATCAGCTTCCCGTGAAGCTGCCGGAAAATGTGGCCCTGACTGGCCAGGGCCAGTCGCCGCTCGCGGGCGTGCCGGAGTTTGTAAACACGAAGTGTCCCAAGTGCGGAGGGGCGGCGCGGCGCGAAACCGACACGATGGACACGTTCGTCGATTCGTCGTGGTACTTCTACCGCTACACGGACGCGCATAACAACAAAGCGCCGTATGGCCGCGAAGAAGCGCGCTACTGGTTTCCCATCGATCAGTACATTGGCGGAATCGAACACGCCATTCTGCACCTGATTTATTCGCGTTTTTTCGCCAGAGTGATGAGCGATCTCGGGCTGACGGGAATTCGCGAGCCCGTGATGCGGCTCTTTTCGCAAGGCATGGTGCAAAAGGGCGGCAGAGCGATGTCGAAGTCGCACGGCAACGTGGTGGGCGCCGACGAGATGGCGCAGCGGTACGGCTGCGACACGGCGCGAATGTACACGCTGTTCGCGGCTCCGCCCGCAAAAGACCTCGAATGGAATGAAGACGGAATCGAGGGCTGCGCGCGGTTCCTAAGCAAAGTCTACCGGCTCGTGCATCGCTACGCGGAGAAATTGCGCGGTGTCGAAGCGAACGGGAGCGCATCGATCGATCTTGCGCACGCCACGCCGAAAGAGAAAGCGCTGCTGCGCAAGGCGCATCAAACGCTCAGGCGCGTGACGAATGATTTCGAGGCGCGCTGGCATTTCAATTCTTCGATTGCGCTGATCATGGAGCTGGTGAACGAAATGCAGGCGCAGGAGCCGCTCGACGAAGGCGCGAATCCCGCTGTCGCAAAAAAGGTTATCGAGCTGCTGGTGCTGATGCTAGCGCCCATGGCTCCGCACATCAGCGAAGAGTTGTGGGAAATGCTGGGACATTCGGGCGGCCTGGCGCGAGTGGAATGGCCAAAGTTCCGAGAAGATCTTGCCAAAGAAGAGCAGTTTGAGGTGATAATCCAGATTAACGGGCGGGTGCGCGGCAAGCTACAGGTCGACGACAGCATCAGCGAAGAGGAACTCGTCGAACGCGCCATACACGATCCGCGAGTCGCGCAGTTGCTGGTTGGCAAGAAAATCATAAAGACAATTGTGGTTCCGCGGAAGCTCGTGAATATCGTTGTGCAGTGACGCGAATCCCGCGGGCCATTCCGCGAATGAAGGAGCATCAATGGCGAATTCCGCGGCAGTTCCGGAGCAGGAACCATTGTCGGCGAAAAGCGAAGGCATCGGCTTGAGTACGCGCGCCGGAATTGTGGTGCTGGATTTTGGCGGCCAGTACACGCAATTGATTGCGCGGCGAATCCGCGAGCAAGAAATCTTCTCCGCTATTTTGCCCTGCAACGCTTCGATCGACGAAATCAAGAGGCTCGAACCGAGCGGCATCGTTTTGTCGGGCGGCCCAAGTTCGGTGTACGACCCGGACGCGCCGGCGTGCGACGCGGAAATCCTACGGCTCGGCGTTCCCGTGCTCGGAATCTGTTACGGCATGCAATGGATGGCCCGGACGCTCGGCGGCAACGTGGTGAAGGCCGAGCGCCGGGAATATGGACCGGCGACGCTCGACCGCGAAAAAGATTCTGCGCTCTTTCGCGGGCTTCCTGAACATTTGAAAGTGTGGAACAGCCACGGCGATCATGTGATCGGCTTGCCCGCCGGATTCGAAACCACAGGACGCACCGACAACGCCGTCGCCGCCATCGAAGATCGCTCGCGGCATCTTTACGGCGTCGAATTTCACCCTGAAGTGCGGCATACCGAGCGGGGTGCGGATATTTTGCGGAATTTCGTGTTTGCGGTATGCGGCGGGAAAAAGAATTGGGACCGCGCTTCGTTTATTGCTGAAACGGTCGAGAACATTCGCAAACGCGTCGGGAATGCACATGCGTTGTGCGCACTCAGCGGAGGTGTTGATTCCGCCGTCGCCGCGGTGCTGGTGCATCGCGCGATTGGCGACCGGCTGATAAACGTTTTCGTCGACACCGGTTTGCTGCGGAAAAACGAATTCGCGGAAACGCTCGAGCTGTTGCGCGACAGGCTTGGCCTCAACGTCACGGGTGTCAATGCGTCAGAACGATTCCTGGCGCGCCTGAAAGCCGTATCGGAGCCCGAGGAGAAGCGCAAAAGGATCGGAGGCGAATTCATCGCCGTGTTTGCAGAAGAGGCGCGGCGGTTGGCTGCCGAGAGCGGCGGCGCGGTAATGCCCTTTCTGGTGCAGGGCACGCTGTATCCCGATGTCATCGAATCGGTATCCGTAAAAGGCCCGTCAGCGACAATCAAAACGCATCACAATGTAGGCGGTTTGCCGAAGGATTTACCCTTCGAATTAATCGAGCCATTGCGCGATCTCTTCAAGGACGAAGTGCGCATGATTGGCAGGGAACTGGGCCTTCCCGAAGAGATACTGTCGAAGCATCCTTTTCCGGGGCCTGGATTGGCGGTGCGCCTGCTTGGCGAGATTGATTCGGAAAAGCTCGAGATTTTGCGAGGCGCAGACGCCATCGTGGTCGAAGAAATTAGCCGAGGCGGCTACTACGATAAAGTTTGGCAGGCGTTTGCTGTTCTACTTCCAGTGCGCAGCGTCGGCGTGATGGGAGATTTCCGCACGTACGGTTACACGATTGCGGTGCGCGTGGTGGCGTCAGAGGATGCCATGACAGCGGACTGGGTGCGGCTGCCGTGGGAAATCCTGGAAAGGATTTCGGTGCGGGTCGTAAACGAGGTTCGCGGAGTTACACGAGTAGTGTATGACGTAAGCTCAAAACCACCCAGCACCATCGAGTGGGAATGAACCTCGCCGAACGGAGCGGATCTCAGCCCAGTCCAGTCTCTCTAACGGTGGGCCATCTTCTGGGCCATGTAGAGCAAAAGGCGGCGGTCGGCTTCGTCGACGCGTCCTAACACCCGGCGGAAACGGCCGAGGAATCGCGCTTCTTTTCCAGCGCTGCCCCATGCGATATCGTCCGAGGACTTTCGCTTGGGTAGATTTGGCATCTCGGGCGGCTCTTCGCCGTCGTAGAATAGCTGGTAGAGCGGGATTTCCATCGCTCTTGCGAGTTTCTCGAGTGTTTCGATGGCCGGAACGGTGTGGCCATTCTCGACGCGCGAGATGTAGCAGCGAAGGAGACCCGTGCGCTTTTCAATGTCGCCCTGGGATAATTTCTTGGTTTCGCGTAACAGCCTTAAGCGATCTCCGATTATCATGCGGTGGATTGTCACATGAATGACTGGCTACTGCAAGAGGTAACTGAAAGGAACTGGGCAGAGGTAAATGTAACCGGAAGCGAATGGACAACGTCCCAAAATACGTGGCAGCAAGCGCAACCGCCGTTACGATGACTGCCCGGTCGCGGGCGAGCAAGCCGGACGACCGCGAACTGGTGCAGCAGGCGCAAAAGGGCGAGACACTCGCCTTCGAGGAGCTTGTTCGCAGGCACCAGCAGCGGATTATGGCCGTTGTGGGCGGGATTTTGCGGCGGCGTGAGGATATCGAGGACGTCGCGCAGCAGGTGTTCTTAAAGGCATACGTCTCGATCCGGCGCTTCGACATGCGCTCGGCCTTCTCGACCTGGCTTTACAAGATCGCCGTAAATGAGTGCTGGGATTATTTGCGGAAGAAGAAAGTGCGGCCCCTTAGTTACGAGGCGGATTTAAGCGAAGAGCAGGCGCGGCACGTGGAGCAATTTGTCAGCACGGACGGCCACGGCGGCAATCCGAGTGAACGCGCAGAGCTGCGGGAGATTGTGGAGCGATTGCTGGCTGAGCTTTCCGAGGAAGACCGCATGATGCTGGTGCTCAAGGAAGCGCAGGGTTTTGCGGTGGAAGAGATCGGCACCATGTTGAATTTGAACGTGAACACGGTAAAAGTGCGGCTGTTTCGCGCTCGCAGGAAGCTGGCCAAGACGTACCGGCGGCGTGTGGGCGCGCATAGTTAGAGAAGCATCGAAGTGGGAGGTTCGGAGGGATCTAAACATGTCCGAACATGGAATGGCAGGTTGTGAAAAATTTGAAGCGGCGCTCGAAGATTACGCGAGCGGTGAATTGCCTCGCCGCGACGCGGAACGACTGGGCGCTCACCTTGAGAGCTGTCACGAATGCCGCGAAGCGCTCGAAGACGCTCGACTGGCGGGGCGCTTGGTGGCTGTTTTTGAGGGGGCTGCGGAGCCAGGACCGGCATTCACACAGCGCATAATGGCCCAGATCCATGTGGCTGAGCGGTGGGTTCGCGAACAGAGAAGCTTCTGGCGGCCCATTGAGGCGTGGTCATGGCGCTTGGCTTTCTCGGCGGCATTGGCGCTCGCGCTGTTGTTTACATATGGGCTGAGGAGCGCCAATTCCCCCGCTCCAGCGTCGGAATCGTCTGGCGTGTTGGTGCCGCAAAGGGATGCTTTTGCGGTGCCCATTTCCGCGCCTCCGTCCACCGGCGACGAAGTATTGATGGCTATTGCAGAAAAACACCATGAGCGTTACTAGCATTTCGCGAAAGGCTGTCGGATTGGTCGTACTGGTGTTTGCCCTGGGCATCGCTCTCGGCAGCGTGGGCACGCATCTTTGGGATGCTCATGTGCGCGCCAGCCAGCGGCGTCCGAGCATCGTGCAGCAATTGAAAGACCAGTTACAGCTATCGCCGGAGCAAGCAAAGCAGGTTGACGCTGTCCTCAGCGACGATCGCATCAAGTGGCACGCATTGAATGCTCAGGAACATGCCGAATGGCATCCGAAGTATGCGGCCCTAGATACTCAGCGGCATGCTGAGTGGGATCCCAAGTACGATCAGGTGCGTCAGCAGGGCCGCAACCGCATTCGTGCGTTCTTGACGCCAGACCAACGGACGAAGTTCGAAGCTTTCCTGAAACATCTAGATCAACAACCGCAAAAGCAGGAAGGACACTGAAAGATCGCGCCTGCGATCTGAATCTTAACCATGGCCACCGGAGCAGCTATTCCCGAAGAATCTGAAATCACGCGACCCGTCGCTTCTGACGCGGTGATTGCGCTCGAGAATGTCCACAAGACTTACGATCTGGGAGAAATCCAGGTTCACGCGCTGCGCGGCGTGACCCTTGAAATCCGCCGCGGCGAATTCGTCGCCATCATGGGCGCGTCTGGCTCGGGCAAATCGACGCTGATGAACATTCTCGGCTGCCTCGACCGTCCGTCGAAGGGAAGGTATCTCCTCGACGGAATCGATGTGTCGGGATTAAGCAAGGTGGAACTGGCGCACATCCGGAACAAGAAAATCGGATTCGTGTTTCAGCAGTTCAATTTGCTCTCGCGAACTACGGCCCTCGAAAATGTGGAACTGCCAACTCTGTATGCGGGGATCCCGCCGGCGGAGCGAGCCAAGCGTGCCAAGGAATCGCTCGAGCGAGTTGGCCTTGCGGATCGCGCTCTGCATCATCCTTCACAGCTTTCCGGCGGTCAGCAGCAGAGAGTCGCGATTGCGCGGGCGCTGGTGAATAAGCCTGCAATTTTGCTTGCGGACGAACCCACCGGCAACCTCGACAGCCGCACCAGCGTTGAAATCATGGATATTTTGCAACGGCTGAATGAGGACGAAGGGCTGACTGTCGTGCTCGTCACGCACGAGCCCGACATCGCCAATTACTCGCAACGGGCTCTGGAATTTCGCGACGGAAAAATGCGCAAGGATACCTACATTCAGAAACGGCTGGTTGCCCGCAATGTTTTGCCCACTCTGAAATCCCCGGACGATGAAGATGATGAGTCCGTTGACGACGCGCCGCAAACCGAGGCGGCTTCGTAATCGAAACCGCCGCTTGCTAGAAGGGAATATCTTCGTCAGAGATGTTTGGCTCGTGCGCGCCCGTGTCTTCAACGGGCATCGCGTCCGGTTCAGCTGCGTGTGACACGCTGCCGCCCCCGGCGCCTGCCCCTGCGGCCGCGCTTTCGCTGCGGCCTCCTAACATGCGGAAGTTCGTCGCGACAATCTCAAAGCTCGTGCGTTTCTGGCCCTCTTTATCCTGCCACTCGCGCGATTGAATGCGCCCTTCGATAAAAACCAGCGAGCCCTTTTTGAGATATTGCTGCGCAATCTCCGCCTGCTTGCCCCACACGACGATCTTGTGCCACTCGGTGCGCTTCTGCCGTTCTCCGCTGCGGTCCTTGTAGGTTTCGTCTGTAGCGACGGAAAAATTCGCAACCGCCTGCCCGGCGCCGGTGAATCGCGTCTCCGGGTCGCGGCCCAGCCTCCCGACCAGAATCACTTTATTAACTGACATGCGCGCCTCCGCACACTAGAGTCCCATCAAGCTTGAAAGTATACCTGAACCGGCGGCCGAACGGACGCCGTTCGTGCGCATGCGCAAAAAAAGCGGCTTAGCGTGAAGGAGACAGGCCGCGCAGTTCCGTGGCCGCCTTTTTGGCCTCGTCGGAGCCGGGATAGCGCCGGATCAGCTCGCGAAATTCCCGCGTGGCGCTGACTTTCTTGTTCGTCTGCGCCAGAGCGCGACCTTTTTCGAGCATCGCCGGGGCCACCTTGGAACTCTTGGGATAATTCACTATCAGCTTGTCGTACGCTTCGATGGCCCCGCTGTACTGGCCCTGCGCGTAGGAGATTTCGCCCAGATAAAACTGCGAGTTCGAGGCGAATGCGCCGTCCGGGAAATTTTTCAGATAGTCATTGAACTCCTGGCGAGACAGATCGTAGTGCCCGCTGTTCAAATCCCGCACGGCATTGGCGTAAAGCGTATCGCCGGAAATTCCTTGCATGGGAGCCGGGGAACTGGATACGGGCTGCTGGTTCATGGAGCTGTCGGGACCAGAATTGGGATTGCTTCCCGATGGTGCGCCATACGGCTGCTGAGCCGGTGGAGCGCCGCCGGACACTTTCGCGTTGATCTGCTGCAAGGTCGACTGAATGTCGGCCATCTGCTGCGCCAGTTTTCCCACGCGCGCCTGCATATCCTGCATGTTGTCGGAGATGCCCTGAATTTGCTGCGTCGTCGAGGAAGTGCTTGCACCGCTATTCGCCTGGGCGTCCTGCACAGTTTTCTGGAGCGAGCCCATGGTCTGGCTCAACTGATTCCCCGCGGTCAGTGACTGCTGCACCAACACCTGCATAGACGCGAAGCGCGTGTCAATGTCGGTGCGCAGGTCCTGTTGATTCTGCAAAATCTGCGCGATGGATTGCTGAATCTGGATTATTTCGCGGGAAACGGCGTCAGCCGGCGGCGGAGCCAGCAATGCCCCTCCCATGGCGCCCAAAACGAGAACGGCGAGTGCCAGCACGATGGTTTTTGTGCGCATGATACTAACCTCCTTTGGATACGCCGCGGCGCTGCGAAACATTTTGCCTCGCAGCGCCCCGGCTATGGTGTCTGCCTTCCTACTGCTGCTGAGCCATCACAAAGTGGCCCCGGCGATTCTGGTGCCAGCAATCCTCGTCATGCTCCGTGCAGAACGGGTGCTCTTTGCCCCAGCTCATCGTTTTGATGCGGTCAGCAGAGATGCCGAGCGAGACCAAATACTGCTTCGTCGCATCGGCGCGCCGCTGCCCGAGGCCCAGGTTGTATTCTTCCGAACCGCGCTCGTCGCAATGGCCTTCGATGGTTACGCTGACTTGCGGATAGGAGCGCAAGAATTCCGCGTCCTTCTGCAGGGCATCGCGATCGGCGGAGGTGACGTCAGCCTTATCGTAGTCGAAATAGGCATCCTGTACGTTCTGGGTGAACAGCGCATTAATGTCCGGCGCTACCGGTGGCGGCGTCGCTACAGGGGCCGCCGCAACCGTGATGGCCACGTTGGCCGTTGCCGTTCCGCCAGGTCCCGTCGCAGTGATCGTGTACGTCGTCGTATCGGTCGGGCTGACGTTGGTGGACCCTTCCGCCGCCACCTTGCCGACTCCCGGTTCGAGGTCGAGATCGGTAGCGTTGGTCGAAGTCCAATTCAGCGTGGTGCTTTGGCCCGGCTGAAGCGATGTGGATGTGGCGCTGATCGTCACCGTAGGTTGTGCCGGAGCAGGCGTTTGAGTTGGAGGCGGTGGTGGCGGCGGTGCAACCTTCTTCTTGCAAGCACCGGCGAACACCAGAAATGAAAATGCACTGAACAGAACGAGAAACCTGCGAACGGTACTGCTTTGCATCGAAAATCCTCCTCTGCGCGCCCTGGGCTGCGCGAGTGGAACAGAACAGGGCTTAGATTTTATGTAAACAGCAACTGATTAAGGCAACCGCACCAAGGGCAACTGCAAAAAATAAAAATTACTTGGGCGACCAGTTTGGAGATTCATTCCGCCCCGTCGAGGTCAACTGACGCGCCTCGCTTCCGTCCGCCAGTATGCTCCAAATCTGCAGCGAACCGGTGCGCGTGGATTCGAATACGATATGCCTGCCGTCAGGCGCCCAACTGGGCCGTTCATTTTGACCTGTATCCCGGGTCAATTCGGCGAGCTGATGGCTCGCCAAATCCATGATGTAGATATCATAATTCCCAGCGGGCCGGCGCCAACTAAAGGCAATCAGTTCGCCATTGGGCGACCACGCCGGATCGATCACATATCCGGTGGCGGGCAAGTCTTGGGCAGCCACGCCAGTCGCCGCGGAAAGCGGCAGCTTCTGCACGTTTGAGCCGTCCGCATTCATTTCAAAAAGGTCCGGCAGTCCGCCGCGGTCGCTCACAAAGATGATCTGATTGCCCGTCTTGGGATTCCACGTGGGAGAAGTGCTGACGCCCAGTGAATATGTCAAGCGCTTCAAATGGCCGCCGGTCGGGTCCGCGACGTAAATTTGCGGATACCCTCCATGGCTGGACATGAACGCCACTTCGTTGCCGTCCGGCGAAAATGCGGGCGAAGAATTTGTTCCCGAAAAACGCGGGAAGGCCAGCAAGCGGTTCGTCAGTGTGGAATACATGCAGATTTGCGCGGAGACCACGTGACGATAGGACTCGAAACAAGTGAATGCGATGCGCGAGTCGTCGGGCGACCATCGCGGAGTCAACGCCGTCGATCCCAGGTGTGTCAGTTGCTTCTGATTCGCGCCGTCGTAGTCCATTTCCCAAATTTCCTTGTGTCCCGTGCGATTGCTCACGAACGCGATCTTGGTCTCCGCGATGCCGGGTATGCCTCCGCTCAATCGGGAAATGATATCGTCCGCGAATTCATGAGCGAGTTGCCGCGCGCCGGCTTCCGTGGCGTCACCATTATAGATTTTTTCGAGAATCGAGAGCGCCGGTGTTTGCCTTACATCGTAAAGGTAACCGGCCAGCGAAACGGAACTGCCGTTCACAGTCAGATTACCGAACGCGACCATCCACGCATTGGCGGGCGCCTGACTCCACTGCTCGGCGTTCAGCTCGCCAGGGACGCTCGGAGCAACTACCGGATAGAAACTTGGGCTGACCATGTCGATGATTCCCGAATAGCTCAGGTCGTCCATCAACACTTGATGGAAAACGCTCTGGAGCGGGGCCGCTTGCGGATTGCGCGAAGCGAACGTGGGCACGGCGAGCTTCACTTTTTGCACGCCGAGCCCCGTGCCCGTCTGAATGACGCCCTGCGCAGCGGCGCGCGGCGCGGCGGCCAGGAAACTCAAAAATATAAATGATGCCAGGATTCCAATAAACCGTTTCATTCTTAAAGTCCCCTCGAATGGTCGGCCCAAGTTATACATCAGCTTCCGTCCATTAATGTGCAGCTCGCCTCACTGTCGACGAAAATCGAACCAGAATTCGACGTTAACGTAAGACCCCGTGTACCCCGGCGGCAAATGGTCCAGAGGATTCGAGCTTTGCACCGCGCGGATTGCCGATGTGTCCACGGATTGATTTCCGCTGGATTGCATGATCTGAACATTTGCGACGCTGCCGTCACGCAGAATCTGGAAGCTGACAATGCACCGCGGAGCCCACGGAATCGTGGGATCCACCGTGGATTCCAGCCAATTGCTGCTGACGCGCCGTTGCACTGCTTCGACGTACCACGGGAATTGCGTCCCGAAACTGCCGCCGCTGGTCCCCTGAACGCCCATGCCGCCGCGCGTGGCCTGATTCATCATAAATGTTGATGTAGGAATCTGCGGCGCTCCGCCCTTGCCGTAGGGAATCGCGTTCTTCGGCACCGGCGCGGGATTGTCCAGCACGCGCGAGGGCTTCTGAATGAATTCCGGTTTCTTGTTTTCGTCCTTATTGAATTTCGGCAAGAAGATCGCGTTCTTGTCGTCCGGCGGTGGCACTTTTGGTTCGGGAGTCGGCACTACTTTCGGCTGCGGCTCGGTTTGATAAAGCCCTTTCGTGGTGTCCACCACGCGATTGGTTGTGACCACGTCCGGCTTGGGCAAGGGAATCGCCGGAACGCTGCCAACCAAATTCACGTTGATCGTCCCCTGACCGCCCGCGCCGCCCCACACTTCGCTCTGATGGGAAAAAACCGTGGAAGAAATCAGCGCACCGAATAGAATGACGTGAAAGACCACCGAATAGCCCAGTGGGCCTTTGAGGTTCTCCGCGGATTGGTGTGGAAAGCTTAGCTCCATCTCACTGCGTGCGCGGCTTGCCGCTCAGAGGTTTCGTCACCACACTAATATTATTGATGCCCGATTGCTTCAAAGTGTCCATCACCATGGCCCAGGTTGCAAAAGGAACCTCGGAATCGCACCGCACATAAACCGGCGTGTGCTGCACGTCCTTATCCATAGCCAGCACTCTGCTCCCAAGCGCATGGATGTTCACCGGATCTTTGCCGATGTAAAGCCGCTGCGCGCGGTCGATGCTGATCACGATGCGCGCCTGCGTGATGGCCTTCACCGTTTTCGTCTTCGGGAGTTCCACCTGGATTCCCGATTCGATCAGCGGCGCGGTGATCATGAAGATCACCAGCAGCACCAGCATCACGTCGACGAACGGAACGATATTGATTTCCGAAAGCGTTGTACCGGGTTGTCTTTGGATCTGCGCCATGGCGGCTCAGCTGTAGAGCGTTTCAATCTTGCTGACGAACTCGGTGGCGAAATTATCCATGCGCAACGCAAAATCGCGAATGCGATGCAGATAAATATTATAGGCGATAACCGCCGGGATGGCGGCGAAAAGTCCCGCCGCCGTGGTGATCAGAGCGTCCGCAATGCCGGGAGCGACTGCTTGCAGGCTGGCTTGCCCGACTTCGCTTAGCCCCGCGAATGCGTCCATCACGCCCCACACCGTGCCGAACAATCCAATGAACGTCGAAATCGAGCCGATCGTCGCCAGCCACGGCATCCAGCTTTCCATGGCGCGAACTTCATCGGCGGACGCAAGTTGCATTTCAACCAGCACCGCTCGCGGATTCTTCAGTTTACCCGGATGAGGATTGCCTCCCGCCAGTTGTCCTTCGAGCTCGCGGTATCCCGCATCGTAGACGTTGACGAACGGCGAACCGCTCGAACCAGCGCGCAGCGTATTGGGATCGGGCAATCCGCGCCCGGTGCGAAACAACTGCATGAAGCGTTTTGTGCGCGGCTCAAGCGTCGCGAACATCCGGTATTTTTGCAGGATGATGGCCCAGGAAAAGAGCGAGAGAAAAAGCAGTATCAAGAGAACGACTCGCGCTACCCAGCCCGTTTGCAGGAAGATGGCGCCGAGGCGTCCGGCGAGGATCACAAAAGCGGCGTACGAAATGTTTTTCTCCCCTGAGGAAGCATCCTCAAAACCCCGAAATTCACCGTAGCATACGCAATAGGATGGGTCAAACGCATACGACGTCACTCGATATTTAGTTTGGTGCACAAAACGACACATTCGCTCCCGCACTTGTGTAGCTCAGGTCCCGCCGAGCGGTTTTTGCTCGGCTGACCTGAGGCTTTTGGTTTTTCCCTGTGCTAGACTTTGAAACGACCATGGCCAGCAGCATCGACATCCCTCTCGAATCGCTATTCGCCAAGCCCGCGATCGCTCCGGTAGTGCGCGTGCGGCCGGAATCCGGTCGCTCCTTTTACATCGAGACGTTCGGATGCCAGATGAACGTCCACGACTCGGAGAAAGTCACCGGCGTGCTCCTCGCCCGCGGATACCAGCAAGTGGATTCGCCCGCCGCCGCTGATTTCGTCTTCTACAACACGTGCAGCATTCGCGAGAAGGCGGCGCAAAAGGTCTTTTCGCGCCTCGGCGATTTTCGCGGCGCATTGGGCGAAGAGAAGATCGTCGGCGTTCTCGGCTGCCTGGCCCAACAGGAAGGCGAGAAGATTTTCCGCCGTGCGCCGTGGGTACGCATGGTCTGCGGCTCGGCAAGTTACCGCAAACTCCCCGAGATGCTCGCGGAGTTGGAAGCGGGCGGCCGCCGCGTCACCGGCCTCGATCTCGACACGCAGGAAACATTTGAAACCGAAATCACGCCTCGCGATAATCCCTTCCGCGCGTATCTGACCATCATTGAGGGCTGCGATTACGCCTGCTCCTATTGTGTTGTGCCACACACGCGCGGTCCGCAACGCAGCCGCACTAGCGCGTCGGTCCTCGACGAAGTCCGGCGTCTCGTCGACGGCGGCTACACCGAAGTGCAACTTCTCGGCCAGACCGTCAACTCGTACCGCGATCCTTCCGCGCGGCATATGAGTTTTGTGGAATTGCTCCGCTCCGTTGCGGAAGTCCCTGGAATTCGCCGCGTGCGCTTCATGACTTCGCATCCCAACGATTTCACGCGCGAGATTGTCGAGGCCATCGATGCGACGCCCGCTCTCTGCGACCACATTCATTTGCCCGTGCAATCCGGCTCATCGCGCATCCTCAAGGAAATGCTGCGCACGTACACCCGCGACGAGTACCTTGAGAAAATAAACTGGATCCGTTCCGCGCGCCGGCCCATCAGCATCACTACCGACATCATCGTCGGATTCCCCGGCGAAACGGAGACCGATTTCGCGGAAACCATTTCACTCCTCGAACACGTCCGCTACGACGGCGTGTTCGCCTTCAAATATTCGCCGCGCCCAAATACTTCGGCGAAAGATATGCCCGATGGCCTGTCTGAAGAAGCGAAGGGAAGGCGCCTCGCGGTCATTCAGCAGTACCAGCGCGAAATCCAGACGACGCGGAATCAAGAGCTCCTCAACAATCGTTTTGAAGTCCTCGTCGACGGCCATCACGAATCTCGCGGACAATGGTCCGGGCGCACATCTTGCAATCGAATTGTAAATTTCACTTCGCACGAGCGAACTCTTCTGGGACAATACTGTCAAGTCAAGATCACCGGAGCCGGGCCGAACAGCCTCGTCGGCGCGCACCCCGGTTAACCCGGTCCGCAAGGGGGGCCCATGAAAGACGGCGAAATCGACAAGCGCGAAACGGAACGGCTGAAAAAGCAGGCTGCCGAAGCGGAAGCGGCCGCCGCGAAGGACATTGATCCAGCCAGCGTTAGATCCCGATTGGAACGCGAAGTCAAAATCCGCGAAAGAAGTTTGGGGCGTTCGGATGCCGCCGGGGGACGAGATGCGGCCGCGCCCACGGAACGCGAAGTCAAAATCCGCGGGTTGATGATGGATCCAGTAACGAACATGCCCGTCGTCGTTTTGCGAGCCGTGCAGGGAAGCGGCACGCTCCCCATCTGGGTCGGAATCTACGAAGCCAACGCCATCGCTTTGGAACTCGAGAAAGTCCAGACTCCCCGCCCGATGACCCACGATCTTCTCAAAAACGTTCTCATGGGCCTGAATGTCCACGTCCAAAAAGTTGTGGTGTGCGACCTGAAGGACGACACCTTTTACGCCGTGATTTGGATGGAACGCGAGGGTCAGACAATGTCGCTCGATTCCCGCCCGAGCGACGCCCTTGCACTTGCGTTGCGGCTCGACTGCCCGATCTTCGTGGAAGAGGAAGTTTTCAGAAGCTCAAAAATTTCCAGCACCTCGGCGGAAAAAACCTCGAACGAGGATTTGCGCCGCTGGCTCGAAAATCTTAACGACGAAGACCTGGGCCGTTATAAGATGTAGGCGTGTAGTAGAGCAGAAGTATCTCCCCGGCAGATAAAGCAGGCGGCCTCCTCCCGCCAAGAGAAAATTAACTTTTTTGCTTGCACAGATTATTTTGCTTGCGCACGGCGGATAGTCTCGGTACATTTGGCCTACTTATTGTGGGCTTCGGGCAGGCCCGCCTATATGTAGGCCTGCTGTTGCCGAAGGAGTGGCGGCGCTTTTGACGCGTGTCCTGGCCATTGCTAATCAGAAGGGCGGCGTAGGGAAGACGACGACCGCGATCAACCTCGCGGCCGCTCTCGCGCTGCGCAAGAAGCGAACTCTCCTTATTGACCTCGATCCACAGTCCAACGCCACCATCGCTTTTGTCGATGCGGCCGATGTGCAAGTCTCCATGTTCGACGTTTTCGGCGACCATGCGCCAGAAATGGCGAAAGTAATCAAGCCCACGAAGGACCCGAATCTTTTTCTGGCTCCCGCGAAGCTGTCGCTCGCGCGGCTCGAGCAGCAACTCGCCGGCGCGTTTGACGCGCCCTACAAATTGAAGGACGCCCTCGCGCCCATCTTGAAAGACTTCGACTTCATCGTGATGGATACGCCGCCGGCGCTCGGCATCTTGACGGTCAACGCGCTGGTCGCTGCCACTCACCTGATCGTGCCCATCCAGGCAGCCTACTTTGCCATCGAGGGCACCGACGACTTGCTCGAAACGTATGCGCGCATTCGCTCGCGTCCGAATCCCGATTTGAAAGTCCTCGGCGTGGTCATCACTCTGTTTGACCGCCGCACAAATATTTCGCGCGACACCCACGAGCAGATTCGCGCTGTCTTCGGCGAAGCGCTTTTCAAGACACGCATCAGCAAGAACGTCCGGCTCGAGGAAAGCCCAGCGTACAAAGAAACGATTTTCGCGTTCGCGCCCAAATCTACTGGCGCGGAAGAATATAAGAAGCTTTCTCAGGAGGTCATCCAACGTGTCGAAGCGGATCGGGTTACCCGTCACACTCAAGATGCGGCATGACGCGCACTACGTAGAAACGCTAACCAGTTTCAGCGGCGCGTCGATCGGCCGCATGATCCCGATTGATAAGGTGCATCCGAACCCGGACCAGCCGCGCAAAGCGTTGGGCGATTTGTCGGAACTGATTCAGTCCGTGCGCGAAAAGGGCGTGCTCGAACCGCTGCTCGTCCGCTTCCTGCCTCGCGAAGACGCGTATTACATTATTTCAGGAGAGCGCCGCTACCATGCGGCGCGCGGCGCAGGCCTGCGCGAATTGCCCTGCATCGAAAAAATTGCCGACGACGCGGAAACTCTCGAACTGGCTCTCATCGAGAATCTCCAGCGCAAGGATTTGACCGCCTTTGAGGAAGCGGATGGTCTCTATCGCTTAGCCGAGCAATTCGATTACACCCACGACGATATCGCCAAAAAAATCGGCCGCGCGCGCTCATCTGTGACGGAAACTCTCTCGATCCGCCTGATTCCCGACGCGATTCGCCGCTTGTGCATCGAGAAGGGCGTTACTTCGAAATCATTGCTGTTGCAAGTCGCGCGGCAGCCGAATGAAAAGAAAATGCACGAAATCGTCATGCAAATCGCGCAGAGCGGTTTGACGCGCGATGAAGCTCGCCGCGTCCGCCAGGAAGAAAACGACGCCGACACGCGCCCGCGCCCGTTTGTGTTCGACTATCATTCCCCGGATTCGGCGTACCATTTCCGGATCCAGTTCCGTCGCAGCCAAATTTCGCGCGACGATTTGATTCGCTCCCTCCGCGAAATCCTGTCCGAACTGGAAGCAGGCTCCGTCTCATCCTCCGCTGCCTGACCCCCCGCGTGCGGTTGCTCCATCGTTCGGGCATTTTCGAAATGGGGAATTTCTCGTAGGGCCTTCCTTTGTGTCTCGACTAGCCCAGCCAACCAACAGAACCCTGGGTGGTGGGTCAGGTTAAATGTTCTTGATCGTGACACAAGGAGTCAAAATTCAACCATCGGGCGCCAAGATTACGCCGACAAGAGAGACAACTCATTCGGGATCTACTGAAGCTGCCAACTGAAAATCTGTTTATCGGTGCGTTGCGGTCGCTCGGGATCGCCGACGGCTCGTGTGCCTGGCATGACGCCCTCGAGGCTTGGCGGGCTTATCAGAAACAGCGGCGCTGATATAGTTTTCCAGCACGGCACATCTGCGTTTCTGCACTTCCGCCGGAAACTGGGCCAAATGTTCCTTGACGATTCCGTGCAGCTTGTCCGTCGCAGGTTCCAGCTTCCCGCCCTTGGTCATCGGCGTCATCTTCATACGCCTGTAATATCAGCCGTCATTACTCGCAACGAGCGCCGCCAAGGGTTGAATTCTCCCATCGAAACGTCGCACACTAGGAAGATGTCAATCATGTACGATTTGATCTGCGTAGGCGCGGGACCCACGGGACTCGCCTGCGCCATCGAGGCGAAGCGCGCGGGCTTGCGTCCGCTGGTCATCGACAAAGGCTGCCTCTGCAATTCGCTTTACTACTACCCTACCAACATGCAATTTTTCACCACGCCGGAGCGCATGGAAATCGGCGACTTGCCCATGACCACTGTCGGCGGCAAGCCCACTCGTACGGAAGCGCTGAAATATTACCGTCGCGCGGTCGAACACTACGGCATCGACGTTCGCCTGTACGAAAAAGTCGAAGGAATCAGCGGCCATGACGGCGCATTCGTGGTCGATTCGCGCGGAACGGACGGCGCGTCGCGCCGCTATCACGCGCGCAAAATCGTGCTCGCAACGGGCTACTACGACTTGCCGAATTTTCTGAATGTCCCCGGCGAGGAATTGCCGCACGTCTCGCACTACTATCGTGAGGCGCATCCGTTGTGGGAAAAAGACGTCGTCGTCATCGGCGCGAAAAATTCCGCGGCGGAAACGGCGCTCGATTTGTTTCGCTCGGGCGCCAAAGTAACTCTGGTGCATCGCGGCCCCGAACTGGGCAAGAGCCTGAAATACTGGGTGCGCCCGGACATCGAGAACCGGATTCGCTCCGGCGAAATTCGCGCGCTATTTAACACACGCGTCGTCCGATTCGAAGGCGAATCAGTCGTCGTGCAGAATGGAAACGATCGCGCCGCAGTTCAGAAGTTGCCGGCATTTCGCGTTTTCGCCATGACCGGCTATCATCCCGATTTTTCTTTTTTGGAGAGCCTCGAAATTCGACTCGATCCCAAAACGCGCAAGCCGGATTGCAATCTGGAAACGCTCGAAAGCAATATCCCCGGAATTTACTTGGCGGGCGTTTTGCTCGGAGGTCTGCACACCGGCGAGATTTTTATCGAAAACGGACGTTTTCACGGCAGGCAAATCATCGCCGCCATCACGGG